>ERZ842401.7371-NODE-7371-length-11290-cov-7.717223_pt1 | contig 11290 bp, 9 predicted proteins | sample MGYA00521270_ERZ842401 | MGnify/ENA primary metagenome ERZ842401 (study PRJEB31892, sample SAMEA3878208) | bioreactor metagenome | biome: Moose rumen | place: Sweden | collected 2011-10 | study: EMG produced TPA metagenomics assembly of the PRJEB12797 data set... | reverse complement strand
GCGAGAGCCTGTAGAGCCAGGATGGGCAGAAGAACAGCACCTACGCCTTTTTTGTGAACTAAGGAGAACCTAAAGAATAAAATTACTACCAACTTCCGGGGTGCAAAAGAGGCGACATAAATAGGAACAGAGACTATGAGGTGCAAAAATTGTGGCTGGCAGAATCCTGACGGACTTTCAAATTGCGAGAGATGTGGCTCGTCATTAGAGGGTATATCTACTCCACCGAATGCTATGATGTCAGAGGAAGGAAATTATCACGGAGCAGGAGAACCATCATCCCCACTCCAAGCAACAATTAGGGAGGCGACGGCCTTCGGTTATCAAAATGGTTCACCATCCCCATCTTCCTTTCATCATCAAGATTCTGATGTTAATGAAGATTTACTATGTCACAATTGTGGATACAGATTGTCACCAAGTATGAATGTATGCCCTCAATGTGGCACATCTATGAGACAGCAGTCAGGGAGAAATGAGGAACCTACAGGAAAGAAAAGGCCAAAGGAGAAATGTTGTTCTAAATGTGGAGCAACGTTGACTATTGGTGCAAAGTTCTGTCCATCATGCGGTCAGTCTCTACGCATGACGGGAACTGTTAGCGCTTGGGACAACCCACAAGGAAATGCTTTTTGCTCTCTCCGTCCCCTAACTTGGGCAAAAGAAAACACAGAATATGCAGCCATCTCTTTCTCAGGTGAGCGTATCGTTCTCAACCGTGCAAACACAGACCCAAACAATCAGTCTATAACATCAAGGGAACAAGCAGTGCTGACACATGATGGAGATGGCTGGTATATTGAGGATTTGAGTGACCAACACTCTACAATGATACGGGTGTCAAGAAAGACGAGACTACAATCTGGTGATATTATTGCTCTCGGTAATAGATTATTTGAGTTTAAGGATTAGTGGCTACAAAACGAGACAGATGAAGCAATATATCCAATGCTATCGCTGCGAGTTCAATCCAGGCGACAAGATTGATGACGGTTATCGTGTCAAGAAGATGCTTGGTGCGGGTACTTTCGGCTGTGTTTATAAGGTAAGTGGCAAAGACGGACAGACTTATGCTTTGAAGTTGCTCAAACTCTGGGAAACACCATCGTCAGAGCGCGAAGAATTGCTCAAGCGTTTCGATATGGAATATGAAACAGGAAACATTGATAGTGACTACCTTGTACATTCCTATTCAAAAGGCATGGTGAACGGCAATCCATATATTGTCATGGAATTCTGTCCTAACGGCGATTTGATGTCGGCTGCAGAAAGAGGAAACGTTGATTTCGAAGCAGTTGGCCGTGACGTTCTATACGGGCTGCGCGATTTGCACCGTCGCGGCAAGGTACACCGCGACTTGAAGCCAGAGAACGTCTTAATGAAGGAAGATGGGACGGCAGCACTTACTGACTTTGGCATTTCAGGAGATCAGAACAACCGCCTTACTCAGCGTGGAATCTTTGGCGTTCCACAACAGCAATTTGGTACATTCCCCTATATGCCACCAGAACAAATAAACCCGCGCAGAGGCAATGCCACCGTATTGCCCACAACGGACATATTCTCTTTTGGAGTGATGATGTACCAACTGCTTACCTATGAACTTCCCTTTGGGGAATGTGCAACAGAAGCAGATTTGCCACGATATGTGGAACGTGGCCGAAAAGGTTTATGGAACCGTGATTTGCTGCGGAAAATTCCCCATGGCGAACTATGGGAAAAGATGGTGGCGGGTTGTCTTGTTCCCAATTTTAAGGAGAGGTTACAGAGCGTTGACGATGTATTGGAACTAATGCCACAATCGACAAAGCGCAACGCCTATCGCCCATCACTATCCAACTCCATAGGTATCTGGAATAAGAATTGTGACAATATGGCATTACATATTATGCAAGGTGAAGAATATGGAAAAGTGTTCCGTTTGGGAGATATTATAAGTGGAGGGTGTCGCGTCATCACTATGGGTAGGTTTGACGATGAAGTAATCAATAAAATACCCATAAAAGACACTATCAATGGTTACATTTCACGTTGTCACTGCACACTTGAACAGAACGCAGAAAATCGTCAATGGATTATTCGAGATGGCCAATGGCGAAACCGCCAATGGGTAAATAGTATGAATGGCACTTACGTCAACTCTACGGAAGTCGATAGTAGAGGACTTGTACTCCGTATCGGCGACATCATCACCATAGGAGATGTGAAACTCCGTGTTGAAGGATATTAAATAACAAATTAATACAAAGATAATATGTCACAACCAACTCAACGCTACAAGCGTACCCTTAAAGGATCTATCGGCTCTGGCATGCAGTCGCTGATGGAATCGGGCCGACGCTACTACATCCTTGAGCATAAAGTCTCATCGAAGTACCACAAAGCAGGAGAGAACCAGCAGATCATCGTTGACCAGGTAGAACTAGGCCGTGCCTCAACATGCCAAGTTCGATTCGACGAGTCGTTCCAAACCGTATCACGTCGCCATGCAGCAATCGTCAAGGATGGCGACAATTGGAAACTTGTGCAATTGTCACAGACAAATTCCACCTTCCTTAACGGGCAACGTGTACAGAAAGAATGGTACTTACAGAACGGCGACGAGATACAGTTGTCCGTCAATGGACCAAAGATGGGATTCATCACACTTGCTGGAAAGAAAGGCACAGTCGGCTCGCTCGGGCTAACTCGCCGCCTTAGCCTCTTCCGCCAACAGGCACTAAGACCATACAAATATGCGATTGCTTGTTTAGCAGTTCTTGTTGTGCTTGTTGCTTCTGGTGCAAGTTTTGTCATTTATAAGCAGCAAGGAAATATTTCTGCTCTTTTAACGAAATCGGAAATGCAGGACAAACTTTTTGCCCAAGCTCAGGACAAGTGGGTCAAAGACAGCACAGAAATGGCAAAAAATATAGAACAGGCAAGGAAGCAAAAACGTACTGTATATATTGATCGCGGAGGAGGAAGTGGACATAACATTAATGACAAAACTCTTTCTACCGCACTAGATAATGTAAAGCCTTCTGTTTTTGCTGTTATAACAACAGTTTATGTCACGTCTTCCGAAGGAACAATTACAATCGGAAAGAGCCAGGGGACAGGTTTCCTACTTGATAATGGTCGTTTTGTGACAGCGAGACATTGTGTTGAGCCATGGATGTTTGATACCAAGGACTTGCAACAATATTATGCTCTACAAAACTCCACGAAAGGCGCATACAAAATTTCTGCTACAATTCTTGCAGTAAATAGCAGGAGAGAAAGCATGAAGTTCTCCAATAGCGATTTCCGTATGGATAAAAGTGGAGATACACCTATTGAAGTAGCTATAGAAGTAGACGGCCAAAATTATACGTTAGAGGGTTCTGTAGCCTTTGGCAACAAAATGGCATTAGGTAATGATTGGGCTTACGTAAATACATCAAACAAAGGAACAATTTCAGATGGCACGTCTTATTCTAGCAATCTAAAAGGTGGAACAAAGGCTCATCTATTGGGATTCCCTCAAGGTCTTGGAATTGGTGATGGCAGCAAGATAGTAGATCCTATATATAATGAACTTACAATTTCTCGCGATGGTCTCAATGATGCACGGTGTATCATGGTAAGCCAAGGTGTTGACCATGGTAACTCTGGAGGCCCAGTTTTTGTAATGGATGATAAAAACTTAAAGGTGATAGGTGTTGTCAGCAGGGGTGACAGCAATTCTGAAATGTACAATCACATCGTTCCCATGTCTAATCTCAAATAACAGATTATAATGCATAGAATTACTTTCAAATTTCTACTTCTAATCACGACTATTCCCGTGGTGAGTGTTGCACAGAATGTGACAACAGAATTGTCCTTAAGCGATTATCTCAAAGGCACAAAATTAAATAATTATAATGAAATTGTTCAAGTTTTGAGTCCAGCGTTCTTCCTCTCCCGTCAAAGTTTTCAAGTGTGTGATAAGAATACAGGTGAGCTTTATGGTCTGAACAACAAGGATGAGTTCGGTACAGAGATTACGCTTGGGGTCAAGGTGAAAGGTGGCTATCTGTTGACTGATAAGGCTTTGCACCCATGGAATTATAACGACAAGTATGCCACATATAAGGAAGGTTACAATCCTGTGCTCTGCCGCTCGGAATATACTGAAGTTGGGGAAAAGTCAAAATATGACTCACTCGACATTGCACAAGCCTATGTCAATGACTTGATGCAAACCACTTGCTATCTCGTAAAGTCGAATTGTCTCGGTGGAAAAGGTCTTAATATTGATTCAATGGAAGGGTCCAAAGACGGATGGGTCGTATGGACAATTGTTGATGATGACAAAGACTTGAACAAGACCGCACAACTGACATTGGTATGCAACACCAACAAACTTGAGGCAAAAAAGGACGGAAAGGTTGATGTTGAAGCGCCTGATGGGAAGAAAATCCTCGGTGGCATCTACGTTATACCTATAGCGGCAGGCATAGGCATGCTGGAGTTCCGCTTATGTGGTATTATGGTTGAACGCGATGGCAAATGGAGTATTCATTTTCCGTTTATAGGGAATGAAAAACTTTTCATGAAAGATTCAAAGCCGCAAGTCAAAGATAAATCTGTAGAAGAAACAGAAAAAGAATCAGAATCTGCAGATGACTTATATCCAGTAAACCCACCAAAGAAAAATAACAAGAAAAAAAATAAGAAGTAAATGGCAGACAGAATCATCTTCCGTATGGCAGCATGGACGGATGCTGCAGGGAAATACGACCCCGAAGCACCACAAGACGGCAATGAGGACAACTATTACATAGATGATGATCTAAGTGATGCCACACCAAGTCATGTGGTAGCTGACGAGGATATCAATTTATCTGATTGTGGAGCTCTTATGGCTATTGCCGACGGTATGGGTGGAATGAATGCCGGCGAGGTAGCATCACAAATCGCCCATGATACCGTTGAAGAATTTTTTGCGCCGGGGAAAATAACGCCTCAACTCGCTGAAACACATGAAAAGCGTAGCCGATACATGGAACGGGTCATACGTGAGGCTGACTGTAGGATAAAAAGTGATTCCCGTCATAACGGAGAACATGAAAGCATGGGATCTACGTTGATAATGGCATGGCTTGTTGGCCGCGATTTGTCCGTGACATGGATAGGTGACAGCCGAGCATACCGCTTCAATCCTCGCACGGGAATTGAACCTCTTTCCAAAGATCATTCCTACGTACAAGAACTTGCAGACAAGGGTATCATTACCTATGAGCAGACCTTTGAGCATCCGCAAGGTAATGTCGTTACTCGAAGTCTTGGAGATAAGAGTCAAAAGGCTCGTCCTGAGTCCCGGCTTTACAAAGTCAATGATGGCGACATAATCCTGCTCTGTAGCGATGGATTGAGTGGTGTGTTACGTGACCGCAAAACTTATGATGAGAATGGGGAACTGTATCAAGGTGACAACCTTGAAGACATCATTCGTTCAAACTCATCCTCTATGCGGGGATGCCGTGAAGCGTTGTGGGCTGCAGCGGAACGTGCAGAATGGTACGACAATGTCACAGCAATTTTGTGTGAAATACGCAGTGGGGCGGGAGAATACGTACCGCCTGCAAATGATTGGGTTTCACGAAAACCGCAAATGGATAATGCCATCAGTAAGACTTTCGACGGAGTTACAATCAGAATACCACGCAAGCGATTTATACTATTTCTTGTCCTGCTTCTCATTGTCGCAGGAGCAAGTATTGTAGGTTTTCTGCGATATAATAGTATGGGAAAGCCGACTGATTCTGACTCTTTGACAGTTGCGACTGACACTATGTCAAAAGCAAAGGGTATGGACGTTATAGACAGAAAGAATGCTGATGAAGAATCTAAGGAGGGAGTATCTCCTCAAGTCCGAAATGAGGTAGATAAAGAAAAGTTGAAGAAACTTGTCAAAGAGAAGAAAAGAAAAAAAAATTCCAATGAGGAAAAAATAGAGGACAATAAGACTGGGAGAGGTTTCCATTTGGAATCAGTAGAAAAAACGGATCAAAATAATGACAGGCTGACCCCAATAAAACAAGATAAGAGTGAGTTGACACCAGTAGACAAAAAAGAACAATAAGAAATGACAATGAAAGAGATACAATCTGGTGATGAGGTTAACGGACGGTATGTGCTGAAGGAATGTAAGGGGCGAGGCACCTTCGGGCAAGTATGGCTTGCCTACGACCGTGCCGTTGACGAGGATGTCGCCATAAAGTTCTATGTTGCCCTCGACCATAAAGGACGCGAGGAGTTCATCCAAGAGTTCCGCATAGCCGCCAAACTGCGACATCCGAACCTACTTGTCACTAAGGACTATGGTGAGTGGCGAGATCAACCGTATCTAACTATGAAATATTGTGGAAAAGGTTCCGCAGGTGACATGGTAGGAACACTGCAGCCATGCGAACATGACGAGCGTACTATTTGGCGTTTCATTCATGACGTGGCTGCAGGATTGGCCTATCTCCATGCTGTAAAGCCAGACCCCATTGTACATCAAGACATCAAGCCAGACAACGTCCTCATTGATGCAGACGGCACGTTCCTCGTTTCAGATTTTGGCATCAGCAAACGCATACGTAACACAATGCTCAAACAATCTATGCGAGCATTGAAAGCAGGTGCACCGGCATATATGGGGCCAGAGCGGTTTTCTGCTAATCCAGAACCGATACTTGCCAGTGACGTATGGTCGCTTGGAGTTTCTATCTATGAACTGGCTGAGGGAATGTTGCCTTTTAGTGGCATGGGAGGAGTGGTGATGCAGCAAGGCGCAGAAATACCAAGGCTCAGTCCTGGTTGGTCACAACAACTTAACGACGTCATGCACTCTTGTTTGGAAAAAGAAACATGGACAAGAGCAAAGGCAAAAGATGTGGAGGAGGTTGCAGCAACAGTGTTAAAGAGCAATACAAATAATACATTCGACAGCAGGGCCACTAATCGTCTTGTCAATACTGATGGTATTGAGAAGAAAGACTCTCCAAGTGACAGCCATGTTTTATCTGAGCCTTTTTTGGAGCCTACGCCCTGGTGGAAGAGACCCGTGATATGGGGCAGTTCCGCAGTGACAATTGTGATTGCAGTAATGACAATATGGTATTTGCCACAGCGTGATGAAACGATTTCTCAACCAGAAATTGTTAGCACTGTTGACACTCTTGGCACTAATCAAAAGGCAGCGATTGAGGAAGAAATGTCTAAAATGCCTTCGAAGAAAGCCCCAACTTCAAAAGGATCATCGAGCAAGACTGTGATTGTGCCACCAAAACCTGCTGTTGAGAAACAATCGACATCGGGCACTCTCAACCTTGGCTATGCCACATGGACTGGCAGTATTCGTAGCGGGAAACCTAACGGTAAGGGTACTATGACATTCTCCTCAAGCCATCGAATAGACTCACGTGACCCAAAAGCGAGGGTAGCAGAGGCTGGAGACCGCATAGAAGGAACATATATTAATGGACATCTTGACTATGGACGTTGGTTCAAATCAGATGGTTCTTCAGAAACTATAATGCTTGGCGAATAATTGATTATGATGAAGAAAATTCTTATACTCTTTTCTCTGTTGTTCCTTATTAGTCTACGAGTAATGTCTCAAGAGGGAACTTCACAACGGAAATCCATTGAAGACGCTTTCATATCACGTATGAAAGCGATGACGATAGACGGCAATGTGCTTACACGAATAGATATAGATACTGTGGTGACAAATCTGGTGAAGGAGAATCGTTATTATACTCAATATGGGGAAACTTACATTCTTGATGAGATATCCTCTAATACATATTATAAAAAGAGAGGAAATATTTTCAAGCCCCTGTGTGACAAACATTTTCCGAAAGAAACTATCGCGAATCGTCTGTTGCTTTCTAATAATGATTTACCCAATGGTATGATGACTCTTAAATTTCAAAAATATCGTTATGAGACGGACAGCGTAAGCATTTCACTTAAGCAATTCGTATCCTTTTGCAAACACGAAGGATATAAAGCATATGTTGGGATAGAACACATTGACAATAAAGAAATAAATGCTGATGTGTTTCTATATAATGATGAGGAAAAATGGTTGCACCTAATAAATGTCAATTGCCCTATAGAAGATATTTCTAACGAGGGGTTGGTGGCCATTGGCAATGTATGGTTATTCATTCCCACGTCTAATTTGCGTGAATTGATGGGTAAGGAATTGCCAGAAGATTTCATGGATCGATTGATAAAACTGAAAGGAAAATAAATCTATATGAAAAAGTTTGTTAATACATTCCTAATGGCATTCACAACAATTGCCGTTATTGCACAGCAAGCGACGTTCCGCTTTACCGATGGCATCTACAACACAACTCTTAAAACTAAGATGGAACACAATGTATCGGCTCTGCTTACGGAAATTAATAAAGCGGCAGGAGAAGGGCGGAGTCTACAACTCAGTGGTATAACAACTACTGAGGCAGCAAACCGATTGGAACATATTTGGGAAGATTTTGGATTTATCTGCCAAAGCGATGTAAAAAGTATCTGTTATGGGTTGGTGAACGGCTATCAGGCAAGAGGCATTCAGGCTTCAGTGACTCGACAGCCAGAAGATTGTAATGACCCCAAGACGAGAGAACTGACTATCTCATTCGATAAAGCCGGTAATATAACAAGGGTAGGTTTTGCACTGCTCAATAATCACATGTCCATCCCAAAAGGGGATTCTCAAGTATATGATGCAAGACGACGTAACGAGATTCTGAAATTTGTAGAAGACTTCCGTAACTATTATATAGAGAAAGATATGAATTCTCTTCGTCAAATTTACAGCGATGACGCACTGATTATTACTGGCAAAGTGACATATACACGTAAAGAAGAAGGGGACTATGCCTCAAAAATTCAAAAAAAGACTACATATACTGTACAGGATAAGGAAGGATATCTTAACAATCTGGCTGCATTGTTTAGGAATAATCGGTACATAGATGTGCAGTTTGAGGATATTATGATTTCTCCTGCAAATTCAGAAGCGATGAACAATTATTATGGCGTCAATCTTGTACAACATTGGAAAAGTCAGAACAAGACCGGAAAAGTATATGAAGATACCGGCTATCTATTCCTCTTATGGGACTTTAATGAGGAGCCTCCGGTTGTTCATGTACGTGCATGGCAACCAAAAGACACACCTGATGAAGATTTCATTATGGTCGATGATTTCCGATAATATTCACCTATAAAATTTACATTATGATTAAGGACATTTTTTTAAAAAGTTTTACACTCTGTTTGACTATGGTATGTTTCCATTTACAGGAAGTCCAAGCTCAACCAGAATCATCAGAACGTGAGTTACAGATTGTTTCGTTTACTGAGGCAGACAAAACAGACTTCGATGTTACAACGCCCTCTAACTTCGCTGGAAAATTAAGTACGACAGCACTCATTAAAGTTTATATGCCAGGTGAGATTGCGTCTACCGATCCTATATCTTCACAGGATCTTGTTCGAAAATTATCTCCTGGAGGCGGAGGTTATGCGACCTATGTGTGGATTGAAGAACACAGCAATAGTTTTCGTATTATACCGAAAGGAAATACATATCAATCCATAAAAATTAATTTTAAAGAATTTAATATCCCTTTATATTCGCCACGCAACAAAAATGGAGGGTTACAAGCAGGGAAGGTCTATCACCTCGTGCTACGCGACCCTACACCAGTCTATATAGACACACATTTGCAGGGCGCATATGCGATTGTTGACAATGGCACACAAAAAATCATCGCAGACAAAGATGGACGGATTACCCTTCTCGATCTTGCATCTGGCGAGCATCTTGTGAACATCTTTGCCGAAAATGGAAATTCCAGAGGATCTGTAAAGATTGACGATCGCCAAAAGATATATACACTTGATGCAAGAAAAAAGTCAAGACTGAGTATCAAAACAAATCCTGAAGGTGGACAAATCTACATCTATAATGGAGAGTCTAGAGAGCAATATGATCCGAATAAAGAGTATGCATTCGGTTCGTATAAAATTGTTGCCTACATAGAAGGCAATGAAGTTCAGAAGGAAATCACTGTTAATGACAATATGAAAACTATTGTCATCGACAACACCTTGACCTTTACACTTACACCTATGTATAATGGAAAATATGCAGGGACAGGAGTATCAGTATTCGAAAACGATAAAAAATTGGATGAAAAAGATGATGGTATTAGAGTCAATTATAATTCCTATGAGGTGACAAGACCTATCGGTCAACGTTACACCTATTACGCAACATATATGGGAGCCAAGTCTTCCAAAACGAAAATTAATGTGCGTAATGGTATGCAATCAGACTATCAGTTAACCATAGAAGGTCGCAAGGATTTTCAATGGCCCTGGGAACGGGAATATAACCCTGTTCCAGTAGGTATTACAATGGGATATGTCCAAAAACAAGTAGTCACCGAAGGAAATGGTGAAAAAGTAAAAGAGAATATGGTATGGGCCGATGGTGATAATAAGTGGCTTTCTGGATTTCAAATAGGTGTAGATATACAGCCTTGTTTTAAATGGGGTCTGGGAATATATACAGGTTTATTTTACGAATTCTATTTATCATCCAATGACAATGAAGATTATGGAAAATTTCAAGATCATGAACTTTACTTACCATTACATGTCCTTTATCGTTTCCCCTTTAGTAAGAAATTTGCACTATGGGTTCATGGTGGTTTAGGCTTTAACTATGGTCTATCGGCCAAATTTAAAGCAGATGATAATGACTATGCAGAAGATTTAGACTATTTTGGAGAAGGAATCTGGTTTTATGAAAATGGTAATACAGCTTATGGTCCTAAGCGTTTCAACATGATGGCTGAAATAGCTTTGAATTTTCGCTTAGGTCCGATAGTGGTAGGAGCTACTTATTCTAGAGGACTTAATGACCATAAATGTTATGAGGAGTTTGGCGATGAGTATACGTCAAAAGTAAACAAATGGAGTTTCTCTGCAGCCTATGTGTTCTAAATATACTGAGAGTTCTTTCTCGTAAGATCAAAAGGCTAATAAAAACACTAACAGAAGCTACCCTTTAAACAGAAGTATGTAGCACCTACACTCGAAGGGATGGCAGAGAGTTCTGCCTCCCTTTTTAATTTACGTCCAATGTGACTGTAGCTGCTATCTTCTGTTGCTTTGAGAACAAGATGACGACTCGCCGATATCAGCGATATCAGGAACAAAAAACAACGTTTTTCTTCCAAAATATTTGGGTTTAAGGAATAAATACATT
>ERZ842401.7370-NODE-7370-length-11293-cov-3.491547_pt1 | contig 11293 bp, 7 predicted proteins | sample MGYA00521270_ERZ842401 | MGnify/ENA primary metagenome ERZ842401 (study PRJEB31892, sample SAMEA3878208) | bioreactor metagenome | biome: Moose rumen | place: Sweden | collected 2011-10 | study: EMG produced TPA metagenomics assembly of the PRJEB12797 data set... | reverse complement strand
ATCTCAGCCCTCCCCTTGAGGGGAGGGGGGACCGCCGCAGGCGGTGGGTGAGGTGGCTGCGACATACGCTTGCATCAATCGCTATGTCTTAACACCTCATCCGACGCGCTTCGCGCGCCACCTTCCCCTCGAGGGGAAAGCAAGATTAGCAAATTTCAATTACAATCTTCTAAGTAAATTTAGTTAGGGGAATCTGAGTTTCAATGCCAATCAAGATACCAAATCATCTTCCGGCGGCAACCGTTTTGGAACGGGAGAATATTTTCTTCATGGACGCGGCGCGCGCCTATGGGCAGGATATCCGTCCGCTGCGCCTTTTGATCCTGAACCTGATGCCGACGAAGTCGGTGACGGAGACGCAGCTTTTGCGGCTCCTGGGAAATACGCCGCTGCAGGTGGAGGCGGATTTCATTTACACGGAGTCGTATCTGCCGCAGCATACGTCGATGGAATATCTCGGAGAGTTCTACGGGACTTTTGCCGAAGTGCGGAGCAAGAAATACGACGGATTCCTGATGACGGGCGCGCCGGTGGAGCAGATGCCTTTCGAGGAGGTCGCTTACTGGGACGAGCTCTGCGAAATCATGGAGTGGTCGAAGACGCACGCGTTTTCGTCGTTTCATATCTGCTGGGGCGCGCAGGCAGGATTGTATTACCATTACGGCGTGAAAAAGTATCCGGTGGCGCCGAAGGTTTTCGGCGTGTTCCGCCATCATCTCTGCGTGCAGAACGAGAAACTTTTCCGGGGCTTTGACGATGAGTTTTATGTGCCCCATTCGCGCCATACGGAAGTGCACCGCGAGGAAATCGAGCGCGTGCCGGAGCTAACGATCATGGCGGAGGCGGAGGCGCCTGCGGGCGTTTACTGCGTCGCCGATCTCAAGAACAACCAGTTTTTCATCACGGGTCATGCGGAGTACGATCCGCTGACGCTGAAAGGCGAGTACGATCGGGACGCGGCGGCGGGGCTCGATATTGCCGTGCCTTGCAACTATTATCCGGACGACGATCCGACGCGGCAGCCGGTGGTGCGCTGGCGCAGCGTGGCGAACCTCTTGTTCGCGAATTGGCTCAATTATTACGTCTATCAGGAGACGCCTTACGAATTGGATCGCATTCATAAGCAAAGTGACGAGTAATATAACTTGGAGGTATATAATGAGCAGAAAGTGGATGTGCGCCCTCGCGCTGGCGGCGGCTTTGAATTTCGGGACGGCGGAGGCGACGTATACGCCGCCGAAAGTGCCGGAGGATATCTATCAGTGGGTGCAGTCGTCGGAACGCATGAACTATTTCTTCAATAAAAAAGAAATGTCCTACGGCGTGGATGCCAAGGGGCATATCGACCTCGACGTGCTGATCGTGCCGGCAATCAAGACCTACGACCATGTGCAGATCGAGGACGTCCGCATGAAGCGCTCCTGGCGCATGGAGTCGACGGCCGCGCTCGGCGATCTGGCAGGCGAGGCGAATTATTTGACGTTTCATCTTGCGCGCGGCGTGGTAACGATCGACGCGGTCGACCTCATCGATTCCCATTTCTGGACGGTGGAGCACAGCGAGCCGAAAAAAGAGGTCGTGGTCGCCAACCTGACGGACAAGAGTCGGGACGGGATTTTCTACCGCGCGATCCTCGACTATGAGAAAGACCACCGAACGGAAATCCTTTCGCATACGAAAGGGACGCTGACGGAAGAAGAGCAAAAGCGATTCGAGAAGGAAGAAAAACATCATGCGAAAGAAATGAAGAAACGCAAGGAAAAGGAAGAGCGCGAGAAGAAAGAGAAAGAAGAACAGAAAAAGCACGGACAGGAAGCGGAGTAGGGCGTTTTCTGAGAGACGGTTTTTGGCGTTCGAGCGGTATGGGAGGCGGAACGCAAATGCAAAATGGAAGCAGGTATTTTATGTGGGCAGGCGTCGCGGCAGGCGGCCTGCTCCTTTTCTTTGCTTTTTTTTCGGGCTGGGCGGATTTTGCGGATATTCCGCTTGTGCTCATATTCATCGGCGTATTGACGGCGTTTTGGATGGACAATCATCGCCATGCCGAGGAGCTGCGCGAGGCGCATCAGGAGGAAAAAAGGCTTGCCTCGCTGATCGAGAATATTCCGGTCGGCGTCGGCATTTACGTTTTCGAGGACGGCGTGCTGAAAAGCGGCTACCTGAATCAAGGCTATTACGACATGCTGCATGTGGACAAGGAAAAGCGCATGGCGGAGCGCAAGGAATTCATGCAGTTCGTCCATCCTGACGATCTTCCGGCGGTGCTGGACGAGATCCAGAAAGACTTCATGGAAGAGCGGGATTTCGAGGGCGTTTTCCGGCTGCTGGACGGCGCGGGCAAATATCGCTGGGTGAATCTTAGGGTGCGTCTCGCTGAAAAGCACGGGAACCGCAAAATTTATTACGGCGTCTTTCAGGACAACGATTCTTTTGTGAGCGCGCACCACGCCCTCCATGAAAGCCAGATGATGATGCAGACGGCGCTGACGCATTCGGGCCTCCAGGCCTGGGCGTATGATCCGGAGACGCGCAGGGCGCGGGAGATTGCCGTGGCGGGCGAGAGCGTGGAAGGATTTTACGTCGACGATTATCCGAACGCGATGCTGCGGCGCGGCTTCATTCATCCCGACGACGCCGAAGCGTTTCGCGAGCTTCACCGCCGCGTCGAGGCCGGAGCGAGCGAGGCGGAGGCGGTAGTGCGCCGCCGCGCGCCCTCCGGCGATTATCGGTGGGAGCGGCTTCGGTATACAAGGCTTCGGGATATGAACGGCAGCAGGGGCAAAGTGCTGGGCACTTCGGCGGATATGGACGCGTACAAAGAGCTGGAAGACCGGTTCCGGGCGACCATTCGACAGACGGGCATCGCCGTCGGCGTTTACGATATCCGCAGCAACCGATACGACGCGTATTTTCGCGACAGGGAATTTCATTTTGACAACGGCGCCGAGGGCGTCATCAACGAGGGCGTGATTCACCCCGACGATGTGGAGAAATTTCGCTCCTTCTTCCAGCGCATCAAAAAAGGCGCCCTTTCTGTTTCCGGACTGGTGCGTTTTTGCTCCAAGCAGGGCGCTGAGTTCCGCTGGACGCACATCGTCATGACTTCGATTCCCGACAGGGACGGCAATCCTTTCCGCGCCATGCTGACGCAAAAGGACGTGACGGAGCAGGTGCGGCGCGAGATGCGCTATCGGGAGGAACTTTTGCGGCGCCAGGCCCTCGAGGGCAACGTGACTTCCTCGCTGGCCATCAACCTGACGCAGGACGAAGTGCAGGAGTGCATTATGGACGGCGTAAGGCTCGGCTCTTTCGCCGCAGGAAAAAATTTGGCCTGGGCCGTGGCGCAGGAAGCCGAGCATTTGTCGGATGAAAAAGAGCGCGTCGCGTTCTTCGCCTTTTTTGACATTCAGCGGCTTCGGGAGTCTTTTGCGTCGAGCGACGCCACGCAGACTGTCGAATACAGGCGCCTTTTCCCTGACGGCAAAGTGCGCTGGGCGAGCTGCCGCGTCGACATGACGGAAAATCCGGAGACGGGCGACAAAATGCTGTTTGCCTATGTGCGGGACAATCACACGGAAAAAGTGGACGAGCTGGCTTCCTCGAAAGTCGTCAAGGGACTCATCGACTTCATCTCGTGCGTGGACGTCGAAACGGGGACGACGCGCTTCGTGCAAAATCCGAAAACGGCGGGCAATCTGCCGCTCATGGAGCTGGGAAAGGCGTTCGGGCTTGCACAGACCGTGGACACGGTTTCCCCGTTCCTGCCCGACGAGGAGGAGCGGGCGGAATTTTGCAGGCTGTATACGATTCCGGCCTTGACCGAGGCGCTGGAGCAGGCGCCGATGAAGTATTTCAATTTCTGGCTGGATACGGATGACGGGCGGCGAAGGAAAGAGCTTTACGCGTTCTACTTGGACGAAACGAAAACGATGATCGTCAACGTTCAGCGAGACATCACGGGCAATTACCTGGAGGCGGCGGAAAAGCGCGCGGCGCTGGAAAAGGCGCTGGAGGCCGCAGAGGCGGCGAGCCGGGCAAAGAGCGATTTCCTGTCGCGCATGTCGCACGAGATCCGCACGCCGATGAACGCGATTATCGGCCTGACCGCGCTCGCAAAGGGGCGCGTCGGGGATACGAAATATGTGGCGGAGAGCCTGTCGAAAATGGACTCGGCGGCGCATTTCCTCCTGGGGCTCATCAACGACGTGCTGGACATTTCGCGCATTGAGCGCGGAAAAATGCAGCTCGACAATACGCCGCACGGCATGGAAGAGTTTTTGGACGGAATCGACGTCATTATTCGCGCGCGGGCGACGGAAGGAGGCGTCGGCTATACGCGCACGACGAGGGGGGAGCTTCCCGCGGCGTGCGTATTCGACGCGCTGAAGCTGAAGCAGGTGCTTGTCAATATCCTTTCCAACGCTGTGAAGTTTACGCCGAAAGACGGCTCGGTGGATTTTGTCGTGGAGACGCTGGGCCTGTCCGGCGACCGGGCGGCGCTCCGTTTTACCGTCAGGGATACGGGCGTCGGCATCGACGCGGCGTTTTTGCCGCGTATTTTCGGCGCGTTCGAGCAGGAGAGCGCGGGCAATACGACGCGCTATGGCGGCACGGGGCTCGGACTCGCCATCTCGAAGAGCATCATCGACCTGATGGGCGGCTCGATCCATGTCGAAAGCGAAAAAGGCGTCGGCTCGAGCTTCTTCGTTTCCGTTACGCTTCCCGTCGCGTCGCTTGCGGAGGAAAGCGGCGGGGACGACGGGGAGGAAGCGGATTTCACGGGTATGCGTGCGCTTCTCGCCGAAGACAATGAAATCAACCGTGAAATTGCCATGGCGATTTTGGAGGACAAGGGCTTCACGGTGGATCCCGTGACGGACGGCAAGGAGGCGGTGGAAACGTTCCGGAAGAGCGCGCCGGGGACTTACGACGTCGTTTTGATGGATATCCGTATGCCCTTCCTCGACGGGTTCGGCGCGACGGAACAGATTCGCGCGACGGCCGGCCGCGACGATGCAGCGACCGTCCCCATCGTCGCGATGAGCGCCAACGCTTTCGAGGAGGACGTCCAGCACGCGCGCGCCGTCGGCATGAACGATTATTTGACAAAACCCGTGGAGCCGGATACGGTCTACAAGGTGCTTTGGAAAATATTGCGAAAGAAAAAAGAGTGACGGCAAAGGAAACACCGAATAAGTCCCTTTCGCCCTTGCCGGTTCTTTTTCCGTCATGCTGCGTCAAAGTGCTCTCGACGTAGCTCTGCTACGACTTCGAGCACTTTTTCTTGCCTGACGGAAAAAGCCCTCGGCAAGGTCATAAATCGACTTAATCGTTGTTTCCCAAAGAAAAACTGGCGTTTTTTCCGCGGGTTTGTTACAATACGAGATATATTTGTGTGTTAGGGGGAAATAAAAGTGCGTATCAATGGGGCGCAGGCGGTATTGGAGAGCCTGAAGCAGGAGGGCGTCGACGTTATTTTCGGCTATCCGGGCGGCGTCGTGCTGCCGCTGTACGATGAGATTTATAAAATGAAGTTTCCGCATATTCTCGTGCGCCACGAGCAAGGCGCGGCGTTGGCTGCGGACGGCTACGCGCGCGCCACGGGCGAGGTGGGCGTTTGCCTCTCAACGTCGGGGCCGGGCTGCACGAATCTCGTCACGGGAATCGCCACCGCCTATATGGATTCGATTCCGCTGGTCTGTTTTACGGGCCAGGTGGCGACGTCCGTCATCGGCAAGGACTCGTTTCAGGAAGCGGATATCTGCGGTATCACCACGCCGATCACGAAGCACAATTACCTCGTGAAGCGTCCCGAGGATCTTCTTCGGACGATCAAAGAAGCGTTTTTTATCGCGCGGACGGGCCGGCCGGGGCCGGTGGTCGTGGACATTGCCACCGACGTCTTTCGCGCGGAGATGGAGTTCGACTATCCCGAGGACGTCCATCTGAAAGGGTATTCGGGGATTTTCAAAGGAGAAGCGGACGCCGTCGACGCGGCGGTGGATGCGCTTTCCAAAGCGGAGCGCCCGCTGGCTTTCATCGGCGGCGGCGTGACGCTGTCGGACGAGGCGGAGGAACTTCGCGCGGTGCTGAAAAAAATGGGCGTTCCCGTCTGCTCGACGCTGATGGGGCTCGGCTGCGTCGAGCCGGATGCGGAGGCGTATCTCGGCATGGCGGGCATGCACGGATCTTATGCGGCGAATATGGCGATCATGGGCTGCGACCTCCTGCTCGGCATCGGCGTGCGGTTTGACGACCGCGTCACCGGAATCGTCAAGGAGTTCGCGCCGGAAGCGAAGATCGTCCATTTCGATATTGACGCGGCGGAGCTCAACAAGAATGTGCGCGTCGATGTTCCGGTGCTTGGCGATCTGAACTGGCCGCTGCCGCTCTTGGCGAAAAAGCTGGCGGCAAACGGGGAGGATTTTCCCGCCAAATTCGCCGCGTGGCGCGGGAAGGTTGCGGATATGCACAAGAAGCATCCGTTTTCCTATCAAAAGCGGGAGGGCGTCATCATGCCCCAGCAGCTCATTGAAACGACGACGCGGCTCATGGACGACGATACGATTTTTGTCACCGATGTGGGACAGCACCAGATGTGGGCGGCGCAATTCTGTTCCGTTTCGCGTCCGCGCCATTTTCTGACGTCGGGCGGCCTCGGCACGATGGGTTACGGTCTTCCCGCGGCCATCGGCGCGAAGATTGGGCAGCCGGACAAAAACGTCGTGCTGTTCACCGGCGACGGCAGTATTTTGATGAATTGCCAGGAATTGGCCACGGCGGCGGATTACGGCGTAGACGTGAAAATCGTCGTCGTGCACAATCATTTGCTCGGCATGGTCGCGCAGTGGCAGCGCATGTTCTATGAACACCATTATTCCGAGTCGCAGCTCAACGGGCGGACCGATCTCGTGAAGCTGGCGGAGGCGATGGGCATTGCGGGCGTTCGCATGGAAACGCCGGAAGCGCTGGAAACGGCGCTGCCGGAAGCGCTTTCGCGCAAGGGGGCGGTGCTGATCGACGTGATGGTGCCGGAGGACGCGGACGTGCTGCCGATGGTGCCGGGCGGCAAACGGCTGGATGAAATGATACTGGAGGCGGCAAAATGAGGAAGTTTTTATTGGCGATTCTCGTAGACAACAAGCCGGGCGTCTTGACGCATGTGGCGGGCCTCATCAGCCGCCGCGCGTTCAATATTGAGAGCATCAACGCGGGCTACACCGAGGAAGAATCCGTGACGCGCATCAACATCGTCGTTTCGGTGGACAGCGAACGGGAGCTGGAGCAGGTCAAGCATCAGCTTTCCAAGCTCATCGACGTGGTGAAGATCGTGAACCTGACCGAGGTCGACAATATCACGCGGGAGCTGGTGCTGATCAAGGTGCGGGCGACGGCGGAAGCGCGTGCCGACCTCATCAATATCGTCAATATTTTCCGCGCGAAAATCGTGGACGTGTCGAAGGAGAACGTCGTCATCGAGCTGACGGGGACGGAGCCGAAAATCAACGCAATCTGCGAAGTGCTTTCCGAGTACGAGATTGTGGAAATCGCCCGCACCGGAGCCATCGCGCTTTCCCGCGGGCCCGTGCCGGTAAAGCAGATGGAAGAGAATTGAGATGTAAAAATAAATCTTTAAGAGGTTTTTAAGAATCGGAGGCTATACTTCGCTTATCGGGAACTTTCTATCCGAATGTAGGGAGGTTTTTGTATGAAAATGTTGGGACGAAAGCTGCTTGGCGTACTTTTGGCGGCGATCATGCTCTTTGAAACGATGGGGCTGGCGATGGCCGCCGAGCCGGGAGGCACGATGGCGGACAAGCTGGAGGCGGTTGAGCGCACGGCCTATGGAACGAAGCAGACGGGCGCGCTTCTTGACCGCGTGAACAAGCTGGAGAAAGATTTCGAGGGTGAGAACGCGCCGACGCAGAATGTCATGCAGCGCGTCGACAATCTCTACGCGACGATGTTCAAAAACGACAACGGCCCGTCGCTGGTGACGCGCCTGAACGCCATCGAGTGGGCGATCACGCAGACGGTGGGTATGGACTCCATTCAAAAGCGCGTCAGCGAAATGGAAATTACCATGACGGGCGCGCCGTCGGAGGGAACGTATCGCGGCCGGATTGACACGCTGGCAGGGTACGCTTTTGGGACGAAAGAAATACCGCTTGCGCGGATAGAGATGCCGACGAACACGCTTGTGAAGGTCAGTCTTGTGACGCCGGTCAACGCCAAGAATATTAAGGTCGGCGACCGTATCGAAATCAAAGCGGAGGAAGACGTGATCGAAAACGGGCGGCTTCTGTTTGCGAAAGGCGCGCCGGGCTACGGCGAAGTTACGAAAGTGAAGCAGGCGGGCAATTTCGGACGCGACGCGGAAGTGCAGATTGATTTTAAGGCGCTTCGGACGATGGACGGAACGGACACGGCGATGACGCTCGGCGAGGAATCGAAGGAAAAAATGCAGTCGATGGCGTTCGCGGCGGGCGCGAGCGTCGCGGGCATGGTTCTTCTCGGCCCGATCGGCATTATCGGCGGTGCGTTTGTCAAGGGAAAAAATATTGACCTGCCGGCAGGTACGGAGCTTTACATTCAGACGGCGGCGCCCGCGTCGATTTACGGGCTGGCCGTGGAAGAAAGCGCGCAGGCGGAGACTGGCGCGGCGCAGTAAAAAACGGAGTGAAGCGTGAAGAGTGAAGATCATTGCGTAAATATCTTCACTCTTTTTTGTTGCAAGGCGGCGCGCGATGTTGTAGTATTAAGGGTAAAAGGGTAATCATAAGGTAATCATAAAAACGACGCGTTCGGGATGGGGCTCGAATCGTCGGAGAACAGGGGAAGGACTATGTACAAGACGGGGAAATATTTAGTCGCAGCGGGGATATTGGCGACGTGTTTTGCACCGGCAGCGGCGGAAGCGGAGTATCGTGCATCGTCGGATACGCATATGGACGTGCTGGACTATATTGAAAACCATCGGCGCACGGCGCGGGAGAATCGTTTGACCGACGAGCAGCTGCAGCTGATGGACGACGCAAAGGAAATGACGGCGCGGCTCAGAAAACCGGTCGATCCGTCTGCGCCTGCGCCGATGGCCGTCGAGGGCGACGACCTGTTTTACGACGAGGCGACGGGCGACGTATACGCGCGTGGCGATGTGCGCGTGACTTCGCTCGACAGTCGCCGCTTTGAAACGGACGAGGCGCGGGGCAATCTCAAGACCGAAGAAGTGCAGATCGACGGCAAGGCGCACATGCTGCAGCTGACGCCCGGGCAGTCCCGCGCGACGCTGGACGGCTATCGGGTGGTCTACCATTACGGCAAGAAGACGGGCAAGATGGAGGAGGCCAAGGGGAAAGTCGGCCATTATTACGTCTATGGGCGACGGATCGAGTTTTATCCGGAGAAAATTATCATTTATGACGGGTATCAGACGCGGTGCGGCGCGCAGACGCCGGATTGCCGCTTGCCGGGCGACGTCATCGAGATTTATCCCGACAATGAGATCCTGATTTACCAGGCGAAGTACTGGATCAAGGACAAAATCATTTATGCGAGGGATTATTGCCGCGTCGACATCAGTCCGAATGCGGAGAACCCGCCGCAAAATATTCCGCGCGTCGGCTACAGCAACAAGGACGGCGTGTGGATTTCCCATCGGTTCAGCTATGACTTGGCGAAACGGGTGGAGGCCTACGCAAACATCTCTTATTACACAAAGCGTTCCTTCCGCAATATATACGGGATTCAATGGAGCAACGCGGGCAATTATGCGGCGGTCGAGTACGGCCGTTATGTGGACGGGGATGATAATTGGATCAGAAAGGAACCGACGTTCATATTCCGCCACACCCATCAGCTCGGCAAATTGCCCTTCTCCTATTCGCTGAGTTTTGAGGACGGCCGCTGGGAGAACAAAGGCATTACGTCGACGCATACCTATTACGGGATTTCGCTTTCGCCCCATACGATCAAGCTCGGCAGCAAGTCATGGCGCATGAACGCCAGCGTCGGCTATAGTATTACGCGGGAAAGCTACAATCATTCGCAGGTCAACGGCTTCAACTACAGCGCGGTCATGGTCAAGGATTTCGGGCCGGATATCGCGGCCTACGTTGGATATTATTACTCGGCCAGCCGAAAGGACAACGCACTGTTCGAGTACGACACAGCCGATTACGCCCGCCGTCTCGACTACGGTGTCAGCGTGGCGCTTACGCCGCGCGACCGTTTCGCGTTTGGACAATCCAGGGATATGCAGGAGCATAGGGTGAAGGATATCGACTACTATTGGTTCCACGATATGCACTGCGCGCAGCTGATCCTGCGCTATCGGGCGAAACGCAGCTCGTGGCAGGTGCGTTGGGAATTTATGCCGTGGTGAGGGCGAAGGAACATGAACGGGAGTATCTCTGAACTGCTGGACGCAATGCGCGGGCGGCGGATTGCGATTGTCGGCGATATGATCGCCGACGTGTATCTGACGGGCAAAATTGCACGCATTTCGAGGGAAGCGCCGGTGCTGGTGCTGGAGCATCAGGACGAACGCATCGTTGCCGGCGGCGCGTCGAACGTCGTGCACAACGTGGCGACACTTGGCGGAAATGCGGCGGCGATTGGCGTCGTTGGCGATGACAAGTCTGCTTTGGGGCTTCGGGAAATTCTTTCGTCGCGCGGCGTGGATCTTGCCGGCCTCGTTACGGACGCGGCGCGTCCGACGACGGCAAAGACGCGCGTTATCGCGGGGGGGCGGGCGACGGTCAGCCAGCAGATCGTCCGCATTGACAAAGAAGACCGCTCTCCGCTTTCGGAGGACGTTTTCGCGCGGGTGCGCGAGGGCGCGCTGGCGGCGGCGCAGACGGCGGAGGGCGTCGTGCTGTCCGACTATGGCGGCGCGGTACTGCCGGACGAGCTTGCGCAGGAGGTGCTGGCGGCTTGCCGGTCGCGCGGCGTGCCGACGCTTGTCGATTCGCGTTATGCGATTCGCAGATTCAAGGGCGCGTCGTATGTAAAACAAAACGACGCGGAACTGGCCGACGCGATGGGCGAGTCGTTTTCGGACGAAGAGGCGCTCTGCGCGGCGGGAGAGAAGCTGCGTGAAGAGCTTTCCGCCACAGGCGTCTTGGTGACGCGCGGCGAAAAGGGCATGACGCTTTGTCTGGAAGGCGGGCGCGCGGTGCACGTGCCCGTCTTGGACAAGAGCGAGGTCTTCGACGTATCCGGCGCGGGCGATACCTGCGTGGCGGCGTTTATCCTCGCGATTGCGGCGGGCGCGTCGCCGGAGGACGCGGCG
>ERZ842401.7369-NODE-7369-length-11293-cov-4.859050_pt1 | contig 11293 bp, 21 predicted proteins | sample MGYA00521270_ERZ842401 | MGnify/ENA primary metagenome ERZ842401 (study PRJEB31892, sample SAMEA3878208) | bioreactor metagenome | biome: Moose rumen | place: Sweden | collected 2011-10 | study: EMG produced TPA metagenomics assembly of the PRJEB12797 data set... | reverse complement strand
TCATAGAAATTTACTCCATTACGAAATTTATGCTTGACTTTTTATTTGCAGGCTCTAAACCAATATTTATTCACGATTTGCAAATCGCCGTCTATACTTTTAATCAACAGTATTAGCTCCACTAATGCTTCACGCATGTTGATAATCTTTTTTAAATTAAAGATATCGCTGTTGCCACACAAGCGAAAACGCAACGCCTCTGCTACTTCGTTGACAATCTTATTATGCCATAAATTCATTTGTGCTTTTGAAATATACAGCATGTTAATTATTGTTTCCGGCTTGAACCTTTTGATGTAATACATATCTATAAATCGCTGCTGCTCTTCACCAAGGCTTTTAATTACAGCATTTACCATCAAGCGATTTGTTTCTTGCCTCTGCAATTTCAGAATGAATTTTTTGACTCCATGCTCGCGGCTGTCACATTCATTACAAAAAGCCCTTATTGCATCCGTTTCACGCTTCTTTTTGATGTCAGTGCGCAACACAGATTCCATAATCAACTGGGTATTGGCAACCATAAAGTTATATTTCCTTGCCAATGCTCACGCCCCCCATAAAATTAGCGGATTAGTATAGGTGTAACCACCAGCCCCATCCGGAACTATATATTCCAGATGCAGATGCGGGCCCGTGGAGTTGCCTGTTGAGCCAACATGCCCAATAATCGTACCTGCCACCACCACATCACCGACGTTAACCATAATATCCATCATATGGGCATACCTTGTATATGAATCAATCTCTGGATGATAAATCAGGCATTGGTTCCCATAGCCATCCTGATAATTGTCGGCCTGAAGCACCTGCCCTGCAAACAGAGCAGGCACCTCTGTACCGTAATCATATCCCAAATCCACCCCTGCATGGAATTTATACTCGCCGCTAATCGGATGCACCCGCCAGCCAAATTCTGACGTAACCGGCAGGTCAGCAGCCATAACAACAGAGGCAATGAAAAATGACGTCAGCCACAGCCCCCCCAACCATAACCATTTCTTGACCTTTTTCTTTTTTCTCGCTCTTTTTTTTCGTAATTTTATATGCCGTAAAGGTTGAACGCGAAAGGGCAGCCTTTTCACAATGGAAATCTGAAAATATTTTTTAAAATTACGCAATGATATACTCCCCCCAATTCCTTACACTTACTTATTTTACACTGGACTCTGCCAAGGTTATTTCCAACTTCAACTTGGAAATAATAACCTGTTGAACACCAGCCTCGATTTTTAGCTTCTCGTTGTCCGTTTCCTGAGCTTGCTGATTCAGCTGTTCATAATTCTGCTCATGTGTTTCCAGCAATGTTTTCAGAAAGCTGACCTGCTGCTTTTTGATATAGCATTCACTCCATGTTTCGATATCCTTAGCCTCTTCATCGCTAGGCATTTCCAAAACGCTTACCGTCACATGTGCTTTTTCAACCAACTTTGCTTCCTCGGCAGGTTTATACGGTTCAGCATAATCATCAGTATTTTCTGCCCGCCCATTGTATTTTTCTGTATCGAACAGTGCCGGTTCATCATCTTCACAGGTTGGCTCCTTAAATTCTTCTTGTTCAGCAGTCTCTGCCATATTTTCCGACATGGCCGATTCGGCCATCTCATCTTCAGGAATCGCAGTCGCATTTTCGTCTGGTTCAGACATGGCCGATTCGGCCATGTCAATTTCCTTTGACTCCAAAAGTTCAGATTGTTCTTCCTGTTCCTTGTTCTGACGTTTCCAGTCACGGATTTCTTTATATGTGCCAGCCTTTTCTCCGGCTTCAACAGCTGCCATATACTGCCGCTGTTCATTCAGCGGCAAAGTGGCCAGTTCTGTAGCAAAAGAAAAAGTAATCTGCTGTTCATCTACGGCTTCACGGATCTCAGGTGCCAACGCTTCCATGGATTTGAGCCGCCGATAGTTGGTTTCCGACATCTCCAGAATCTTTTCGGCAAAGAACTGCCGGAACGTACCACGTTCATTTTCAGGCTGTAAGTTATACATCTTCCTCGCAAATGGCTCCAATACGACAATCTCCATCAACTTTTCATCGATTGTTCGGAACTGCCGCTGGGAATTATTGCTGATGACCAGATATGCTTCAGCCAGTTCGCTTTCGGAAATTGTCTCCTCGTTGCCATTTTCGTCTTTACCTGAAATCGGCTCGAACGTGCGGACAATGCAGGGTATGGTGTTATCGGTAATTTTCCCATCGGCCAGCAATTTTTCCCAGGCAGCCTTACGGCGATGTCCGGCAATGAGCAGGTATTTCTTCCCAGGATGATCCTCATCTTGCCATGGACGTACGATAAGCGGCTCGATGGTCTTAGAAAACTCAATCTTCCCTGCCAATTCATCAATATTGCGTAGCCCATAAAAGTTATCGGGATTAGGCTGTATTTCATCCACGGGAATCCTTTTCTGAATATTGGTCTGTTCGAATTGAGAGCTTTCCGTGCTGAGATTGTTTAAGAATGCGCCGATACCGCCTTTTGAATGTTTATGTGCCATGTTTTATTACCTCTTCCTGTATGATTTTATCTCAAAGAACTTTTGCGCCCGTGTAGTTGGATGCTATCAGTTCTGTTAATTTCTCGATGAATTTTTTCAAATCACGAGCGTAGCCGGACTGCGGACATAACTCATAAATAGACTTGCGCTGGTTGACTACTTTATCCAGCCATTTCTGCGTATTAAGCCCGCCACGGATTGGCGGCAGCATACGATATTTTTCACTGAGTATATTGAATATCTCACTATCAAAGGCCGTTCTCTGGTTGATGAGTACCCCAAGTATGTTAATATCCAGCCCTAAAGCCGCATTGTAATTGTCCAGCTCGCTTTGCAACTGCATAATCCCTTGCACAGAGAAACGGTTCGGAAGTGTCACAGCAATTAAATCGTCTACCATGGTGATACCATTGAGAACCGGTATGTTGGAGTCCGGCGGATTGTCGATAATGCAAAGGTCATAATCGCCCATAATCGGCTCTAATGCTGTTTTCAAGATATTATCCTGTCGCTGACTCTGATCTTTCAGAATCTCGATATTGATATCCAGAAGGCTGGCATCAGCAGGGATGATGTCGATATTCTTGTAGCGGGTGTGCTGGATGACCTCCTCGGCCGTTGCCGTCCGTTCAAAAATCTCATAGAGATTCGGCAGTTCCGGATTGGCACCGAACCAGTAGCTGGCATTGCCTTGTTTGTCCATATCAATAAACAAGATTCGTAAATTGGCAAAGTGATGTGCCAATGCATAGGCTGTATTGCACGAAATAGTAGTCTTGCCGACCCCACCTTTCCAGTTGATAAAACCTATGGTACGCATTTTCTTCATGTTCTTCACTCCATTTTCTTTATGTTCACGATTTTACAAGACACGCAATTTTGTTATATAATTAATATTTACAAAAGGAGGCACGACTTAAATATGGCAAAACTCGGTGACAATCTCAAATTATGCCGTAAAACTGATGGGCTGACGCAGACAGAGATGGCCAAGCGGCTTGGCCTTACCCTGCGTTCTTACCAGTACTACGAAAAAGATAATCATCCCATTCCGTCTAATGATCTGCTGCGCATAGCCAATGAACTTGATGTCAGTGTTGATTGGCTGCTTGGCCGTAATGTACCACGTAATAACCACAAAACAGAAGCAGACCTATTCGGAGATATATCTGCCTTGCAGAAAGAATTAATACAGGTCAGCGAAAAGTTAAGCGATACTTCCGTGGAAATATTAACCATCATGCGGAAGGCCAGGAAAATTGCGGCTGGCTTGAAATAAATACTTTTCGTCAACCGTTTCTGCTAAAAAATAGGCAATGTCGATATGCAATGAGGAACTCAAGATAACCAGTGTCTGGTGATTTTGAGGTTCTCTTTTTTTGTGCTCCCAGTTGAAAATGGTTTTTTCCGAAAAGCCCGTGATAGCGGCCAATTCTTTGCGTGTTAAGAAAAAGGTATCACGGATAGTAATAATTTTCTCTGGAAAAAGCTTCAGCTTCATGTCTTACCGGCCTCTTCTTCCTGTTTGCCGTCCTTGTAAATGGTCAATGAATATTGCAATTGTTCACACAAGTCCTTTGTAAAGTCCAACAAATCCTCCATTTCCTTAATCTGCTCATGGTCATAATCACATAGCATAGATTCCTGTATAATTATCTTCATTTTGCTGGTAGCTTCGTTCTTGAAGTCATCGATAAGCATAGTCAGTTCGGAAATACCTGCATATTTGAGAGCTTGCTTATACTGCCTGTTTCGAACACGCAGATAGCGTATCTCCTCTTTGAGAGTCTTATAGTCCTTTGGCTCGACGGTTACAATCCGTTCGATGACTTTTTGTTTTATAATTTCGTTCTTCTCCTGCATAAACTCACCTCACTTTCATTCAGGCAGAAGTAATTTCTTCAGTTTAGATTTTTCTAAGCCATTCGGCATTGAGGCAATAATTTTTAAATTTTCCTCTCTGTCAGCCTTGCGCTTAATAATGCTGTTGTATACATCCCTGAACTGAGCACGGGCTATTCCCATCTTGTCTGCTGATGTCTGGCATATAACCGTCCAGCCCAAGTTTTTGACGGTCTCCCGTATCTCACCTGTAGAAAACTGAGGTGACTTGTAGGGAAATGATGCTCTCATCTGTTCCATGACTTCCATCCATGCTTCATCAGCAGTTTTTACATGCAAGTCGGGATTAAGTGTCTCTCTAAGTAAATTTACTTCTTTCCTGATTTCCGCTACAGTCGGAAAATAATTTATCTTGCTCACCAGTTTTTTTAAAGCAAAATTCAATTCCTCACTGGAAACATCATTCAAAATCGAGATATAAATAGCTATGCCATCCTCATCAAGTTTACACGATGGGAAAAGTATTTTATAAGCAATCAACGAATTTGTTTTTCGTACCACATCTTCTTCAAGATTATTCATCAATACATCCCCATTTCCTTTAATCTTGACAATACTCCTTTTTGTAATTCTTCAGCTGAAGCATTGCCTGGTTTATTTCGATTCACATTTTTATAAGCTTTTGATGTGTTTTGCTTATTAACTGACATGACTCCAAATCCATACTCCTGCCAGTTATGTAAAATCCCCTGAATATAGCCAAGATGTGCCTTACCATTGAGCAATGCTTGTTTTATCGCCTCGATTACCCATTCAGGTGAAGTCTCATGGCAATACTTTACTAGCATCTCTTTTTCAAATGGTGTAGCTGGTATCGCTGGATTAATATTTTTATCATAGAATGCTATAACTTCCTGAATAGGCTGCGGCAAATAGGATAATTCTTCCTCCGTAATTTCCATTCGAGAGGGGAGGTCGCGCGTACGCGCGTTACCACCACTACTACTTATATCTTCTTCTGTTTTTAAGTCTATGTTATACTTCTTTGTATAAGTCTTTGATAATATAGTAGGAAGTGTCACGGTAGCACTTTCAAGGTGTTGCGCTTGCACTCCGTTGGTGTCTTGCAAACACCCCGCAGTGTCAGCGTAGCACTCTTGAGGTGCCAAGTTGTCACTTTCGTTGTTATTTAAGGCTTGATGGCTGTTATCAACAGGTGCTTCACTTGCTGAGTGACAAACTGGCATTTCATGAGTGCTACGCTGGCACTTTGCTTTTTCCAGTTCTTCCATCAGCTCTTTACCTTCGTCAGATTTCTGCCAGCTCTCACTGATTTTCACTTCATTTTTAACAGCCCACTTCAACAAATCCATGATACTTTCAGGTAATTCATTAGGATATTGATTAGCATATCTTTGATAATTAAACAACATATGTGGAGTATCTAATACGATTTCCCGCCGCTTATATGCTTTTTTGATTTTTGCTTTTTCTTCCAGACGAGCCATTTCATCATAGTCAATCGTATAGTACATTTTGTAATTTATGCCACCACAATTCACCTTTTTTGTTTTGATAATATGATAGATTTCTCCATCAAGATTTAAGGTTTTAAATTCCTCAACCATTCTTTTAATAGTTCGTACCGAAAACATAGGGAACATCATATTCCACTCTGCGAAAGTGTTATAAACGTATTTTTTGTTGTTTATTACTACGTTTGATATGTTCAGTAAATACTGCAATTGCTGTAAAAATATCGCCTTATTATTATTGTCCAATACAATGCCAAGTGAGGGCAAAAACTGCATTGGTGACTCATTAATCAAGAGAGAGCTGCTCGTTCTGTCCATCTTTACCTACTCCTTATAGTTCATCAATTTGTTTTTTCAGCTCATCCACATATTTTTTCATAGCTTCCACCAACAATTGGCCTGACGAGCTAAAAAAAGTATTGGATTTTTCTTGGAATTCAAGCTCCTCAGGATTAGAATCCGGATTAGTAAGACAATCTGTCGGATAGTAAGTAGCTTTAATACAAAAATTAATATTTTCCTTAGAGTCATGATAGGTATTGTAAAAATATTCCAGGTCTTTTACCATTTCTTCCGCATTTTCGATATCATGATGTAAACTCGTATAGCGGTCTAAACGGGCATTTAATTTGTCGTATTCTTCTACTGTCATGATAATTTCCCCTTCCATCTTTCAGTAAGCTGTGCTATAATAGAAGGCAGAAATGTTATATTTCTTGGGCTCATCGTCATATTGGCGGTGGGCTTTTTCCGTATATAACACATCTGCATGTTCGTATTACACTTCATTTTTTAGTTTATGCGCTGCAGACAGTATTTTGTTTTTTATTTCGTTCTAATTGCTCAACATGATGTCGGCAAATTTCTCGTACACGCTCGATTCTGGAACAATTTTCAGGAGTGTCCGGAAATTGCATACCAGGCTTTAATTCCGTACCATCTTTGAGAAAATGTCGTATTTTCCATTTAATAGCGGCCATATTAAGTCACTCCTTGCTATTAAACATATTGTCAATTCGTAACAATACGCCTCATCCTCTTTTTTTTCGCGAACTCAATCAGGTCTTTTTCTGCATCTGGAGGATTATCTCTCCATGGCAGAGTCCTTACACAATGCCAACTAACAGCTCCCGGCTTTTTGTAACGAGCCTTATACTGGTTATCTCCCAGCCCAGACATTACCTTATACAGCCAACCTCGCGAATCCTCATATACTAAATCCAATCCAACTCCCCCTTTGTGCGTTTATGTGATAAAATGGAGGGGTAGTCTGTTATTGAGTCGTTACAGGATTGCAATTCCATAGCTCATTAACATTGCCAACTCCCAACACCTGCGCTATACGGATTGCCGTCCGTACATCTGGTGTTCGTTGACCATGTTCATAGCGCTGATAGCTCATCTCAGTAATTCCAACCTTAGATGCTATATCGCGCTGGGTAAAGCCTTTTGCAAGACGATATTTTTTTAATGCACTCACCTTCACCCCTCCTTTAGACTACCAAACGGTAATCTTTGATATTATCTTAGCACTACCATTTGGTAATGTCAAGTATATTTATTTAGGTTGTGATAGTTTGGATTTTCCATCACGTTTGAAAGAACTACGCCAAAAAAGACAATTAACGCAAAAACAAGTGTATCAGGCTGTAGGAATGTCGCCATTAGGATATCAAAGGTACGAATATGGTGAACGAGAGCCAGCCTACTCAAAATTGCTTGCTCTTGCAGATTTCTTTGACGTATCACTCGATTATCTTACAGGCCGAACCGACAATCCAGAAATCAACCGCTAACAACATGGTCAAATTGGCCATCTCATAACAGACTGCACTTCATCCCTGCCTTTTGGCGGGGATTTTTTCCTCCACTAATAATTTTACCGCGTTACAAAATTGAAAAGTCCCCGACCGGATGCCCGTTTCCGTCAGTTGGATACCCCAACTGACAGCCATAAGGTTCTCCACTAAGCGGATGCCCGCCTGTTTCTGCGGCATAACAGCCTTTACATGTCTTTTTCATACTTTCCCCCATTTCCGATATTATGTGGTAAAATGATATTGCAGTCTGTTTACGCAACTGTGGGGCTGCCACCCCACAACTGCTCCACAGTGGTATGAAGTGCATTGGCGATGCGAATTGCAATTCGGGCATCTGGCACTCTTTTACCATACTCATAATGTTGATAACAAATTACCGTTACCCCTGCGATTTCGGCTAATTCCTTTTGTGTAAACCCATTAGCTAATCGCAAATCTTTAATTGTCATATACCAATGCTCTCCCTTCTAAAAATTAACACTAACATTTGTTTGTGTTACTCATAGTATATAACTAACATTTGTTTGTGTCAATACCTTCTTTGGAGGTTCTATGTATACAAATAAAATAAAAGATGTACGCATAATTAAAGGCTTGACTCAAAAGCAAGTTGCTGATGAACTGGGTCTAAGTGTTGTGGCTATTCAAAACTACGAAAACGACCGCCGTAAACCAGCATATGATGTTCTTATCGCCCTGGCCGACTACTTCAATGTCTCTATCGACTACTTAGTAGGCCGGACAGATAATCCGGAAATAAACCGCTAACCACATGGCCGATTCGGCCATCTCATAACAGACTGCATTTTTCCCTGCTCCGGCAGGGATTTTTTGTTACTACTTTCAGCTGGCCGATTCGGCCATGTCAAAAGTCGTCAAGATCATCAACATGACGGGCACCATATTGTTTTATCACATCCGGCATCCTACTGAATGTCGCTATCCATTGGTCTACATCTTCCTTGCTTTGGAATACAGGAATGTCTCCAGGCAGCATTCTAAAAGATGCTTTTCGATATTGCGCAACGAAATAATTATAGACTTCAGCATTTTGTTCTATTGTTATTGCCATCATTCATTGCTCCAGCAGCTGATACCACTTATCAGGGAATCCTAGCACCACAGCGATGCGCTGAGCAACTTCAGGAGACGGACGACGTTGCCCATGCTCTATATAGTTGTAGTAAGCAGGAGTAACTTTTATGAGCCTAGCCACAGCATACTGAGAAAGCCCATATGATTCACGTATTGTAGTAAGCCATTGTCTTTTCATCAACTTATCAACCCCTTGTTTATTATTAACATAATGTTGATTATTATAATACATCAACATTATGTTAATGTCAACACTTTTTGTTGATTTCAAATGTTATTTAACATTTTGTTGATATAATTAGGGTTAGAGGTGATTACATGTTGCAGCTGAAGCGTTTCCGTGAATTAGCAGAGTTGTCCCAAAAAGAAGTAGCCCAACGAATAGATAAAACCCCACAAGCATATAATTTCTATGAACAAGGCAAACGAGAGCCAGATTTAGCTACACTTATTAAGCTGGCTGACATATTCAAAACAAGTATAGATACATTGTTAAATCACACGCCATTAACCGACATACCATCACAACATGTAGTGGTTTCTCATGATGAAAAGCAGTTAATAGCACGTTTTCGTAGCCTTCATCCAGAAAAGCAGAAATCATTGATAGATTTTATGAACTTTCTATGTGAACATAATGATGATGAATCACAAGTAAAAAGAAGCCATGCCATCTGAAGCTCGTACCACCTATGCCAACATCAAAAAAATAGATGGCCGATTCGGCCATCTATTTTTTTGAATATATTATTTCAAAAGGGGTAAATATGAAAACAGCCATATACATAAGAGTTTCTACACAAGAGCAAGCACAAGAAGGATATTCTATTGATGCTCAAACAGACAGATTACAAGCATATTGCCAGGCAAAAGATTGGATTATTGCCGGAGTGTATACAGATGCAGGATTCTCTGGATCCAATATAAATCGGCCCGCCTTGCAACGTCTACTCAATGACGTCCGAGCTGGCCTTGTTGATTGCGTTTTAGTTTATAAACTTGACCGGCTCTCCCGATCCCAGAAAGACACGCTCATGCTTATTGAAGACGAGTTCTTGTCTCGCGACGTAGCTTTTGTCTCCATGAGTGAGAATTTTGACACCAGTACACCTTTGGGCCGTGCTATGGTCGGCATCTTGTCAGTATTTGCACAATTGGAGCGCGAACAAATCAAAGAGCGCATGGCAATGGGCAGGGCTGAACGTGCAAAAAACGGTTACTTTCACGGTGGTGGATGCGCCCCATTTGGCTATACTTACTCAGATGGTCTATTGCATGTTAATCCTGTTAAAGCTGAAATTGTCAAGGAAGTATTTGATCTTTTTCTGCGCCGTACACCAATAACTACCCTTGAAAAATACTTAAGCAAAAAATATGGCCGTACATTAAAAGACGCTACTGTCCGCTCCATTCTCTCTACGCGAACTTACACTGGTGTCATTTCATGGGAGGGAAAAAATTATGAAGGAAGGCATGAAGCTATTATAGACACCGCCACTTTTGAACGTGCCCAACGCCTCTTAAAAGACCGCCGCCGTATTGCCGAGTCACGACCAGAGCCCTTTAAGCCTAAATATTTACTTAGTGGACTCTTGTACTGTTTTAACTGCGGAGCTCGATATTTCGCAAAAGGCTGTTATTCTGGCCACGGTGACAAAAAAAAATACCGGCCTTACTATGTCTGCTATTCCCGCGCTAAGACCCATAAACATCTTGTCGTGAAGCCTACCTGCAAAAATCCCAATTATGCCTGTGGTGACCTGGACGCACATATAATAAAAGAGGTCGTACATCTCGCAACTGACCAACAAGCATTTAAGTCAGTAAGTGCCAAGATACCAAAGGTAGCCTCTGCAGATAATAGCAAAAACGATTTACTCTTACACAGGATAGACGAAATTGACGCACAAATTCACCGGGTGCTTGACCTTTACCAACTTGGGAATATCAGTATCGACGAAATAAAAAAACGCATCGCAGAACTCGAAACAGAGCGCGATGCGTTGTCCAACCAGCTGATAGATAATAAGGCAGAAATAGAAACACTACTGCCACCTGCCAGGGCAAAATCCCTCCTTGACGATTTTGTCCGTCTGTCTGAATCCGGAGATGTTCAGGCGCTTAGGAATATCCTTTTTGAGCTTATTCAGCGTATTGATGTGATGCCCGAAAAAGGCCAACTACATATCATCTGGAATTTTTGAAAAAAAACAAGCCCACAGCCGTGGAGAGTTGGCTGTGGGCTTGTCAATTCTTTTTGATTAGTTTCGTACATACCGCCATCTTCATGGCATTCGGCACACCCTTTTCATCGTAAGTACCAATGATGAATACCCCTTCCGGAGCAATGCAGGCTTTCTTTCCCGTAAATTCTACACTCATGCTGTTTCCTGCTTTGTCTTAGGAACTGTTCATAAATAATCAAAATATATTTGACCTATTCCAGCAGCTGCCGCACCGTTTCCAGCCCATCAGCCTTTGCCAAAGTGCCGTAGGAAAATCTTT
>ERZ842401.7368-NODE-7368-length-11294-cov-3.829433_pt1 | contig 11294 bp, 5 predicted proteins | sample MGYA00521270_ERZ842401 | MGnify/ENA primary metagenome ERZ842401 (study PRJEB31892, sample SAMEA3878208) | bioreactor metagenome | biome: Moose rumen | place: Sweden | collected 2011-10 | study: EMG produced TPA metagenomics assembly of the PRJEB12797 data set... | reverse complement strand
AGATGACATTGGGATAACGGATTTCCAGCCCGGCGGGCTTGAACGAGCCGTGGAAATCGACAAGCAGACGGTTACGGGCACACTCGCGGGCCACACGCTCGTAGAAGTTCACCATCCACTGGTCGGAGTGGTCCATGAAGTCTATCTTCAGCCCCTTCACGCCCATCTTGGCGTAATGGGGGATGAGGTCCATGTGCTGCTCCACGGTGAGCCACGACATCCATAGGATGATGCCCACGCCTTTCTGACTGCCATAATCGACCAGTTCCTGCACGTCGATTTCGTCGCGCGTGGTGAAGGGGTCCTGCACGCGCTTGTTCCAGCCTTCGTCCAGGAGGATGTACTCCACGCCGTACTTTGAGGCCGTGTCTATGATATACTTATAGGTGTCGTTGTTGATGCCTGTCTCGAAGTCCACGCCCCATACGGTCCAGTGGTTCCACCAGTCCCAGCACACCTGGCCGGGACGTATCCATGAGGTGTCATCCAGTTCACACCGGCCGCCCAAGATGACTTCCATCTGGTTTTGGGCAATGGCGGCATCGTCGCCGATGACAAAGAATCGCCACGGCAACGTGCGTCGGCCATCGGTGCGGGCTATGCAGTCGCGCTCCTTCGTCACCCTCCAGCCACGGTCGCCGTTGGGTTCCCACGTCTCGGGCGAACGAGGGAAGCGTGCCGTGAAACCGCCCTCGCCCGTCGGAGCGAGGAACAGGTGCGGATAGTCGCGCACGTCGCTCTCGGAGAAAAGCACCTTCGTGCCGCGCCCGGTTTCCAGCAGGACGGGCAGGTAGGTCATCTCGCCGTCGGCCTTCAGTTCCGAAGTGGCGACGTGGGTGTAGGGATTCTCGTAAGAGGTGCCGAACCCGCGTGTCTGGGAGATGTGGGCCATGCCGTCCTCCGGCAGATTCAGTTCCAGTCCCTCGCCGACCACATCCACCTGCCCCTTGCCCTTGTTAAGGGTGAAGCGGTAGGCCACGCCGTTGTCATAGGCACGCAGGTCGAGACCGATGCCGCCCCGGAACGACAGCGACAGTTGGTTGGCCCGATTGGGCACCTCGGCGTATTTCAGCGGCACCGTGGGGCGTATGGTCTCGTCCACGTTTGTGCGTTTTGTTCCGGTGAGTCGTGGACTCACGCCGAACGCTTCCTGACCGATTTGTATGCTCAAGGGGCAGTCTTTCAATATCTGCTCGCTGCCAAGAAATGCGCTGTAGGTAAGGCGTTCGCCCACCGTCACCTCTACCTTGATGTTACCACTGGGAGACATCAGCGTCTCCCGTTTGTCTGCCGCATGTGAGCACAGAGAGATGCCCATCAATGCAAGGCTCATTAAGAATGATTTCTTCATACGAATTTAATGTTTGTATAAATATATAATGTCATTTCTGTTTTGTGTGAAAAGCCGTCATGCACGCTGCACCATTCGTTCCCACATGCCGAAACCACCGTTCCCGTGTGCCAGGAATGAGCGAAACTTCACAACCTCATCTGCCATATCTGCCATGACATCTGCCATGTTGTATTGCATTCTGAATCTGCCTATTATTGGGGGAGTGGCAGATTGGCAGATATTTTTGAAAACCTTTCTGTAGGGAGTGTGAATCGTTTTCTATTTGATGTCGCCGAAGAAGAGTTTCTTCCTGTCCACGGGCTCGGAAAGGAGCTGTATCGTGGTGCTTGGGCCGAGGTTTGCCGGTTCGTTCCACGACTTCAGCTGCCACACCACTTCGCCTTCGGGACTGACCTCGATGGCCTGTACGGCAGGCACAAGCGGGTCGCTCTGTTCACGGCTCCACGGGTTCAGCCAGTTGGTTATCATCGTGTTGCCGTTCTTCATGCGGTGAGCCTTCTGGCCGCTGATGCTCTCGCGGAGCTGGTCTCCTACGCGCACCACGGAGAGCGGGCCGCGCTCCTTCCAGTTCCACTCCCAGACGGCATGACCCTCGCGGTCGAATTCACGCACGTAGTTGTAGTTGGTTGCCACGAGGATATTGCCGTTCTCCAGCTCCTCCACGCCCCATGCCCCGGGACATTCCCAGCGCTGCAGCTCGGTGCCGTGGGAGTCGAACTCAATGACTGCACCGTACTCGAAGGAGGCCAGCAACATCGTCCCTTTCCTTGTGAGACGCATGTTGCGCATCTGTCCGTGTGAACCGCCGTTGTTGAAGGGCAGACGGAAACGGCGCAGTTCCTTCTTCGAGGGCACCTCCATGACGACAGCCTCGAAGGGGGTGCCGCACTGCACATAGAGCACCTTGTTCTTGCCTATAGGCTGTATGGAGTGTATCTCGTAACCCTTGGGCGCATCCATCTGCCAGAGTGTCTTGTAGCCGTCCTTCGTCTTGCGGTTTGGGACAATCTCCCTGAAGCCATGCTGATGGGCGATGAGGATATGTCCGTCGGTCATGAGGACGGCATCGCTTATCTCGCCGCGTCCCTGTGGGTCGTCGTACTGCCATGTCACCTTGCCGCCTTCCACGATATACATCTTGTGCTCAGGACGCTCGCCTGCGTATAGGAAGTCGTAGCGGCTGAGACCTTCGTTCTCCCTGGCAGGGAGCGTGATGCGTGCAGCCTCGGCAAGTTGTCCGCCAGTCATTGGCTCAAGGATGGCCTTGGCAATGAGGGCGAAGTGGACAGGCCCGGCGGGAACCTTGTACTTGTCTATCACGTCGCGCCCGCAGCTGTTGTTGCCGAGGGCACGGTTGTAGGCATCGAGGTTGACGTAGGTCTCTTTCTCAAACTTCACCTCGTCAGGATGGCGCAGACGATGATGGCGGTCGGTGTAGAGGGCGCGGTCGTTCCAATGTCCTGCCGAAGCAGCCATCTTGTCGGGAGCCACGAAGAGGATGCCGTAGCCGCAGTCGCTGGTCAGTGCCATCCACTCCACATCCTCCTTGTTGCCCGTTTCCTGCGGCATGACGTGGTTTTCCCATTGGGCAGAGACGGTGCTCTCCCACAGCCCGGCGAATGCCGACTCGCAGCGGTCGCGGTAGCTCTCGTGAGGCCCACGCCCCATCCATCGCATCTGTTCCAGCCCTTCGGGAAGGATGGCGCGGTAGCCCAGTCTTGGCAGTTCGCTGCCTCGCTCGCTCGGCATGATATCGCTCTCGAAGGTGATGGTGCCGTCGTTCAGGATGGCGAAAGTCTCGTCGGTCGTGATGCTGAAGCTGCATTCGGGAGCCTGATAGACGTTGGTGAAGCGGACGATGACCTCGCCGCTCTTCTTCTCGACGGACTGCTTGACGTTCTGGCAGACGAGGTTGCGAAGCCCTTGCCTGTCCCAGCGTTCGGCAGAGTTCTTGTCGTTGTCGTGCGGAGCGCGGAAGGCATTCAGCTCGAAGCGCACGCGACCTTCCTCATCGACTATCTGTCCGTTCCTGAACATGACGGGGAAGCGTCCCACATTAACCACGATGCGGCTGCCCTGCTCCTCTGCATCGAGGCTTTCCCCACTTGCGGAAGGAGCTACAGGACGCAGCTTGCTCCGGTCGGCATGGCGCAGGGTGAGTTGTTCGCTGGCTACCTCGTAGCCCTTCTCTGCCCAAAGCGTTGCCTCCTTCTGCCGTGCGCTGAAGCGGATGGCAAGCTCGCCGCCATTATGTTTGTCCGTGAAACTGTCAGCAGCCTTCAGCAGATCTTCGGTGCCAAACGTCTCGATGCCATCTGGCAGAAGCGTGGGCTTGGAGGCCTGGATGCCGCCCTCATATATAATATAGAAGATGTCGAAGTCCTGCCAGGGCGTGCGGAACTGTCGTTTGTTCCTGACCGTTACCTTGCCGTCGCGCAGCGAGAAATCGACAGGCTGGTAGATCTTCTTCACGTTGTATGACTTGGAAGTCCACGAGCCGTCTGCCAGCACGACACCGTTGCAGCAGAAGTTATTGTCGTTGGGATTGTCGCCGAAGTCGCCTCCATAGAGGAAATTGTCAGATTGTGAATTTGTCGAATTGTCCAATTGCCGCAGGCCTTGGTCCTTGAAGTCCCAGATGAATTCGCCCGTTAAGGCCGGGTAACGCTCGTAGAGGTCGAAGTATTCGCGCTGGTTGCCCATCGAGTTGCCCATCGCATGGGTGTTCTCGCACATGATGAACGGCTTGGGCTGTTCGCCGCGCCTCGCTTTCTCTTCGGCTTCACGGGCGTATCGCTCCACGTCGTCCAGACCGGCATACATGCGGCTGTAGGTCATCGACCATTGCGAATTACCTTCGTAGTGCGTGATGCGCGTCTTGTCGAGTGCCCTCACGCTTTCCGCCACATAACGGAAGTTCTCGCCGTTACCGCTCTCGTTGCCGGCGCTCCACCCGAAGATGCAGGCATGGTTACGCAAGGTCAGCACCTGCCGGACGTTGCGTTCCACCATCGGCGCACGGAAGGCTTCCTCGTGGGAGAGGCCCATGTTGCCGTGGCATTCGATGTTTGCCTCTGCAAGGACATAGATGCCGTACTGGTCGCAAAGGTCATAGAAGTAGGGATTATCAGGGTAGTGACTTGTGCGGACGGCATTGATGTTCAGCCGCTTCATATTGCGGATATCATCTTCCGTCTCCTGTCGCGTAATGGTTCGCCCTGTCCACTGGCTGTGGTCGTGACGGTCAACGCCGTGGAAGATGACGCGTTCACCATTGATGAGCAGGGCGCCGTCCTCGCGGATATCAACCGTGCGGAAGCCCACCTTGAGGGTTCGCAGGTCTGTTTGTTTGCCTGCCTGAAGGAACTTTATGCTGAGGTCATAGAGGCGAGGCGTCTCTGCTGTCCAGGGTTCTACGGAGAGACCTCTGAACGACAGCGTGCAGGAGCCTGCGCCATTCTGCTTTTGCTGTGCAGAGGCAACAATGTTTCCGCTGTCGCGTATCTCGGCAAGAATCGTTCCACTGCCCGTCACATCCACGTCGAGACTGGCCGACGTGCTGCCCTTGCCGAGCGATTCCGTACGGAAGAAGAAGTCGCGGATGTGTGCCTTTGGTGCCGACCAGAGCAGCACATCGCGCTCGATGCCTGTCAGCCGCCAGAAGTCCTGGCACTCGATGAACGAGCCGCTGGTGAAGCGATAGGCACGGACGACGAGGCTGTTCTCGCCTGACGGCTTGAGATACTTCGTGATGTTCCATTCGGAGGGCAGGAAGGAGTCCTCGGCATAGCCGACAAACTGGCTGTTCACCCAGACGTAGTAGCCATGTCCGACGCCGTTGAAGCGGATGAATACTTCGCGTCCCTTCCATGCCTTTGGCACTTGGAACATGCGGTAGTATGTGCCGACGGGGTTCTTCATCTGGCCTGAATAGGTCCAGTCGGCAGGTCGGTCGGCCATGACACTCCACGTCTGCTTGTCGTAGGTGAACGGATATCGCGTGTTTACATAGAGAGGCTTGTCCCATTGCTTGCCGTGACGCCAGCCATAGACTTGCCAGGGGCAGGGCACGTCGATGTCGTCCCAGCCCTTCGCTCCATCTCCCCGGAGGGGAAGCGACTTAGGGTCTGGTGCCTCGTCAGGATTGGGAGCCCAGTGGAACTTCCACGTCCCGTCAAGCGACAGGACGTATGGCGAGTCCTGCCAGTCGCTTTCGCCGCGAGGCTTGGCACTTTGCTGAGGCAAGGCAATGGCATGAGCCGGCTCACGATTTAGCTGGAAGACGGCGGGGTCATCCCACTCCTTCATCGTCTGGGCTTTCAACGATTGAAGATTGAGTAGTGAGCATTGGACGATGAATCCCGCCAGTACCCAGGCCTTGAGTTTTTGTTTCTTAATCATAATTACAGTGTTATTGGTTTGAAGTTTATGGCTCCATTACATTTGGATGTTCTCATACGCCATTCTTATTCATTTACTCAAGTTTCGCATTCGCTCGGCTTCTTTGTAGTTAAGTAGTTAAGAAGCTATCGCTACGCTCGTCCTTTCGGACAGTAGTTAAGCCATTACTTCTTCCGCATGAATCTGCCACCAGACATTTGGCTTCACTACTTAACTACTGACTACTTAACTACATTAGAAACTTGAATCATTTATTATCGATGGTATGTTTGCATCCGAAAATACGGTCGGCAAACTCGATGAAACAGTCCCAATCAAAGGGAAGGATAGCATGTCCGCCGGTGCGGATGTGGTAGGCTATCGCGCCTTCGTTCATCGCCACATCGACGGCGGGCTGCTTCTCCAGGCCGATGCCCTGGAGTCCGTAAAGGGCATAGACAGGCTCTGCCGCCTTGCCTGCGAGGAACTCGCCGAGGGGGTCGGCCCAATTGTCGTCCTGACCTGTCGCAAGATAGACGGGGCGCGGCGCACAGAGTGCGATGACGGTGTGCTGGTCGAAGGGCATGAACTGTTCGCGCATATTGAACTGCTGGAAGTTATCGCATACCCAGTAGGGGAAGCGTTCGTTCATCGCCCAGACGGTCTCGCCTATCATGCGGCGCGAGAGTGCTCCGCCGCCACAGCCGCTGTTCACGGGGAAGGCGATGGCAAAACGCTCGTCCTGAACCGCCGCCCAGAGAGCGGCCTTGCCCATGCGCGAGTGCCCGAGGATAGCAACCTGCCGGGCATTTACCAGCGAGTCGGTCTGCAGATAGTCGAGCAGTCGGCTGGCTTCCCATGCCCATGCTGCCAAGCATCCCCACTCATCGGGGCGGCGATAGGTCTGTCCCTTGTTGTAGTATGCGGGAATGAGACCTCTCGTGAAGGCATCCATCCCGTCGGGCGTTCCTTCCGTCGTGTTCAGCACGGCAACGCCGTAACCGTGGTTGAGCAGGAGTTGCGAGGGGAAGCCCCTTGCCATCCTGTTTCCTCCGAACATCATGAAGACGGGCACGGGAGCCTGCGCGTCATTAGGTGTGATGACCTCAGCATGGAACAATGGTCCCTGTTCCTTCTGCTCCGTCAGATAGAGCGTGACGATTTTTCGGATATATTGTTTCTGTTTCTTCCCTTTCTCAAACTGAAAGGCTACGTTGAGTGAATCGATGCGGAATGGAAGGGGATGCTTCAGCTCGGGCACATGGCCGTACATATAGGTTTTGAGCATCTGAAGGAGTTCTGGACGGCGGTGCTGCTCCCACTCCTCAACATTAGTCACCATTTGCCCATTCTCGCATAGCAAGGGGTCTGGCAACGTGTAGACAGGCACCCTGCTCTCGTCGAAGTTTCGCGTCCATTCCTTCTTGATGTCCTGTCCGGAGGCTGTCGTCAGGCTGGTCAGTATGCACGATACAATAATAATAGTCAGTCTTTTTATCATATATTATAGTTTTTTCTTGTTCTATTTCGTGTCGAGTTCTCTTACCTTGAGGTTCTTTACTGTCAATCCTTGCGGGCTGAAGTGGAAGGCATCCACGTCGAGACCCTCGCGGTGAACTCCTCCTCAAACAGGCTTTCGCCCATCGGCTTGCGGTATATTGTCGGTTTATCCATCTTTTCGTCTGATTTATACCACAAAGGTACGACTTCTTCTTGAAATAAGCTAGTAATTACTCAATTATTAATAACTTAATTTATAGAGCGCCCCTCAATCTATATCCCCATGCGGAGCAGGCTGAGGTCGGCATCCTCGCCCACCACCCACAGGATGTCGCCCGCCTGGAAGGGACGGTGGGCCTGCGGCACATGGACGTTGCCACGGCGATCCTCGATACCCACGGCCATACAATGGTATTGCCCCCGGATGTCAATATCCACCAGCGTGTGACCCAAGAGCGGCGATGCCTCTGATATTGTCAACTTCACAAGCGAGAGCCGGTGCTCGCGTATGGCATTGGCATCGGGACTGAGCGTCTCGGCCTTCATGCGCTGGCTGAAGCTCTCGATGCCTTCGTCGTCGCCCACCACCTCGAGCACATCAGCGGGATATACCTTGTTGCTGCCGCCAGGGATATTAATGCGCTGGCTGCCACGAATGATGGCCACTACGTGGACGTTGTCCGTGCGCCCTATGTGCAGCTGACCCAGCGTGTGGCCCCCCCATGCCGTATTGAGGGGAAGGGTGAGCGACGCAATGTGCAAGTCCCTGCCTTTCAGCTTACGTACATAGGACGGACGACGACGGTCGCGCTGCAGTTCGCGGGTGCGCAGGTTCTGGAGGAATGTGCGCTGCAGACGGATGGAGAGAAACTTCACACGGCGGCTCTTGATGATAAAGTACATGATTATCACACTGGCCACAGCATGCCATACCCTACTGAGGGGAGAAAGACGGGCTATTACATAATAGACGATAAAGCAACCCAGCAAGAACCTCAGGAGGCGAACCGTCCAATAGAGCACTGCTCCGAAGCGGCTGCTTCGCCGGATGAACATGGCTGCCGAGGAATGGTTGCGTTGCATCACAATGGGGCGCACACAGGGCGCGAGAAGGAGAAGCGTTATTACGCCGCATACGGCATTGCCAGGCCACTGGCTTAACAAATGACGACAGAGCGGGAGGAGGGACGAAAAACTTATGCCCATGAGGGCCACGCAAAGCGTCAGGTAGGCCACCGTCTGGAGGAAAATGTTGCGCAGAAATGTGCTCCAAGCGCTTCCAAGCGTTTGCTCCTTCAATTTACTCTGACGGCTATTCAACAGCGTCTGGCGCTTTTCCAGCGCATTGTTCACACTGCTGGGCATAAGGCGTTGTACACGATTATAGGCCGGCTCGGCAGCCTTTATCATATAGGGAGTGAAGAAGGTGGTGATGATGCTTACAGCCACTACCACGGGATAGAGGAAGGCACTGGTCACCTCGAGCGACTGTCCCAACGCAGCGATAATGAAGGCAAACTCGCCTATCTGAGCCATAGAGAAACCACTCTGCATGGCCTCCCGGAGCGGATTACCTGCCACAAGATAGCTGAGGCTGCCAAACACCATCTGGCCCACTATAACGGACAGCGTAATGACGAAGATTGGAAGCCAATATTCCATCAACACCGAGGGATTCACCAACATGCCCACGGATACAAAAAAGACGGCACCGAAGAGGTCTTTCAGCGACGATACCGTATGTTCTATACGTTCAGCCTCGACCGTCTCGGCAAGGATGCTACCCATCATAAAGGCACCAAAAGCAGGGCTATACCCCACATACGAAGCCACGACGACGAGCAGGAAGCAGAGACCCACACTTACGATGAGCAATGTCTCGGTATTGATATATTCCTTATACTTGCGCAGGATAAGCGGCACCACGTAGATGCCCACCATGAACCACAGGATGAGGAAGAAGCCAAGCTGGAGAAGGCTGCGCACGAGTTGGGCACCCTCAAGACGATTGCTCACGGCCATTGCACTTAGCATCACCATGAGCAAGATGCCCAGGATATCCTCCAGTATCAACACCGAAAGAACGCCAGAAGCAAACTTACGGGTACGAAGGCCCAGGTCGTCAAATGCCTTATATATAATAGTAGTAGAGGACATCGCCAGCATACCCCCGAGGAAGAGACAGTCCATGCTGCTCCACCCGAAGAGATGGCCCACGGTGTTGCCCACGCTTATCATGCACGTCATGACGCACAGCGCAGCCACCACGGGCCGCATTCCCATCTTTACTATCTTCTTGAAGGAGAACTCCAAACCCAGCGTGAACATCAGGAAGATGACACCTATCTGGCTCCAGTCGTCAATGCTACTATGGTCGCTGATAGAAGGCGTGTAGGGCATGTAAGGGCCTGCCAGGAAGCCCGCAACGATGTATCCCAGCACCAGCGGCTGACGCAACCGCTTGAATATGATGGTCACCGCACCGGCTATAATCAGGATGTAGGCCAAGTCGCTTATGAGGTGGGGAAGTTCTTCCATCGTATACTTTTCTATTAAATTCCCAATTTACTGCTTATCTCAAGCATCTTTTGAATAGGGCGAATGGCCTTCTCGGCCACCTCGGGGTCTACCTCAATCTCCGGCCACTCATACTTGAGACAATTGTACAACTTCTCCATCGTTATCAGCTTCATATAGTTGCATTCGTTGCATGCACAGGTGCTGTCGTCCGGCGGAGCGGGGATGAAGGTTTTGTGGGGGGCTGACTGCTGCATCTTGTGCAGGATGCCGCTCTCGGTGGCCACAATGAATTCGGTGGCTTCGTCCTCGATGCTATAGCGGAGGAGGGCTGCAGTGCTCCCCACCTTGTCGGCCACCTTCAACACAGGACCCTTGCACTCGGGGTGTGCCAGCACCTTGGCACCCGGATGCTCGGCCTTCAACTTCAACATCTTCTCTAAAGAAAACTTCTCATGCACGTGACAGGCACCCTTCCAGAGAAGCATCTTCCTGCCCGTGATGCTGTTTATGTAGTTGCCGAGGTTTTGGTCCGGGCCGAATATTATCTTCTCTCCCTGAGGAAAACTCTCCACAATCTGGCGTGCATTGCTACTGGTAACCACCACGTCGGTCACGGCTTTCGTGGCTGCTGTCGTATTCACGTAGCTGATAACCGTATGGTCTGGATGTGCGGCCAAGAAGTCTGAGAACTCCTGTGCCGGACAACTCTCGGCCAGGGAGCATGTGGCGTTGAGGTCTGGAACGATAACCTTCTTCTCCGGGCAGAGGATTTTGTTGGTTTCGCCCATGAAGTGTACACCACACATCACGATGATGTCAGCATCCGTACGCGCCGCCTGCTGGGCCAGCGCAAGGCTGTCGCCAACAAAGTCCGCTATGTCCTGAACGTCACCCTGCGTATAATAATGCGCCATGATAATGGCGTTCTTCTCGCTGCACATACGTCGTATCTCGGACTTCACGTCGATGCCTTCGGGCAGGGGAACGTCTGCGTAGCCCTGCATTTTCCACTTTTCAATTATCATTATTATATATTTTCTTTTATAAAATAAATACCTTTATGTTGATGATGATGGAGCGTGGACGGTGTGGAAAAGATTCGTCCTCCGGGACCTTTTTTGCTTTATTGACATGCTTTCCACATTTTTTTATCTTTTATTATATATGTGAATGCCGTCGTTTTCTATGGCTTTTTCAGGCGTTAAGCTACTTTGCATTCCTCTTTATCCACAATGGTTCACAACTGCAAATTTAATAATTTTCTTCGACATGGCGTGTAGATAATCTCCGAAAAAAGTGTGGAGAGCGTGCGGAAAAAATATCCGGGTTGTTGGAAAGTATCGGGATGCGAGGTGAGAGGGAGGGCTATTTTGGAAGAAAGCATGGAAAGTTTGTGGATTATCGACGCGCTATTCACACTTTTTTCGTACCTTTGTTGAAAACTTGCAAAGGCAGGAGAAAAAGTATGAGAAAACTGAAGGTTACGGAGATGAACCGCCTCACGGCGGAGGAATACAGGGAGGCTGCAAAGTTTCCCATT
>ERZ842401.7367-NODE-7367-length-11294-cov-6.457514_pt1 | contig 11294 bp, 8 predicted proteins | sample MGYA00521270_ERZ842401 | MGnify/ENA primary metagenome ERZ842401 (study PRJEB31892, sample SAMEA3878208) | bioreactor metagenome | biome: Moose rumen | place: Sweden | collected 2011-10 | study: EMG produced TPA metagenomics assembly of the PRJEB12797 data set... | reverse complement strand
GTTAATGCGTTCCATCTGCAAGAGGTCTACCTGTTGCAGTTTGTTGATTACGTTGTTACTCCGTTCGCCAGTGACAGACAGGACTGTGGTCTCCCCGCTTCCGTTGGAGGGAGAAGATACAGAACTGGGGCTTACCAGTGTGCCGTAGATGGTGCCCGTGGCTTTCACATTTCCATAGAAAAAGCCAGCATACTTACCAGTAAATAATGTTGAAGAAAAGTAACTATCTGTTGTACTTCCAAAAATTCCTGCGGCATTGTTTGGAGCATAACTAAGCCCTCCAAATACTCCAATAGTCATTGAACCACCAGACGCAACGCTTTGGACTCCAAAAGCACGTGAATTTATATTCATGCCAGAGACATTACTTCGGATTCCTGCCGAATTGTTATTATCCGTAGATACATTTACATTAATACCATACTGAGTATGTTTATTGCTTTCATAGTCTCTCTTTATAAGTAATCCTCCATCTGCAAGTGCTTGTATTGAAGCAGAATATCCACTTGCGGTTTGATTAGGCATTTGACTAAGTTTACCCAAGGAATCCACTCTCAACTGGGCATAGCTACTGATAGAGAATAAAGCGCACAGGCTGATAAGAAATTGTTTTTTCATAGTTTTGTTACGATTTAGATTAGGATAATATGATGCAATAATAAAGAATTCCCGTGAGTAAAACAATAATACCCGTAGAAAGTACGGAAATAAACATTTTCTTGGGCCTTTGTGTTGGTGGAATGGAAAAGTTTGCGTACCTTTGCAGTCGCATTTGCGAAACAGTGCCGATGAGTGGCGGCTGTTCGACAAACAAGTTTAACTAAAAGATACACTAAACGTATGTATTTGAATTCTGAAAAGAAGACCGAAATCTTCAGCAAGTTTGGCAAGGGTGCTACCGACACGGGCAGCGCAGAGAGCCAGATTGCATTGTTCTCTTACCGCATCAGCAACCTCACGGAGCACATGAAGCAGAACCGCAAGGACCACAGCACAGAGCGTGCACTGACGGGTCTGGTTGGTAAGCGTCGCGCACTGCTGAACTACCTGAAGGCTCGCGACATCAATCGCTACCGTGCCATCGTGAAGGCGCTGGGTCTGCGTAAGTAAAAAGTTTGCCCCTCTCCCCCATCCCTCCCTCCCCAGGGAGAGGGGTTTAGCCACAGTGTTATGCTGTGGCTTTTTCGTTTGAATACTGTGTATATATATAAATAAGGTATAAGAATTATGAACTACAAGAAGTTTCTACCCGACGTGCTGGTGATAGCCTTGTTTGCCGTCATCAGCCTGGCCTATTTCTGGGACCCCATCATGGATGGCAAGGTGCTGACGGGCACCGACCATAATGCCGCCGTGGGCTCGAACGTGGAGATGGTGAAGTATCGCGAGACGCACAACGGCGAGCGTACACGCTGGACCAATACGCTGTTCTCCGGCATGCCCACCTATCAGATGTCGCCCTCGTACCGCAGTACCGATACGCTCAGTTGGATAGAGAAGGTCTACCAGCTGGGGCTCCCCGAGGTGGCAGGCTATGTGTTCATGCTTCTGCTGGGGTTTTACATCCTGCTGCGCGCCTTCGACTTCCGTCAGTGGATGGCTGCGATGGGTGCCATCCTATGGGCCTTCTCCAGCTACTATTTCATCATCATCGCCGCGGGCCACATCTGGAAGGTGCTTACGCTGTGCTTCATCCCGCCTACGATAGCGGGTGTCGTGCTCTGCTACCGCGGACGGTATCTGTGGGGCATTGTGGTGACGGGTATCTTCACGGCTCTGCAGGTGCTCTCCAACCATGTGCAGATGTCGTACTACTTCCTTCCGGTGATGTTGCTGATGGCCGTGGCCTATCTCCTCACGCTTCGCTTTCCTGAGTGGCTGAAGGGAAGCCTTGCCGCCCTCGTGGGCGGACTGCTGGGACTGAGCATCAACGTCTCCAACCTCTTCCACACCTATCAGTACAGCAAGGAGAGTATGCGCGGAAAGACGGAACTGACTCAGAAGACGCGCAACGCCGAGGACCAGACCAGCAGCGGACTGGAGCGTTCGTACATCACGGCCTGGAGCTACGGGATAGGGGAGACGTGGACGCTGCTCGTGCCCAACACCAAGGGCGGCGCGTCGGTGCCTCTGTCGCAGAGCAAGACGGCGATGGAGAAGGCGAAGAACGACTACCGTCCGCTCTATCAGCAGTTGGGGCAGTACTGGGGCGAGCAGCCCGGGACGAGTGGTCCCGTCTATGTCGGGGCCTTTGTGCTTTTCCTCTTCGTCCTGGGCCTGTTCATCGTAAGGGGCCCCATGAAGTGGGCGCTTCTGGTGGCTACCGTGCTGAGCATCCTGCTTTCGTGGGGTAAGAACTTCATGCCCCTGACCGACTTTTTCCTCGACTACGTGCCCATGTACGACAAGTTCCGTACCGTGGCCTCCATACTGGTCGTTGCCGAGTTCTGCATCCCCTTGCTGGCCATGCTGGCACTGAAGAAAGTCGTTGACGACCAGGCGAAGCCCAATTGTCCATTGTCCATTGTCAATTATCAGTTGGCCCTGGCCCTCACCGCTGGTGTGTGCTTCCTCTTCTGGCTGATGCCCGACGTGTTCTTCGGTGACTACGTCTCCAGTGCCGAGCGGCAGGGCATCCAGGGACTGGCGCAGTACGGCTGGCCTGTGATGGACGTCATCGAGAACCTCAACGATATGCGCCGGGCTGTCTTCACGGCCGATGCCATACGTTCCTGCATCATCATCCTCATTGGTTTCGGCATCCTCATGCTCTACCGATGGCGCAAACTGGGTTCCACGGCCATGGTCGCCTGTCTCTCCCTGCTGTGCCTGGTCGACATGTGGGGCGTGAACAAGCGTTACCTGAACGACAACATGTTCGTGCGGCCACGTACGGCAGAGCAGTCTATACCTCAGACCGAGGCCGACCAGCTGATACTGCAGGATACCGACCCCTACTACCGTGTCTTGAACCTCACCGTCAGCACGTTCAACGACAACACCACCTCCTTCTACCACAAGAGCATCGGAGGCTACCACGCCGCCAAGCTGCGCCGCTACCAGGAACTGGTGGAGGAGCACATGCAGGGCGAGATACAGCGGGTGACGAAGGCCATGACCTCCACCGGCGGACACCTCGAGGAGTGTGACGGCGACGCGCTGTTCCCCGTGCTGAACATGCTGAACATGAAGTACGTGATTGTCGCCCTGCAAGGCGGGGGCAAGGCTCCCGTGCTGAACCCCTGGGCCAACGGCAACGCCTGGTTCGTCGACCGCCTGACGTACGTGGACGATGCCGATGCCGAGATTAAGGCCCTTCACAGCATGGACACCAAGCACGTGGCCGTGGCCGACAAGAAGTTCTCCGAGGTTTTGGGCACAGCCAACAACGACTCCACGGCAGCGGCCGTACTTACCTCTTACGAAGCCAACGAACTCCAGTATGATGTGGAGAGCCGCGACGGCGGTGTGCTGGTGTTCAGCGAAGTGTACTATCCCGGCTGGACGTGCACCGTAGACGGCAAGCCCGTGGAGATAGGTCGCGTGAACTACCTTCTGCGTGCCATCCGTGTCGACGGCGGCAAGCATCACGTTGTGCTCACCTTCAAGCCTCAGTCGGAGCGCATAACGGAAACCATCGCCTACTCCGCCCTCGGGCTCCTGGCATTGCTGCTTACCGCTTTATTATTGCGCGCACTACGAACCAGAGGTGATAGCCGATGGCCGTAGGCCAGCCGTAGTGGCGCGCCATCATGCGCAGACGTTCGATGAGCGACTGGCGGCGATACTTCGTCGACATGCCCTCGCTCAGGTAGTCCGTCAGTATGAGGCCCGTGTTCAGGGTGCGCAGGTTGCGCCGCTTCGCCTCCTTGAGTATGCGCACGCACCAGTCGAAGTCCGCCGAGTAGCGGAAGCGCAGGTCATAGGGCGTGCGCTTGGCCAGGTCGGTGCTGGCGTAGAAGCTCTGGTGACACACCAGCATGCCGCTCTTGAAGCTGCCTGGCGTCAGCGTCGTGGGGGCTTTCAGCCTACGGTGGCGCACGAAGTTGCCCTCGTTGTCCACGAGGTCGGTCTCGCCGTACAGCACGGCATAGTTGCGGTGGTCCGCGTCCCAGTGGGCCTGCTTCATGACCTTCTCTATCGTGTCCTTCTCGTGGAAGCAGTCACCGGCATTCAGGAAGACGATGTAGACTCCCGTGGCCAGGCCGATGCCTTTGTTCATGGCATCGTAGAGCCCGTCGTCCGGCTCGCGCATGACGCGTATGGTGTGCTTCCGAGGCTGTTCGTTGTGCTCCACGTAGTGCCGCACGAGGCCGATGGTCCCGTCGGTGGAACACCCGTCTACGATGATGTGCTCTATCGACGGGTACGTCTGTTCTTCCACGCTGCGCAACGTCCGTTCGATGGTCCCTTCAGCGTTGTACGTTACCGTTATTATCGTAATTATCGGATTCATTCTCTCATTCTCCCAAGTATTCTTTCATGTACCGTCTTGCCACGCGCTGCTCGTCGTACGTCTCGCGGGCATATCGGGCGGCAGCTTCCGACAGCCCGGGGTGAGCCAGCACGTAGCGTATGCCCTCCGCCAGGTCGTCGGCGTCGCGATAGCGGGCCACGTAGCCGTCCTCCTTGTGGTGTATCATCTCCGGGATACCGCCCACGGCGAATCCCACGCAGGGCGTGCCGCACGACATGGCCTCCACGATGGTGTTCGGCAGGTTGTCCTGCAGCGAGGGGGTGACGAACACGTTGGCCGCGGCATACATCAGGGCCATGCGCTCCTCGTCGTGTATCTCGAAGTCGCCGTCCTGCCCCACGCGTATCAGCATGGCGTCGGGCACCTCCTTCATGGCCTCCTCCAGGTAGCGCACGCCCTTGCGCTCGTCCGTCACCTTCTGGCAGATGAACAGCACTATCCTCCTGTCCTCGGGCAGGTCGAAGTGCTCGCGCGCCTCCCGTTTCGCTATGGGGCGGAACACCTCGTGGTCTATGGCGTTCGGAATCGTCACCACGCGCTGTCCCCGGGCGAGCAGGCTCTTTCGCGCCTCGTCGGCTATCCACTGGCTGCAGCCCACAAGGGTGACGTGCCCCTGGGCGAAGATGCGACGCTTCGCCTCGAACGTCCTGTAGGCAAGGTCCTTGGCCCCCGGACGCACCAGCTGGGGACAGTCGTGACACCCCGTCTCGAAGTGCCGGCACTCCCCGGCAAAGTGGCAGATGCCCGTGTAGGGCCACTGGTCGTGCAGCGTCCACACCACGCGCTTGCCGCTGCTGACTATCTTCTCTATGCCCCGCAGCGACAGGAACCCCTGGTTCACCCAGTGCAGGTGGACGACGTCCGCCTCGCGGAAAGCCTCCGTCTTTGTGATGTCCTCCCCGCAGTTTGCGATGTCCACCTGCCACAGGTTCTGCTTCTTCAGCCGGTTGGCCAGAAAGATGCGCGCCCTCTCCCAGTAGAAAGCCAGAGGCTTCACGGAGAATGGACAATGGAGAATGGACAATGGACAATCACTCTTGCGCGTCGCCACGCTCACCTCCGCGCCCTCCTTGCGTAGTGCTTTGGCCAGTCGTGATGCAGCGATGGCAGCCCCGCCCCTCCGTTCCGTGGTGTTTACTATCAGTACCCTCATACCGTGGGAGGTATATCGCCGTTCTGTTCCTCGAGGGCACGCCTGCGCTCCTTACTCTTCTTCACCTCCGTGTCCACTATTTCCAACATCTCCTTCACCGCCTTCCGCTGCTCCCTGCGGTTGGGCACCTCCTTCAGCTCTGCATACTGTATGGCTTTGGTCATGCGTTTCGACGGCTTCCAGCGCAGGTTTATGCGCTCGATGTTGTCCTTCGTGAACTCCTCGGTTTTCTTCGCGCCCCGGCTGCTGAGCGTCGTGTAGAACGCCCCCAGGGTGTCCAGGTCCACGCGCTTGCCTGCCATCAGCGTCTCCAGGATGCAGCGCTGCGCGTCCTGCAGCAGACCGATGATGACACCCTCCGAGAAGGGCGAGTTGTGCGACGAGATGTGTGCCGCGATGTCGCGTGTCGTCAGTGTTTCCAGGCTCTGCGCGCGAGCGTAGACCAGGCGTTTCGCCTTCTTGTCGCGCGGGTTCGTGGTAATGGGCAGTAGGCTGTAGGTAATGGCCATGGGGATTTAGTTTTTAGGGGTTAGTACTGTTTCTTCTGTGCCGCTGCGGTCTCTTTTTGCTCCTTTGCAGTCTCTTTTCCGGGTCGCCGAAGGCTTTTGGGGGAGACGCTACGGACTTTGATGGGAAACGCCAAGGCTTTTTGTTGGAAACAAAGGTACGATTTTATCCAATCACTGCCAAATTTTTGTCTATGAAATATGGTGTAACGTCAATCGCACCATGGTCCGATTACATTCACACCATGGTGCGTTTTCCATCACACCATGGTGCGACACCTTTCACACCATGGTGCGATTTTCATCATACTATGGTGTGAAGACAAAATCTTCGTAGCGTTTTGGTGAAGTCTCCGTAGCGTTTCCCCTCAGAGGCCGTAGCGAACCGCTGAAGTCTTCGCAGCGTTTAGAGAAAATCCCCACGGAAACCGGTGAGAGTCTCCGTGGGGATGAAGTTGTTTCGTAGCGCAGCGTTTCGTTTTCGTAGCGTAGCTTACTTCACTTCTATGCCTTGCAGGTTGAAGACGCGTCCGTCGGGCTGCACGATGACCACCTTGCCGTCGCGCAGCAGCTTGCGGGCCACGGCAATGGCCGCCTCACGCGAGCCGCTCTCGTCGGCCAGCACCTCGCGAATGGCATCCAGGAGGTCGGTGCGGATGAATTCAGCCGTCACCGTCATGTCGGCACGGATGTCGGAGAAGTTGCGGTCCCATCCCGTAAAGGTGTAGCCAGCCTTCGTCGGCTCGGCAGGAGCTTTGGCTGCCGTGCCGTAGGCCACGGCCTGAGTCTCCAGAAGCGTATGGTCCCAGTTTTGGAAGGTGACCTTGTACTTGCGCGGCGACTCGGCAAACTGGGCTTCAAGCGCCAGGTCCCCGGTGAGCGAGGTCACGTCGGAGGGGGACCATCCCGTGAAGGTGTAGTCCGTCGTGGCGGTGGATTCCCGTGTAGGCGTGTCCTTCGGATAGTATATGCTGGCGGGGTTGTAGCCATCCACGGCCTGGATGGTGTAGGTCACGGTGCCGTCCACGCGGAAGGTCACCGTCCACAGGGTCTCCGTATAGACGGCCTCTACTGTCTGGTTGGCTGTCACCTTGCTCAGGTCGGCCTCGTCGCCCGTCCAGTAGTCGCGCCAGTGGCTGAAGGTATAGTGCTCGCGCGTGGGGCTCAGGCGGGTGGCTGCCTCGCCCTCAAGCACATCCTCGGTGCCCAGGTCGGTGCCGTCGTAGTCCTTGTAGGTGATGGTGTAGTAGACCTCATCCTTGCCGTAGAGGGCTGTGACGGTGAGGTCCTCCGTGACGGTGCTGTAGGCCTTGTCCCAGCCCGTGAAGTGATAGCCGCTGCGACCATTCACACTGGGTGCCTCGGCATTCTGTCCTTCCTCCACCGTCTGCGTGCTCAGCACCGTGCCGTCCCAGTCCTTAAAGGTGACGGTGTAGGTGGGCACGGGCGGGATGTACTCAAACTGAGCCGTGAAGCCCATGAGGTCCTGCGTAACATGGAGGTAGCCGTCGTCGGGATATTCCGTGCTGTCCCACGACTGCCAGCCCAGGAAGATGCTGTTCTCCTCGGTGGGTTGTTCGGGCAGCGTGGCACTATGTCCGTAGGGAACGGTCTGCACGTCATAGGCACTTGAACCATATTTCTTGAATTCCTCCTTACCCTGTCCGGGCACTTCGAAGACTACGGTCATCTGCCGTGTGGTCACGTTCAGCGTCTCCCGCTCACCCGGGGCCTCGAAGTAGCGGTTGCCGTTCTCGTCGGTGCCATCGGTGAGGTAGCCCTTGCCGGGCTTGTTCACGCGGGCCAGGTCCAATCCTGCGCCCTTGAAGCCCTGACGGTCGAGCAGCACCACCTTCTCGCCATACTTCACGGGAATGACGCTGCGCTCGGCGTTGAAGTAGAAGCCGCCCTCGTTGGTAATCACCTGCAGGGGTTGGTCGGCAGCGATGGTCAGCGGATAGTACATCTCCACCTCCATCATGGGCGAATACACCGTACCCTCCGTACCTGTGCCCGTGGCGTAGAAGCGGTAGTAGCGCTTGCGCTCGAAGGGCATCTCGTTATAGTAGTCCACAAGGGCGGTCACCTCCTTGTCGAAGGTCTTTACCTTGTTCACCTCGTAGCCCGTAATCTCGCCCACACTGGTGGCCGTGTTCCAACTGATGTCGCCGTTGCTCAGCACGGTGCCTGTCTGGAAATAGACATTGACGGGCGTGTTGGTCTTCACGCTGGCGCGGAAGGTCAGCACATCGCCCAGCATGGCCTTCTGCTTGTTGCCCTGCAGCTTCTCGCCAAACCACGAGGCGAACTTCCAGTCGTCGTTCGTGTCGCAGGTGTGGCCCACCATATCCATGTCCATATCTACATAGACATCGCGCTTGGCAAAGACATTCAGTCGCTGGTGCACATTGGTGTAGTCCTTGTCCCATCCCTTAAAACCAGGGTTCGAGCTCATATTGGGAGGCGTGGCATCACATCCGGCATACACCATCTCGGTTGTCAGCAGCGTGCCATCGGTATCGTAGAAATTTACCTGATACTTAGGAGTGTATTCCTCTATTCTTAATTCGTTCCCAGGCATAGTAACTTCGAGGTAGTCTCCCTTCTCTTCTACTTGTACGGGGTTGACACTGACGTATCGGTAAGCCCTGCAGTCTTTGGGCTTGCTTATCAGGAAAGTCTCTCCCATCTCTTTGTAACTGTACTGATAAATCTGGTCTTCAGGCCCAATTCCATACGGGTATTGCAAATGGACATAGTCATTAGACGATGTGTATGTCTTTCCCGTTAATAGGTCCTTCACCTGCAAACGATAATGTCTGCTTTTCTGTCCTAGTTTATTAAATAGTTTCTCGTAATAGACGGTCTTTCCCTGACGTGCTTCCTTGGCTGTGATATAGCCGCTATAGACAGGACTCGCATCAAATCCGTTCAAGGCATAGTTTGCAGCATTCCTCCATGTCTCTCCACCGTCAAGGCTTTCTTGCCATGAGTAGGACAAATTGTTGAATCCGCGGACACTGGCCTCTAGCCTTATAGTTTCAATTTCATTCTCCGAAAATTCTGAACTATTAAAATAAAAACGTTTCCCTTCTAATAGCTGGGTTTGTACAAATGGGAGTTCGTACTTTATGTCAGGCTCAAGATATTCGTCATCTAAACAATGTTCCTCGCGGCCAACCCACACGCCATAGTCTTTCGTCGTCATAAGATCATCATGGTAAATCAAAGCCTCTTAAGGGGGGAAAAACGAAATGTGATTGGTCGTGATGGTCGAATGATGTGTTTGATTGATTGAAAGACAGAAGGTTAGGAGTGGAGTGGGGGAGGGGCGGACGGAAAAACGAAATGTTACATTGCTTTACATTTGCTTTACATTTGGGAGGCGTTTGAATACCTTTTGAACGGATAATGTTACATCAGGGTGGAGAAGTGCCCGCGATGGCTTGTTTTTAAGGCCGTGGCGGGCTTTTATTGTACACTGCAGGGGATGGTGCTATGTCGCCCATCGGTGGCATGTGGTGTGTGGGGTAGGATAGGGGCACTGAACGGTCAAAAGGCACCCCCAAAATGGGTTTGGTAGGACGTTTGGTGGGACGTTTGGTGGGACAAAAAAAGGTCTTGGAAAAACGAAATGCATTGATTGGTGGGACATTTGGAGGGACAAAAACGAGGTTAAATTTACCGATTCTCCCCCCCTCTAATTCCTTAAATATGCCTAAATATGGCGGTTTTTGTACGATTTATGGGGGTGTAATATCTTATGCCGTTTTGGATTCTTGCCCCTCTATTTTTAGTTATCTGTCTATATTTGTGGACATTACGCGATTTTGCCCTCTCGCGCGCATATACGCGTCGTTTTTAATATAATATATATGGCGGTCGCGATGGCATCGCGACATACGGGACGAGGTTAGAAGAACTTGCTGATACTACCAATGACTTCGTATATTTTCACAATACGTCGGATGGGGTACTCCTGCTCGTCGAAGTCCCTGGTGTTGATGGGTATGTAGCGGAGCGTTTTGGTGGTACTCCCCTTTCGGAGTATCTTGATGGTGCGGATGGTGTCGAGCACGACAGCGTAGATTTCACCATACTGGATGTCCTCAGTGGTGCACTCACGCAGGGCTATGATGTCTCCGTGGTTGATGCGTGGTTCCATGGAATGGCCCGTGACATTACACCAGACGCTGGCTTTGTCAAAACCAGGTACCACGACGTTGCAGGTGGGCAGGGTGGTCTGGTCGTTGAATATCTCGTCGAAGCCTCCGTGGAAGTCTACGTCGTAGTACGGTGTGCCTATGGATGGAACAAGGCTTACCCTGTTTTCTACTTTTTTTGAAAAATTTTCGTCTTTTTCTTTTGTCGGTTGAATGCGCATCTCTCCCCTACCCGTTAGCAGCCATAGCGTAGAATATAGGGGATAATTTTCAACGATTGTTTGTACCCACTTTGATTGAATGTCGGTACCATTATTGATGGCACGAGATAAAACACCTTTACTCGCACCTATCGAGCGTTCAAGTGCTGTTATTGTTATACCCTCATTATTGGCGATTTCCTGTATGCGTGATAAAATATTACCCATATAGTTGAAAATTTTCGTCTTTTTCTTTTGTCGGTTGAAAATTATCTATTATCTTTGCAACGTCGTAACAATGTAACGGCGCGTCAAAGATACGAAAATTTGTTGGAACCACCATAGAAAACGAGAAAAATGGAAGGAACGGAAATGAAGATATGGAAGACCCAGAGTGTGAAGGGCAAGGTTGCCGTGCTGCTGATGGCGGACGGCGTGGCGTTTTCTTACACCGAGGGGGACGGGATTGTGTTCTCGGCAACCGAGGAGTATGTGACGCGGATGGTGCGCCGGCTGATGAACAGTTACGGCGTGAGGAGGAGGCCGTTCATCCAGGAGGTGGGGTGAAAAAGGGGGAAGACCGCGATGACATCGCGGCAAACGGAAAGAAGAACAGAGAGTAAACAACCAAGCCGCGAAGGCATTGCGGCACAAACGAAAGAAGACAGAGAGTAACAACCAGCCGCGAAGGCATCGCGGCACAAACGAAAGAAGAATAGAGAGTAACAACCAGCCGCGAGGGCATCGCGGCACAAACGAAAGAAGAGAATATGGAAAAGGAGATTTTTCTGAGTA
>ERZ842401.7365-NODE-7365-length-11295-cov-2.806851_pt1 | contig 11295 bp, 11 predicted proteins | sample MGYA00521270_ERZ842401 | MGnify/ENA primary metagenome ERZ842401 (study PRJEB31892, sample SAMEA3878208) | bioreactor metagenome | biome: Moose rumen | place: Sweden | collected 2011-10 | study: EMG produced TPA metagenomics assembly of the PRJEB12797 data set... | reverse complement strand
GGCTTGGGAGGAATTCAAGGGCGTTCCGCAGGAATTGAAATTGCCGTCTGCTCCAAAGCAGTTCATTCACTATTTCACAGAAGATAACAGACCACAGGCAAAGCTTGACAGAAATCTGGAAGGCGGTATGGCTGTTTCTGTTGGTCGTCTGCGTGAAGATGCACAGTATGACTATAAGTTCGTTTGCTTGTCTCATAATACTTTGAGAGGTGCAGCAGGTGGCGGTGTTCTGCTGGCTGAACTGCTTGCAGCAAAGGGCTATTTTGACTAATTGATATTTGACAATGTTCGGGCGGTGTTTTCGCCGTCCGACATACTCTCAACAGGAGGAAATTTGATATGAAGAACACCATTTTCACTGGTGCAGGTGTTGCCATTACCACACCTTTCAATCTGGACGGTACTATCAACTATGAAGGTCTTGCAACTAATATTGACTACCAGATTGACAACGGCACAGATGCTATTATCATTTGTGGTACTACCGGAGAATCCTCAACAATGACAGACGAGGAGCACAAGGAATGCATTAAGTTTGCAGTAGAACATACCAACCATAGAATTCCGGTTATCGCTGGTACTGGCAGTAATGATACACGTTATGCAATTGAACTTTCCGTAGAAGCTGAAAAGCTGGGCGCAGATGGTTTGTTGCTGGTAACTCCTTATTACAACAAGACCACACAAACAGGCTTGTTGAATCATTTCACCATCATTGCAAACAGTGTCAATATTCCGATTATTCTGTACAACATTCCGGGGCGTACAGGAATGAATATTGCCATTGAAACGCTTGAAAAGCTGGCACATCACAAGAATATTGTAGCTGTCAAGGAAGCTTCCGGAAATATCAGCTATACCGCACAGGTATTCGCTGCTTGTGGCGATTTGCTGGACGTTTACAGCGGTAATGATGATATGATTGTCCCGATTATGTCTCTGGGCGGTAAGGGTGTTATTTCCGTACTTTCCAATATTCTCCCGAAGGAAACACACGAAATTTGTCAGCTTTGCCTTGACAATAATTTCAAGAAGGCTGGAGAATTGCAGATTAAGTATCTGGAACTGATTAACAGTCTCTTCTGTGAAGTCAACCCGATTCCAGTAAAGGAAGCTATGACACAGCTTGGCATGGCTGCTGGTGCTTGCAGAATGCCCCTTACTAAGATGACAGATACCAACCTCGCAAGATTGCTTTCCGCTATGCAGAGTCTCGGAATGCCCGTTCCGGTTGTTGACTGATTCCACAGGAGGGAAAACAATGGAACAAGTAAAAATTCTGATTTCCGGTGCATCCGGAAAAATGGGTCACGCAGTTGCAGCAGCGATTTCTGGTCGTGATGATGCTGTTGTTTGTGCCGGTGTTGACCTCAATACAACAAAATACGCAGATTTCCCGATTTATAGCAAATTTTCTGAACTCCCCGAAAAGCCGGATGTGATTATTGATTTTTCCAATCCGGCGGTATTGAATGATTTGCTCGAATATTGTCAGGTGAACGGAATTCCGGCTGTCCTTGCCACAACTGGCTATTCTCCTGAACAGATTGCAACGATTAAGAAAGCATCTGAAAATATTCCGGTGTTCTTTTCGTTCAATATGTCCTTGGGAATCAATTTGCTGGTACAGCTTGCCAAAAAAGCTACTGCCATTCTTGGCGGACAGTTTGATATTGAAATTTTGGAGAAGCATCATAATCAGAAGATTGATGCTCCCTCTGGTACGGCTCTCATGATTGCAGATGCTATCAATGAAAGTTTGGGGAATGAATATCATTATGTCTATGACCGCCATTCCAAACGTCAGAAGCGTGAAAAGACGGAAATCGGTTTGCACGCTATCCGAGGCGGTACGATTGTCGGCGAACATGATATTATTTTTGCCGGACATGATGAAGTTATCACACTCTCTCATAGTGCCGCATCTAAGGAAGTATTCGCAGTTGGTGCAGTCAATGCCGCAGTCTTTTTGAAAGGTCAGAAAGCCGGTATGTATGATATGTCTGCATTGATGGAACAGGCTTGAGAAAATCACAAAATCCGGCGGGATTTGTCGCCGGATTTTTCTTTACATGGGGAGGAAAATCATGGCTTTTGTTATCAAAGACGGCATTCTGAAACGCTATGAACAGGAACAAGGGGAAACTATCATCACCATTCCGGAGGGAGTGGAGGAACTTGGCGACAGCGTATTTTCTTACTGTCATAATTTGGAAAAGGTCATTATTCCAAAGGGAGTCAGGATGATTTCTCATCGGGCATTTTTGGAATGTTCTAATCTGAAAGAAGTCGAGATTCCCGAAGGAGTGGAGAAAATCGGAAGAAGTGCGTTTGAAAATTGTACCAGTCTGCAACATTTGCATCTGCCTAGTACATTGACCGCTATCAGCGATACGGCATTTATGCGGAGCGGATTGACGGAAATTCAGCTCCCCGATTCCATGGAAAGATTGACTTTTTCTGTATTCAGAAACTGCGAACAGTTGAAGAAAGTTGTCCTTCCTCCAAATATGAAGCATATTCTCTGGTGTGCATTTCAGGGCTGTACAGCATTGGAAGAAGTCATTTTGCCGGATAAACTGGAATCGGTCGGGAATTTTGCTTTTGAAGGTACACCATGGCTCGAAAACCGGAAAGAGGACAGCGTTATCATGTGCGGACATATTTTCTATTTATACAAGGGAACGGCAAAAAAATTGACAATTCCTGATAATGTTGACAATGTGCTGTATGGTGCATTCAGAATGCCCATAGAATTGACATTTCCGCAACATATGATTCATGTCGGAATGATTCCGCAAGGGAGTACCTTGCATTTCCGCACCAGCAAAGGGACAGTTCATATTCATCTCGTCAAGGAATGGGCGGACAATGCCGAAGAAGCAGAGTTCCTGAAATTCCTGCAAACTGAGGATGCTGAAAGAAGAGAGGGCATTTTTCAGTATTTGAAAAAGGTACAGTATAAAATTGCTCTTGCGGTTTATATGACACAGACACACCCCGAAGAGGAATATTATCAAAATTACTTGAAACGTGGAATCCGCAGAGTCATGAAAACCATGATTGACACCGAAGATATGGAGAATCTGGAATATGTTCTCACTTTGGGATATGTCAACAAAAAGAATATTGATGATTTCATTCTGTATGCAAACGAAAAAGGAAAGCTTGAAATGCAGATTGCTTTGATGCAGTATAAAGATACTGTTATTGGCTATCAAGAGCCGAAATTCAGGCTCTAAATTGCAAAATGTGTGAAAAATGCCTATTTTTTTTTTTTTTTTTTGGTTGACAAAACTTTGTATAATGCATGAATTTACAAAATTTATCGGATATGGTATAATAAAAATATAAAATCACGAAAAAAGGGGTATCTGGTATGTTTTGTCAAGCGTGTGGAAATGAAATTGCAGAAGGAACAAAATTTTGCCCGAAATGCGGAGCAACTCAAAATGGCGGACAGGTTGTGCAGACAAGGACTGCTGTTGATGAGAGGGCTGTGTTACTTCAAAATATTGGCGATAGTTCACAGGTCATCAATGCCATTGCAGAAACAGAAAATAAGATTACGCAGTCAAAAGAAGAAATGGAACACCATAAAAAAGGTACAGGGTATGGCGGTATCTTAGCAGCTGTTTTGTTGGGGTTGTGGCTTTCTAGTATATTTTCTCTCATGATAGGTGCAGCTTTTAATAATTCCAGTGTAGTGGGTTTTATTGCATTTATTGTTGCATTTGTTGGTATTGTGGCTTTTGCTGTTCGTAGAAGAAAAAATCATGTTCAGAAATTAGCTGAATTTACCAAAATTTATAATGAAAGTGTTCAGACATTGGAAACACTGAAACAGGATGGAAGCCTTTCATGGCTGCCATATGATTACAGAGATAGTTTCAGTATGGGGCACATTGTCACCTACTTACAGAATATGCGTGCGAGAAATATTCAGGAAGCAATCAATTTGTTGGAAACGGAAATGCATCAGGCAAGAGTAGAGTTTCTTTCTGCTTCTGCCGCTTCTGCTGCGCAGGATGCAGCCGCTTCCGCTGGGGCATCTGCCGCCTTTTCCTTCCTTTCGCTTTTCAAGTAATTACATAAGTTGAAACGATTCTCCTTTCTCCGTTGCGGGAAGGGAGATTTTTATTTTTTGCTTTACAAATCCTTGAAAATATGGTATCATAGAATTATAGTAATAGAGAGGAAGTGCCTTTATGACAGAATCAGAATACCTCACACTCAAACAAAAAGCCATTCGGAAATTTTTCCAGCGAATGAATGAACCTCAATTTGAAGCCGTTACCACTGTAGAAGGGGCGGTGTTGGTGCTGGCTGGTGCAGGAAGCGGAAAAACGACTGTCATTGTCAACCGGATTGCCAATATGGTATTATTTGGCGATACCTGTCACCAATTGACCCCCATTCCGGAACATCCCGAACGTTTACAGGAATATCTTGACGGAAAATCCGTCAGCATTGACGAATTGCAGAAATTACTTGCATTTCGTCCGGTTCAGCCGTGGCAGATTTTGGCAATCACTTTCACCAATAAAGCCGCCGGAGAACTCAAAAGCCGTTTAGCGGATACGCTGGGACAAAATGCAACTATGATTCATGCTGCAACGTTTCATTCTGCTTGTGTGCGGATGCTCAGGACTTGCATTGACCGTTTGGGATTCCATGCGGATTTTACCATCTACGACACGGATGACAGTATCAGGGCGATTAAAGCCGTCATGAAAGAATTGGACGTTTCCGAAAAGAATTTCAACCCGAAAAGCGTTTTGTTTGAAATGAGTTCCGCTAAAAATGCAATGGTCTCGCCTGAAATGTTCGCTCAACAGGTAGAATTTGACTACAGAAGAAAGACCATTGCCAAAATTTATGCGGAATATCAGAAACGCTTGAAAAATGCGAATGCACTTGATTTTGATGATATTATTTTTTTCATGGTGCAGATTTTGGAAGAAAATCCCGATGTTCTCGAAAAATTTCAAAATAAATACCGCTATATTCTGGTAGACGAATATCAGGACACCAACCACGCACAATATCGGCTTGTGAGCTTGCTTGCTCAGAAGCATTGCAATTTGTGTGTTGTGGGGGATGATGACCAAAGTATCTATAGTTTCCGTGGGGCGACTATCGAAAATATTTTGCAGTTCGAAGACCAGTTTCAGGGATGCAAGACCATTCGACTGGAAGAAAATTACCGCTCCACTCAAAATATTCTCAATTCCGCAAATGCCGTCATTGCCAATAATCAACAGCGCAAAAAGAAAACCCTCTGGACTTCTGCGGAGGAGGGCGACAAAATTCAGTTAGTGAATCCGTCTGACGAATACCAAGAGGGCGAATATATCGCTCAAATCGTCGAAAAAGGCATTGAAGAGGGGAGAAAATATTCTGATTTTGCCGTGCTTTACCGCATGAATGCGCTCTCGAATAATGTGGAACGTGCCATGATTCGGCATCATATCCCTTATAAAGTTTATGGTGGGATTCGATTTCTTGATAGAAAGGAAGTTCGTGACGTATTGGCATATCTGTGTATTTTGTCCAATCCGAACGATTCCGTTCGATTTGAGAGAATTATCAACGTCCCAAAAAGGGGAATTGGTGAGGGGACAGCCTCGACAATTATCCAGATTGCCAGTGATTTAGATATGTCCCCGATGGATGTTGTCAGAAATTGTCAATCGTTTCCGGCAATTTCCAAACGTGCAGGGGCATTGTTGCAATTTGCTGACATCATGGACGAACTCGAAACGCAGATGTCAATTTTGCCTATGGAAGAATTATTTGACCTGCTTCTTGAAAAGACTGGTTATATGGCAATGCTGGAAGAGGACAAAGAGGAAAATTCCGACAGAATCGACAACGTGAAAGAATTCCGCTCCAATATCGTCCGCTATACCAAAGAACACGAAAACCCTACTTTGCAAGAATTCCTAGAGGAAACCGAACTTTACACCGATGCAGACCGCACTCAGACGGAAAATACCGTTTCGCTCATGTCCATGCATTCCGCAAAGGGGCTGGAATTTGATACCGTTTTTGCGGTCGGCATGGAAGACGGCGTTTTCCCAAGTAGTCGCAGTTTGTCCGATATTTCACAGATGGAGGAAGAGAGACGGCTTGCCTATGTCACCATTACCAGAGCAAAACAACATTTGTATTTGCTTCATGCAAATGTAAGGCTTCTGTATGGCTATACGAGAGCAAATGCAATTTCGACATTCATTGACGAAATTCCGCAGGAATTGCTATTTGATGTGACAAAAAGCCAACGCTCACAAACGAAATCCGTCAAAGCTCCTAATAGCAAAGTTTCCCCCATGCGCCAGCAGATGGATGCTATCAAAAAACAAAATTCCAGTTCACAAACGGAAAATTCCGGAAATCCGTCCTCTTTCGCAGTCGGGGAGCGCATTCAAGACAAGGTTTTCGGTGAGGGGACTATTTTACGAGCTGAACCAATGGCAGGGGATTATCTGTTAGAAATCGCATTTGATACCGTCGGCACAAAAAAACTCATGGCGAAATATCGCAAACTCAAAAAAATATGAGGTGATGCTTTATGGAGAACAAACCAAAAGACTTTTCCCCCGAAATCCGGCAGTTTCTGACCGGATTCCGCAAAAGAGCAGGGATGTATTTAGGAAATGAAATTACATTGTCAAATTTTGTCATGTTCATGCATGGATATGATACCAATGCACTCCTTCATAAGGACGCTCCGCTTTTACCGAATGAATTCAAAGAGTTTGTCGAATGGGAATACATTGGAAAAAAACAAACGGCTAAGGGTTGGTTTACCTTGATTCTCGAAAAAGAACCCGACGAGTACAAGGCTTTTCTCAAATTTTGGGAATTGCTTGACGAATATCTGATTTCGCTGGACTATGCACCCATCCCCAAACCCGAAGAATTACGGCGCAGATACTCCCACCGTGACGGTATCAACAGGGTAGCTTATACAGATTTGCCGGAGTTGGCGGAATCCTACATGAGAACTTTCAACGGTGAACCTTGGTTTGACCGCTGGACAAGAGAAATCGCCTTGCAACGTCTCAGACAGCTTTACAAAACAGAGGGCTTTCATGGGCTGGCAATATGGGGGGATGATTCCCCTCTTGGAGCTGTCCTCGGCAGAGAAGAATATTATTACGGCGGTAACTGTTTCCAGATTGTGGAACTTTGGGTAGAACCAAAGGCTCAGCACATGGGCTGGGGCGGAAAACTCCTTGATGAACTCAAAGAAATGCTTTGCGAAAATGTCAGAAAAATTTATCTCATCACCATGGCAGATGATAATATTCTGAAATTCTACGGAAAAAATCATTTCATCGTACAAAAGGGAATGTGTTTGTTGCAGTTGCCTGAAATTCAGGAAGATGCCTAAAGGGGTGATTATCTTGGATATGAGTAGTATTATCGGGATTTTTGGATTGGTTGCATATATTCTCTTTTTTGTCGGGCTTATCATCAAAATCAAGCAAGGCAAGGAAAAAGAAAAAATCCTCAAGCAATTGGATGAACAATTAGAACGCAAATACTCAACAAAAGACAATGATTGAAGATATTTTAAATTTTTCCTGAAATCATTGACGAAATGCCGAAGATATGGTATAATAATAGGGTATGCGAATCATTGGAGGTGATACTTTGTGAAAGTGAAATTGATTGCACATACCGTCATGCCGGAGCAAGTTGTTGCGGCGGCTGCAAAATTATGTTATTCTGATGCTGATGCTATGGAAATCATGGAAGGTTTAGACGAAGAAAAAACCGCTTCTTTTGTGGAAAAATTGTCATCCTTTGGGCATATGAGCCCGATTGAACACGCAAGCTTTACCTTTGCAATTGAGGGAGTTTCAAGGTCATTGCTGGCACAGATTACCCGTCACCGCCTTGCAAGCTTTTCTGTACAAAGTCAACGCTATGTCAAACTGACACATTTTGAATATATCACACCCCCCGAAATTGCCAAAGACCCCGAAACGTTACAGCTTTATGATGAGACGATTCAGAATTGTGTGGAAGCTTACCGGAAACTTTCTGAAATGCTCGAAGAAAAGCATTATCAGGAGTTCTTAAAACAGGGACTTTCCGAAAAATCAGCACATAATAAAGCAGAAAAGAAAGCCATTGAAGATGCTCGTTTTGTTCTTCCCAATGCAAGTGAAACTAAAATGGTCATGACCATGAACGCAAGAGAATTACAGCATTTCTTTCATTTGCGTTGTTGCAATCGTGCACAGTGGGAAATTCGGGCACTTGCCAAAGCAATGGTAGCAGAGGTTTACCCCGTTGCGCCGGCATTGTTCCAGAAAGCAGGCCCTTCTTGTGTTGGTGGTGTCTGTCCGGAAGGAAAAATGTCTTGTGGGAAAATGAATGAAGTTCGTGAGGAATATGCCGCTTTAAAGGGGCAGAATTGATTTTTGAAAGGAGTATTATCATTATGATTTATGTATTTTTAGCAGAGGGATTTGAGGAAGTAGAAGCATTGACTCCGGTTGACTTGCTGAAAAGAGCCGGAAAAGAAGTGCAGATTGTCGGTGTCAATGGGAGTGTTATCAAGGGTTCACATGGTATCAGCGTACAGGCTGATATTACCATCAATGAGATTTCCCTCGGCAGTGAACTTGAAATGATTGTCCTCCCAGGGGGGATGCCCGGAACGCTGAATCTCGAAAAATCCGAAGCTGTCCGGATTGCGGTTGATTTCTGCAATGAGAGAGAAATTTATATTGGTGCAATTTGCGCCGCGCCCTCGATTTTGGGGCATATGGGCTTATTGCAGGGACGTGAAGCCATTGCCTACCCCGGATTTGAAGGGGAGCTGAAAGGTGCAACCATCAGCAAACATTCTGTTGTGAAAGACGGTCATATCATCACCGCACAGGGTGCAGGTGTGGCGGTTGCATTTGGTTTGAAATTGGCAGAGGTATTCGTTGGTGCAGATAAGGCAAAAGCCCTTTCTGCTGGAATTTGCTATCCGGAACACTGAACATGACCGAAAAAACAGAATTACGGCGGAAAATCCGTGCATGGAGGCGCAGTCTTCCAAAGGATGAAAAACAAAAACTGGATGATTCCATTTTTGAGAATGTTTTTGCACATCCTTGGTTGAAAGAAGCGGATACTGTCTTATTGTATTGTTCCATTCCGGAAGAACCTGATACACAAAAAATTCTTGATAGATTGTTACTTGAAAATATTCCGGTTGCATTGCCTGTTTGTCTGGAAAGCGGAATCATGAAATTCTATCTTCTGCATGACAGAAACAAACTGCAAACAGGGAACTATTACAATATTCCTGAACCCATTGGAAGAGATGAACCAATTCTCACGGAAAAAACGGTTTGTATCGTTCCGGCATTGGCTTTCACTCCCAAAGGTGAACGGCTCGGACAAGGGGGCGGATATTATGACCGCTTTCTTGAATTATATCCCCGACTGCGTACCATTGGTATAACATATCACGCTATGTTACAGGAAAGTTTACCATGTGAAGAACATGACCTTCCTGTCAAAGTCGTGATTACTGACGAATCATGGAGGTAAAAATGGCATCCGAAGAGAAAGAACTGATGTATGATGATGATTTTGACGACGAGCCAGAGGATGACTCCTCTTGGTTCAGAGGTCAGCCCACCATACCAGACACACAAGAAGATTTTGAGGAATATTCCGAAGAAGTTGGTACAGAGGAAGATTTGGAAGAAACGGAAGAATCCGAAGAATTAGAAGAATCGGATGAATTCGACGAAACTGAGGAATCTGACGAAACGGAAGAATCCGAAGAACCAGAGGAAAAAAACAAGAAATCTGCCAAAAAAGCAAAAAAGAAGAAAAAGAAAAGACGGCGCAAAACACACAGAAGTGCAAGAGTTTACGGTGTTTTGATTATGCTGACTTTGATTTTTGTCATTTCCATTACTCTGGCAATTGGCATTATTGAAATTGGTAAGGATATGCTTGGCATTGACGGAACTGAAACGTTGATTGTGTTCAATATCCCCGAAGGTGCGACTACAACCAGTATTGCAGAATCTTTGGCACAAAATGGGATTATCCGCATCCCGAAAGCTTTTGTTTATTTTTCAAGACTTTCTGATGCTGATTCCAAATATATCGCCGGAGACCATGAAGTCAGCAGTTCTATGGCATATGAAACCATTATCAGTGAATTGACTGGTACAGCAATGCAGGCGGATGATGTGGAAGTGGTTGATGTCATGTTCCCCGAAGGTTGTACTTTGGTGCAGGCTGCTGCAAAGTTGCAGGAAGCAGAAGTTTGCGACGGTCAGAAATTCCTGTTCTATTTCAATCAAGGCAACCTCGGCTATAAATTTGAGGAATATCTTCCGAAAACGAACAGCAGTTTGAAATTTATGAAAATGGAGGGCTATCTGTTCCCTGATACCTATACTTTCTACAAAGATATGGAACCTGATGCAGTTTGTCAGAAAATTTATGTCAACTTTGATTCCAAAATCACACAGGAAATGTATGACCGTATCGAAGAACTGGATACAACTCTTGATGAAGTTATCACATTGGCATCCATTGTTCAAGCGGAATCTGCTGACGTGGAGGAAATGACGAAAATTGCTTCTGTTTTCTGGAATCGTCTCAAAAATCCCGAAGAATTCGGCGGAAGACTGCAATCTGACCCAACAAGCAAATATGTGGAGCAGACCATCAAGCCCAATATTGACCTTTCCAATCAGCAAATGTATGATGCATATGATACCTATGTCTGCAAGGGTTTGCCGGCTGGTGCTATCAATAACCCGGGAATTGAAGCCATTAACGCTGTTTTGTGGCCTGCTAATACAAGATATTACTACTTCTACGCAAATATCGACACCGGAAAGACTTACTTTGCAAAGACACTTGAAGAACACAACGAAAATATCGAAAAGGTAAAACAGGAACAGGAAGAGGCTGCCGCAGCCGCCGCTGCTGAGGAGGAAGAAGAATGACACAGCCCGAAATTTTAGCTCCTGCCGGAGATATGGAGCGTTTGCAATCTGCATTGGATTTCGGCGCAGATGCGGTCTATTTAGGCGGGACAATGTTCGGCATGAGAGCTGGTGCACCGAATTTTGATGCGGAATCCCTTTGCGAAGCAGTCAGGTTGGCGCATGAACGAAATGTCAAAGTCTATCTGACTGTGAATACGCTCCCACGAAATCAGGAAATTCCATTATTGCCGAAATTTATTTCTGAGGCGGTCAATGCGAATGTAGATGCTGTGATTGTGGCGGATTTGGGGGTATTGTCCATCAT
>ERZ842401.7364-NODE-7364-length-11295-cov-8.756940_pt1 | contig 11295 bp, 9 predicted proteins | sample MGYA00521270_ERZ842401 | MGnify/ENA primary metagenome ERZ842401 (study PRJEB31892, sample SAMEA3878208) | bioreactor metagenome | biome: Moose rumen | place: Sweden | collected 2011-10 | study: EMG produced TPA metagenomics assembly of the PRJEB12797 data set... | reverse complement strand
TTCAGTCGGATTTTGCTGAATTAGGTTCGCATTTTTGGTTTGTTCGCATATTTTTTGTACTTTTGCAACTGCTATCTGCCTGCTGCGGCTGTGATGTCCTTTGAGAAGGATGGAGCCGATGGGTGGAGCACTACATATTAGAAGGCGTTACTGACGCTTTGTTTTTGGACTTCGAAACTTCCACAATCGAATACAGGACAAGAACATTGCAGAAGTGACTCCACGGGGTGTATCATATACTCTCCGTAGTGTGCTGCGCTTTCGGGAACTATTATATAACTACTTGATTATCAAAGTAAAATAGTATCTGTAATTTTGTATGAGTAACAAAATAGTAACAATAATTTTGGTTATGTTACTCCATTATTGCTGATTATCACCCCAAAATCTTGCTGTTAAGTAATCTGTTGTTCTTTGCCTCTTTTGAAACGTGCTGGAATACAACATGTTACATACTCACGTACCATTTTGTTACTCGTCAAATTGCCCCCAAAGACATTTTTTCTTAGCTATGCCCTCGCACGCTAAATTGATGTGTTTGCTGGTTAACTATTCTTTGGCAGTCCATGAACTTATCTCGTTATCTATCATTTGTCGAAGTTCAGAAACAAATGAGCGGATGTCGGTTCTGTCACAGCCATCCTTCTCCAGTCCTTCAAGGAGTCGTTGCCAGAAGGCCACATCTACACGTGTGTCGAGGTTCTTGATGCGGATGACTATAAAACCATGACTTTTGAAAATTTTGTCACGGTACTCGTCTTGACGCTGACGTTTGAAGTGGTAGCCACCATCTATCTCAATACAGATACGTTCGTTACGGAAAAACAGGTCAGGAAAGAATGCCACGTTGCAATCCTTGAACGCTATAGCGGGATTTCTCTCCACACGCTGTCTCATGCTCCAAGTTAGCAAACGATATGCCTTCCGTTCACTCTGGGTACGTTTGTCCTTCTGACCCATTGCCTGCTTCACCTCGTCGGGAGTCAATTCTCTATACATGCTGTCTGTCATTGCTGTAGTTTTTAAATTTATTCCCTCCCACCTTCGGGGCGTAAGGGTGTCTATCACTAATTTCGTTGCGATAGGACGAGTAAGGGCGGGCTTTAGCGCAAGGTTTCGACCGAAAATACTACCCGCAGGTGTGGAGATTATCGAGGCGAACCATAGGCTTGACCTTGCACATAAGCCAGCCACTCGTACCTTTGCACCCGAAGCATCAAGAGCAGGCACTCGCAAGAGTGAACTCGCCAACCGAGCAATAGCATTGAGCCACGGTGGCCAAGGTACGATGCGGAAGCAACATTATTCACTTCAAAAACAAAATGTTATGCAACAAAACATTTATTACATCAAGTACGCTCTGCAATTTGCAGACATGCAAATCACCGAGTTAGTAAACGTATTCAACCGCCAGGTTGGTAATCGCGGCTGGACAAGCATGAGAGCCTATCACGATCAGGCTCTCATCGACGAGTTCCAACGGCGTGGAATCGACACCGCTAATGTATATGATGGGAAGGTCATTAGATTCTCCCACGTCGTTCATTATGATATAACGCGCAGTAGCTTAAAAATTTACTATTAATAGTTAGAACAAGATTCCCTACGTCTGCTCTTGAAGGGATTCTTGTTAATTCTTCTTAAAATCATATCAAAACTTGTATTTCTATATTTGAAATTCGGAATATAGTTGTATATTTGCACTCAAATTATAAATAAATGAATTATAGCTTTAACATACCAATGGAAGTAACCAAGCGCTCTTCCTTCCTCTTTGACGAGGAAAGAGACTTCAAGACTTCACTTAATATAATAGGTGAAGTAATGAATGTGCCTATGTGTGCCTTGTCCAGCATACTGAGGGCAAATGGTTATGAAGAGGTTGCACCGGATAGCATTTGCATAGATGAAAAAATGCTGTCCTATTTTGCTGATGCATACATCCGCAAGATGAAAAATTATTTTCTAAGTTCCATCCGTAACTATGAAAATCTGACGTATCAAGAATTCACGGATCTCAACGAGTTTTATAACACCTTTAAAAAGATAGGAGTTAAATTAACGCGCAAAGCCGAATGGAGCCATATTGATACGGGGCTTCTCCGCAATGCGTTTATGGACAACATCAAAGAGCTAACACCACGTAGAAAAACGCGCTTAGAATATTTATGTGAACGTATTACAGAAACTTGCCACTGTTCTTTGCCGCTGTTTAATGCTGAATTAGATATATACGAGATTGTACTATCGGAGTATTCTCCAGACGAATGCAAATTCCATCGCATAATCAATGCAAAAGGTAAAGAGCGATGCACTCTAATGCGTATAACCCGCAGTCGTTTTTATCTGACCAAGAATAAACAGAGGAGGGTTTGTTTCTACACTTTCAATATCATGCGACAGTTTTTCATTGCCGCAAGATATCACATATTTGTTGCAGACGATACTGATTCTGATGGCGAAAATTCTCCCATTGTGAATAAACCGTCATTATTTATAATATTAATTAGCAACAAATATGGACAAAAAACAACTTTTAAGAAATATCGACACAAGCAATCTTCCCGAAGAAGACAAGTTGGCTCTCAGACAGCTTCTGAAGCAAAAACGTTACGACGAGTATATCAAACTCATAGTTAAGATAATAGGATTGGGTAGCGTCTTTTGGGACTAAACCCTCATTAAGACAAAAACATGGATTTAGGAAATGCCATTAAGACTCTTCGCAGACAGAAGAAGATTACACAGAAACAGCTCGCAGAGCTAAGTGAAATATCAACCAATGCACTTTGCTGTATTGAGACAGGACAGTCGTTCCCGTCAAAAGCGACAATTTCAAGGATTTGTTCTGCTCTCAATATACCAGAGTCTTATTTGCTCTTGTTTAGCATCACAGAGGACGATATTCCTGAGGATAAAAGGATATTATACAGAACCTTGTGTGAGCCGCTAAAGGAAGAACTAATGCATGAATAATCGTCAGATGGGTAGCCGATAGGCTATCCATTTTTAGTTTTATAGGTTTCAAACTCTGTGATTTTTATACACAAAATGAACGAAATTCACTAAAATCGTCGGTTTTTGCAACTTTTAATAGGCATAGTGTCTTTATTCTGCAAGGAATTTTGTACTTTTGTGCCATTAATCTAAAATGACTATATGGCAGGCAACAAAGATCTCAACCGCCTGAAGGTGGTGCTTGTAGAGAAGAAGAAATCCAGCCTCTGGTTATCCAGACAGTTGGGATGTGCACCGACGACTGTTTCAAAGTGGTGTACTAATTCATCACAGCCTCCGTTGGAGATGCTGATGAAGACTGCTAAATTGCTTGATGTGGAACTAAATGACCTCGTCAGATTTGATGAACTTGACAAGAGTTCCGAGTAGTTTGGCATATTTGTTTTTAAAATAACAGAGATGAAAGAATAAAATATTATGCGATATGGTATAGACATATTTTCCGGAGCTGGAGGACTGAGCTTGGGGGCGGAAATGGCAGGAATAAAGATAAGTACTGCCATTGAAATTAACGCGAGTGCTGCCAAAACATTCCTCCGAAACCATAAGGGAGCAACTGTTATCCAAGACGACATACAAGGCATCAACCCGTTGCTGTTGCACGGCAAGAACAAGCCTGTCTTTGTAATTATGGGTGGACCACCATGTCAAGGATTCTCGCTTTCCAACACCAGAACACGTAATATGGAAAACAAGAAAAACTTCCTGTTCTTGGAGTTTGTGCGTTTTGTTCAGGAAATCAGGCCTGCATGGTTCGTACTGGAAAATGTATGGGGTATTACAAATATAAATGAAGGTAAAACAGAGAAAATGATTGAGGAATGTTTCCGCGCCATTCCTGGATATGACCATATCACATCTTCTGTGCTTTGGGCTTCTGACTATGGTGTTCCTCAAAATAGAAATCGTTTCTTCATGGTGGGCAACAGATTGGGTATCGACTTCCAGTTCCCCAAGAAGCACAAGGAAAAGATAACTGTCGACGAAGCCATCAGCGACCTACCATCATTGCAGAACGGACAAATGTTGGAAGAGTCAGACTACACTAAAACCGAAGAAGAAGCAAGTCCCTATGCCCGACTAATGCGTAAAGGTTCTGATAAGGCCCGGCAAAACTTTGTGTCGAGAAACAACGACTTAGTGATTGAACGCTATAAATATATAGGTCAGGGGCAGAACTGGCGTGCCATTCCAGACTTCCTTATGCAGAACTATGCAGACAAGGGTCGTTGTCATAGTGGAATATACAAACGACTACGTGCAGACCAGCCTTCCGTTGTTATTTCCAACTATAGGAAGAGTATGCTGATTCATCCCTATGAGGATAGAGGTATATCGGTTAGAGAAGCTGCTCGTCTGCAAAGTTTTCCAGACACCTTCATCTTTGAAGGCCCGCTCATGCATATCCAGCAACAGATAGGAAACGCTGTTCCACCTTTGCTGGGAAAAGCCGTTTTCCAACAAATCATCAAACAGACCAAAGAGTATGAGCAGAGATAAACGGCACCTTCCAAAAGCTGCAACCCTCATGGGTTCGCTACGCTCAATGGGATATTCCTTTGAGTCTGCGGTTGCTGACGTTATTGATAACAGCATCAGTGCTCATGCATCAAAGGTTCAGATTCTTTTCCCGTCAAATCCACTTACCAATATTGCCGTTGGTATATTAGACAACGGTTATGGCATGTCTGACGAAGAACTACTTGAAGCAATGCGCTATGGCAGCATGGCCTCAGAAGACCAGAGGGCTGATGATGACCTTGGACGTTTTGGTATGGGAATGAAGTCTGCCTCGCTTTCGCAATGCCGTCGTTTGACAGTACTTAGCTATGATGGTACGGACGTGCATGGCTATAGATGGGATTACTCATATATCTTGGAGAAGCAAGACTGGATATTGCAGGAACTTAACAAGAAGGAGATAGAGGCCATTCCCTATAGCCAGCAATTTATAAAGCAGAAAGAAGGTACGCTCGTCGTTTGGGATGACTTCGATGTGTTGGCAAAATCCAGTGGCGGACAGGTCTACGAGGCACTGACAGAATTAAGAACATCTTTGGAGCAGTCTTTGGCTCTGATTTTCCACAGATACTTGTCTGCTACTGATGGCACAAAATTGGAAATTAAAATAGACAATCTTACTGTAACGCCCTTAGACCCATTCCTTGAACACCATCCAAAGACAACGAGCAAAAAGGAAAAGGCCATTGCAGTTGTAGATAGTCATGGAGTAGAACGACTCATAAGAATTAAGCCGTTTATACTCCCTTTCGCTACCGACCTCAAGGAGAAGCACAAAAAATTGATTGGAGGCATTGAAAATTTGAGAGCGAAACAAGGCTTTTACGTTTATCGGAACAAGCGCCTCATTATCTGGGGTACATGGTTTGGCATGAACAAAAGAGCCGAACTGACCAAAAATGCACGTATTAGGGTTGACATACCAAATAGTTTGGATGACATCTGGGGAATAGACATTAAGAAGCAAAATGCAAGCATACCCCGGAACATATTGAACCAGTTGAAGAAAACAGTCATTGACGCATTGGATATCTCTGTCACCAAACAAACTTATCGTGGCAGAACGCGGAGCGTTAATGACAATATCGATTATATCTGGGAGAGAAAAGAGGGACGAGACAACACCTTCTTCTACCAGATTAACCGTGAAAGCAAGTTGTTCACTTTCATAAGAGAGAAAATGTCCAGCGATGATATTACGTACTTGGACATGCTTGTAACTGAGATTGAGAAGAACATTCCCATTCAGCAGATGTACATTGATAAGAGCAACGAGGCTGTTTCCGTAGAAGAATCTGATTCCCGCTTCGACGATGTATATCAGATGGCTGTGGCAATGTTGAATACACTTAAGGCGGTAAGAGGTGACAGCACCAAAGTCATTATAGATGACCTAATGAAGTCAGAACCCTTCTGCCATTACCCAAAGTTAAAAGACCTATTGACCGATAATATTCAAGACTGACATGACGGAAGAACAATATTCTATACTGAAATCATTTGCCAACAATTTCATTCGTGCAGATAAAGAACTGGGCAAGGCAATAAGGCTAGAGTCTCTTGATGACTATATATCAAGAGCTTTTTCGCTATTAAATTACCAGCCAGATGCCGAAACCCGAAAGAAACTAAAAACCGAACTGGAGTATCAACACAAGATCGTCCACGAGAAGGGACATGCCATCTTCGACAATTATGAAGAAGAACATAACTGGTACTCCAAGTTGACGATAGCCGATTCTTTCTTTTGGCCCAGATATAAGGATTACATGCGTGAGCATACCACTATAAGCCCACGTAGCATAAACCTTTTGGAGGACTCAACACTTCCAGATATTCTGAATTGTCTGGGCGACCCAAACGAACAGTTCGAAGGTAAGCGGTTTGTTCGTGGACTGGTGATAGGTGATGTTCAGTCTGGAAAGACAGCAACATACACAGGTCTTATCTGTAAAGCTGCTGATGCTGGCTTTAAAGTGGTTATCCTTTTGGCTGGAATAACGGAGAGCCTGAGACAGCAAACGCAAGAGCGTATTGATGAGGGAATCGTTGGTTCAACGTTCAAGGTTGAGGGCAAACGAGAAATCCGCAAGGATGTTGGTGTAGGTAAGCCAATAAGAGCTACTTCTTTCACTTCTTGCGCTTCGGACTTTGTCGGTAACAGTCACAAGATTACAATGACGCTCAACTCAAACAACTCCCTTGTTTTGTTTGTCGTGAAGAAGAATGTCTCTGTGCTGAGGAAACTATACAAGTGGCTTGAAGAACAAAACGTAGATCCAACGACGGGATATGTTGATGTTCCTATGTTGCTTATTGATGATGAGGCAGACAATGCCTCTGTGAACACACGCAAAGACGAAACAGATCCGACACAAACCAACAAGTTGATACGACAGATTTGCCATCTGTTTAAGAATTCAACATACGTTGGCTTTACGGCAACACCCTTTGCAAACGTGTTCATTGACCCTGATTCCATTGACAGCATGAAACATGCCGACCTGTTCCCCAAAGACTTTATCTATGCACTGGAATCTCCCTCAAACTATGTTGGCGCAAGCAAGATTTTCAATCAAAACGGCATATACCACAGGAATCTGCGTTACATCACAGACATAGAGGAACCCGACTATACTTCAGAAGAATACAAAGAAGATACAAAATATGACATAGATAAGCTCAACTCTGGGCCATTCTATTATAGGCACAAAAAAGAATGGGATGGAATATTGCCTGATTCGTTGAGAGAGTCCGTACTATGTTTCTTCCTTGCCAATGCTATACGAGACCTGCGAGGCCAAAAGTCTGCCCCTCGGAGTATGCTTGTCAATATGTCTCGCTTTGTCAAAGTACAGCAGCGAATAACTGCGTATATAGAACGTCTGTACAACGACACTTTTGACTCTATTCGATTCTCGTTTAACGAGGATGCAGGCGCGAATAGAGATTTGCCTTTGTATAAGGAACTATTGCATATTTGGGAAAAGCATTTCTCCGACATAAAAGATGTGTCATTCAGTAAAGTGATACAAAAGAAAACCTTACTGAATGCAATTGAGAAGATTCTCGTAATGACAGTAAACGGATCCAAGCGTAGCGGGAAACTTGATTACAAAGCTAATCGTTCGCTTAGAGTGATTGCCGTTGGAGGTCTTGCTCTCTCACGAGGACTCACATTGGAAGGACTGATGGTCAGTTACTTCTATCGTAACACCTCGACGTTTGACGTACTGATGCAAATGGGACGTTGGTTTGGCTATCGGACGGGATATGAAGACTTATTCCAAATATGGACAAGCAAGATTAGTGCCGACTGGTATTCTGAAGTGGCAAAGGCTTCTCAGGAGCTGAAAGATGATATTCGCAACATGCGAGACCAATACCTTACGCCAAAGGACTTCGGAATAAAAGTAAGGGACAACTGCGATGACCTGCAAATTACAGCAGCAAATAAGATGCGCTCAGCATCAAGTATATCCATGCAGTATTCCTTCTATGGAAACATATACGACACGCCTTATATTACCTATAACGTCGGTCACAATAGCCAAAACCACAAGCAGGTAACGACTCTTACAGCAGAATTGTTCACGAAAGGTTACGAGTTCAAGTTTGCCGACTATAAGAAATCCAATGCTGACGTTAGGACTACTAAAGATGGTTCGTCACGCTACTTTGCCAATGTGCCTAAGGCCACGATTATTGACTTCCTCAAAGGAATTAAATGCTCTATGGCCAACCCAACCTTTGATACAGCTAACATCTTGGAGTTTCTTTCTGACAGTAGCAACGTAGGGTTGGAAAACTGGAATGTGGTATTTGAAGGTGGTGAGAGCGATACCACTTACGACATAGAAGGACTTGGTATGATTAAATGCATGAAACGTGCCATCTACCACAGCAACAAGAATGTCGTTCAGATAAGTGCACGTCGTCGTGTTATGACAGGTGGTACTGAAGGTAAATTCGCATTAACAAAAGAAGAGATTGCACTTGCAGAAAAGAAGTGTAGAGAAGCTTGGGGGGCAGATGAACAGAAAAAGCACATCCCGGTCAGGGCTTATTTTGAGTATCTTCCTACTCGCAATCCAATTTTTGTCGTGATGCAAATAATTCCGAATGAGCCTGACGGTGACGAACCAGAGAAATTGTCTCAGTTTAGAGGAGAACTCGGTAGCGACCCAATTATAGCATTTGCTATTGGCTGTCCTGGAATAAGGGAAGCAGGTAAAGCCGTAACCTATAAAGTAAACAAGATATTTCAACGTTTAAATATTGAGGGTGATGAACCCGAGGAGGATGACGATGAAGAATGACATTTATAGAATCTTTTCTGAGGACTTTCCCAGTCGTCACTTTATACGCATTGGCGACAATAAGCATATCAGTCTCTATTTGGGTAGGGATGATGATGCTCGCTATTCTTTTGACTTCCGAGGGCAGTTCAAGCCAAGCAGGACTCCGAGTTCAGACGTTATAGATGTCGGACAATACAAGAACGAAGATATATTTACGCTCCGTTTCTCGCTGGGCAATAGTGAGCTATTGGAGTACTTTTGCATATTCTGTCAAGACTTGATGGAATCTACAAAAGCCATCATTGATGACGAAACCGCATATAAGACATTGCGGGCCAGATATTTTTCATGGCGTCAACTTTTCAAGCCTGACAAAGGTAAGCTGACGGAAACGGAAATTATGGGGCTCATCGGAGAGTTGCTTTTTCTTCAAACGAACCTCTTCGTTGAGAAGGGAATCGACAAAGCACTTGAAAGTTGGACGGGAATAGAAAAGACGCATAAAGACTTTTCGTTTGATGATGTTTGGTATGAAGTAAAAACGATTAATTTTGGCAAGGAGTCGGTAAGAATATCTTCATTAGAGCAACTGGATAGCGACGTAGACGGTCATCTTGCCGTTTACACCTTAGAGAAGATGAGTCCTAACTTCAACGGGATTAGGCTAAACCAGCTTGTGTCCGAGATTATTGCTCAGTTAGATGCGGCAACACAGAAGGAATTATTTATGGACAAACTGAACTTGTATGGTTTTGATTTCTCTCCAGAATATGACCAATGGGTGTTTGCCCTTAGAGATTTCTCCACATATAATGTTGCTGTTAATGACTTCCCAAGAATAAGAAGAGGCATGATTCCCGATGCAGTAATCAAAGTAACATACGAGCTACTCCTTAATGAGATACAACAATATAAAGAATTCTAAAACAACAAGCCAGCTATGGATATAGAGGAATATCGCAAACAATTTATAGACGAGATTCGTTTCGAGGCAGAGCATGAGGGTACAGACCCCGAAAGTATGTTCATCGAGAAGACATTGAACGAATTGGAAGAAATAGGCGAGTTAAATGACCCTATCCCCTTGAGTGTTGAAATGAGAGGTAATAGGAATCGTCTGCTGGCTTTTGATGCCTATGCCTATGACGATGCTGATGGTGCTCTGGTTCTCATTGCAAGTGATTTCACTAATCAACGTGATGTTGCTCCTACATTGACGAATACGAGGATAGATGAGCTGTATACTCGTATGCTGAACTTTATAGACGAGGCAGTAAATGGCAATCTATCAAAATATTGCGATGACTCAGACGCTGCACTTATTATCGGTCGAGAGTTCAAGAAAAAGATAGGTACAGGAATGGTGACAACAGAGATTATGCGTTTTAAGTTCATTATAATTTCCAACGCAACTCTAAGTAAGCAGGTAAAGAACCTGTCACAACCCAACTATCTCGAAAGACCAGTAGAATTGAATGTCTGGACGCTTGAACGTTTCTTCCAGAACTTTGTGTCTAATTCTAGTGAGGTTATTGAAATTGAGACCAGAGATTTTGATTGTGAGGGCATACAATACCTGAAAGCAGATTTGGGCGATGACTGTAATTATGATTCCTACTTGGGCATTGTACCAGGTCAGTTCCTTGCCGACATTTACCTAAAATATGGCAGCAAACTTCTACAGGGAAATGTAAGAGCCTTCCTCAGTGTTAGGGGCAAAGTAAACAAGGGTATTCGTGAAACGATTATCAAGAGTCCAGAGAATTTCTTTACCTACAACAATGGAATAGCCATAGTCGCACGTTCCATTCGTTTTAATGCAGACAAATCCAGAATAATATCGTTTAAGGATTTCCAGATAATCAATGGAGGACAGACGACAGCATCCCTTGCTAACGCTATCATTAAGAAAGAAGCGAAGAAGGGAATGGATACGCTGTTTGTGCCAATGAAACTCACCGTGCTTAATGTGGATGATGACATGTCGGAAGAGCAAGTGGAGCAATACAATGACATCACGAAGACAATTTCACAGTGCGCCAATAGTCAGAATGCCGTGACGGGTGCAGACTTCTTCTCTAACCACCCATTCCACGTGCTGATGGAGAAACTTTCACACAAGGTGATGGCCCCACCTGTGAATGGTAAACCATACCAGACAATATGGTACTACGAGCGCTCCAAAAACAAATGGGAGGTTGACCAGATGAAGATGACAGATGCGGAGAAGAACCGATTCAAAGAGCGTAATCCCAAGAACCAACTCATTAAGAAAGAGAAACTGGCAAAGTGTTATAACACGATATTGATGAATCCCCATCAGGTGTGCCAGAGTTCTGCCATCAATTTTTCGCGCTTTGCCGATTTCGTGGATGATATGTATGAAAACCATCGTGACGACATCAACGACGAATTCTACAAGAAGTGCGTCTGCTCGGTCATTATGTTTGACTCG
>ERZ842401.7363-NODE-7363-length-11297-cov-3.794876_pt1 | contig 11297 bp, 17 predicted proteins | sample MGYA00521270_ERZ842401 | MGnify/ENA primary metagenome ERZ842401 (study PRJEB31892, sample SAMEA3878208) | bioreactor metagenome | biome: Moose rumen | place: Sweden | collected 2011-10 | study: EMG produced TPA metagenomics assembly of the PRJEB12797 data set... | reverse complement strand
TGCTGATTGCTGGGAGCTATCGTGAGGTGATGAGTGATAGTGAGGAAGTGTTCGGTTTTGTGCGAGAACTTGACGGCAAAGAAGTTATCACATTGGCGAATTTCTCGGATAAGGCAGTGAAGATTCCTGAAGAGTTCGTGAGCAGACATATACTCCTGAGCAGTGAGAGTGAGAGTAATCCTTCAGAGCTATCACCACTTGAGGCAAGGATATACGAGTGAGCAATACATAATTTTCTGCTAAAGCACACAGTAATTATGCTGTACCATCCCCACCGAAATTACGTATATAATCCCTTCATCATATTTTCACGATGGAGGGATTTTTATGATATTAACATTACTTGCTACTCTAGGTAGTGCTATTGCGGCAAGTGCTACTACTGTTGCTACTACGGTTGCGGCAGGTGTTGCGGCTGTGGGCAGTACGGTTGCTACTGTGGGTGCTGCAAAGGTTGTAGGTGGCGTAACTGTTGCGGCTCTTGCGAAAGGTGCTGCGGCTGTAACTGCTGGCGGTGTGGCTTTAGCGGCGGTCGATGATGCTGGTTATCAGCGTGGCAGAACCGACGGCGAGAAAAAAGGGTACGAAAAAGCGTCGAAAGAGTATAAGGAGAAGTTCCAGAGCTTATGTGCACAGCTCAACAAGGCGAACATCACCATCACCGAACAGAGGCAGTACATCGCTAAATTAAGAGAGCTGAACACTGATATGCGCAGTGCTCTGGAATACTACAAGGCGCAGGGAGAAAATGTGTCATCACTGAGAAATACTTACGACACTTCAACCCTTATCTTGAATAGGCTGGCGGCTTAAGGAGTAATTCATTATGATTGATTGGATGATATTTGCCGGGCTTGCGGCTCTTATGAGTGGGTTCAGTGCTAAGAAGGCTGCTGATGATAGTAAGACCAAAGGCATAAAGGAAGGTTATGCGTTGGCATCAAGGGAATATGAGGCGAAATTTCAGACTCTAAAAGGACAACTGACGGAAGCGCATCACACGATTCAGGAACAGGCAGAGCACATCAGAGAACTGCGGAAATTCATCAAGTCTCTATTGTCTGTTATTGAGCGTTACAGGTCAGAAGGTCAGGACGTTACCTAGCTCGTGGATACTTACAGGCAGGCGCAAGAGCTTGAAAGACGTTTGGCCGCATAGCTTACTGCTTGCACGGGGGCGGATAATACCGCTCCTGTTTTGTATGGAGGGATAAATCATGTATGACATAGATGAACTTTTGAGGAGGCATGACGCACTAGAAGCAGAAGGCGACATCCTCGATGCTAAGGCCGCCAAGACACAACGGAATTTGAGTAAGGCCGCCGCAGAAGCACAAAGAGTCGCAACTGTAGCTCACAATGCCCCGAAAATTCTCGATGACCTTGACCGCGAATTTGAGCAGAAGACTAAACTCAACGGGCTTGATATTACGTTCTTGTTCCTAGCGACGGCTATTCAGTGCGCAAGATGGTACATACTCGACAACGCCAAGTTCAGGATTACCGCAAGTGAAGGCGATAAACTCATGGCCGGAGTTGTCCCCAAGAACTGGCAGAATATTTTGCTGGCTTCAGTGCCGTATGACGCTGTGAAGGGCGGTGCGCAGTTCGATGCAGGACTCGCCGGCACGACTCACAGATTCAGGACGCTCGGACATGACCCCATAATGGGCTGGATTTTCGGGCCGGTTAATATTCTCTCAGACAGTCTCACCTAATCAGACATCATAACCTCCTACAGAGTCAGGAACATGATTATCACTGAGCCTGTAGCAACTCCCCAAATCTTCACCGAAGCTATGCAGCAGATACGCGCCGACAAGATGAACCTTCCTGCAGCAATAACCCGTCAAGCAATACACTTCGGCTCTGACTACTTCACCAAGCAAGGTCTGCCTTTGCCGTTCATCAGCACAGCCAATAATGATTTGTCAAAAGACTTACTCACAAAATTTCACATTGACATGTGGAGCATAACGCGAGGGGCAGTACTTGCTGAATTGATTAATGTGATTGTGGGATGCATTCATAGACTGTTCTACGATCCGGCCAAGTACAGCTCTCCAAGAGTCTATGAGGTCAAGACACGCAAGATTATCCGTTACTCAAACGTCATATCATCAACTAGTAATGTAATATACACTGCAATATCAGGAGATTTACTGAGGCTTGATGTCGGAGGAATACTCGTAACATTATGAAGATTAATACGAGACAGGAAATTCAAGCAGGAAGTGAAGCGCGAATTTATCACCGAGAGCTTCAATGAGCTTATACGCGGAGAAGAATACGACTTCGAGTAAAGACAAAGCGGCCGTAAATCATCACACCAGCCGCTATTATTTTGCCTTCACTCAATCATTACTCCGGCGAATTTCTCATAGAATGCCGTGAAAATCCTTGAGCCAAAGATATATGCGTCAATGAGACTCTGCCAGACTAAAAAGTTTATGCTAACTGGGATATTATATTACCAGACACACATAATAAAGGATTGTGCAAACATGATAACAGCAGAAAACTTCAAGGACATTTTGAGAGTTATGGGCTTCACCAGCGATATATATGAATCCGTCTTCACTTACAAGGGAGAAAATTTCACACTCTCCGACGACTTCACTAACAAGCGGCTGATTTATCCCGAAAAGCTCGAAGGCAGAGATCATAATACTTCATTCACTGCACCGGAAAATTTCGTAGTATTTGAGTGCGTCTTCAGGCTTCTCACTAAAGGCTACCGGCCTGAAGATATAGTGCTCGAAAAAACTTGGACTCTCGGACATATTCCCAAAAGCGTACGGGCTGATATTTACGTCTACAGCAAAGGCTCTGATGAAGTACTCATGATAATTGAGTGCAAGACATTCGGCAGCGAGTTCACCAAAGCCCTTAACGATACCAAGAATGACGGCGCACAGCTCTTCTCCTACTGGCAGCAGGAAGGCTCGGCCAAGTGGCTGGTACTCTACTCATCAGACCTTCAGGACGAAAAAATCATCTTCAAGGCTCCGGCCGTAAACTGCTCGGACAACAATAACCTTTTGCTTCGGGCAGAGCATGATGATACCCTGAAGCTCTACAGGGACGCTCACACAGCACGAGACAAATTCACAGCATGGCAGGAAACCTATAACCTTGAACTTCACGACAACGTTATATTCTCTCCGGATTCCCAAGCCTACGAAATCGGGATAAAGTCCCTGCGCAAAGAGGAAATTTTGCGGCATAACAACATCAGCAACAAAGAAAACGCCTTTAACAGGTTAATAGCCCTCTTTATCTGCAAAGTTGTTGACGAACTCACGAAGGACAAAGACTCAGAATTAGCCTTCCAGTACCAGCCAAGATTCGACAGCTACGAGACATTACAGGACAGATTGCAGCAGCTTTACACTCAGGGAATGAATGACTTTATGAGCGAGGAAATTACGTACATTCCTGCGGATTACTCCGAACGGCTTTTTTCCAACTACAACGGAGGGGACAGAAAAAACGCCATCAACGAACTTAAAGCCGCCTTCAGGAAGCTCAAATACTTTACGAATAATGATTTTGCCTTCAATGACGTGCACAACAAAAAGCTGTTTTATTCAGAACGGTAAAGGTATTAGTCTACCTGTTCGAGCAGTTGCCGGATAAAGGTTTCAAGCAGAATGAAGAGCAGATCTTCACGCCTGTTCCTATACGTGTGCTGGGCTGGTAATTTCCTGATTGAAGCTGTCGATGCAGTCAACCACTTCATACCTAACCCTGAGAATAATAACTACCAGGTTGCGGGATTGTATCTTCGGCATAGAGAAAGATTACAGGCTTGCCCGCATGTCAAAAGTCTCAATGTTCATGACTGTGCGTGAGAGAGCAATATTATCTTCGTGGACGAGCTGGAGAACCCTGAGCGTATTACTCCGGGAACGTTCGACACACTGACAGCTAACCCTCCTTACTCTGTCGCGTCATTCAAGCAGCACACAGTCTTAAAGGAAGCGTTACCCGATGAGATGGTGAAAATGATTGCATAACCCGTAACGGCGGTCGGCAGCGAATACGCGTTGAGAATGCGACCATAGCTGGCAACACCTGTCTCAAATATAACTACATCAGAAATAGTTTGACCGGTGAGCTTGGTGTGAGTGATTTCATCCGCTTCTAGAACCTCAAATATCTTGGATAAAGCCCCTGAAATGCTTGCCTATTGAGGCTTAAAAGACGATAATTTAGCCATAAAACTACATACATAAGGAGGGTATATTCATGGCAAGAGCACCCACGACGAAGAATGGCTACAATATGGACGAGATGTCCTCCATGCTTAAGAAGGCAATCCGTCGGAGCGACGTTCCTAACGCATCCTACGCTGCGAGGGAGCTGTATTTCGGATTCCGCCCGATGATGTGGAATCTGCTGCTGTATACATCGGCTCAGGACTGTTTCGGCATAGTTACAAGAGAGATTGCAGCACTCAAACAGGCAGACAGCATAATGAACGGCAAGGATTCTGCTGAGAAATCGTATCTGACCTTCATAGCAAAGGCCATCACGCTTTTGTGCGCTGCTCGCAAGAATAGAGATGCTGACTATGTTTGTAACAACTATCTGTGGAACAACCCGAAGTTGAGCGAAGAGGAGCTTCTCGACTTCACCGTGCATCCTGCGACCGACGGTTCTGCGGCAACAAAGAACGGTTACACAGTAAACGATATGATGACCATGCTTCACACCTCCATTTGTCAGAGCGACATTCCTCACGCATCCTACGCGGCTCATGAGTTGTACTCACGATTCAAAAAGCAGATGTGGAATAGGCTGCTTGCTGCATCGGATGAGGACTGTTACAGCGTAATGACTGAGGAGGTCATAGCTCTCCGTTCTTCTGATGATAAGATGAACGGAAAGAAGTCAGTTGTTCACGCAAACTTGATGTTCCTCGCAAAGGCAATTATCCTCCTGAGCACGGCTCGGAAGAACCCGAACGCGAACTACATTTCGTGCAACAGCTTGTGGACGGATTCGGCGATGAGCAATGAAGATTTTCTTGCTTCTATTGACGGCTCATTTGTTGAGCATTTCATGAGGAGCGATTTCTGTTTTCAGATTCCCGATTATGTGTTCGATGTCTATACTTATCGTGGCAAGAAGAAGGGTAAAACGCATCTCGATTTCTTTATCGACGAGAACAACGCCTTGACACCGCATCAGCCCGGTATTTTCTACAAGGGGAACTACGGTGGGTATTATGATCGTTGGCGGAGAATAAAGTATCCTATGAGTTCGGAGCTAGATTTGCGCTGGCAACAATTTATGGAGTGTGGGGAAACCGACCCTACGCACAATGGAAAGGACTTCCCGGAATTTTAGTGAGTGAAAAGTAAATAAAAATGATGATGGACAGCCTTATGCAAGATTATGGTGCAGGTAGTTCTTGTTTTGCAGAGGTAAGAAGTCTTGAGAGGTCAGGCGGATGTGCAGGAATGCGAAGAAAACTATTCAGTACCTCATGGAGCTGGATGCGGCTGGAAGTCCTGATGAAGTACGGCGGATTTGGTGAAGCTGATCCGAGGAAAAGCTAGGTGTTTGTTGTTCTGCCTGATGACGGACGTGGTGCTCCTGGAGCTATTGCTATTTATGGTGGTGCAGCAGTCGGGGGGAAAACGTATGCTCTGATGTTAGAGCTGCTTCTTCACATGTAATGATGAAAGTATGAAGATATACGGATTTCTGCGAAGCGCGGTTTACAAGGCAAGTCCTAAGCCGCACTGGATAGATTGAACTGTGTCATTTTTCCGAGATGCAGTTTTTATACATGCTTTCGAGAAAACGCTTTACCTGCGGTGTGAAATCTTACGTGAGAGCTACCTGCAATCCTGATGTTGACAGTTGTGGAGTGGAGGGTACGAAGTTCATTGCTTGGCGGATTGATCAAGAGACAGGCTATTCGATACCAGAAATGTCAAGTGTTCTGCGCTGTTTTTGTCGTGATAATGCTGAAGTTAAGTGGGGAAACAATCCAAAGGAGTTATCGGAAAATACGGTGTAAAGCCGTAGCTACGCAAAAGTGTAACGTTCACTGCGTCCAGTATTTGCCACAACAAAAATATTTTGGAACACGATCCGAGTTACTTGACAAACCTTCACGGCCTCAGCCTTGTGGAAAAGAGAACGCTTGCTTAAAGGTAACTGGAAAATCCGACCTGTGGCAGAGTATTACTTCAAATGTTCGAAGATTGGACAGATGTTGACGGTAATACCAGCAGATATTGTGCGCTGTGTTAGGGCATGGGACTTGGCAGCAACTATAAACCATGAGGACAATGACAGTGCTTGCACAGGGTGTGCTTATGGGCAAAAGGAAAGACGTTCGGCGGTTAATAAATAACACTGCTCCTAGCGATAACGCTCTTTATGGAAATGCAACCATCAGATTAGCTCAAGACCCCGGGCAAGCAGGAAAAGACCATATGCAGAGCTTTGTTCGGATGTTGGGCGGGTTTCATGTTGCAACTGCAATTGAGAGCAGAAATGTGCCGAGCCGTTTTTCTCACAATAGCTGGCTGGCAATGTTGATGAGTACTTCAGGCAGTAGGGCTTCAAATGTTCGTCATTTCCGTACGGCTGGAGAACCTTTCCAGCTTATTACATCTGAGGCTTTATAGAGTACGAGAAAAGTAAATGTAGGTTGTTCCAGACCTGCGATGTGGCAAGCAGTATAAGAAGCAGCGCAGATTACTTTGTGCTAGGAACATTTTCACTATGCCCGAATGGAGAATTATTGCTTCTTGAAGTATTCCGAGAGCGTCTAGAAGGCCCGGATCAGCCAATGTGGATAAAGCGGAAGTGTGAGTGGAGCTGAGGCCTCACGCAGATAAATACACGAGGGCGATACCAGCTGCAGCAAGATATGAGTCAGGAATGGTATATCACCGAGAAGGCGCATATTGGCTGAATGAGCTTGAGGCAGAATTATTAGCATTTCCTAACGGAGCACATGATGATCAGGTAAATGTAATGTTACATGTAGTCATGGAGATATTTAGCAGAGAAGAAACGAGGAGGCCGAGCATTGGTGCTTGGTTAGTCAATAAGGAGGAATAGTAATGATATTAGGCGGATGGGGTTTAGAGGTTGTAACTTACCGCAGAAGGTACAGAGCGCATTTACAGCGGTAACAGGTGAGCTTGTTGGAGCAGACTATGAGTCGATCGCGTATCTCAGAAGTCAGCAGGTCAACGGCACGAATTACATGATACTTGCATTTCAGCGGCTGCTAGTGCCGAGCGGAGATAAGAGCGTGAAGATGATAATTCATTAGAAAACAGATTATTCTGCGAAGTTGTTATCAGTAAGCGGATTAGTTTATGATATGAGCCGAGCGTTTATCTTTAAAGGGAAAGAGAATGAATTACCCGTAAGCCAGAAAATGAGTACCGACCCGTTTGACGGATATTACGGTGACGGGATAATTGAGCCGCCATACAATCTAGACTGGCTAGTGAGGTTGCCCAAACACTCAAATATGTTGATCCAGTGCATCGAGGCAATGGAGACGAATATAGACGGTTTCGGTTTCACGCTTGAACCAGCTTTTGAGTTTCCAGAAAGGTACAAAGCAGCGGATGCCGAGCGAAAAACCCTCCTGCACTTTTTCGAGTTCTGCAACGCGGAATTACCCTACTCACAGTTACGCCGACGAGTGCGCCGAGACCTTGAAGTTCTGGGCAATGGTTATTGGGAAGTTATTCGAGACGGGAAGGCGATATAGTATGGCTAGAACATATCGAGGGTCATATGATGAGGTTGACGCAGCTTGATACAGAATACACGCCAGTAACGTACATGATCCGCGATAACGACAGCAACGAGCTTCAGAAATACCCCTCACGTAAGAGATTTCGCAGGTATGTACAGATCCGAGACGGAAAGCGAGTGTATTTCAAGGAGTTCGGAGACCCGCGCCTGATCAATGCCCGAACCGGAAAAGTAGACGATAACGCAGAAGTTCCTGCTACGGAGATAATCCACTTCAAGCTATATTGTCCGTACAGTCTTACTGAGTGCCCCGCTGGATAGGGAATTGGTTAGCCATTGAAGGCTCTAGACAGGCTGAAGACGAGATGAAGGGACGCAAGAGTTTCATCAAGATGCTGATAATTGAGGCGACCCCTGAAAGTGATGGAGCTGTAGTGAAGTCCAGAACGCCGACAGTGAGATTCCAGCATTTGAGTGATGCGCAGCAAAAGGATAGTCTTTTTGACAATTACGACCGAACGAACCGTGAGAAGATACGTAGCTCATTCCGATTACCGCCAATATTTGTAGGACTGACGAGTGATTACACGCGAGCGAGAGCCATAGAAAGCCGGGAGGTAGCGGAGGAGCAGTTATTCAGCCCCGAACGAGTAGATCATGACTTTTTGATAAACCGTCTTCTTTTCCCAGCAATGGGAGTACGCTTCTGGAGATATAAGAGTCTTCCGCCAGCAGTGAATGATTTTGAGGTAATGAGCAGTACGTTAGACACATTCAGCCGATGTGGATTGACGGTACGAGAAGCGAGGGACGAAATATCGCGCTTATTGAATCATCCATTGAGTGAAGTAGAAGTAGGTAGCGACTGATTAGACTTACCGTTGCAGGTATATTTAGCGAAACTGCAGAGCGGGGAGTTAGGAGTAGAAGTCGAGAAAGGTGCATTGCGAGGAAACTGTGAGGCACTTTTTTTAAGGTCATTGATAGGGATCGAGAAAGCCTTAGAAGACAGCCATGAACATTGAGCTAACGGAGCTAGGACATCATGAGGCATGGCTACACCTGAGCAACATAATGAAGGCTGGAGACCCGCATATCCAGTTAGAGCGCAAGTTGACAGCAGAGCTAATCAAGAATTGGCAAGAGGCATACGATGAAGCGTTAAAGGGATTGTTCCGACAAATCCCGCTATTGTCTTCAGAGGCGATAGACATAATAACGCAAAGGCTATCAGAGGCATTAGGGCAATCATTTGGCAATTCGAGTAAGGTACGAGACGAGTTTAGGAAGTACATAACGAAAGCGTACCAAGCTGGTAAGTCCGAGTTTGTAACGAAGTCAGACTTAAGCCTGCCAGACATACGAGCAATAGACGTACTGACGAAGCATAATTGTTATTGGCTAGGAGAGCATTACGGCAAGCACATAGGCTCGAAGATAGCGGAGCTGACACAGGAAGCATTACGTGAAGGACTTGGCCGTGATGAACTAGCGAAGGAGTTGAGAGAATCATTAGGCTGCAAAGTTGGGGGCTATAAGTATTGGGATGTAGTGTCGAGTGCTGCGCTAGTACGATCGAGTTCGTTCGGGAGCATCTCAGGAATGGTTGAGACTGGGATCACGGAGTATGAGATTCTTGCTATGGGTGATGAGCGAATGTGCCCGATATGCGGAGAGATAAACGGCCAAACATTCAGTGTTAAGGAGACGCAGAAGGTAATAGATAGCGTGTTAGACGTAAGCGACCCCGACGACTTCAAGGAAGCGATGCCGTGGCATACCGAGCCTCCAGTAGGCAAGAGCAAGGATGACCTTATTGCAGAGGGAATGAGTATACCGCTATTTCACGGTCGATGCCGATGTACGTTAGTAATGTCAGAAAGTGCAGAAAATATTAGTGGAGCTTTAGGTGCTTTGAATGATTCGAATGACCCAGATCAAAGCAGAAGAGATGCACATGCTGAGCGTTATTATGAAGAATTGCGTCGTTCCCAAGCAGAACCTATAGTGAAAAAACTCTCAGAACATAGCGGGATTACATTGAAGTCAGCACGAAAAGTATATGAGCACGTATTTATCAATAAATATAATCTTGATGGAGAGATGAAACGTTTTGACCCATCATATGACATGGCCGAATCTTTCCGTCGGCTTTTATTAGGCGAGAATGTCCAAGAACATGATATTATTCTTATGTATCATGAGCGTCTAGAATATGAGCTTATGAACCGTTATGGTAAAGACAGCCGAACAGCGCATGAGCTAACTTGTCGAAAGTATGATTATGCTAGAGCATTGCTAAGCTGGTTAAGGAAGGGGAAAGCTGATGGAAGATATAAAACTGGAATTGTTGACAGAAGAGAGGGTAAGTTATAGATATTATCCTGAAGGTGGCGAGGAGTATGGGATAGTTTCATTAGACCGTAAAACTGGTAAGCGTATCCATGACTTGCCATGTCCAGATACAATATCGTCATATGCCGGCCAAGCGTGGCGACGTTTAGAGGAATACCAGAGGGAAGGTAATTTTCCAGAAAAAGCAATGATTATGTGGTATTAAGCGATACTAAGAAACGAACAAGCCGGAGTAGCTCAAAGGTGGAGCAGCGAAAAGCGGTTGCAGGTTCGAGACCTGTCTCCGGCTACAAACTAATAAAGGTGCTAAAGGAATGAAAATCACGAAGGAACATATAGTAGAGTTCAAGAAGTCAGACGCAAAGAAGCAGATAGTTTACGGTGAAGTTTATGTGCCAAACCGCAGAGACACTGACGGAAACTTCATGACCGCCGAGACGATAGAGAAGATGGCGCATGATTTTTTAGCGAACAGGAGGAACAGTCAAATCAGCAAGGAACATCAAGGTAAAGCCGATAAGGGCTGTGTAGTGGAGAGTTTTATAGCGCAAGACGGTGATCCGGATTTTGTAGCTGGTTCGTGGGTAGTAGGAGTGCATGTGCCAGACGCGAAAGTCTGGAAGAGTATAGAGTCAGGAGAGCTTACAGGCTTTTCCATTGAGGGGACAGGAAAATTAATCGAGGAGGGGACAGAATGAGCAAACCCGATAAGCCGGGTGAACTGCGAGACGTAACAGTAGAGGCAATAAGCCTAGTCTCAAAAGCAGCGAACGGAGAGAAGTTCAAGATATTCAAGAGCGCAGAGGAAGAGCCGGAAGCTCCCGCCCCCGAAGTAGTCAAAGAGGACGAGCGGGGGCTTTTCCGTATCTTGAAGGAGTTTTTCACCGGCAGTGATGCTTCAGAGAGACAGTCTTTGTCTGAGCGTAAGGTCGAGAAGTCTGGTCGCAAAATATCCGGCGACAGGTTGGGGAAGCTGAAGAATATCCAGAGCATACTCAATGAAGTTTTGAGCGGGCTTGATGAGGAAGATACTCCGAAGGAGGCGGAAGAATTGACGAAGGAAGAAGTGCAGAAGGCTGTAGCTGAGGCAGTGAAAGCCGTCAATGTTGAGGAAGCAGTGAATAAGGCACTTGTGCCGATAATCGAACGCATCGAGAAGATAGAGAATGCGCGCGGATTCTCTAACCGAGTGCCCGAGG
>ERZ842401.7362-NODE-7362-length-11298-cov-2.620208_pt1 | contig 11298 bp, 10 predicted proteins | sample MGYA00521270_ERZ842401 | MGnify/ENA primary metagenome ERZ842401 (study PRJEB31892, sample SAMEA3878208) | bioreactor metagenome | biome: Moose rumen | place: Sweden | collected 2011-10 | study: EMG produced TPA metagenomics assembly of the PRJEB12797 data set... | reverse complement strand
ATATAAAAACGGAGTTATTATGTCTGTAAATAATATTAAAACACAATTACAAAGTTATAAAAATGCGGCTCAAATTGATCAGGCAGTAAAAGAAGGTAAGCTCGATAAAACTGCGGCAGAGCAATTAAAAAACTTTTTCGGCAAAATTGACACTGACGGAAGCGGTGATATTTCTGCTGCCGAATGGGAAAAATCAGATGCCATAATTGAAAAAGAAATTAAAGCTCAAGAACAGGCTAAAAAAGGAAAAGCAGACAATAACAATGCCTCAAATATACAAAGAAACAGCAACGGTGACGTAATAACATATCCAAAAGAGGGGGAAACATTTAAAAAGACCGCCGAAAGGCTTGGCTTTAAAGAGGGTACGCCTGAATACAACGAATTTTTGAATGCTAACAAAAATGCAGGCAAACGCAACTGGTTTAAGGTTGGAGAAGAAGTAATAATTCCAAAATCTATAGAAAATAAAGCCGTAAAAGAAGAAATCCTAAATAAGGAACAGGGTGATACAGAAGTAAAAAAATGGGAAGAAAAGCAAGGAGTTGAGCAAGAAACAAAACCGGCTCAGCCGAAAAGTACAGGCGGCACTTCCGGAACAGGTTCTGCCGGCAAAGCAGGTAAAGCCGGCGGCACAAATCCAACTTCAGGAACAGGTGGTAAAGGTAATGCAAATTACCCGAAAGGTGTTCAAGACAGACTAAATTCCTTAAAACAAAGCGGAGATAAATATGAAATAAGCGGTGATGCTCAAAAAGGGTACACAATAAAAGTTACAGACGGCAAATATATGCAGGGAAATAAAATTGGCGAAATCGTTATTAAATATGATAAAGACGGCAATATGGTTTCTCAAACAAATAAATATAACTCCGGCAAAATTTTGGAAACGACTTATGCAGGCGGCAAAAAAACTGTTGAAAAAGCAAAGGCAGCTCCGCAAAAATATCAGGATATGGCTGCAACATTGGCTAAAAGGGATGGCGGAAATGCTCGTGTTGAATATAATAATAAAACGAATAAATACTCGATAATCCAAACAAATACAAAAGATAAAAACGTTAAAGAAATGCGTACTGTTGTAAATGAAAAAGCTTGGCAGCAAAACGGTACGACCTCAGATAGAGTCCAAAACGGGATAAAAGATGCATGGAATAACTTTAAACTAACATCTCCAAGTTCCTGGGGAAAAGCAAAAAATGCCATGATGAAAAATAGTCAGGCAAATATTACCACGGAAGATTATTTTGAGAGTAAAACGACTACGTATACAAACGGGAAAATTGTTAAAGGCACGTATGAAAAAGGTAAAATAAAGAAGAACGAAACAATAAGAGAAGCTGACGTAAAATCAAAAACTAAAACAACCGGTGCTGATGCTGCAAATTCCGCTACTACAGTTAACAATAGAGAAAAGCTTAATTCGGCAACAGATATTTCATTTAGTATGCCATCAAATGCCCCGCCGGCTGCAAAAAGTTTTGCTTCTTCTTTAACTTCAAATAAAGAAAAATTAATGAGAGAATTGAATATAGATAGCGATACCTATAATATGCTTGCACAAACCGCAATGGGTATTGCTCGACAGGAAACTAATTTTGGCGAAAAAACAACTCGTCAAACAGTAAAAGATGTTTTGAGAGCCCCATCGGATAGTGTAGCCCTCATTCAGGATTCGCTCGGGCTTGATAATAAGTCATACACTGGTACTGACTGGTCACAAGGTATTACCCAACTTAAATATACTTTGCATACTCAGGATGCTTGGGTAAAACAAAAAATGAAAAACCTTGGAATAACAAACGAAACTCAATTGAATGATCCTGAAACTTCAGCAGTGGCTACTATGGTTGTTTTGGCAAAACTGAATCAAGAAATTGACTCTCCCGCATATCAAAAAGGTATAAAAGCTGCACAGGGAACAAGCGTAGAGTTAAAAGGATATGAACTTGACCCAAAAACCGGTGCTGCGAAAAAGACAGCTGACGGTTCGACTAAACCGTGGACAAATGAAATATCCAGACAGGATGTTTTGTGTGCTTTTTGGAACGGAGGTGCCAGAGCCGATGTCAAAAACGGTACATTTAAACCTTCGGTTTGGACTTATTCAAATAACGTAAAAAAATATACACATGAATATAAATTAAACGAAAGTCAATCTTCAAGGCAACAGGCGGTAGAAAAATCCGAAGCTACGCGTGTATTTGCTAATATGGATAATAACGGAGAAATGGGCGGTATAGTATTCATGCCGGCAATGTACACGGATAGTGCAAAACACAAGAACACACCGGCTGAAATAAATCAGTTAAAAACAACTCTGACTAACAAAGGAATTGACTCAAACTTAATTAATCAGCTGACATCCGCTATGCAAAACGGTGAAATCGGATTTGATTTTGGTTTAAAACAGAATGAAATTGATTCGTTAACCGGTTCGGATATAAAGCTTCTTTTGAAACATTTAGACCAGTTAAAAAGAAATGTAAATGTAAATACCGGTGACGGAATTAGTACTCAGGAAGCTTCGACTTTGCGTTCCAAATATGGTTCAACAATAGGAAATGCAGAGGATAATTTCAGGGTAGAATACCTTAATAATCATAGCAGAACGTACAATGCAACATCTGCTAATCCGAAAGTATTAAGAGAACGCAGTACAAATACCGGTTCAAGCAGCTATGTCGGAGCAAACGGGCAAAGACGAGGTTTCCAACATGAAAGAGCTAAAGGCGTAAATATAAATACAACCTCCGGCAGAATAAGTTCACAGCAAGAACTTTTAGCACAATCCGCACATAATGTAGTAAGTCAAAATCCGACGAACAAATCGGGACAATGTTTAACCGGTGTTAAATCTGCAATGTCAAATGCCGGAATTGATGTCAGTGATATGGCACAATATGGTACAATTCCTAAGTATGCTAAAAACTGGTTTTCAAAACATTCTGAAATGTTTACTCCTGTTGAATATGTATCAACAGGCTCCGGCACGGCAAGAAGTATCAATGCATCGGATATTCAAAATCTTCCGGCCGGTTACATTGTAATTTGGGAACCTGAAGAAGGTTCGCCGGAAGCAGGTCATATTGCGATTACAAACGGTAACGGTCAAGGATATGCAGATGCAACGGATAATCTCGGATGGGGCGTATATTCCAGTAATAACGGAGATTCCGGCAAAGGTGAACACGGACATTTTAAAGTCTTCAAGCTGTCCGATAATTGGAAAGTTGACCCTTCTACCGGTAAGCTGGTATTTAACGGATAATCCTAACCGGAAACAGTCAGCCTTTCCAATTTGCGGGCAAATCTTACAATCGGATGCTCTTTGTCCGCCGATATTGAATCGACAAGAATTGTTGTACAACCTAGTCTTTTTCCGCAGAGAGTATCTGTTAAGGGTCTGTCGCCTACAAATGCAGTGTGTTCACCTGTTAAATTATGCTCATCCATAAACTTTTTTGCAACTTTTGTATCAGGTTTTGCTGCCTCGAAAACTATCGGAAAATCCGTAACTTTCATTACTCTTTCCATGTATTTTTTATTATGATTATTTGAAACAACTCCAATAAAAAAATCTTTTCTGACTTTATTTAGCCACTCTATCGTTTTATCGTCATAAAAAGCCGTTTTTGATGCCATAATCGTACTGTCTAAATCAAACAACATTGCATTAATTCCGTTTGACTTCAACTCATTCAAATCAATTTCATATATGCTCTTTAAATTATAATCAGGTTTAAGAAACATGAGCTTTTACCCCTATAGTCCTTGCCATTGCGTATTTATAATTTTGCGGTGCGGAAGAAAATTTAATCCATACATCTGCGTTTGTATTTGCGACGGTTATTTCATCTCCTTCCTCGTCAATAATTTTTTCAACCAAAGTTTTGAATTGTTTGTCGGGAGAAATAATTTCAACTTCATCATTCAACAACATTTTATTTTTAACTTTTACAAGATAAGCTCCGTCTTTTTCTTCGCCTTTGAACTCGCACAAAAAGTCAGCTCCCGCCAAGCCTTTTGAAATATCATAACTGTAGCTGTCGGGTTTATTTTCGCCTAGTGCAAAGCCTGTTGTATAGCCTCTGTTCCCGACTTTTTGCAGCTCTTTATAATATTTGCTTAAATCGGCATTTCTATCTTTCATACAATCATCTATTGCATTTCGATAAGCCTTTGCAACTGCGGAAACATAGTATAAACTTTTTGTTCTGCCCTCAACTTTTAATGAATCAACTCCTGCCTCTATAAGTTGAGGTATATATTCCACAAGACACAAATCTTTAGGACTCAATATATGAGTTCCTCTGTCATCTTGATTAATTTCGTAATACTGTCCGGGTCTTGTTTCTTCCACTAGTTTATAACTCCATCGGCAAGGTTGAGAACAATTACCGTGATTTGCTTTTCTTTCGCCATCGGTAAAGTAATCACTCAACAAGCATCTTCCCGAAAATGATACACACTGTGAACCGTGTACAAAAGATTCCAGCTCTATATCGGGAACTTGTTTTCTGATTTCCGCAATATCTTTTATTGCAAGTTCTCTTGCCAATATTACACGACTTGCTCCTAAATCCCGCCAGAATTTTACACTTTCATAATTTAGTGTATTTGTTTGAGTGCTGATGTGAATATCAACATTAGGCATCTTTTTTCTTACAAGATTAAATACCCCAAAATCACTCAATATTACTGCATCGGGTTTTGAGTCGGAAAACTTTTCAATATTTTCTTCCAACTGCTTTATATCATTGTTGAAAGCGAAAATGTTAAGTGTTAAATACGCTTTTGCATTCAAGCTATGGGCAAGTTCTATTGCTGACGAAAGGTTTTCCGTCGTAATTATGTTACCCTTACGCATAGCCCTCAAGCTAAAATCTACTACACCCAGATAAACTGCGTCAGCCCCGTAGCGAATAGCATATTCTAATTTCTCCAAATTGCCTGCCGGCAATAACAGTTCTACATTTCTCATACTACTGTATATTACCCGAAAGATTATAAATAATCAACTAATCGGGTGATGTTTTTTTTTGATAATTATAGACAATAGATATGTAAAGAGAGATTTTTGTTTTCGGAGAAATAAATGCAAACAATAGTAAATGCAACGGCAACAGTAAAAGAAATATGGAGTTTACAGCATCCTATAATGCATAAATGGTTCGTTTTCAGCGGATTATCAATTTGTGTTTTGTTTGCATTTTTGTTGTTTATTGTTTAATTTGCAATGCTATCCTGAACTTTTTTTGCAACACGGAATTTAGATTTATAGTCTTTATATCTGTTAGTAAAGGCGTCATCCTCGGCTTTGTTTCTGTGGCTGTATTCGTGCTTATCAAATGTGCTGTCATAGAGTTGAATAACGCTTGTTGCTATGTTCCCTGAGTGAGCGGCAATTCTTCTTAAATCGTTAAGTAAATCAGAGAATAAAAAACTCAGCTCTGCACTACACTGACCCTCTTTGAGCCTTTGAATATGGTTGTTTTTGGCTCTGCGGACACCTTTTTTGATAACAGCTTCAAGAGGCTCAACTTTCATTGCAAGCTCTAAATTTTCCGTAGTATAACAATCATAAGCCATTGACAAGATTTCGCTTACTGCATTAACAATAATTTTTAATTCACCGATAGCTTCATCTGACAACTTTCTTTCCATATCATTAAATTTAGAGGCAACTTTAAGTATATTACTTGAGTGATCTCCGATACGTTCATATTCACTGATTATCAAAATTATTTGAGATATTTTATTGCTATCTTCCTCCGGAAGTTCTTTACCTGATAATTTTAATAGGAAGTTATCAAGTTTATACTCATAAGTGTCAATTTTAACTTCGTTTTCCTCAATTTTATCCGCTTTCTTCTGGTGAAAACTCTTTAACATTTTTGAAGCGTTAATAAAGTTATACTGGGCAAGTTCAGCCATCTCGTATGTTCTTCTGTAAGCTTCAGCAACCGCCAAAGACGGTACCGTCAACAGTCTTTCATCAAGTATGACCTCGTTTTCTTTATCGGCTTTACTTTCAGGAATAATTTTTATCGTAATTTTTTCAATTAATTTTGCAAACGGGAATAGCATAAAAGCGGTAAATATATTATATACAGTGTGGAACAACGCTATTCCTGCGGGATTAATATCCGTATGAACAAATGCAAATTTGAAAATCATATTTAAAATTATAAAAAGCGGGAAACAAATCCCGACACTTAATATATTGTAAATCAAATAAACACCCGCAACACGTTTTGCGTTCGTGTTAACACCGATACTTGCAAGCATAGGAGCAATACAAGCACCCAAATTCTGCCCTAAAATAATCGGAACGGCTACTCCCCACGACACACCGCCTACCAACGACAACGCCTGCAAAATACCAATAGATACTGAAGAACTTTGAACAATAACAGTAATTACCATACCTACGATGAACCCGAGTATAGGATTTTTAAAGGCAATCATTGCATTTCTAAAGCCTTCTGCCTCTGATAAAGGAGCCATTGAAGCCGCCATTAACCCCATGCCGAACATTAAAATTGCAAATCCCATTAAAATCGAACCTACACTTTTTCGGCGGTTGCTCTTTGACGACATAATCATACATACACCGATAAATGCCAATATAGGAGTGAATGATTCAGGTTTTAAAAGTTTCAACAAAAATGCGGCATTTTCCTGTATTCCGGTTAAACTTAATAACCATGCCGTAATTGTGGTACCGACATTTGCACCTATTACCACGCTGACAGTCTGTGATAATTCCATTATTCCCGAATTTACTAGCCCTATTAACATTACTGTTACGGCAGACGAAGATTGAATTAATGCGGTAATTCCCGCACCTAATGCGAAACTTTTCAACGGATTTGAAGTCATCTTCTTTAACAGTTTTTCAAGCTTGCCGCCTGCGACTTTTTCAAGTCCGCCCGACATTATTGATATACCGTACAGAAAAAATGCCAATCCGCCAATAAGTGTTAAAATCGAATATATATCCAAGTTATTCCATCCTTTTTTGTTTTACTTCCCAATAAAAATTTAAAATGTTCAAAAGAACGAAAACATGCTCCAACAAGATTTTATCATGCAAATATTTATATATCGCTCTTTCGTTACGTAATTGTAATATTTATTATTACTGCACAAAATTAATCAGTGTAAAAAGTTAAAATACCGGTACCGGTCAAATACTGTTCACTAAAAATGAGAGCAGGTTTTTTGACAATTTTGCTTGCTGCAAAGAGGTTCCGAATGGATTGAAATAGAAGAATTTCCATATATATTTTGAATTTCTTTTTCTATTTCATCACAAATTTTGTGACACTCGCATATAGTAGTGTATTCCGGAAACTGTAATACTAAATCAATATCCTTAGATGGTCCTACCTGTCTGGCTTTTATACTGTTTCTCTTTAATTTAACTGATGATGAATGCTCTTTTACAATTTTTTTTATTGTTTCAATATCTTCTTTCGGCAGTGAATAATCTAACAAACTCATCACCGCCTTTTTTGTTATAATAATGCCTGCTCTAAAGATGAACAATGCAACTGCAATTGCTATAATCGGGTCTAACACGGTGTATCCTGTTATTTTTATCAAAACCAAACCTAAAAATACCCCCGCAGAAGAATAAACATCCGTTCTCAAATGCTCGCCGTCCGCGTATAACGATATTGAATTAGAGTCTTTGGCAACCTTAAATAACAGATGACTGACAATGATATTCATAATAACAGCAATAGCCATTACGGATATACCGATACTTGTTTCGGACTCCATTGGGATTGCAAAAACTATTTTTTTAACTGCTTTATATATTATATAAATTGCCGCCAGAATAATTAATCCGCCCTCAATAAATCCCGACATATCTTCGTATTTTCCATGCCCGTACGGGTGGTCTTTATCGGCGGGTTTAGCCGATTTTAGCACTGAAATGTACGTAAGTATGGAGGCTAAAAAGTCACTGACAGAATGTATTGCCTCAGAAATTATACTCAAACTGCCCGACATAAGTCCGGCAACAATCTTCAATAACGTCAACGTAATATTTGACATTATTGATAATCCCGCAACCATTTTTTTCTTTTTATCAATTGGTATAACCATTTTACCCATACTCGTATTTATATAATTACCATTATACTATAACAACATAATTCTGTTCAATATTTTCAAAATTCAATAATTTTGACTTTATATCCGTACCAGCGGAATATCCCGTCAATTTACCGGATTTTGAAATAACTCTATGACACGGAATAATTAATAATAGATAGTTTATGCGTGAACGTTCAAAATCTGCCTATCCCATATACTTTAATGACACATCAACAAGCTCTTTTGCAAATGTCAGTGCTTTATTAAAAATATCCGTATTTTCTAAGAAATCATCTCTTTCTATATAATCCCGCACAATTTTTCTTGCAAAAGACCCTATTGCAATACCGTCTATATCAATACCGCATAATTTTGCAAGTTCTGTTGATTTTGAATTTGTTCCTCCCGATAACATCAAATACGCAGGTAATTTAGCATTTTGAAAAATTTCAGCAGTTGCAACAGTTTGGAGTGTAGTTTTAAAATCGTTTTTACCTCCCGACATAGGAGCTCCGTCTGCCTGTATAATCGTTGTATAAGGCTTTCGCTTTAATAATAACCTCTTTACTCGATTCAACATTTTTTCGCTCCCGATAAGCAAACGATCTATACAAACACTCAACATCCCGTCATATATGTCATTCAATATATCCCATTTTTCATCAACTTCTGTTTCGTCCTCCACGATTGCATGAAGCTCAATACAATCTATCCCTTTTTGAATAATAGGAGGCAATACTTCATTTAAATCTTTATACTCACTAATCATATCAATTGCCTGATTGTGGCATACCTTAGCACATTTTCCGCAGCCTATACAACGAATTTTATTAACCTCATAAGAAGCTGCAGTTTTAATTATTGCTTTTTGCATACATACGGATGTACATTTTTCGCACATTATACATTTTTCAGTCTTAATGACAGCCTTATTAATATGCGGGTCGCCCTTAATTCCGACAGAGCAGCATAGATATCTTTCCTCTTTTATTCCGGCTCTTTCCAAACCCCTTTTTGCAGCGTCAACAATTTCAGGCTTTGCACAAATGTCAAAAAATTTACATCCGGCTTTTGAATATAACGTTACAAGTTTTTCAACTTCCGCAGCATCTTCATTTCCGGCACCGCAAACGAGTTTAAAACATCTTTTTTCTTTAAATAAATTTAAAAGCATAACATAATCCATTTTCGCTTATTCTGAAAGTACATTCAATTAACTATTGTTTCAGAATAACACCTGAAACTTCTTTTTGAAGATTTAGAGAATCTTGTAAGCTGTTTTTTAAACCCGAAGCATCATTTGCATTGTAAAATTTGCCTGATGTAACAAGTGCGACACATTTTAATTGATTGTTTGCATCCTGATCACCAATAGCTAATGCGATAACGTCAATTCTTATATCATCACGATATTTCATCAAATTAATTATGTATTCGCAAGGACTTTCATCACAATTTTCACCGCCATCAGATATTAAAATAATTCGTTTTTTGTAATCACCTTGCGGAAAATCAAAAAATACTGCTTGTTTTAACGAGTACGTAATAGGTGTCCATCATACAGCACTAAGTGAACCTAATTTAGAATAAATAGGTATTGCATTATTAGCAGCAATAGGTGATATTAATTGGCTCGCCATACATCCTTGTCTTGGTGTAAAACCCGTTTTATGTCCGTATACTCTAAATCCGACTTCTGCATTTGGAGGAATCATTTGCAGTGTTTCTTTTAATGTTGAAACTGCTATATCAAGTTTCGTTCTTCCACCTATTTTTTCATTCATACTGTTTGATAAATCCAGTATGAATAATATTTTTTCTTTTGAACTAACTGTTTCTGCCGGTTTATATTTATATGTATCAGGAGTTGAATAGCTGAAATTGGAAAAATTATAATTTTGCTGTGCATACGCAATTCCCGAAGTAATCAACAAAATAAATATAAAATAAAAAAATAACTTTTTCATGTTCTCTCACTTAACTTAAGACAATACTAACAAAAACAGTTTTACCTGTCATTAGTCTATATGTTATTAAATAACAGAATTATAGTTTAGGAGCATTTAGAAAATTATTCCATACTTCTAAAAATTTATCTTCTAAATTTCTTGTAAAATCTTCTTTTTTTGTCATTATATCTGATTTGTTAACCATATCACGAAGATTGTTTCTCAATTCAATTAATCGTTCTTTATTATTAGCTAATTTAGCAGCTGTTTCAATATAAGCTTCACCGCAATCTGCATTTAAATCAGAAAGTCCAATTCTTAAATTAACTCTTCCTGCTCCTTTTGATTGCATGCCCTCCCCGGCCAATGTTACTGTGGGGACACCCATTAGCGCTGTTTGCATTGCTATTGACATTCCACTGAATGGATATGTATCAAGGGAAATATCCGCAAGAGAAAAAGCATGATAAAGCGGTGAATATTTTGTATTTACATAAATTTCAAATTGTGTTATAATGTATCTATAATTTGTAGGAACTCCTTTTACAGCTGGAGTATTAGCATATATTAAAATAATATTTTAGGAGGAAAAAACTATGATAAAACGGATACTTGGTGTAATAGCAATTATTGTTGCAATAATAATAGGTTTTTATGTAGGCTTATATATTTGCTTTTTTAAATCAGCAATAGAGATTATTAATGCTATTATTACTGCAGTCTCAAATGGTACAGGATTGGTTGCAAAAGATGTATTCTGGTCATTTTTTAAACTTTTTGTAGGAACTACATTTTTTGAAATCCTTGCACTGTTTACAGGAGCTGGTGGTATGATGGTAATTGCAGATGAATAATTTTTAAGAAATAGGGGGTTGGTTTTTCCAATCCCTTATTTTGTGCATAGGTGATTTTTACACATAAATTATGTATAAAATCTGTAACATATTTGTAACAAAAATGAAATATTTCTTTTTTATATTGATAAATATATACTTACACGAATTGAAGAAAAATAAAAATGAAAAGTGTTGCAATTGCAACAGATTTTAAAAAAACGTTTCTTTATAATGTGACCATAAAATACATAGGAGGTCATTGAGATGAACGTAATAAAAAGAGACGGAAAAATCGTAGATTACGACAGAGAAAAGATTAGAGTAGCAATCGAAAAAGCTAACAAGGAAGTTAAACCAAAAGAAAGAGCAAGTAAGGAAGAAATTAATGACATAATGACTTA
>ERZ842401.7361-NODE-7361-length-11300-cov-3.848555_pt1 | contig 11300 bp, 11 predicted proteins | sample MGYA00521270_ERZ842401 | MGnify/ENA primary metagenome ERZ842401 (study PRJEB31892, sample SAMEA3878208) | bioreactor metagenome | biome: Moose rumen | place: Sweden | collected 2011-10 | study: EMG produced TPA metagenomics assembly of the PRJEB12797 data set... | reverse complement strand
AACCCCTGTACCGATGACTCCCTCATACTACAACCGCCCCGGACTGGAATATATCGACCTTGGCAGTAGCGACGGCTTCTACGACTTCCACTACAACGAAGCAGAGGAAGCATCGGAGGAATCGGAAGAGACCAATGAGCCGGACACCTTCGAGGAGGGTATCAGGATATCGGAGAAGAAAGAGAGTAGCGCCGACGACCTGTACTGCTTTTTCTATAACGGGCACATCAGAAACGGCTTTCCGCAGGTGTATACCGATGCCTACCATGCAGGAATGCTCTCGATGTTCTACGGCTACGACAGACCGTATGAGCACGGAACGCCCGAAGGAACCCTGCGCCTGCAGGATCTCGACAGCGACTACTTCCAGGGCGGCTACGAGATCGACACCCGCCACGCCTGGACCATCGAGACCTACGACCCGAACGTGATCGACCCCCGGCAGGTGTACGTGATCAGGAACCGCCGCTTCGTGTGCCGCGACGTGGAGGAGGTGATCACCGCCGAGGGGCGGCAGCCCAAGTGGAAGGGCACGTTCTTCCCCATCCACGTGAGCGACGAGTCGCTGGAGAAGCGCTGGGTGCTCACCCACGGCGTATGGGACGATCATGCCGCCTGGCTCGACGACGGCCGCTGGAACGACGACTACGACGGCGCGGTAGTCTGACAATCGCCACCAACAATCCCTTAATAGCTGATAACCGGCGGCAACCCGACACGAGGGCTGCCGCTTTTCGTATCTTTGCACCGTGGAAACGCCACAAGGAATATGGTAATCACCATTCCTCATTACTCATTTCTCATTAATATTAAAGTTATGTCAGTAAAAGTTTATCTTTCCAAGAACAACAACCAGTACAGCTCCAGCTTCGGCAAGTACTATGCCTACGCCGACAACGAGACTCCGATGACGCTGGAGGGGCTGGCCGACCACATGGCCCACCACAACACCCCCTTCTCCAAGGGTACCATCGTAGGCATCCTGAAGGACATGGTGAGCTGCATCCGCGAGCTGAACCTGAACGGACAGCCCGTGAAGATCGACGGACTGGCCATCTTCTCCACCCACATCGAGAACCAGGGCGGATGGCAGAAACTGGAGGACGTCAACATGGTGGTCGGCGCCAAGGATGACAACGGCAAGCCCATGGGCATCCAGGCGCTGCGCCTCTGCGCACAGGCCACGGGCGAGTTCACCAAGGCAGAGCTCACCAAGTACGGCACGGTGCAGCTCAACCGCGAGTGGCGCCAGAAAGTGCAGGAGGCCAAGAAGGCCGCCGGGCAGGATGACACCGACCCCGAGGGCGGCGACAACCCACAGCCCTAACTCACAGCTCATAACTCTTAGCTGAAAAAGAGTCGTCCTTTCGGGGACGGCCCTTTTTTCGTACCTTTGCCATCATGGAAGAAGCAACATATAAGGAGATAGAACTGTTCGTCCAGGAGGAACTGTCGCAGCACGGCGAGTGGCTCGTCGACAGGTTTGCGGAGGCACTGGAGAAAAACAAGAACGTAGACTCCGGACAGTTGCTGGAGTCGCTGAACTATGAGACATCGACGGGTCCTGACGGATCGTCGCAGCTGACAGTCTCGTTCATGACCTACGGACGCGCCATGGAGATTATGGGTCGCCGACGGAAGAAGCGCATGAAGGAGCAGCGGAACCATGATGTGTGGGGGAAGAAGAACCACCGCACCAAGAAAGTGCAGTGGTACAACAAGAACCGCTATGCGGGCTACGGACGGCTGATCCGCCGGATCTCCGCCGGCATGAGCGACGCCGAACTCCAGCGCATACGCGGCATTTTGCAACGTGCGAAAGACAATTTTGCCGCAAAATCGTAAAGAAGACACTTTCAAACCGAAAAATTTTGCTTAATATGGTAAAATAAATAGTTAAATCCGTAGCGGAAACCGAATTTATTCGTATCTTTGCATCGAGAAATAAGAACAAGTCGCTTATGAACATCTTTTATCTCTTTTACATATTCGTCAGCAATGGTGTGAAGACTTTCCGCGCAGCAGCCATCGGCTGCTATAATGGAGAGTCCGAAGCAATGCGGCAGATACGGGAAGATATCATGAATGATTCCGCATCCGACTCAGAGCATATCCGTCGTGACTGGAGGAATGTAGGCCGCGACGTCAGAGTTAGTTTTACAAAATTGACAGTATCAAATGGCCAAACAGCAGCTTAACCAAAAAGAAACCCAAGTAGCAACCAGCCAAGGCCAAGCCAAGCAGATTGAGCAGACACTTACGGTTGATGACAGTGCGTTGCCGTCACCTCAGGATTTGGCTGCTTATAAGGCTATCGACCCCAAGATTGTGGAACATTTATTAGAACTCACCAGGAAAGAGCAGGATCACCGCCATGATATAGACAATCAGAAGATGAAAATGATTAAGCGAACTGAGAGTCGAACAGAACGCATGAATTTCTGGGGTATGACTTTCGCTTTCCTCTGCATGGTGCTCTTCATCGGACTGACAGCCTACGCTCTTTACTTGGATAAGCCGTGGTTTGCAGGTTTCTTCGGTGTCACATCCCTTGTTTCAATCATTTCTATTTTTATTAATGCTGGCAAGGATTTAGATATTAGCAAATCAAAAAAGAAATAGGGATATCCCTCCACGAAATAGGGGATTTCCCTTGCAAATTTGCAGATTTTTGCCTATATTTGCAGTGAAGAAAAGAAGAAAGGGTCAAAGATATGGTAACACTGATGTTCATACTGATTGCTTACGCCATCCGCAAGAGGTTCCTGACGGAAGATGCTACGAGGGGAGATAAAGTTCTCTACTATATCTTTAGTGTTGTAATGACCCCTTTGATTGGCCCATTTATCTTCAAAATCCTAATAGAGTCTAAATCTTACCCTAACAATGACAACGAGGACCACAGTGTCATTGGCACGTATCCCGGTTTCCTCTAAAAGACTGTCCTTTGAGAGTATGATATAAAGAAGTACCTTTGCGTTGTAATCACAAAGGTACTTTTTTATGGCGATCACAGTAGATACAATCCAATTGAAGTTCAACGTCAAGCCGAGTTATGAGCAGCAGCAGATTCAACAGTTGAAGGCTGACTTGAAACAGGCTGAAGCTAATTATGAGTCAGTAATCAAAACCGTTAAAGACAACACCAAGGAACATTCCAGGCTATACGGCGAACTCTCCAAGGTAAAGGCAAAGCGTGATGAATTGGCCAAAAAAAAGACGCTGACTGAAGATGAACAGCGAAAGTTGGCCGAATATAACCAGAAGATAGGCGACCTAAATGACAAGTTGGCGGAAAACAAAGAGCAGCAAAGCCAGTTGATCAAGGTTTCTGAGTCTGCCCGCAAGGAGATGGTGGATCTGCAGGCGAGCATGAATGGCGTTACCCAGTCAACGCTCAAATACAACATGACCATCCAACAGTTGGGCGAACGGGAAAGAGAGCTCCGGACATTACTGAACAATATCGACCCAAGCACAGATGAGTGGGAGAAGTACAACAAGGAACTGTCAGAGACAAAAAAGAGGATAGCCGATCTTCGCCGTCAGGCACCAGACTTCCATGACGAGCTGAAACTGGAAGACATGACCATCAAGCAACTGAAGGAGCGTATCAGTGCCCTGCAGTCTGCCCTTGAAACATGCAAACCTAATACTGATGAGTTTAGGGAATATTCACAGGCTCTCCAAGAAACCGAAAACCAACTCAAGGACGTGACCGCAAAAGTACAGGAATCGCTCGGCAAGTTTAGCGGAGGGGGATTCTTGAAAAAGATAATCGGAGATAATGCTGATATCAAGGGGATTACAACCCTCCTTACGGGTAATGCTTTATTCAAGGTTGGCGAGATGGTATTTGGGACCATCGCCGACTATGCAGGACGCGCGGTCAACCGCGTGAAGGAACTGGTGTCGGAGAGCGTACAGGCAGCACGCGAGGCACAGGGTATCACCCACGCCTTCGAGCGGCTGGACCAGCCGGGACTGCTCGACAACCTGCGCAAGGTCACCCACGGCACCGTCAGCGACTTGGAGCTGATGAAGGCCTCAGTACAGGCCAGCGATTTCCGCCTGCCGCTCGACCAACTCGGCAAGTACCTCGAATTCGCGCAGTTGAAAGCACAGCAGACAGGGCAGTCGGTTGACTATATGACCAACTCGATCGTCACAGGTCTCGGACGCAAATCCGTAATGATCCTCGATAACCTTGGTATCTCTGCCTCGGAAATCAAGGAGGAAATGGCAGAGACCGGCGACATGGCCACCGCCGTCGGCAATATCATCGACCGTCAACTGGCAGAGGCGGGAGAGGACTTCGAGACAGCCGCCGAGCGCGAGCAGCAGGCCACCACCGACGTCACCAATGCACAACTCCGGCTGGGCCAGCAGATGCAGAAGACCTTCGGCATCGGCAGCACATCCTTCGGAGAGATGCAGGCCAAGGCTGAGGTGTTCATCCTGAACGGCCTGACTAAACTCATTGTCTATTGTCAGGATCTGTATAACCGGCTGGGCAGTGTGCGCCTGGTAGTCGAGACGGTCAAGGTGGCTTTCGACACGGTGTTCAAGGTGTGCGAGATAGGCTTCGATTGGCTCATTGACACCATAAAGGCTGTTGGCCGTATTGTACGCGACTTTGCAGGAATGCTGGAGGGCGTATTCACTCGCAACTGGGAGAAAGCCAAGCAGTCGGGACTGAATTTTTTCAAGGATATATCGAAATCCGTCCGTGAATTCGTCAGCGACGGCAAAGACGTCGGTACCCGATGGAGTAAAAACGTGCTCGATAGTGCCAATGCTATCTTGGGAAAGGCGAAAGTGAAAGGACCCGACGTTGAAATCCCCAAACCTAACCTGCCAGCACCTGAGAACAATAATCCCAGTACTCCCACCCCCACCAAATCCTCGCCCACAGCAAGCAGCAGTCCTGCCGATGACAACTATCGGCGAGATCTCGCCGCCCGTGAACAGGCCTACCGTGAGTACGGTAACCAACTCAGGCAGATGTACCTCGGCCAACTGCTGACCGAAAAGGAGTACCAAGACGAAAGCCGCGACGCAGAGCGGAAGTTCCTCGCCGACAAGATAGCCCTTCAGGAATTATATGGACAGGATTCCTCCAGTACGCAGACGCAGTACCTTGACTCGCTCATCAAGGAAGCCAACGAGAAACAAAAGGAGGCAGAGCAGAGTCTGAAGGATTCACTAGCCCAGGTTGATGCGGACAATGCCAACAAGAACCGCGACCTGTTGAAGCAGAGACTCAGCGGAGAATTGGCTACTGAAGAAGAATATAACCGTCTGAAACTGCAGTCGGATATCGAATACCAACGCAAACGACTTGAGATACTCCGTGCGGCTGGAGCCGACACAGCACAGGCAGAGCAGCAACTGCTCCAACTTCTGAATCAGCAGCACAAGCAGGCTCAGGAGGAGCAGACGGCTGTAGAACAGGAAGAGACAGAGAAGCGTAAAGCCATACAGGAGGCTGCACAACAGGCCGTAAGCAATCTGCTCTCCAGTGCATCGTCGCTCTTCTCTGCCATGCAGCAGCGGGAGTCGGCACAGGTCGATGCGAAATACAAGAAGATGATTGCCGCCGCCAAGAAGCAGGGTAAGGATACCACCAAACTGGAGGAACAACAAGAGGCTGAAAAGCAGGCCATCGCCAAGAAGTACGCCCAGAAGCAGTTCCAGATACAGGTGCTGCAGATTATCGGCAACACGGCACAGGGTGTCTCGAAGACCATCGCCGAGTTCGGCATGCCCTGGGCCATACCCTTCGTGGCGATGGTGACCGCTGCCGGTGCCATGCAACTGGCTTCGGCCAAGGCTGCAGCGGATCAGGCAGCCGGTCTCTATGAGGGCGGCTACTCAGATGACTATCAGGAGGGATACACCGAGAAGGGTAACCCACGGGAGCAGGCGGGAGTCATCCCCGTCCATAAGAACGAGTTCGTGGCCAACCACAAAGCGGTGGCCAACCCGGAGGTCAGACCGGTGCTCGACGTGATCGACCGCCACCAGAAGCAGGGCGACATCTCTATACTCAACTCCACCCGCATGCTGGAGGAAGCCTACGGCAGCGGACGGTATCGCGGAGGATACACCGCAAAGGGAGATGATACTGACGGCGGCAGTGGCGACAGCGGCAGCAGACAGCTTACTTTGGATAATGAAGACCGCGAACTGTTGCGCGAGATAGCCCGCAACACCGGTACCAGCCTTACCATACGCGATCTGCGCAAGGAGATACGCCACGAAGAACTGCTGGAGCAGAACGCAAGGCGCTAAGCGTGTCCTTTTTCCATTCACCTATTATTATTAACTTTGCGGTATGACAGTATATGAAGCCATACAAGAGATGCGTAGGCTGACGGCAGAAAGGAAACCTTTCGCCCTCAGCTACATGTCGTACTCACGGCAGAAAGGCGAGAGCCACGGCGAAACAGCCGTGGAGCACGCCCTGCTCATCAGGAACCCCAAGACGGAGGATGAGGACGTAAGAAACTTCATGCTCACCTACCGCGACCAGGACACTCAGGAAGCCCGCCACTTCTGGCAGCCACTGCTGATGACGTTCAACCACCAACTGATAACATCCATCGACTAAGGCATGATAACATCAGAGACCATATTAGAGGAACTGACCTTCGAGGACATTGAGCCGTACCTTAAATCGACCGGCGAAGGCGACACCGGACTGACCTCGCGACTGAAGCTAAAGCGCAACTTCGAGAAGATACGCGCCGTCATCGCCGAGATATGCGAGGAGGGGATAGGCGGAGGCACGAGCACGCAGATACAGGTGGAGGGAGGTGTGATGTACTCCAGCTGGGAACGCGGCCACAACTACTATGCCGGCAGCCTGAACCCCGACACGGGACTGATGGAGACAAGCCTGGTGTGGCACAAGAAACGTCTGTGGGTGTGCCTGAGGACGCTTACCACCGAAGAGCCGGGATTCGGCTGCTCGGACTGGAAGGTGATATGGGGTGACACTACACTGACGATGGTGTTCTACAACTCCACCGGCTACGCCTACGGCGACTATATACAGGCACGAAAGGGTGCCGTGAACATACCGCTCTGCCCGAGGGTGTACTGGGGTGACGATGACATCACAAGCCATGTGACGGCATGGCGGTGGAAGCGTGCGGCGGGCACGACGGAAAACGACTACTGGAGCACCGAGCAGAACGTGACCATCACCAACACCGACATGCCCACAGGATGGAGCCTTCAGAACCCCGCCGTGTTCACATGCTACGCCACCGTGCCGGAGGCCGACGGGGAAACGATAGAAAACAATGTAACGATATAGGATATGGGAAAGAAACTCAATTCGCGTCCGCTGACAGTGACCACGCTATTCTCACCGCTATCGGTGATGATGGACATAGAGTCGCTGTATGCCACCGTAGGCAACGGACTGGAGCAATACTACTACGAGGAGACTGGCACGTATCTGCCCGACCGCACGACCAACCCCACCATGCTAAGGCCTGTCATAAAGGCCACCGAGAGCGACCTGTGGACGGAGGTGACACCGACGATACAGAATGTGTCGTGGTACATCATCGACAACAGCAATCCCAACGGCGTGCTGGTGACGGTGAACAGCGCACAGGCCACTGCCGACACACCATACTACGTGTATGACGACGGACGGCTGGCCATCCGCAGGAACGTACCGCCTGCAGGGAGCCAGATAAGCGTGAAGTGCGTGGTGACATGGATAGATCCGCGCAACAATGAGAGACACACGGACAACAAGACCGTGGCACTCGTGACGCACAAGGCTGCGGAGGGCCTGTACAAGGTGGTCATCGACCAGAAGACGCACTACTGGAACCCGCTGTCGGGAACGTCGAGCATAAAGACCATCACTGCCCGCGCCATGCAGGGTGAGACGGACGTGACGGCAAAGGCGAAGTTCTTCTGGTATCACCGCTGGAACGGCACGCTGAAGCTTATCGACAACTCAGGCAGCAGCGTCGCCAGCATGGAACACTACTGCACCGCATACGTGAGCGGACAGGGAACGCCCACACTGACGGTGGATGCCGACAGGATAAAGTCGGTGCTGCTGAGCGACGGAACGGAGAGCGTTCAGGAGGCTTTCGTATGCATGATAGGCATCATCGGCGACGGACAGACGGCAGCCAGCGTGACCAGTCCTCTGACGTACACGATGGCACAGGCAACGGTGGAGTGGACGTACCCGCCGACGGAGGGCTATGCCTACAGCCCTGAAGGGAGGGTGGTAAAGCCTGACTTCAGCTACATGGACTTCCTGGTGAAGTACCAGGCGGCAAAGACCGACATCGACGATGACATCATTAATGAGCACGTACGCACGTCGTGGCGCAAGAAGAACACGAAGCAGGCGACAGTGACGAGCCTTGGCACGTCGCCCAACATACGCCTGACGAAGAACGACCTCTACAACTCCGACGGCAGCTCCACACAGGTGACGCCGGAGGGTGAGATACTTACCCCCTACCGCATCATCAAGGACGGCAGCGGACGTGTGCTGACATGCACGGTGAACGGAACGGAATATATAGTGGTGGGCAGGGGAAGCCAGCAGTGAAGACAACAAACCAAAGAATACGGAGATATGAATACAGACAGAACTTACAGCGTCAGTGCCGGACTGGCAAGGCGCAGCGGACTGGCCGAGGGCCGGTACCGCACTGCCGACGGGCGGTTCATCATGTCGGAGAGCGACATCCGCTACATGGTGGCCCGCCGCATACTGAGCATCGGCGACCTTGCCGACACGGAGAAACTTCACGAGACGGACAGCGGCGAGGCCGGACGGCTGATAGCGGAGAACGGCTACCAGACGGGATTCACCGTGAACGCCGCAAGAGAGGCATCATCAGGAAACGAAAACGAAAAAACAGAGGAGGACATAGACAATGAGTAAAGTAGTCAGTAACAGGATAAATATCTCGTTCATCGAGGATGGAAAGAACATACACGGAGCCCTGACGGCAACAGGCTCGCTGTCACAGGGATGGGACAAGAACTCGAACGCTGCCGTGCCCAACTGGTACAACAGCAGCAGCCCCGGCACGGGAACGGCGTACAGCCCCACCATCTATCTGGAGCTGAGCCTTGGCAGCAGCCCGAAGGCCGTGAGCGGCGATGCCAAGACGAGCGTGACATGGACGCACAACGGCGTTGACCTCGTGTTCGGCAACAACGACCTGAACACCAACAAAAACACCGCAGATGAAGGCACGTTCCTCCGCACCATACGGACGGTGAATGGGGTGGATATGCCCGCACTGAAGATCGTGAAGAACCTCGCATCACCGGGCAACCTGAACCTTGACAAGGTGGGCATACGCGGCAGCGTGGAGCTGGGCGGCGTGCTTGTGGATTTCTCCGACGACATCACCATCCCAATCGCAGAGCTCAGCGGCAGTGGCTACCTCGGCACGCTGGAGTTCACCGACCAGAAGGCTACGCTCGCCGGCGACAGCGACACCGTGACAGCCACCGCCAAGCTCCACAAGGCAGGAGGCGAGGTGTCGGACTTCACTATGGAGTTCCAGGTGAACGGCACGACGCTGACGGGTACGAGCCAAAACAACTACGAGGTGGGCGCCAAATCCATCAAGCTCTACGGCAGGTATGTGGTTGACATCGCCACCATAACGGCCATATTCAAGGTCAACAACGAGATAGTGGCCACGGCCATCGAGAGTGTCAACGACATACGCGACAAGGAGTACCTGTGGATTCAGTACACGGTAAGTGGAGGACTGGGTAAGAACGACGATCCTGACGTGACGCTGCGCGAGAATCAGACCGTCACCTACGGCTTCTGGATGGCCACGAGCGACAACATCGAGAACATCGACACAAGCTTCGACAAATTCGAGTTCCAGCCGCGCAAGGCAGGCTCCGACGGTGCGCTGCTCACCGTGGCCGAGTGCAACAGCGCGGGGCTGTCAGGCACGAAGTATAAGATGAGCGGGAGCAATCTCGTACCAACCACCACGGACTCGGACACCGTGTATTGGGTGGACGTGACGGCCACGAACAACAACAAGGTCACAACCCCCGGCGGTATAAGCACCACCAATGCGGGAACGTTCGCCATCACCCATGACGACGATACCCGCGCTGCCTTCGGTAGCGGAGTGTCAGGCCTGATAAGGGCGAGGACTTCAAACTAACATGACTAAAACCAGTACGACATGCCACAGAAAATCGTAAGCAAACCCATCAGCGTAGCCTTCGTGGAGGACGGCAAGGACGGAACCAACGGCAAGAACGCCGTGCGCATCGACCTTGACAACCAGGCCGACATGATAGCATGCGACTCCGAGGGAAAGGTGAGGTACGCAAGGACTATCACGACAAGGGCTCACATCATCGACGGAGCAACGCCCATAACGGACTTTACCAAGGTTACGAGAGGGATAAGCGTAGACAAACAGGCTTTGGAAAGTATTGGCAGCACACCAAAGACTGGTTACACCTGTACGGCAGGGCAGGACACGGACAATCCCGGGTGGTATTGGTTCAAGTGGAGTCTTGCCAAGGGTTTGGTGCTGTCACAGGCATCCTATTCCGTCAATATCGTATTGAACTATGGCGGTGTCAGCTATACGGCGCAGTTCACGCTGACCCGCACCGACGCTGCCGCCATCTACCAGCTGCTGCCAAGCAAGGCGGAGGTTCCCTTTTCCGTAGATAGCAACAACCAGTACACTCCTTCGACCCAGACACTGTACTGCGGCTACAAGAAGATAACGGGAAGTGTGGAGGAAGTAACGACAGGCCCTATCACAAGCAATGGCTCATTGATTGGCGGGCTGTATAACATGTTCTTCCGCTACCTTGATGCCAACGGCGACCCCGTACCATATAGCATCTCTTCGGGATGGCGATGGGCACATCAGACGGGCGGCTCTTCCACAGGTATAATCGACATTTCTTCAGATACGGCATACAGTGCCGTAGAGTATTGCCTTTCTACAGGAACAACAGTCATTCAAAATAATAATAATGTAGTAAGTGATGCAAACATCATCGACCGTGAGACCATACCCATCGTAAGGGGCGGCAAGAACGGTCAGAACAGCATCCGTCTCGCCCTCGACAACGAGCATGAGGACTTTATCTACAACGACGCTGGCTACAACAAGTCGGGCAGTGCCACATCACAGGCTCGGCTCTACGATGGAGCAAGCCAGATTGATGCGTCGAGCGTCAAATGGTCAGTCAGTGCCAACGGCGGCGACAACTGGGTGATGGCAGGCCACGGCAACACAAGC
>ERZ842401.7359-NODE-7359-length-11300-cov-44.117297_pt1 | contig 11300 bp, 11 predicted proteins | sample MGYA00521270_ERZ842401 | MGnify/ENA primary metagenome ERZ842401 (study PRJEB31892, sample SAMEA3878208) | bioreactor metagenome | biome: Moose rumen | place: Sweden | collected 2011-10 | study: EMG produced TPA metagenomics assembly of the PRJEB12797 data set... | reverse complement strand
TGACCTGAAGGACGAGCTGAAGAACACCGCCATCGTCATCACCTGCTACGACCGCAACGGTAACGAGGTGAAGCGCGTGACCAGCGACGACGACGCAGAGGTGGAAGACCCCGAGAACGAGAACGCTAACCAAAACGAAAACCAAAACCAGGGTGGTAGCTCCAACACTGGTGGCGGCAACTCAGGCGGTAGCGCTGGCTTCGAGACCGGAGGAGAGTAGTAAAAGGTTAGCGCCTGCGGGCGCAACCTTTTAGAAGTAGGAAGTAAGAAGTATGAAGAAGGAAACGTGGAAATTGATTGTGCAGATTCTGATATCGATACTGACTGCACTGGGAACGACGCTCGGAGTGACGTCGTGTATGTAAAGAGGTAAGTGTAGAGTCATAAAATCTGCAATTGGTGTTGCAAAATTTGCAATCGACTTTCAAAATATGCAAAAAGTGTCGAAAATCGATGTCATGACGTGAAAAAATGGGTTTAAGATGCTCCGTTTCAGATTTTTTAATGTATCTTTGTGACGCTTATCTTAATAATAAAGAATAAGTTCATCATATTCAGCAATTGATGAAAAACACATCTCCTCGTGCTGTGAAGCACGGGGAGATATTTTTTTCTGTAAGCACTGCGTCAAAGTGAAGTATGGGCTACCGCTTGTCGACGTATTCGCACGAACGGTACTTGTCGCGGGGGAAATGAAAGAGATCGTCGGAGATGCCGCCCACACGGAAATCGCTAATCTTGATGGTGGTGTGGAAAATGCCTATCTTGATGCGGATGCTGGTGGGATAGAGGGTATGGCGGTCTAACATGACGCGAGCCTCCTTGATGCCCTTCACACCCTTCTTGGCCTTCAGCGTGATGGCCAGCCCTTTCTTCTGGTTGTCCTTGATGCTGTAGGTGTAGTTGTCGGGCTCGAACTTGAACTTGGTGGCATACTTGTCGCGCTCGTCGGAATGGGCGTCGTAGATGGTCACGCGGTTCTTCTTGCGCTCCAGTCGGTAGTAGGTGACGTCGTCGTTCCAGGCGATGTACTTCTCGTCGATGAACTTGCTCTTCTTCTGCTTCATCCAGATGGTGCCCTCGGTCTTGTAGATGCCGATGATGTTCACCTTATAGTGGAGTGAGGCTCCCTCGTCACCATATACCTTGTTGTAAATGTCCATGAACATGCGACGTGCCTGTTGTGCGTTAGGTGTCTCGTGTTCTTGTGCCTGAATACCAATGGCCATACAGAGAAGGCCAATTATCAATAATGTTTTTCTCATCATGTGTTTAAATAGTAAGCCTGCGGACGTTGAAGAAACGGCAGGTCTTGATAAAATACAACAGAACGCCCACCAGATTGACAATGGCGACAACCCAGAAGGCGAACGAATAGCCCAGCAGCTCGGCCAGCACGCCACCCAGGAGGATGCCCAGTCCCATACCGATGTCCCACGACACGAGGATGGTGGAATTGGCGGTGCCTCGCTCGTTATGATGGGCTACGCAGATCATCATGTTCTGGAAAGCAGGCCACAGGTGGCCGTTACCCAGTCCGATGAGTAGTGCTGAGCCGTAATAGCCCACCAGATTAGGACTGGCGACGAACAGCGTATAGCCTACGAGCGAGATGACCATACCCTCGGCGGCATTATGCGTCATGCGACCTTCGCGCAGCGCCTTGCCTCCCTGCAGACGCGACAGGATGAGTCCGATGGAGCAGAGCATAAACCAGGCTCCCGTGCCGCCCGTCATGCCCAGCACCTGCTTGCCGTAAATGGCGAGATAATTGCTCATCACACCAAAGCAGAAGCCGAAGAACACCATGTTGACGGCGATGAGCCACCCACGCTTGAGGAAAAAACGGTCGAGGGAGAGTTTAGTGTTTAGCGTTGAGCGTTTAGCGAATTTTTCTGGCAGCTTCACGGTGGCATCGGCTATGAGGCCGAGGGTGGCTATGACGAGGGCTGTCCAGAAGAGGAGCTCGAAGTTGTGGGTCTGCGAATAGAGGAAGATGGCGAACGATGGCGAGATGGCCATAGCCAGATTGTTGCTGAGCCCGTAATAGCCTATGGCTTCGTTGCGACGCGAGGAGGGCACCACATCGATGGCTACCGTAGAATTGGCTACCGTCAGTGCGCCAAAGGGTGCCCCGTGCAGCGTGCGGACGATGGTGAACAGCAGCAGGGCAGAGGCCGCCAGATAGCCTGCAAAGAAGATGGCAAAGGCGGTATAGGAGACGAGCAATACCATACGGCGTGGGAACGAGTCGACCAGATAGCCGCTGAACGGACGGGTGAGCAGTGCCACGATGGTATAGCCGGACAAGACAAGACCTATCACATCCTTCGTGGCCCCAAAGGTCTCATGGAGATAGAGGGGCAGTAAGGGCGTGAGCTGATAGAAGGCGAAGAACAGCGCGAAATTGGCGAACATCACCTTGCAATAGTTCTTGTTCCAGAGTCTCTCCATTTAAAACTGACGGAGGGCTGCTATTAATTCATTGTTCTCGGTGTGGGATCCAATGGTGATGCGCAGACAGTTGCTGCAGAGCTGTATCTTGCTGCGGTTGCGCACGATGATGCCTCGATCGACCAGATAGTCGTAGATGCGCTGGGCATCGGTGACGCGAGCCAGGAAGAAATTGGCATCGGTGGGATAGATCTTCTCGCAGAGCGGCAACTCCTGGAAGGCCTGCATCAAGCGAACGCGCTCGGAGAGCAGCAGTTTCACCCACTTGTCGACCTCGAAGGGGTCTTTCAGCATCGCCATAGCTTGCTGCTGGGTGAGCAGATTGACGTTATAGGGATACTTCACCTTATTATAAATGGCGATAATCTCCTTGGAGGCAAAGGCCATGCCCAGACGGATGGCTGCCGATCCCCACGCCTTCGACATGGTCTGCAGGATGATGAGGTTAGGATGGCGCACCAGCTCCTGGCGCATCGACAGCTGACGGGCAAAGTCGATATAGGCCTCGTCGACGATGACGATACCCCCGAAGGCATCGAGCACCTTCAGCATCTCGTCGCGATTGAGCGAGTTGCCTGTGGGGTTGTTGGGCGAGCAGAGCCAGATGATCTTGGTGTTGGCGTCGCAGGCTGCCAGCAGCTTGTCTGCCTGGAAATCAAACTGATCGTCGAGCAATACCGAGCGGTATTCGACACCGTTGATGTCGGCACACACCTGATACATGCCGTAGGTGGGTGCGATGGCCACGACATTATCCTGACCAGGATTGCAGAACACGCGATATGCCAGGTCGATGGCTTCGTCGCTGCCGTTGCCCAGGAAGATCATATCCTCGGGCACTCCCTTCACCTTCATCAGCTGTGCCTTCAGTTCGCGCTGCAGCGGGTCGGGATAGCGGTTGAAGGGGGCGTTGAAGGGATTCTCGTTGGCATCCATGAAGACATGAGCCTCCTTGCCCGAATATTCATCACGGGCTGAAGAGTAGGGTGCCAAACTCCATATATTGGGTCTTACCAGTTTCTCTAAACTAATCATCATTACTCATTACTAATTACTCTTTACTCTTTACTAATTGAGCGTATTCTCACACTCATCGCATTCTTATGGGCATCGAGCTGTTCGGCTTCTGCCATGAGTTCTACAGCATGACCGATATGGCGGATACCTTCTTCTGTCAGGTGCTGGAACGTAATCTTACGACAGTAGCTGTCGAGATTGACACCATTGTAGGCGGTAGCATAGCCGTGGGTGGGCAGCGTGTGGTTGGTACCGCTGGCATAGTCGCCAGCACTCTCGCAGGCATAGGGGCCCAGGAAGACGCTGCCTGCATTGACCACCCGCTCAGCCAGCGCGTCGTAGTTCTTCACCTGCAGAATCAGGTGCTCAGGAGCATAGGCATTCGACAGGGCTATCATCTCGTCGACACTGCCGACCAGCACGTAGCAGCTGTTATCCAAAGCCTGGGCAGCCATCTCCTTGCGAGGCAACAGTTGCAGCTGGCGATTCACCTCAGCCTGTACCTCGTCGAGCTTTTCACGACTGGTGGTGATGAAGAGCACCTGAGAGTCGACACCATGCTCAGCCTGCGACAACAGGTCGGCAGCCACAAACTCGGCATTGGCTGTCTCGTCAGCCAGCACGCAGACCTCGGAGGGGCCTGCAGGCATGTCGATAGCTACCTCGTCGAGACTGACTTGCTGCTTGGCAGCCATCACATACTGGTTGCCTGGACCGAAGATCTTATAGACCTTGGGCACGCTCTCGGTACCATAGGCCATAGCGCCAATGGCCTGCACACCGCCAGCCTTGAAAATCTTGCTCACGCCAGCAATGCGAGCAGCCACCAAGATGGCGGGATTGACCTTGCCCTCCTTGTTGGGAGGTGTACACAGCACGATTTCCTTACATCCGGCAATCTTGGCTGGGGTGGCCAGCATCAGGACGGTAGAGAAGAGTGGGGCAGTACCGCCAGGAATATAGAGTCCTACGCGCTCGATGGCCACGCTCTTCTGCCAGCAGACCACGCCCTCCTGCGTCTTCACTTTCTGTCCGACGAAGCGCTGTGAGATATGGAACACCTTGATGTTATGGTGAGCCAGGATGATGGCGTCGCGCAGCTCGTTGCTCACCAGCTGCTCGGCCTCTTCCATCTCTTCCTCGGTGACGGCCAGGCTATCCAGTTCGGCATGGTCAAACTTCAGTTCATACTCACGGACGGCAGCATCGCCACGCTCCTTGACATCGGCCAAGACGGTAGCTACGGTGTCGTTGAGCTTCGTCAGGTCGAGTCGTGGACGGGTCACAATATCAGCCCACTGCCCAGGTTGCGGATATTCGAAAATCTTCATTATAGTATCATTTTTTCGATGGGGGTAACCAAGATGCCCTGTGCACCCATCTCTTTCAGCTTGCCAATGATTTCCCAGAAGCGCTTCTGGTCCAGCACGGTGTGGACGGAGCACCACTCCTCGTCAGCCAACGGGATGATGGTGGGACTCTTCAGACCAGGAAGCACGTCGATGATCTCCTGCAGACGGGCCTTGGGGGCATTCATCCGTACATACTTCTTGTCTTCAGCATCCTTCACGGCCTTGAAGCGGAACAGCATCTCGTCGAGCGTGGCACGCTTGTCGGCACTCAGGTTCTTATTGCCAATGAGCAGGGCTTCGCTCTGCATCACGATCTCGACCTCGCGCAGATTGTTGCTGACCAGCGTAGAACCGCTGCTCACGATATCGAAGATGCCATCAGCCAGGCCGATGCCCGGACTGATCTCTACGCTACCCGTGATGACGTGGATCTCGCAGTTGATGCCCTTCTCGGCCATATACTGACGCAGAATACCAGGATAGGAGGTGGCTATCTTCTTACCGTTGAACCACTCGACACCCTTGTAGTCTATCTCCTTGGGAATGGCCAGCGACAGGCGACACTTCGAGAAGCCCAGACGTGAAATAACGTCAGCTTCCTCGCCTCGCTCGATGAACTCATTCTCGCCAACGACACCGATATCGGCAACGCCAGAGGCTACGGATTGGGGAATATCATCATCACGCAGATAGAGCACTTCCAATGGGAAATTGCTCGACTGGACCAGCAGCGTGCGCTTCGATGCACTCACTTTAATGTCTGCTTCTGACAGCAGATTCATCGTGTCGTCAAACAGACGACCTTTCGACTGTACAGCTATTCTTAACATGATTTACCTTCTCTAATTTAGAATTGTGCGTGCAAAGGTACGAAAAAAAAATAATATTTTGTACCTTTGCACCCGTGAAATTGCATTCGGCACTATTTTTAGCCTTTTTTCTGCTCTGCTCGTGCGGTCAGAAGAAGCAGGAACCTCTGGTCACGCCGTGGGGAGAGATAACCGATACCATTCCCACCGACGATAGCTTCGACCTGGACGATATCCAGATGAATGGCGAACTGATAGCCCTCACGCTGACAGGACCGGAGACCTACTACGACTATCGGGGTCGGCATCTCGGTGCGCAATACCTTATGGCTCAGCGCTTTGCCGATAAGTTAGGGGTCAGCCTGCGCATGGAGGTTTGTCGCGATACCGCAGAGATGAGACAACGACTGGCGAATGGTGAGGCTGACCTCATCTGCTATCCGCTGACCAAGAAAGGCACAGGATGGATAGTCGGTGACGATAAGGATGAGCTGAAGCAAGAGCTGGAGGCATGGTACAAGCCAGGGATGCTGGAAGAGGTGAAGAAAGAAGAGGACTTTCTGTTGTCTTCACGTTCCGTCAAGCGTCGCATCTTCTCACCCATGCTGAACCGGGCTGGGGGCATCATCTCTCATTACGATGCTTACTTCCAGCGTTATGCATCTACCATCCGTTGGGATTGGCGACTGCTGGCAGCCCAATGTTATCAGGAGTCTACCTTTGACCCACAGGCTCGTTCGTGGGCTGGCGCCTGCGGTCTGATGCAGATTATGCCTTCGACTGCCGACCATTTGGGACTTTCGCGTGCAAATATCTTTAATCCGGAACAGAATATTGCGGCTGCCGTGAAGTATCTTGATGAACTTGAGCACAGCTTCTCTGACATCCGCGAACGCTCTGAGCGTACCAAGTTTGTGCTGGCTGCTTATAACGGTGGACATTTCCATATTCGCGACGCAATGGCATTGGCTCAGAAGAATGGGCGAAATCCTTACCACTGGCATGAGGTTGAGCCTTTTGTTCTCGGTCTGAGCACACCTCAATACTATAATGACCCGGTGGTCAAGAACGGATATATGCGTGGTTCTGAGACTGTTGATTACGTGCGCAAAATCCAGGAGCGCTGGAATGGCTATCGTGGTGTCAAAACCGTTCGCTCGTCAGCAGGACCACTTGGCGTGCCTCAGAAAGCGAAACACGAGCGTAAGAAGAAATATCAGATTAGCCAGTAGTACCAAATTTTTATATCCTTGCATTTGGTTTTCTGCAAAATATTTGCTATCTTTGCAACATCGAAAGTAAATGGTAGAACTAAAAACCCAAGGATATGAATAAAGAGGAGAAATTTGTGATTACCATCAGTCGCCAGTTTGGAACCGGCGGACATGAGATTGGAGTGGAGTTGGCTCGCAGACTCGGAGTGAAGTTGCTGGACAAGCAGATTCTGAACGAGGTAGCCTCGCGTATGCATATCGTAGAGGATGCCGTCGAGAAGATAGAGATGCGCAACCCATTATGGCGCGACGACTTCACGAACTTCTATCGAACCTACATGGCTCATGCAGAATACAATGGACTGGAGCAGGATAAGACCAGTCATGAGTTGTTCAAGGCTCAGGCTGACGTCATTCGTAGCATTGCCAATGAGGAGTCGTGTCTGATTGTTGGCCGTTGCGGATTTGATATCTTTGCCAATCACCCCAATGCGCTGAAGATTTTCATCCATTCCAGCGTTGACAGCCGTAAGCGTCGCATTGCCGAGAAGTTTGACATCAGCGAGCACGATGCCGCAGCCATGATAGTTGACAACGACTACAGCCGTGAACTATACACCAAGAAGTTTACAGGCCGTGAGTGGAAAGATGCTACAAACTATGACATCTCACTTGATGTCCGGAAATTCGGCATTAACGGTGCCGTAGATTTTCTGATGAAGTGTATCGAATAAATCACGTGATATCCTAGCGCACAACAATATACTTTTGGGTTACCAGTCATAATCCTCCACATAGCCGTCAAAGTGGACCTCTTCGTTCCAGCCTGCCTCGCGGAACAGGCTGCGCACTTCCTCCTGAACGGCAGGAGGCATGAGTCGCGCTCCCCTGCGATACTCGAAATAGTAGGTGCGACAATGCTTGCCGATGAGCTTTTGGCGCACGAAGGGCTCCACCCGGCGAGGCATGTCGGCATTGAAGATGTTCTTCATGCCCTTTGCAAACTTCACCTTCTCCGAACTGCGGAATAGCGGACACTGTTCCGTAGCCACGTCCTGATAGCGAAGATTCACGCAATGATAAGTACTCCTGGTGTCAGGCATCTGCAGCCCCACCAGATAGCGCAGGCAATGCTCCTTCCGTGGGCACTGCTCTGCAAAGCAAACGGCGTAGCCGTCGTTGGCTTTCTTGCTGAATATCTCTTGTTCTGTCATAATCATTTTGTAATATGACTGCAAAGATACAAACATTCGGACAAACCACCAAAGGAATACGGAGAAAGTTTTAGTACGTCGTGAGCGCACTCGCAGTACGTAAGGAGCGTACTGGCAGTACGTCCCCTGCGTACTATAACTGCCCCAGTAGGCGAAATTCCATTTCCATAGCCCTGAAATCCACAAAAACCTAATCTTTTTTCTCATTTTCTTTCATTATTCGATGTTTTTTCATATATTTGCACCGTGAAATAGCAATAGTCAGACAATGAGTACACAGACGATGACACAACAGATAGCCGAATATTTTAAGACGCAGCCCGTCTTGAAAGCATGGCTCTTTGGCTCCTACTCACGTGGTGAGCAGCGTGCGGACTCTGATGTCGATATTCTGATACTGCCAGACAAGTCACAGCACTTCAGTCTTTTTACCCTCAGACTCTCAAGCAAAAGAAGTCCTGGCAATAGCCAGTGAATATCGGGAAAAGTTGCTCCAGCAATGGAGTCTTTTCAAACAAGGAAAGCGCGTCAGAATGACGACAGTAAAGAAAACAAAAAGAAAATAATATGTATAAGAAGGAAGGATACTGGGATGTAAGGCCGAAGATTAAGCGGCTGTCATTCCCTAAGCGGGGAAAGTTTCAGGTGGATTTGCAGGATGGCCGTTCTGTAACGATGCCCATTTCTGCTTTCCCTTCACTAAAGAGGCTATCTGTAAAAGAACGTGAGAACTGGTATTTGATGGGCGGAGGTGTGACGTGGGACTCCTGTCCTGAAGTCATACATATTGAGCAGATATTAGGTAACTATCAAAACTATGCTCACGAGGCAGTATAATGCGAATAATCAATAATGTGTAACCCTCAAGATAGATTGCGTATGGCATAGCAAAGACAAAAGACATATAGATAAGAAGCGTTAGCTTTCTATTCTTGCATCTCTGATAATTGGGGAATTAAATGGATGCTGCAAAAGAGTAAAAGAGAACGGTTCACGTGCTTGCACGTGGGCTATTACTCGTTATATTGCAGCATAGGTTATCCCCAATACCTCAGAGAAGCGTAGAACGAAGTCATTAGTCCACGTATTCTTTTTCTGTCAACTTTTCGGCATAATAGGACTAAGAACTAAAGACTATTTTTATTTACTAATTTTTACAACGATGAATAGAGTTATATTTTTTTTGAGCATGTTTTTCGCCGCCTTGGCAATACACGCACAAGCCCCCAGTGCGGTCGTGGCTGTTGACTTGGGATTGCCCAGTGGAACTAAGTGGGCGAACATGAATGTTGGTGCTAAACAGCCAGAAAATTACGGAGAACTTTATGCTTTTGGTGAGTTGGAGCCGAAGGCCAATTATGTGTGCGCGACATTATTGGGCTATAGTGGTTACGAATGGAAGCATTATGCCCCTTATTTGGCCAGTAGTGGCTTTAGCGGTAGCGCGTATGACGTGGCACACGTCAAGTGGGGTGGTAAGTGGCGTATGCCAACAATTGACGAACTTAATGAGCTGATAAGTAAATGTAAACGCGAGACGTCGGGTGGTTCTTTCAAATTTACAGGTCCTAATGGGCAGAGCATTTTGTTGCCAAGAGCCAGCAAAGGATATTGGACGGCAACACCAAAAAGGGATGACCCATTGCATAACGGGGGATATGTGTATTATGGTGGCAGTTCCTATTGTTACAATTTTTCTACTACAGCTACACTAACCTCTTGGGAGGACGGACTCTATGTACGCCCAGTACTCAATGAATCCACTTCTGTTTCAGATGTACCAATGATAGAGATGGATGAGGATGTAGACTTTGTGCCTGCCGACACGACGAAGGTGGTAGTAAAGTTGACAAAGACGCTACGGCAAGGATGGAACACCTTAGTCTTGCCTTTTATGCCAGGGATTCAGCTGTCCAATGTCTTGTTCGACAAAGTCAAGCTGTATGCGTTTAAGGGCTTTGAAAATGGCATCCTCAAATTTGCAACGGTCTCAAATTTCGCAACTATAAGTGCAAATGTGCCTTATCTGGTGTATTATAGTGGTCAGTCAGAAAAGTTCACAAAGTATTTTTCTCATCACAATTATAAAGGTACGGGTGGGGCTGACTTAACCATTAGGAATGGGGTTCCTATTGTTACGCAAGACAACTGTAGCTTCATAGGAACCTATGCGAGCCAGATAGAGCGAAATGGAAATTTTGCGGAAAATGACTATATACTTGATGGTCGGACGTTTAGAAAGACTGAGGATGGTGACACATTGCGCGGATTTTCGGCTTACATGAAAATGGAATTGCCAGATGGGTTTGACGAAACGTCGCCTCTTCCCATTTCTATTGATGGCGTTCTCTTGTCCCCAAGGCTTATACTCGATGAGTGCGCTACAGACTATCCTGCAAGTGAAGCGTGTGTTGATGTACAAGTGAACAAGACTTTCAAGGCAAACCAGTGGAACACAGTCTGCTTGCCTTTTAGCATGACAAGTGAACAGTTGAAAACAGTCTTTGGTGCTGACGTCTTGTTGGCAAAATTCACCCAATGGAATTCTACTATAAAAGAAAATGGCGACACTCTCATCAGTTTCATTTTTGACAAGAACATCACAGACCTGAAAGCTGGTTCTCCTTACATGATAAGGACGTCGAAAAATATCTCCAGTTTCATGTTAGACAGGGTCAGTATTAACACTTCGACATCCCCAGTGGTGAGATTACTCGATGAAAAGAGACGAAATTTTATCGCGTTCTATGGCACTTATGTTTCTGTTCCCATTTGGCGAAATCTCTATGTGAAAGATGGTAAGTTTTGCATGGCAATGGATGATGGAGAGACCATGGTCAATGCTTATGGTGGATATTTTGGTTTGTATCATGAGGATGGCGAATGGAGCGAAAATACACAATTTGTCATGTCATTGACTGATGCATTAGAGGGTGACGTCGATGGTAATTGCGTAGTGGACATTGTTGATGTGACGATGACCGTTAGCCATATATTGGGCCAAACCCCCGACGGGTTTGATGAGAAAGCGGCTGACGTTGACGGCAATGGCATGGTGGACATCGTTGACGTGACGTCCATCATCGACATGATATTAAAGATGGAGTAGCGGCAATAGGGTAATCCGTTTTTTTTGAATAAGAAAACGGGTGGAATTCTTGTCAGAGCCAAAAGAATTGCGTAACTTTGCCGCCGATGAAATACTACTTGATAGCTGGCGAGGCCAGCGGTGACCTGCAT
>ERZ842401.7358-NODE-7358-length-11303-cov-52.816590_pt1 | contig 11303 bp, 11 predicted proteins | sample MGYA00521270_ERZ842401 | MGnify/ENA primary metagenome ERZ842401 (study PRJEB31892, sample SAMEA3878208) | bioreactor metagenome | biome: Moose rumen | place: Sweden | collected 2011-10 | study: EMG produced TPA metagenomics assembly of the PRJEB12797 data set... | reverse complement strand
CTGGGTCATCATGGGTTTCGTCATAGCTCCACCACGCCCATGTGGGCGAGGTACCGGCCATAAGCATCATGAGTGTCACGGCCAGTTGTCGAATGAATTGTCTTGTATTCATAAGTCTTTATCTTTTAGTTGTTGTTTATATCCTTGTTTCTGTCTTGCGTGTCTCTGTCTTCCGCATGTCCTTCACCGTCCTCACTGTGACCAAACGGACGTCGCCGGGACTCCTGCTGGAGTCTCGGCGGCGGATAAAATCTCGTTGGGCATGTGTGACATTTAAGGTGCTTGAGGGTCACGCAATCATTGCATTGCCTACAATTCGTTCATCGGGTACGGCATCCGAGTCGTTCATGTCGTATTCTCTCATGCCATATTTCCCTGTCAGTGTCTGCAACAGTTCCTCTGCAGATACGCTGTCGAGATAACTGTCAATCTTCTGTTGTACGTCTTCCAGTTTCATATTCAAATCCTCCATTCTTTTACTATTGTCGTTTCAGTTATTGTCTCTCTATTATGAACCACACAGATGGTACAGTTAGAAATTCGTCGGCGGATATTGTATTTTCGGTCAACCGCCTCCAGTTGTATATACTCATTACCTTTCACTACATCTATCTCCAGTCCCATTTCCTCACGGGCGAAATTAATAAGAAATCCATCGACAAATCCTACTCCTCGGCCTGTCGAGGCCAGTTTCTGCACGCATTTAAGCTGAATGTAGTTCAGAATGCGGATTCCCTCGTAAGTTGTCAAATCAAGGAACCGCTCATCGTCTATGTTTATGCTCGACACTAAAAGTGAACAAAACTGGTTGTGCTGTATGAATGCCCGGAATTCAGCCCATAGTTCGGCAGCCCTGTCGGGCGCATAGCCCACGCCATCAACGAAGAAATAAACTCCGTCGCCCAGCCAGTGGTCGTTGCCTAATGAATAGGCAAAACCATTTGCTAAAATACCTTTGGCACTCTCATGGGTAGTACCATGAAACGCTTTAATTGCAGTCGTATCGGTTGCAAAGGTAAGCATTTTCCGCAAAACCACAAAGTGTTTCACGAAATTTTTATCCGTTTGGTCTCAGTAAGTCAAAGAACGATATGAAGTGTAGCTGTTACTGCTTCGTCAGCTTCAGCCCCGCGGCCACGACGTACTCACCCTCGGCGAGCGTGGCCTTGGCCGTGCCTGTGTAGGTATTGCCGCTGCCGTCGGTGACGGTGAAGTTGAAGGTGCGCTGGCCGCTGGTGGGCAGCAGGGCGACGAAGACGGCATCCTGCGCTGAAGGGCAGGTGACGGCGAGCGGTGTGCTGCCATCAACGCCCGTGGCGTGGACATCGGCCTGGGCCGTGTTGGCCCCGATGGCCACCGTGGCCGTCTGCGGATAAGTGCCGGCATCAGAACCTGTGCCGCCATAAGCGATAGCGAGCGTCTGGATGGGGATGACAGCACCGCCGTCCTTATTGACAAACGAGAACTTGCACACAGTGAGCAGGCTCTTCATCCTCTCCATCGTGGCATCGGCCGTTTTGTCGGTGACAGATGTGACGTAGGCTTTGCCATAGACGTAGTGGTAGTTCGTGGCCAGCGTCCCCAATGTGCCGTCCTGCCCAGCGAGCGAAATGGTGTAGCTCTCGTTCGTCACAAAAGTCGCGGCGGGATAGACCACGGCGAGGTAGTCGCCGGCATTACACGTCACGTCGCCCGTAAACTGCGAGGTGGCAGCTGAGGATGTGGCGGTGAGCGCCCCACCGTACACACCTTCGTCCGAAGGATTAGTACGGCTCAGGTTGCAGTACGTCAGCCCGTCGCCCGCTGTCCATGAGGCGGTAAGCCCGTCATCCTCTGTGAGCGTGGCGCGTGTCAGCACCTGCCGTGCTGCCGCGTCATCGGTCTCAGTGATGGTCATGCGGCGCACCCTCACGCCGTCGCCGGGCATGTCCGGTGTGTTATCATCGACCGAGCAAGCCGTCAGCCCGGCCAGCATCATACAGCCGAGCACCGCCCATAGAAATAGTTTCTTCTTATTCATATCGCGTTGTCGTTTTCGTTATAGTTATTATTCTGTTAAGTCATCGTCCTGACTAAAGCCGCCACTCGATTTCTGATACCCGGAAATCTCTCCGTTAATCCCATTGCTGCCACTGAGCAGATGCTGTCGCTGCCGTAGGGCGATAACCCTCATCGCGGGTCTATTGTACTTTCTTTTCATGATGATTTTTTTATGTTATTTCCTCGGTGATGGTGGCAGGAACATTTACCAGTCGTCATCCTCGTTGCCGACGATGCCGTTTTTCAGCGCTTCCTCCACCTTGTCGATAATGGCGTTAGAGTAGGCGTGGGTCATCACGAGAGCCTTGGCGCAGGTGCGCTTCTGGGCATCCTTCTCCACGAAGGGATAGTGGCGGGCTATCTCCCACTGCTCATCGTAGAGGCTGACGTTGGTCTTGTCGTCCATCTTGCGCTTGCCGTCGCCATACGACTTATTCTTCTCGCCGTCGGGCTTCACGCCGAACCAGCCGCCGCTGATGTCGTTCAGGATGTCGTAGTTCTGCACGGTATAGGTCACGCGCACGCGGCCCTCCTTGATGTCGAGACGGATGACAGGAGTGATGCTCACGGTGTACTTGCTGATGGTGCCCATGTGCTCCACGATACCGGGGATGGTCGAGGAGATGATGATGCAGCCGGCCTCCTTGTCGTTGAGCGTGATGGCATTATGGTCTTTGAACGTAGCCGTGGCCCAGTAGTTCAGGGCGACGTAGAGTTGCTCCTTCGTCTTGCCCTCGGCCTGAATGACCTGCTGATAGGTCAATGACTCGTTCTTGTCGAGCGTCAGTCCCTCGGCCAGGTTCTTGGCAGCGTCGAGCCACTTTTCACCATATTTCTCTTTAGCATACTTCTCCAGGTCGGCGGCCTTCATCACCTGCGCCTGAACTGTCATTGCGCCGCAGAATGTCAGGATGGCGGCGAGCATCCGTAGTCTTGTCTGTTTCATATATACCTTAGTTATTTTTCTAATTTCTTGTTAGCCCTGAGTGACATATTTTCGCGCAGTTGGTCGCGATAGAGCCAGATTTCGCGGGTGTGATAGTTGCCCGCCACGCCCAGCAACGGCAGCATGTAGTCCTGAGCGATGAAGCCCTCCACGATGAGCAGTCCGGTGACGGTGTCAAGGTGGACGGTCATCGTGTCCTTCTTCTGCTCGGCTACAGGCAACAGCGGCGATGGTTCGGTAATGAGCGAGGCACGGGTGCTGTCCGTTCGCCAGTTCACGGGATTGATGGCCACGCTGCTCTTCTCCCAACCACGCATGGTGCAGCCCGTGTCTCGGACGGAATTATAGCAGATGGTGACGCCCGTGTCGTCAGCCCCTTTGGCGGGCACGATGTGAGGCCCCGTTTCCGCAATGGTGATGCCGATGGCGTAGGCCGCAATCATCCGCTCGTACGTCTCGTTGTCCATCTCCTTCAGCAGTTCCAGCATGATGTGGGCACCCTGGCTGAATCCAGCCAGTATGAAGGGGCGACCGCTGTTCTCGTGCTCCAGATAATACTTGAAAGCCCGCCGCACGTCGTCCACTGCCAACGGCATCCGCGCCGCCGTCAGACTGTCGCTTTGGAAGGTCTGCAACGAGCACTGCCTGTAGTATGGCGAGAAGAAGTTCAGCCGTCCGCTCACCAGTGTATCCACACCCAGCATCTCGCCGTAGAGCGGTGCCCGGAGGCTGTCGCTGTAAGTGTCGGCATAGTGGCACACCTCGCCGTCGGGCAGTGTATAGTCGCCCGTCTCGGTCGAGATGATGTAGAACACGTCGGCAGCGGCTCCTCGGTCTGTGATGTACCACTGCGTAGAGTCTTGATAGTCAGGCTCGGCGGGGATGGTCGTCGAAATCTTTTTACAGCCCGAAAAGCAGGACATCATTGTCTGTGCATATAAGAGGATGGTGGCGAGCATCCAAAATCTTATCTGTTTCATATGCAAATTATTATTCTATTAACTCAAAATGCTGGAAGTCCTTACACGAAGTCCAGTCACCGCCCCACTCGAAGCCGGCCTCGGTGAAAAGGCGGAAACAGAGGTCGTCGTGGTCAATCTTGTAGGGAAAGTCCCACGTGCGGTCGCAATAGTCGGCGGCGGTGGCGGGCTGGATGAAGCGCGTGCCGTCGTCGCGATCCTTATAATAAGGATTATAGAGGGTATTGATGTCGATGGCCAGGCCCCGGGCGTGTTTTGATAACTTGGTGCTGCCTGCTATGGCACGGTAGCAGAAGCACGACGAGTTGTTGTCGCGCATCTGGGTCTCGTCGTCGGCATCATAGACATCGGGCAGGAGCATTCGCTGGATAGGGTACTTGGCATCGAAGAGTTGACGCAGGATGCTGACCACGCGGTCGGCAATCTCGCGGTTGACAATCATCTCGCCGACGTGCATTTGTTTGTCGTAGTCCCAGTGCAGGGCGCGGATGTGACGCAGGTCGTCACGACCGATATAGGGATTCTCCTTGTAGGTCTTGCCCTGCATGCGCTGCCACACGCCGTCGGGGATCGGCTCGGCAGCAAAGCACTTATCGATGCCTCCGAAAGCCTCGACAGCCTCCTGGCTGACGGTGCTCCCCGCCTGCCACTCAGTGAGTACCGTCATGTCGGGGGTGACAGCGGAGTCATTGTTTTCGCACGATTCGAACACACCAGTGCCGCAGATGAGGATGGCGGCAATCATCCAAAATAATTTCTTTTTCATATTTTCCTTTTTTATGATTATCCGTAATCGGGGGAATAGTTTGCCGAGCCCGTTCCTCGGAAGGCGCGAGGTTAGGTTGCATGTGTCAGGGAAACAACTCTCCTCATTTCTGGCCTTTTTTGCCAGGCCAAATGGCGTCGTAGGGTTCTACAACACACTTGGGGTTGGGCTCCTGTTGGTTCTGTTTCAGCCAGCGGCTCCAACCTGTGATCTGGTCGAAGCGCAGCTGTCCGTAGGTGGCGTCGAGGGTGGAACCCCACGGCAAGCCGTCGCCGAAAGGTTCGCCGTCGGCCAGCAAATAGGATAATCCGTCGGCATCGTAGCGGATGTGCAAGCCGTTCTCCACTGTGGTGAAGTGGCCCTGGCAGCCGAGCATCACGCTGAGCGACACTGTGTGGCCGTTCTTCTCAAGCCACTTGCTGTTCTGCTGATGGACGAAGTAATCGCTGTAGGCTTTTGCCAGAGTTATGCTTGCATTGCCGAACACGTCATCGGGCAGTGCAAAGTAGAGGCTGAAGAGGTAATTCATGAGGTCGTAGGTGGGCTGTTCGTCATCGACGCGATAGGCATGGGCGGTTATCGAGTCAATCTTCGCCCGCACCTCGTCGCCACCATTCAGGTAGGCTTCAATCAGACAGTCGGTGAAAGTCTTGAGCGCAGCACCGAAAGCATCAATCGCGGCAGTGCGATAGACGCTCATGTCGTAATAGTGAGGCACTATCTCGCCGTTGTCTTCCATCGCGTAAGCCTTGTCCCAGGCATCGACGCAGAACCGGGCAAAGCGGGTCAGAGCCTGTTCGGGGGTGTCGGGGTTGGCCGACAGGGCATTCACCAGTTCGGTGTAGTCGCCGCCGGGACCGGGGACGAGGAAGGTCGAGAGCACGAGATAGTCGGTCACGGGTGCCAGTTCGAACTGATATTCGACCGCGTTCATCAGGCAGGCATCACAATAGACGGCGCTGAGACGCACTGAAGCCTGCCGGATGGCCTCGGTGAGGTTCTTGGCGGTGAAGTGCTTTTTGTTGTGGCCGTCGTCCTTGATGACGCTGCGGGTCAGCTGGGTGGCGGCATCGACGGGAATTTCCTCGGTGGGCAGATAGCCGTCGCCGTGGTCTGCCAGTATGAGGACGTACTTGCGGGCAGGGCATGTCTGGGCAGCCCAGTTGATGAAGTTAGTGAGCGAGTCGGTGCAGCTGATGTCGGCATTGTCGGGACCTATGAAATTGCCGGTGATGGCGGGCATCATGTCTGACAATGTGGCTTCTGGGTCAACGACGAAACGGCAGGTCTTTTCGGCATAAGGAAAAAGATTCTTAATGCCTTCGAGCCCTTCTACCTCCGCTGGGTCGTTGGGGTCCATGTCCTCCTTGTAGGCATCGTAGGCATCCTGCATACCCTTCAGGGTGGAGAATTTATACTGTGCGCAGATGTTCACGTTCTTGCGGCTCTCTGGGTCGGACTGGTAGAACTGCGCGATGTTTTGCAGCAGCCAGTAGTCGAGGTTGCCGCCGCCGTGACCATAGTAGATGATGGTGTAGTCGGCCAGCTGTTGCGGCTCGTCGGGGTCTGTTGCCGGGTTGTCATGGTTGTCAGGCGAACACGATGTGAGAACACTTGTGCCGCAAACGAGGATGGCGGCAAGCATCCATTTCATGATTCTTTTCATGCTTCTTTTTTATTACATTGGTTAAAACTTCATTTGAAAATCTGCCCTCACGCCCCAGTTGAAGAAGCGCCCTTTCATGCGGTTCTTCTGCATGGCATACTCATCGCCCAGTTTGTTCAGGTTCTCATCCTGTAAGCCTGTGTTGAAGCGGAAGTTGTCGTAGTGGACTTTGACGACGAAACTGAAGCGTTCGATGCTCAGCGCCATGCCCGTCGTGGCAGTGTAGTTGAGTTCCGGATGTGACTTGCGTGTGCGATGGTCGGTCTCATAGCCGAACCATTCCACGAGGTTCTTGTCGTAATAGATGGTGAGCGGGTTGAACATGGTGACCATCGGCATGAAGGTGGCGTTGAAAGTGAGGTTGCGAAGACCGCGCAGGAGTGGACCGCTTTCGTCACGGTTCAGGACTACGAGGTTGTAACTGTAGCCTCCGCCTACGGACAACTGTTGGGTGGTAAACCGTGTGATGCCGCCGACGTGGATGGGGAAAATGGATTCCCTGGAGTCGAACTTCACCCGCCCATAGAGGTACTTCATTCCCAGCATCCACGAGCCGGCAGAACGTCGCTGCACGACACTGCCGCCATATACGGCGGTATAGGCGAAGCGGCGGCGGTTGAAGGCATAGTAGCCGTCGAGTTGTATCTCGCGCATGTCGGCAGGATAGTCCGACTCCATGTAAGTGTCGCCCTCCATGTAGTCATTTTCGTAGTTCTCACCATGATAGTCCACAGTGGAATGTACATCAGATGACACCTTCTCCTTGATATTGTTATATTGGGCTGTAAGCCCGTAGTATGAGTTGATGCAGCCGAGGTCCAAGGAGGTGCTCTTCTCGGCGCTCTTGCGCCCTACGCTCATGCCCAGTCCGGCACGGATGCCTGAATAGGTGATATAGCCTCCTGCCTTGTAATGGAGGCGCTCTTGCATGCGCAAGTTGGTCTGTGTGCTGTTGGCAAGCCCCCAGTCGGTATCCAACTCCGTATAGTCGTTGATGCGCACACCGGTCTGCTGCACTCTGCCCCTCAGGGTGAGGATGAACTTGGTCGGCGGCTTTCGCACATAGCGGTCGTCGAGGTAGCGTGGGGGGCGGTTAAGCCTGTCGAGCACCTGCCTGATGACCCCTGGCATCTTCCCGTCCGCTTCCACGCTGTCGGCGGTTTCCTGGGCAGTGGCCGCCGGCTGTATGCACAGCAGCATCCATGCCGCGAGCAAAGCCTTCCGGCGGGTTCTGTCCGAACCTTTCGGGATAGGCAGGGAATGGTGTTTAGAATAGAATGTCATAACCGATACAAGACTTTGAAAGAAGAAACATGATTGTTACGAACTGAAAATCTCCTCTGCATTGAACCAGACCACCGAGGCCATAGCGGCCATGAGAATCAGCGCGAAACCGATGGCGGCACAGAAGAGAAGGCGCCAGATGGTGCCCCACCACCCGTAGCCGAAGAGTTGCCTGTAGGTCACGATGAAATAGATGGGGAACAGGACGCCGGCCCGTATGACCGTCAACTGGGCAACCGTATCTATCAGCAGGTTGAGGCTGGCCATGAACACCTGAATGAAGAACCCTTCGGGCAGGTTGTGCCGGGGGTAGCGGGGGGCACGGCGGAAGAACAGCCACGTGGGAAGGATAAATACGGCCATGAAGAGCAGCGTGCTCCAGGCCGTATTGTCCTTCGCCCAGGTCATAAACTGATTCAGGAAGGCCAACTCCCCCTCAAAGGTCTGTATCTCTGCCACGCTACCGTAGAGTTTCTCATGCAGCCGGGTGGCCAGCGCGTTGGCGAGGGCTACGATGAACAGCATCTTCACGGGTGGGAACGCCACCTGCCGCTTGCCGCTGATATAGTCGTGTATCAGGTAGCCGGGCCGCAATGCCAGTTGAACCAGCGTGAAACTGAGCGAGCGGTTGTCCATGCCCCAGAGTATCATGATGCCCTGCCTCACCGTGTTCCACCCTATAGGCCCCACCCCGGCTTTCTGGCCGCAGCGGGGACAGAAATTGTCACGGAACTCCGTACCGCAGTTGGCGCACCTGGTGGTGTGCTCACTGTGGTTCGTATAGTCAAACGGATTCTCCTGCCACGCTTTGAAACACCGATACTGCTCTCTCAGATTCATCTTCATATCACCAGTCATCATCCTCGTTACCCACGATGCCGTTCTTCAGCGCTTCCTCCACCTTGTCGATGATGGCGTTGGAGTAGGCATGTGTCATCACCAGTGCCTTGGCGCAGGTGCGCTTCTGGGCGTCCTTCTCCACGAACGGGTAGTGGCGGGCTATCTCCCACTGCTCGTCGTAGAGGCTCACGTTGGTCTTGTCGTCCATCTTGCGCTTGCCGTCGCCATACGACTTATTCTTCTCACCATTTGGGGTCATGCCGAACCAGCCGCCACTGATGTCATTCAGGATGTCATAGTTTTGCACGGTATAGGTCACGCGGACGCGGCCCTCCTTGATGTCGAGGCGGATGACAGGGGTGATGCTGACGGTGTACTTGCTGATGGTACCCATGTGCTCCACGATGCCTGGGATGGTCGACGAGATGATGATGCAGCCCGCCTCCTTGTCGTTGAGCGTGATGGCATTATGGTCTTTGAACGTAGCCGTGGCCCAGTAGTTCAGCGCCACATAGAGTTGTTGCTTTGTCTTGCCCTCGGCCTGGATGACCTGCTGATAGGTCAGGCTCTCGTTCTTGTCGAGCGTCAGCCCTTCGGCCAGATTCTTGGCAGCGTCGAGCCACTTGTCGCCGTACTTTTCTTTAGCGTATTTCTCCAGGTCGGCGGCCTTCATCACCTGCGCCTGAACTGTCATTGCGCCGCAGATTACGAGGATGGCGGCGAGCATCCAATTTTTCATTCTTTTAATTGTATGTTATGATTTCTTGCTTCGATAGTCGGCGATGGGGGCCAGATGCAGCGGATGGCGGTCGGCCACCTCGGGCGTCAGGCCCAGGGCACGGAGTTCGTCGAGGAAGGCATCAAGATAGGCGTCGGTGGCGAAGCGATGGCTGAAACTGATGGTGAACCGTCCGGCAGCGGCGCTCACTTCGAGCACCAGCATATAGGCGGAGTCGGCCTCGGCCACCATCTCGCGGACGTAGCGCTCGGCGGCACCCAGACGGGCCTTGCCCACATAACTCAGCATACACGAGGCCATCTGACACATCAGCGTGTTCACCGGCGCGAAGGCCTCGTAGCGGGCCCGCAGCGTGGGCAACTGCTCCATGCGGTCCATGCGCTCCTGCGTCTGCCAGAAGTAGGTCTGCAACTGCTCATCGCTGGCCTGCGCCGCCACCATCTGGCGGAAGGCCTGCACCTGCTCGGCGATGCCCTTTTCGGCCAGTTCCGCCGACAGGGAGAGGAACAGGCCGCCCACCATCGAGTGGTGAGCCAGCGGCACGCCCAGCGCCCGCCTCAGATTGGCCGCCACGCAGATGGTGGGGGTGCCGCCCGTGGTCGCGCTGTCCGCGGTCGCGCCGCCCATGTTCGCGCTGTCTTTGTGAAGCCGGGCGATGGCGCGCGTCAGGAGCAGTGCCAGCAGCGTGGCCGGCGTGGCGTCGAAGGCTCGCACACGCTCCATCATCTGGTCCTCTGACAGGCGTATCAGCACAGTCTCCTTACGCTCAGCGATGGGGCTGACGGCTTCCGTCGATAGGTTCACCACGTGGGGACGTTGCGTCTGCGTCTGCGGCTTCTGAGCGACGGACGGCTCCGCGAACTTCTCGGATCGTGGCAGCGTGGCGGGGTCGGTGTGTTCCTCGGGGCTGATGGTGTCGCCCGCCACCCATACGTCCTCGCGGCTCAGGCCCTCGTCGTAGCGCCGCCGACAATACTCGTAGAGCAGCGTGCGCAGCAGTCGGTAGGCCGCGTCGCCGTCGATGAGCACATGCGAGAAGTCGAGCGCCACGCAGTCATCCCACCACGCGAAGGCCAGCAGGTGGCCGCCCGCCTCGTCGCCGAACAGCCGCACGGGCTGCCGCCCCGCACTGAGCACCCACGGCTTGGGATTGTCCTCATACACGTAGTGCTCCGACAGGTCATCGTCGCGCACCACGCCGAGCCGCATGCAGAGGTACGGGTACCGCTGCCGCGTAGCCTCCAGCGCCTCGCGCAGCATCCCCTCGTCCACCGCGTCGCGGAGCCGCAGCGTGATGCGCACCGTCATCGGGTACTCGTCATCCAGCCGGTTCAGGTAGAACCGCTCAATATGTAGTCTTTTCATCGTCTAAATCACTCCAATGGGATCTCAGGATGCTGCACGGCCAGAGGCTCGCCCTCCTTCGAGAGGTAGAACATGTAGAGGATGACGGGCTTCGTGCCGCGGTTCTCGCCGTGGTGGATGGTGTTCACCATCTCCACGACGGCCTCGCCCTCGTGCACTACTTTCTCCTTGCCGTCCTGTCCGATGATGGTCAGCTCGCCCTGTACCAGCACACCGTAGTTGATGACGGGATGGTGGTGCCAACCCAGCTTCTGCCCAGCGGGGAACACATATTTCACCGCCACCAGTTCGGGACGGCCCTCGAAGTAGTCGGGCAACTCCACGCCGTCCCAACTCTGCGACGTGCGAATCAGTTCGGTGCTCACGACCTGTTGCACGGTATCCTCGGGCGCATCAGCCTTCACCTCTGTCGCTGAGCGGTCTTCCTGCACGTTAGCTTTCTTGCAACTTGTGAATACACTTGCGCCGCAGATTACGAGGATGGCGGCGAGCATCCATAGTTTCTTCTGTTTCATTTTCTGTTTTTATTGGTTTATCCAAAAAGAGCCCCAGCATTGAACCAGACCGTGGCGGCAATGAAGGCGAAGATGATCAGCCCGAAGCCGATGATGACGCAGAGGGCGAGCCGCCAGAGCGTGCCCCACCATCCGTAGCCGAAGAGTTGCCTGTAGGTCACG
>ERZ842401.7357-NODE-7357-length-11305-cov-5.977511_pt1 | contig 11305 bp, 3 predicted proteins | sample MGYA00521270_ERZ842401 | MGnify/ENA primary metagenome ERZ842401 (study PRJEB31892, sample SAMEA3878208) | bioreactor metagenome | biome: Moose rumen | place: Sweden | collected 2011-10 | study: EMG produced TPA metagenomics assembly of the PRJEB12797 data set... | reverse complement strand
TCCAGCGTCAAGGATGCTTCCGGAGCAAGTCTTGGCGAAGATTTCGTGAAAGTGTTTCCCATAGGAGAAATCCCGCCCGCGGTGGAAATCGCCCTGAAAGGGCAGATACTCCCCGATGACGGAGATCTTGTCCTCCCCTTCCGCGCCGTCAACCTCTCCGCGGTCGAACTCAGGATCGTAAAGATTTATCCCGGCAATGTGCTGATGTTCCTGCAGGACAATGATCTGGGAGAGAATAATTCGCTGCGCAGGGCCGGACGCCTGATATGCCATAAAGATATTCCGCTCGACCCGACTTACAACCTCCACTCCTGGAACAATTTCTCCATCGACCTTTCCGGGCTGCTCCGCAAGGATCCCGGCGCCATATACCGTATCCGCCTGTCGTTCAGGCAGGATCAGTCGCTCTACGGAGGCCGTGAGGCCGAAAACGTCGTCAAACTGACGGACGGCGCACCTTCTGACGAAGACAATGCTGTCTGGGACAAGGCGAATTCTTGGTATTGGGACAACGATTACGACTGGAACCATTATAATTACAAAGAGCGCAACGATCCCACCAGGCCGTCTTACTTCATGGAATCTTCCCGCTTCCCCGTGGTGCAGCTTCTCACATCCGACCTCGGGCTCGTGGCCAAATATGCAGGAGGAGACCGGCTCTGGGCCGGCGCCAACAACCTGCTCACGGCCAAACCGGCCGCAGGTGTCCAGCTCACTGTGTACGACTTCCAGCTCCAAAAGCTTGCCCAGGCCCGCACCGGCGCCGACGGCATGGTAGAGATCCCGGTCGCCCGCCGTCCTTTCGTCGTCGTGGGCGTTTCCGGCAATTCCGTCACTTATCTCAAAGTGAATGACGGCAGCGAGAAATCGCTGAGCCGTTTCGATACCGGAGGAGAACTTGTCGACCGCGGTCTGAAGGCTTTCATTTACGGTGAGCGCGGTGTCTGGCGCCCCGGCGACACCCTTCATCTTACCACGATTATCCGTTCGAAGGACGCCCCCCTGCCGGCCGGTCACCCCGCAACACTTGAGCTTTACACTCCCGAAGGGCAATTCCACTCGCGTCTTATCCGCCAGGGCGCCAACGGTTTCTATGCCTTCGACATATCCACTTCCGACGATGATCCGACCGGATTCTGGAATGCTTATGTGAAAGTCGGAGGGTCTTCATTCCACAAGACCCTGCATATAGAGACCATCAAGCCCAACCGCCTTAAAATCAACATAGATTACGGCACCGAAGCGCTTATGGCAGGAAGCACAGTTTCCATTCCGCTTTCCGCCTCCTGGCTCACGGGTTCTCCCGCTGCCGGATTGAAGGCAAGGGCGGTAATGACCCTGAGACGTTCTTCTTCGGTTTTCAAAGGCTTTGAGAATTACTGTTTCACCGCTCCGGGAGCCGAGTTCGCCGTGAGCGAGAGCAATCTTTTCGAAACCAAACTCGACGCCGACGGACGGGCCTTCGCGCACATTAATCTTCCTTCGGCCGAGAATGCTCCGGGCATGTTGAATGCAAGCATCATGACCGCCGTCCAGGAAGAAGGAGGAGATGAGAGTTTCACCACGGCCACGGTGCCCTTCTCACCTTACACGGCCTACGTCGGAGTGAGGATTCCCGACGGAGATTATCTCGAGACCGACAAGGACCAGACTATACGTTTCGCCGCAGTCAGCCCCGAGGGCAAGCGGATCGCAGGTCATAAGCTGGAATACCGCATTTTCAAGACCGGGTGGAACTGGTGGCTCGAAAGTTCATCTACCGATATTGACGCCTATGTGAACGGTTCTTCCGTACAGAAGATTTCGGGAGGCACGCTCATCTCCGGCAACAGCGATGTCAGCTGCACGATGAGGGTGGATTATCCGGATTGGGGCCGATACCTTGTGATTGTCAAGGACATGGCAAGCGGCCACATCAGCGGACAGTCATTCATCGTGGACTGGCCGGATTATAAAGGACGCGCAGACCGCAGGGACCCCGAGAATCTTACCATGCTCACCTTCTCTACCGACAAAGCGTCTTATAAGGTTGGCGAAAAAGCCACTGTATATATCCCTGCAGCGCCCGGAGGGCAGGCGCTGGTATCTGTAGAGAACTCCACCAGGGTGATCTCCTCGGCATGGGTTTCTACCGGCGACACAGACCGCGCATGGAGTTTCGCCGTCACCGAAGACATGGCCCCCAACTTCTATATCCATGTTACGCTGGTGCAACCCGGCAAGAATGTTTCCAACGACCTCCCCATACGCCTCTACGGCGTCCGGAGAGTGCTGGTCGAGAATCCTGCCTCACACCTTGTGCCGGTCGTGACACTCCCCGATGTCCTGCATCCCGAAGAAGCCTTCACCGTAAGCGTGAGCGAGGCTTCCGGACGCCCCATGACCTACACCCTGGCCATCGTGGACGAGGGGCTGCTCGACCTCACCGCATTCAAGACACCTGATCCATGGAAAGCCATGAACAAGGTGGAGGCCCTGGGAGTGCGAACCTGGGATATGTACGATCAGGTGGTGGGAACCCTCGGCGGGCAGTTCGCCAAAGTGGCTGCCGTGGGCGGCGACCAGGACAACATAGTGTCTGCCCGCAAAGACAACCGCTTCAACCCCGTGGTGTATGTACTGCCTCCACAGCAGCTTGCAAAGGGCGCAAAGGCCAGGCATAAGATAAGTCTTCCAATGTATGTGGGCAGTGTGCGGGTGATGCTCGTGGCGGGCAATGGCAATGCTTTCGGCAATGCCGAGAAGACCGTTCCCGTCACCGCTCCCTTGATGATACTGCCGACTGCTCCTCGCACACTCTCCCCTGGCGAGGAGGTCTCGCTGCCGGTGAACGTGTTTGCGATGGAAGACGGCATAAGTTCCGCAAGTGTCAGCCTCGACATCAATGGTCCGGCGGAACTTGCAGGAGACAGCAGGCAGAGCATTAAATTCAATGGCAAAGGCGATCAGCTGATACGCTTCGCTATAAAAGCGACGGGCGAAGGCACGGCCGCTATCACCGTGAAGGCAACTGGCGCAGGACACACTGCCTATGAGACCGTCAACATCCCTGTCTCCAATCCCAATCCCGTCCGCGCCGAAATCATCACAAAGGAGCTTGCAGCAGGAGCCTCAGCCACATTCACTCCATCCGGAAATGCATATCTGCAGCTGACCGCGTTCCCGGCTTTCGATGCCCGCGCCCTGTACCAGAACATGCAGGATTACCCGTATAACTGCTCGGAGCAACTGGCTTCACGCGGTCTTTCTCTCCTGCATCTTGCCTCCATCCTGCAGCAGAAACCCGATGCCGCACAACTCGAATCCATCATAAAACAGCTTTACTCCAGGCAGAATGCCGACGGAGGTTTCGCTTACTGGAATGGCGGCGGCAGCAATTCCTGGGTAAGTTCCATGGCAGGTCTCTTCCTTACGGAGGCCGCCAAGGCGGGATGCTCCGTCGACAAGGCCGTCCTGCAGGCCTGGACCCGGTACCAGCAGAAACTCACGAATGCCTACCGTATTGCCGGAAATTCCGTTTTCCCGCATCTTGACGAGGCTTTCCGTCTGTATACTCTCGCGGCTGCAGGCACCCCTTCCACAGCATCGATGAACAGGCTTAAAGAAGACAACTCCATCGGTTACCGGGCTAAATGGATGCTCGCTTCGGCCTACGCCCTAAGCGGCAAGAAAGAAGTGGCGCTCAAAATAATCGACTCCGTCGACCTCAACTTCGAAAAGACCAATCCCTACAATATCACTTTCGGGTCTTCGTTGCGTGACATGCTGGTCGCCATGGAAAGTCTTGCGCTCGTGTCCAGAACGGACGAAGCCGTCCGCCTCGCGCAGGACATCGTGAAAGAAAAAGATCTTTCCACCCAGGAAAGCGCATTCGCCGCTATTGCATTCGACCGCCTTAGAAGCGAATTGTCAGCCTCCTCGGTGAAAGCGGATGTAGGCGGAAAGGAGGTTTCCGCCTCCGCCCAGACTTCCGTTCCCATAGAGGACAAAGTGGATGTAAGAAACAACTCCGACGGCCCCCTGTACCTCTCCTTCGTCGACCTTATAAAGAGTCCTGCCGGAACCCCCGTGCCGGCATCCGCTAACGGTATCAGCATGAGTGTAAGGTACGAAGATGCCGACGGACGCAGGATAGATTCGGACAAGATCCGCCAGGGCACGGTATTCAAGGCCGTAGCCGAAGTCAGGAATCTCTCGAAAGTGCTGGATTACGAGATGCTGGCGCTCTCGCTCCGCATCCCTTCCGGATGGGAAATCCAGAACAGCCGGCTCATCGGAGGAAACGAGATCACCGCCGACATCCGTGACGCCCGCTGCGACTGGTTCTTCAATCTTGGCAAGGGTCAGAACAAGAGTTTCACTCTCACCCTGCGGGCAGCCTACGAGGGCAGATACATACTGCCCTCCGCAAGTTGCAGCGCGATGTACGAGCCGGAGATTTCGGCCAGCACCGCATCTTCGCACACAGAAGTGACACGATGAAACACCGGCGGAGATGGCTGATTGCCGGCAGCATATTGCTGCTCGGGCTCATTCTGGCCTCTCCGCGAAGGCCTTTCGCAGATGTGCCGTACTCCACCGTGGTCACCGATGCCGGAGGAGAGTTGCTCGGAGCCAGGATCGCCGCAGACGGACAGTGGCGTTTCCCGCCATCCGACACCATCCCCACCCGCTTCAAAACAGCCCTGCTGCAGTTCGAGGACAGGCATTTCTACTATCACCCCGGAGTAGATCCGGTGGCCATCCTGAGGGCTCTTGCAGGCAATATCAGGGCAGGGCACGTAACCAGCGGAGGCAGCACCATCACCATGCAGGTGATACGCCTTTCACGCGGCAGGGAACGCAGTTTTGTGCAGAAATGCATCGAGTCGGTCCAGGCAATCCTGTTGGAATGCCGCTATTCGAAAAAGAGAATTCTGAGCATGTACTGTGCACATGCCCCCTTCGGAGGCAATGTTGTGGGCCTGGAAGCCGCCTCATGGCGCTATTTCGGGCGTCCCGCAGCAGAACTCTCCTGGGGTGAGGCCGCAACCCTGGCCGTGCTGCCAAATTCTCCTTCGTCCATACATCCCGGCAAGAACAGGAACCAGTTGCTTGCAAAGCGCAACCGGCTCCTGGAAAGGCTATGCAAAAAAGGATATCTTTCAGAGGAAAGCTGCGCTCTTGCCATGGAAGAGCCTCTTCCCGACGCGCCGCTGCCTCTCCCCTCTTATGCCCCGCATTTCGTTGCCGCCGCTCCGGAAGGGGTGCTTACCAGAAGCAGCCTCCTGTTGCCGCTGCAGGCGAAGGTCGAAGAGATCGCCCGACGTCATAGCGACGAACTTGCCCTGGAAGGCATCGCCGACCTGTCGATAGTCGTACTCGACAATAAGACAGGCAAGCCCCTCGCATGGTGCGGAAATGCTTCTCCCGACAGGCAGAGACCCGGAGCGCAGGTAGATATCGCATCTTCGCCCCGTTCTACCGGGAGCATCCTGAAACCGTTCCTGTACTGCGCAGCCCTCCAGGAGGGGCTGATCCTTCCAGGCACCCTGCTGAAAGACACTCCTGTGAGTCTGGGAGGTTTCTCTCCCCAGAATTTCGACCAGAAATTCTATGGGGCGGTGCCGGCCTCGCAGGCTCTTTCGAGGTCGTTGAATGTTCCTGCCGTCCATCTGCTCCGCGAATACGGCGTGCCCAGATTCCATGGGCTGCTGCGACAGGCGGGCCTGAGCACTCTCACGAAAGACGCTTCCTGGTACGGGCTGTCGTTGATTCTGGGCGGGGCCGAAGCCACTCTCGCGGAAATCACAAGCCTCTACAGCGCAATGGTGCGCAGTTATAACGGCGAGGATGCTTTCCCATTGAACGATCCGGTGTCGATCTGGTACACTTTCGAGGCCTTGAAGGAGGTCAACCGCCCCGACGAGATGGACTGGCGCCTGCTGCCGTCGCTACGCAAGGCGGCATGGAAAACCGGCACAAGTTATGGCTTCCGCGACGCCTGGGCGGTGGGCATGACACCGGAATATACAGTTGGAGTCTGGGCAGGGAATGCCGGAGGACAGGGGGTGCCGGGGCTCACCGGGGCATCTACCGCCGGGCCTGTGCTCTTTGCCGTGCTCAACATGCTTCCCATATCGGATGAGTGGTTCGAAGAGCCTGACGGAGGCATTTACGCAGAAGTCTGCCCTCAATCCGGCCACCTGCGCGGGCCCGACTGCCCTGAAGCGATGGAGATGCTGCTGCCGGAAGCGGCGCTCGAAAGCGAACCCTGTCCTTATCATGACGGGGGCGTTTTCGCCCTGCCCCCGGCGATGGAATGGTATTACCGCCAATATCACCCTGAATATACCGTCCCCAAGGCGGAAAAGAAGCAGATGGAATTCATCTATCCCGAAAACGGAAGCATCCTCTCGATCCCGCGGCAGTTGAGCGGAGGTCTAGAGGGAGTAGTCTTCCAGCTTGCAGTCCGCGACGCATCCAAAACTGTCTGGTGGCATCTGGACGGAGAATATGTGGGAGAGACACGATTCGTGCACAGCATGCGCCTTCTGCCCGCCGCAGGGCAGCATGTCCTGGTAGCCGTCGATTCCGAAGGGGCCACGGCCGCAGTCCGGTTCGAGGTGGCAGGAAAATGATTATATTTGTAACGATGAAACGCTTACTGACAACCATTCTTGCTTTTGCCGCGATCGCCATGTCGGCAAACGCCGGCAATCACAAGACAAACGCAAAAGAAATAGACAGGCTCTTCGCAAGCCCGGAAATTCAGTATCACCCTTACGTACGCTGGTGGTGGAACGGAGACCGCGTGGACCCCGACGAGATCGTGCGTGAACTCCGGCTGATGAAGGATGCCGGTATAGGAGGCGTTGAGATCAGTCCTGTAGAGTTTCCGTCAGGGGCCGATTCTGTAGGAAGAAAAGCGCTGGACTACCTCAGCGACGAATGGCTGGAATGCCTCGGTACAGCCTTCGATGAAACAAAACGTCTGGGCATGGATTGCGATCTGCTGGTCGGTTCCGGATGGCCATTCGGCGCCGAAAGCCTGCCTTACCAGGACAGGGCCTCTGTCCTGATTACCACAGCGGATTCTCTCACAGGCCGGCATCTGGAAGTTTCAAAATTCTCTCTCATGGTGGCAGCGGATCCCCTCACAACAGTCAGGAACAACCGCAGGACAGCGGAATTGCTGAAAGTGATGCTGGTACCCTCCGGAATAGGGGATCTCGGCCAGGCAATCGACGTGAGCGACAGATTCGAGGGAGATGTGCTCAGTATTGACGTTCCTGAGGGGGGGTGGTGGCTATACTCACTCATCCGCTTCGATTCTTTCGCAAGCGTAATAAACGGAGCGCCCGGGGCTGCAGGCAGCCAGATCGACTATATGAACGCGGATGCCATCCGCCGCTATCTCGACAATATGGCCGCCACCATCGAGTCGAAGACCGGACCTCTCGGCGGCAATATCAGAGCGCTTTTTGTCGACAATATGGAACTTGAGGGCTGCAATTGGACTTCGGATTTTGCCGAGGAGTTCAACAAGCGCAGAGGCTATGACATCATGCCCTGGTTCCCTTTCATAATGTTCAAGATGGGACGGCTCGGAGATGTCGACAATTACAAATTCGGGGCAATGCGAAGAGAGGAATTCGAGAATAAGGTGCAGCGGGCCCGCTACGATTTCGAGATCACCCGCATGGAGCTTAACTACGAACGCTACACCTGCAACTTCCTTCAGTGGTGCAGGGAGAAAGGTGTCAAGGCCCGCGCCCAAGCCTATGGACGCGGATTCTGGCCGCTAGATTCGTCGCTGGACTACGATATTCCCGAAGGAGAATCCTGGACGACCAACTGGCTGAAGCACCGCGTGGGCGAAGAAATGGGCGACGAAGACTACCGTCGCGGACGTGGCTACACCATGGTGAACAAATACGTGAGTTCGGCAGCGCATCTTGCCGGGAAACGCATCGTGAGTGCCGAAGAAATGACCAACACCTACAAAGTATTCAACATCCCCCTGGAATTCCTGAAGGTCGGTTCCGACATGGCTGCCTTTTCGGGAATCACCCACTCCGTATGGCACGGATTCAATTACTCCCCTCCCGACGCTCCCTTCCCCGGCTGGGTACAGTTCGGGACCTTCCATAATGAGCGCAATCCATGGTGGCCCTATGTGCACCTGCTGAACGACTATCGCGCACGGCTCAGCGCAATCCTTCAGAATACCGACATGGTGACCGACATAGCCATACTTCCGGCCAACGCCGATCTTTGGAGCGAAATGGGTGCGCAGAACGAGCCTTTTCCTTCTGCGCTCAACATTCCTTACACTTCCCTTGTGTGGGAAGCGGTCCACAAGAACGGAGGCGGGGCCGATTATGTGAGCGAGGGAATACTCCGGAATGCAGATGTCCGGGACGGAGCGCTATGCTATGGCCCCAGGAAGTACAAGGTCCTTTTCGTGGTGGAAAACAAGGGAATGGACGAAGACGTGCTTGCAAAGATCGAGGAGTTCCTGGATGGCGGAGGCCGTGTGTTCTGCATAGGATGTCTGCCTCACAAGAGCCTGGGACTCAAGGATTTCGAGCTGCGGGACAAGGCCGTGCAGGAAAAGATATCCTCTGTCAAGGAACGTTTTCCCGGCACTTTCGTCCTGCTTCCGAAGGCAGAAAACGATGCTTATCTGGAATGGTATGCCGACGTTCAGGAACGATTTTCCCTCCCCCGCGACGTGAGCATTTCTTCTCCCGACAGATTCCTGCTGCAGAACCATTACAGGGCAGATGACGGAGCCGATTATTTCTTTTTCGCGAACGCAAGCTTCTCTGAATGCAAGGTCTTCGATGCAGAGTTCGGAAAGAGCATCTGCAAAGGCAGGCGGGCCTGGGTTTACGACCCTTCCGACGGAAAGCGGTACATCCTTGAAATGGAAGGAAACCGCGCGCATATCAAACTGGGGCCCTCCCAGACCATCGTCGTCGCCTTCAACAAGTTGAAAGGAAAAGCTTCCGGGTGGAAACAGCTGCCCGCAAGACAGGGGGACGGGATTGCGGTCAAGGAATGGACGGTGGAACTGCGCAATCCCCAAGTGGACACGGTGGTGCGCTTCGAATGTGACAGCCTGTCCGATCTCAAGGATACGCATCCTTCTTTCATGGGGACCGCCACCTACACCGCCAGCATTAAGCTGAATGGGCCTCTGCCCAAGTATATCGACCTCGGCAAGGTATGCGATATCGCGGAACTCACGATCAACGGGAAGGACGCCGGCCTGCGCTGGTGGGGAGATTCCGTCTTTGACGTGGACGGCCTGCTCTCCGAAGGCGATAATACGGTGGAAGTGAAAGTCACTACCATGATGGGAAACTATGTGAGATCCCTTGGTCAGGAAAACAGCGCCGCCCGCCGTTTCATATTCCGGCGCGATCACCCGCTCGTATCTGCAGGCCTGCTCGGTCCCGTGATTCTGTATTAGAGCGTTTCCAGCCAGCGCCTGATAAGGTCTACCCTTAGAGCGAACACCTCGTAGTCGAGCGTGTCGAAGGTGTCTGTTTCCCGGTTCGTGTTCATGGTTATGCCGGACGTGAACATCAGGACGGGGACGCCCCTGCCGAAAAAGACCTTGTGGTCGCTCACCTTGCGGTAGAAGAGTTCCGTGAAAGAACGGCTGTTATAGTAATTGTAGTACAGATGAAGGGCTTTTGGGGAGTTCAGGCGGTCGAAACTGCGCTGATAGGGGGCGCCTCCGAGGATAATCAGATAGTTCTTCCAGAATTTGTCGGGCGGGGCCATGGTAGAACCCAGGATATCGAAGTTTACCACCATGCGCAGCGGCCGCCTTCCCAGATAGTCCTTCAATGCACCGGCCCCTGCCATGTTGGCGTTGTGAGCGTCGACGAAGGCGATGATCACATCTTTCCGGCCCTTAAGGCTCCCTGCAATCTCCAGCAGGGCCGCAACCCCTGAGGCATTGCTGTCGGCGCCGGGATACATCCTGCCCCCTATCGTGCCCAGACCGTCGTAACATGCCATGAGCAGGATGGCGGCTTTCCCGCCGGATGCCGAGCTTGCGATGATATTGTGCCCCACGGCATCGTTTGCAGTGCGGAAAGCGGCCATACTCACTTCGTAACCCATATTACGGAGGCGGCGGATAATATAAAAAGCGCCGGCGCTTGATCCCGGTGTGCCGGTCCTGCGACCTGCACACAGACTGTCGGAAAGGAATTCCACATCTGCACGGAGTGCCTTTTCCAGAGAAGCATTGTCGGAAGACTGCCCGTAAGCATTCACCAGTCCGCCTGAAAGCAGACTCAGAAAGAAAAATATTTTTGCGCCACGGGCTGAAACAGGCATAATAAATGTTATATTTGCTTGATAGTGCAAAAGCGGCACAAAATTAATGAAAAAGTTCGGGCCCGCAATACTCTTTTTGATATGTCTGACATTCTGTCCGGCGGCGCCGGTGCATGCCCAATACGATAAGGATGTCTTTTTCCTTCGTGGCAGGCAAGCCTTCTCCGATGGGAAATATGCGCTGGCTATAGAGAATTTCAATGTTCTGGCGCGCCTCGACACCACTGATTACTGGAACTACTTCTTCCGGGGAATCTCCAAGTATAATCTGGGCGACATACGCGGAGCCCAGCAGGATTTCGACCGCTCCGTGCGCCTGAATCCGGTCTTTACCAACGGCTACCATTACAGGGGTATCACAAAGAGCCGTCAGGGACAATACGAAGAGGGCCTGCAAGACATAAACAAGGCCATTGAACTCCGTCCCGGCTTTCTCGGGCTGTATTACAGCCGCGGGGTCACCTACTTCCTCGCCCAGCGCTTCGACGAGGCGATCGCCGACTTCGACCGCTACATCAAGAAAGAATCCAAAGACCCGGGAGCATACCTCAACAGAGGCGCGTGCTACCTGTTCCGCAAAGACACCCTCATGGCCCTGTCCGACTACAACAAGGCCATCAAACTCGACCGATATGATCCCGAGGCATATATCCGACGCGGAAGACTTTATGCGGCCCAGCAGGATTACGACAAAGCCATAAAGGACCTGGACTTCGCCATCCAGCTGGACAGCGCCAACACCTTCGCCTATTTCAACAGGGCGCTGATGCATGCCGACTGCAATAATCCCAGGGAGGCCATGGCCGATCTCGACCGGGTGCTGCAGGAAGAACCCGGAAACGCCCTCACGCTGTACAACAGGAGCCTGCTGAAGGCCCAGGTAGGAGATTTCGAGGGAGCCCTCGACGACATGGACCGCGTGATAGGCATCAACAAGGGCAATGTGCTGGCATACTTCAACCGC
>ERZ842401.7356-NODE-7356-length-11306-cov-2.844814_pt1 | contig 11306 bp, 14 predicted proteins | sample MGYA00521270_ERZ842401 | MGnify/ENA primary metagenome ERZ842401 (study PRJEB31892, sample SAMEA3878208) | bioreactor metagenome | biome: Moose rumen | place: Sweden | collected 2011-10 | study: EMG produced TPA metagenomics assembly of the PRJEB12797 data set... | reverse complement strand
GCTGAGATCACGGGTTCGAGTCCCGTTACCTGCTCCATCATCGCCGTGAACAAATCTGTTCGCGGCGATGTTTTTTCTTTCTACAGTATTATGATCTTGCACACTGCAAAAAATATATCATTCTTTTTTGCTTTCAGGTGAACCTTTTGACGGTTCTTTACGACTAATTGGGTGAAGACGTCTTAAAAGGAAATGAATCGAGGTGAATTTGATGACGGATTTTGAATCGCTGATCACAGATCATCTGCGCCCGCTGGAACGATTTGTCCGTTTTCGGATCAACAACCGGCAGGATGCGGAGGATATTCTGCAGGAGATCCTGCTTGCGGCATATCGCGGCATGGATGCGATCCGGAATGATTCGGCATTCAAGCCGTGGATTCTCGGCATCGCAAAGAACAAGTGCAGCGATTACTTCCGCGCAAAGGCTAAATCGCTTGAGATCCCGGTCGAGTCTCTCGATGAAACGGCGTTGACGACCGGTCTGCACGGAATTACCGCTAAAACCACTGTGAGGGAAACGCTCGATCTGCTCGGCGACAAAGACAAGCAGATACTCTACCTGTTTTATTTCAAAGATCTGCCGCAGGACGAGATCGCAAAGCGACTTTCGCTCCCACTCGGGACGGTCAAAAGCCGCCTCTACAACGCAAAGCTGCATTTCAAAGAGCAGTACCCTTATCAACAGAAAGGAGAAAATGAAGTTATGTTTCGAAGAAATACCATGCCGGCCGAGATGCCGGATTACCAGATTAAAAAGCTGGACCGCGAACCGTTTGCGGTCTGTTGGGAAGAGCTGATGGGCTGGTTCATCGTTCCGAAGCTCGGCGAGAAGCTTTCCTGGGGGATTTATGATTTTCCGAAGAGAAATCTTGCGCAGCAGTATGACCTTTCGGTCGTCGGCCGTGCGGAAGTCCATGGGATCGAAGGCGTTGAGATCGAGGCAAAGGAATACGATCCGATGGACTCCAACGGCACAGACGGATCCGGCATGCGCAGATTTATAGCACAGCTCGATGATTCGCATTGCCGCATTCTTGCCGAGATGCATCAGGAAGACAGCGTGAACCGCTTGTATACGTTCCTTGACGGCGATGAATTCCTGAACAACTGGGGATTCGGCGAGGACAACTGCGGAAAAGAAACGCACGTTGCCGCAAAGGGCGTCATCCGGAAAAACGGCAATGCTGTTACGACGATGAAAAAACCATATATGCTTGACGTTGTCGGATGCTACGAAGTGACGATCAACGGAAAACACTATGAGACAATCTGCGTGATCGACGCCGGCGCATATGAAGAAGGCGTTGTGACGGAGCAGTATCTGGATGCGTCCGGCAGAACGATCCTGTGGAGACGATTCAATCGTGACGATTGGATGCATGATCAGTATAAGAGAACATGGAGCGAACTTCTGCCGGAAAACGAAAGATTGACGGTTGATGGCGAAACATACGTTCATTGGTACGATTGTATTACGGACTATGTTCTATAACAAAAATGGACCCGGCTTGGTCGGCCGGATCCGTTTTTTTCTTATTCGCTCTTGATGACACCCTCTGAAACGGTCAGATGTACGTCGCCGTCCTTTGTTTGCAGGATCACGGGATCGAAACAGGAAATCGTTTCGATCGTTTCCGCTTCTGCGGGATTCTTTGCGGAGTCACAAATGATGACGTAGGATGGCATCGTAACGGTCATCAGAAGGAGAGTGCTTTCGTCATACACGCCGTGGTGCGGCAGCTTCAGTACGTCGCAACTCAGATCCTTCGTTCCGCTGACCAGCTTCTTCAGTTCGTCTCCTTCGGCGTCGCCCATAAACAGGTACGTTTTTCCCTCATAAACAATCTTCGTAATTAAAGACTGTTCGTTGTCGCTTTTGCCATCAAAAGGAACAGGGGAGATCCAAACGGAGAGATCCATCTCGCCGTACCGCATTGACATGTCCTGCGAAAGGCAGGAAACCGCCGCATCCGTTTGCGCCAATGCAGCCATAAGCTGCGTATACTGCTTGGACTCTTTGTCGTAAGCAGGCAGAATGATCCGGTCGATCGGGATTTCCCGTATAACTGTATCTGCGCCGCCGATGTGATCCTTATCAAAATGCGTCAGGATGAGGAGATCGAGCTTTTCAACCCCGAGATCTTTCAACGCTGCAGCAAGCTGCTCGCCGTCGCCGTTTTCGCCCGTGTCGATCATAACGGCGGCATCGGCGGTTTTCCCAAGCAGCGCGTCCGCCTTTCCTACAGAGAAAGCATACACCTCAAGCTTTTTGGTATCCTTTGAATCGGTCGGATCGTATGCGCATCCGGCCAGAAGCATCAAAATGATAAAGAATATTGCTAAGCGTTTCATACGAAAAGTATATCCAAAAATTCCTGCATTGACAACCCCTGAATTTGTGATATACTATAAATACGAACATATGTTCGTATCAGGAAGAAAAGTATGAAGATTTACGTCGGCGTAGAGAGCTATACGGACGAAATCGGGCATACGAGCCCGCATACCGTATACTGGCAGGACGGCCGCCGCTTCGAAATCCAGAAGATTCTGGACGAGCGGCACGCGGTCTGCGTCGGCGCGGGCGGCTGCGGGATGCGGTATACCTGCCTGATCAACGGAAAAAAACGCTTTCTGTTCTTTGAAGGGCCGCGATGGTTTGTGGATGCTGCGAAAAATTAATCTGAAACAGTAGCAACCGGCTGCAAAGTATGATATAATCCGGATATAAAACATTCGGAGGATTGTATGGAACAGGAATACAGCTTGGAAAATGCAAAGAAATACATCAAGCAGCGCTTCATGGAACAGGGAGATTTCCTGATTCTGAAGGAGGACGTGTTCGACAGCATGCTCGATCGCGTTATGGCGCTTGATGAGGAATTTATGGAATCGAGCGGCGTGAACGACGGCGAGGTCTATGATGACGACAAGGCGTTCGATTATTTGTTCGAGGGCATGCAGAAGTCGTTTGACGAGCAGAAAATGTACTGCATGCGTTTTGTGGAAGACTACATGGATTACAGCGAAGGCTATCTCGAAAGCATCGGCGCGATCGAGTGGGATTGACGCGTGAAAGTTCTTTTTATCGGAAACAGTCATACGTACTTCAACGATATGCCTCATCTGTTCGCCGGGATGTGCGAAGCGCTGAGCGGAGAGAAGACGGAGGTGACCATGCTCGCGTTTTCGAACCGTACGTTGGCTTGGCACTGTGAGGAATACTTTTCGGTTCGTTTCGCGCTGCTGTACGGAAACTATGACTACTGCGTGATTCAGCAGTTCGGACATCCGATTCCGCCGATCGAGGAGACGGAGTCGCCGCTTCAAAAGCTGGTTGCTCTGTGCGAACGTATCGGAACGAAGCCGGTGCTGTATATGACGTGGGCGAAAAAGAACGAGCCTGAGAAGGCGGCAGAGATCAACTCGATCTATCGCGCGCTGGCAAAGAAGTACGGTACGGTGCTCGCGCCGATGGCGGAGTTATTCGAAGCGATACGCGTGAAGCATCCGGAGATTGAGCTTTACTGGCATGACGGATCGCATGCTTCACCCTATGGGGACTACCTGATCGCTGCGACGCTTGCCGCGGCAATCGTACAGCCGAAGGACCTTTCGGATATTCCGGACAGACTGATTGACTTTCGGGTGCGCTTCGGGAAGGGAAAGGCGCCGGTCGCAATCGAGGAAGCTTCAGCGGCGGAGACGACTTTTGATCCGAAATATACGGCTGCGCTGCGCACGCAGATCGAGCAAACGGTTTTAGGCCGGTAAGACGTCGGAAATTGAACGAGGAGACCGCATACGAAACAAAATCGAATCCGTATTCACGGTTGATACGAAATACGTCGGCGTGCTGGACGGCATTCGCGCGTTGGCGGTGCTTTGCGTTCTGTGGTTTCATTTCTGGCAGCAGACGTGGCTGATGCCGGTTTATGAAACGCCGTTTCTGAAATGGATGGGCGTGGAGAGGATCAATCCGGACGTACTCCGTCGCGTCGGATATCTCTTCGTGGACGTGATGCTGTTGTTATCTGCGTTCCTGCTATATCTTCCGTACGCAAGAAACAGATTTTGCGGGACGCCGACGGACAGCCCCGGCAGCTTTTTCAGGAAAAGATTTGCGCGCATTGTACCGAGCTATCTGTTTGCGGTCATTGTGATGTTTCTCTTTGCGTGGTTGCAGGGAAAGTATGACGGCAAGACGGATTTTGCGGTCAAGGATATTTTCACACACCTGACGTTCACACAGATGCTGTTTAACGATACGTATTTGTTCACCGAGATCACGGCGGTCATGTGGACAATCTGCATCGAGGTTGCGTTTTATCTGATCTTTCCGCTGCTTGCAAAAGCGTTTCGTCTCAGCCCACTGCCGATTTATGCGACGATGATGCTTGTTGGGATCTGGTTTGCAAACGATATTGCGCCTGCTATCGGCGAGCCGCGGGTTATGGTGAATCGGTTTCTGACGTTTCTGCCCGTTTTTGCGAACGGAATGATGGCGGCGCATATTTACGTCTGGTATGCGGAGAGAGTCAGACATAAGATGATTCCGTCGATCATCGGAACGGTTGCGGCGGCGGCAGGGATATACGTGGCGTTCCGCATGTTCCGTGCGTGCGTTGAGGAAGGCGTTGTCGGGAACCAGCAGGTCTGGCAAATGCAGTACAGGGCGCCGCTGTCGCTTGCTTTTACCGTGAGTATTCTGGGCCTTTCCGTATCGGCAAAACCGATCCGGAAGCTGTTCGACAATCGCGTACTCGTCGCAATCGCCGCGGTATCGTATAATCTGTATCTGTGGCATCAATGGCTGATGATCCGGATTTGTTCGGCGCTCGGAGCGAAGAGCGGAGCGGATATCGCGCGCGCCGGTGTAAATGCACAATGGACTGTTACACTGACGGGACTTGCGGCTGCGTTTGCCGTGGCTGCTCTGCTGACGTACGGATTGGAACGACCCGTATCAAAATTGATATTGCATACAAGGAGGAAAATGGGAGATGCATTATACAACGAAGGTGAATAACGTCTGTTCATCCAAGGTAGACTTTGATCTCATTGACGGCAAGGTTTACAACGTGGCATTTACCGGCGGATGCAACGGAAATCTGAAGGCGATCGGCAGGCTTGTCGAAGGGATGGAGAAGGAGAAGCTCGTGAAGATCCTGAAGGGAAACACCTGCGGGCCGAGCAGCACGTCCTGCGCGGACCAGCTTGCGCGTGCGGTTGAACAGGCGGTGGAAGCATAATGCTGCGATTCGGGTATGATATCGGCGGAACGAATATCGCCGCAGGAATTCTTGATGAAAACAAGCATCTGATCGAAAAAGGGTCGATGCCGTTCCCGCGCGGGCGTGGCACGGAAGCGGTAATCGGCGTATGCACGGAGCTGTATCATATGCTTCTGAACTGTGCACAAAAGACGGAAGCGGAAATCGGAGGCATCGGCGTTGCCGTTCCCGGAAGCGTGAATCCGCAGACAGGAATCGTAATCGACGCACATAATCTCGGATTTCATCACACGCCCTTGCAGGCTTTGCTCGAAGCAGCGGTGCAAAAACCGGTATCGCTCATCAATGATGCGGACGCGGCAACGCTGGCGGAGCATAGAATCGGCGCGCTGTGCGGAACGAAAACGGCGATGCTAATCACGATCGGCACCGGAATCGGCGGCGGTCTGATTCTGAACGGGGAACTGTTCCGGGGCGGACGCGGAAACGGAACGGAGCCGGGGCATATGGTACTGCATAACGGCGGAAGACAGTGCACGTGCGGCATCGAAGGCTGCGCCGAAACGTATTGCTCGGCGACAAGGCTTGCGAAAGACGGCGGCGCATTTGGCTGTACGAGCGCGAAGGGGACCATCCATGCAGCCAAGGCCGGAAATGCAGAGGCAAAGGAATTGTTCGATTGCTACGTTGACGATCTCGGCAGTTACATCGTTTCCATCGTGAATCTGCTGGATCCGGAACGGATCGCAATCGGCGGCGGCGTATGTGGGGCAGGGAGCTTCCTCCTGGATCCGCTTCGCAGGAACGTGGAAGCGAAGTGCTTCTTCGAAACCTGCCCGGAGATCGTCGTTGCGTCTGCCGGAAATGACGCCGGAATTATCGGCGCATGTTTGATCGTATCATAAATATGGATTAAAAACGGCCGGAGAAATCCGGCCGTTTTGCTGTGCATATCAGATTGTATAGCCGCCGTCGCAGCTTAGGACCTGCCCGGTTACGAACCGTGCGCCTGCAAGATATAAGACGGCTTCGGCGACGTCCTCCGGCGTACCGAGACGATTGAGCGGCGTTTCCGATTGAAACGCGTCGAGCTCAGCCTGCGTTAAATGCGCGTTCATCGCGGTTCGGATCAATCCGGGAGCAACGGAATTGACGGTTACGCCGGACGGCGCAAGCTCCTTTGCAAGCGCCTTGGTAAAGCCGATCAGCGCGGCCTTCGATGCGGAATACAGGACCTCACATGAACCGCCGGTGATGCCCCACATGGAGGAGATGGTAACGACAGAACCCTGCTGAAAACGGAGATCATCCGAAAGCAGTCGGGTCAATCGCATCGGCGCGTGAACGTTCGTTTCAAAAACCGAATCAAATTCGGGATCCGACGTGTCTTTGAACAGCTTTTGTCTCGGTGCAATACCGGCACAGTTGACAAGCAGCGAGACCTTGCCGAGACGTTCGTGAATCGCGGAAATCATACGTGCAACAGCTTCCGGATCGGTAAGGTCACAGGAAACTGTCAGGTATACGGCGTCGGAAGGAAGCGACGTGATCAGACGATCTATTGCGTCACGGTTGGATTTATAATGCAGAACGACGGCATAGCCGACTTTAATCAGTTGAGATGCGACAGCGGATCCGATGCCGCCGGATGCGCCTGTTACAAGAGCAATCTTCTTCATATCGGTTATTTTACGAAACGGACGGAACGCATCATTTCATCGAACGGTTCGATAAACGAATCGCCTTCACGATTCAGCAGCGTGAAAAAGTACGTCTGATCGGCGCTGACCGCATACAGAATCAAATCATGGACGCCCTGGTCGACCTCAACCTTGCATACAATCCTTCGGGAATCGTACCCGTCGATTTTCACAGCAGTCATCACTTCAAACGTCAAAGATGTATAACCGGTCAGTTCCCGCAGTTCATCTGCATATTCCTGCTCGGAGAAATCATCGAAGTACCAGTTCAGTTCCGTTGCGTAAAACGTAATGGAGCTGGAGAGAAGCGGATCGCCATAGGGCGCAAAGCAAATGATCCCGGCGTCTTCCACAGGCGCAAAGGGTTCCGGCAGCACGGCAGAGAAGATAGAATTCCGATAGCCTTCCGGCTCAGCTTTCGTGCATCCTGCAAGAAGAAGAATGCAAAACAGCAGAGAAAGTAGTCGTTTCATCATGGTTCCTCCGTAATGCCGAGAATTTCGCCGACAAACATGCAATGCGTATCTTCGGTTTGATAGTATCGGGATTTGAGGGACGGATTATCAAGGAGGTTCTCATCCAGATCCGCGCGGAACAGGACAGAACACTCAATGTGATACCTGCATCCTGAAAAACCGCACTGCGCACCGAAACGCGGGGGAGTCAATGCGGCATGCAGCGCATTCATTTTATCCACGTCCCGGCCGGACCTTGAACCGCAGAAAGCAAGTGCATCAGACATCGTGCCTGCTTTCGGAACGCTGACCGTAAAAGTCGATGCATGCTGAAGAAGCTGAAACGTATATCTGCTATGACGCACGTATACGGTAAGCGTGGGCTTTCCCCACAGGATTCCGTACTGTGCCCATCCGATGATCATTGGATTTCCGTCCACCATCAGGAAAGCACCCTTCTTTAATTGCTCGGTCAATTCAGTCATCCACGGCATATGCAATCCTCCGAAACATCTTTTAAACATTATAACGGATTCGATGCAAAAAATCTACATAAAAAAAGAAGCCGTTTGGCTTCCTTTGCGTTGATCGTTTAAGTTTCATCGTTCATGAATGAGGTTTTTCGGACGTTGTGCTGGAACAGCATGACGATTCCCCAGATACCGCCGAGACCGACCAGTATATAGAGGATGACCGACATGACGGAACCGGCGCCGAAGATCCATGTCACGAGATTAAAATTGAAAAGACCCACGAGAAGCCAGTTCAATGCACCTACAATCATCAGAATCAAGGCAACGATATTCATGAAATCACTCCTTTCACGTCGATAGTATGGACACGATCAGAATGTTTCATGCTCCTTTTTTTTCTGGAAAAATCTCGATTTCAAAACGGTCAAACGTGATGGGTTCCATAAAATCTGCCTGACGGAACGCCGTGTGTGAAAAATGATCAAGCTCACGGATATGTTTCTCGAGAACAACGGGGCGGGAAAGGCCGAACGCCTGGCACAGCTCATGCAGGACTGGCATCCATCCTTCTAAATCAGACGGTCGTGCGAGAGCAAACTCCCGCACGACTTCTGAATGTATTTTTTGATGTTTAACTGTTTTTGCCCAGATACGCATTACTACTTAACAACTTTCGCAAACCATCCATAGAATTCACAGCAGCCGGTATCGCTGTAGGATCCTATGAAGTTTCCGTACACATTATACTTCGTGCCGACGTTTTCAGCGGGCGTCCACTTATCGCTGAGATTATGGACATAGACGGTCTCGTTTGTCTTGTTCATCGACATCTTGACGATGGTATCGCCTTCGATCGTGATGACTTCGACGACGGTTGCCGTAATACGGAAGCCGTAATCGTTATTTGCATACTGTGCCTGATTTGCAAGCAATACATCAAGCGAGATTTTAGACGGAATCTCAAGATAGCTATGCTTGCCGTTATAGAACTTCAGGAACGCATCCTTATCCGCAAAGCCTTTGATGACCGTGAACTTTGTGGAGCCGCTTTCCGCACCTTCTTTTTCAGCGTTCAGGGTAATCACGGACATGCCATAGAAGGATTCCTCCGTCGTGATCTGCAAGGAGAAGTTGCCTTCCGCGTCAACATTGACGCTGCCGCAAAGCACATTCGTGCTGTTGTCGCTGACAGCGGTGAGCGTTGCGCCAGGGAGCGTTACGCCAGTCACGGTCAGTTTCCCGCTCTTATCCGCACGAAGCAGAGAACCTTCGGATTTCAATTCAAGCTTCATCGGATCGGGAATGAACTTATACGCGTGCAACTTGACCTCTTTTGTATCGCTGATGTAATCCTTCAGCTGCGCCGTGATCGTGATGGTTTCAACAGTATCTTCGGATACGCCGTCTGCGAACTTATAATCATACATGAACTGACCACCGACATAAACGGGGATTTTAACGTCGTTTACATAGATCTCGGCAGCGGTATTGTCGATCGTACCTTGAATAGAAACGATATTGCTGGTGGGCGCCATGAAAGGCTCGTCGCCTTCGGGGATCGGTTCGGTCACGGTAATGTTCAGCTTCTGGAAGCTTCTGGTGAACGTAGGACAGTCTACCTTGTAGGAAGAACCATCGGCAGAAGTGATTGTGATATCCGGCTGGAATTCGATCGTAGTTTCAGATTCCGTAAGAGGACGTCCGGGATAGAACACCTCAACGGGAATCTTGACTTTACGGGTAATATCCTTTGCTTCTGTGTTTTCAAAGGTGTAATCATTCTGGTTCGGGAAATCGATCGTAACGGTGGAATTACCCGGAATAACAACGGTGATCGCAATCACATCACTGCCGTCGTCATCGATCATTTCCTGCAGCTGCGCGGTTCTTGCGTCGAGCGTGGAAGTCTGGGGCGCCGTCTGTTCGCCGGTCGTATCAGAAGGCGTTTCCGCCTGCGTCTCGGCCTGCTGTGCGCCGCGATTATCGGTGCTGCTTCCGCAGTTCAGCTGCTTCTTCAGCAGCCAGTATCCAAGCAGAACAAGAATGCCCACGATCACGACAATGATCGCGATCAGAAGGACAGTAAACAACGTATTGTTCTTCTTTTTCTGTTGCTTGCGTTTCGGCGGGGTCGGTTCGTACTCAAAGGGATCTTCCTCGTCTTCAAGCGCCTCCTCGTCGTTATAGATGCTTTCGGGTTCATCGTCGGCATCAGCGTCGTCGTCTTCCGCATCATCAGCGTCTTCATCGTCGTCAGGCTCGGTCGGCTCCGGTCTCATACGGGAACGGGAGGAAGTCCAGAGGGGGACGGTCGTTTCTTCTTCCGGTTCGGGGATCGTTTCTTTTTCTGCAGGCTTTTCGACAATGGGTTCATCGTCGGCCGATTCTGCGACGTCATTCAAATCAGCTGTGAGCTCTTCCGCTGCTTTGACAGGCTTTTCAACGACCTTTTCGACCCGCTCGGATTGTTCGGGAGCGATCCAGGAAGGACGGCTGAACCGCTTGGTCGGCTGCTGTTCTTCCTCTTGCGCTTTGGACGCAGCGTCGCCTTTCAGACTTGCAGCGCAGACCTTGCAGAAAGTCGCATGATCGGGATTATAGGCTCCGCACTCCTTGCAAATCATATATATACCTCCTAATATAATCTTTCAGATTTCATTTCTATTATAACATAAAATTTCACAGATAAGTGACGAATATGTAAACAATTTTCGTTTTGCGTGTATTTTTTACAGCCTTGTGGTATAAATGGTTACGAAAAACAGCATCTCGGAATAGTATAGCAGTACAGTAGATGAAGGAATGGAAGGAACGGAAATGATCTATTTCGATAACAGTGCAACGACGCAAACGCTTCCCTCGGCGGCAGAACGCGCATGTTCTGCTATGACACAGGAGTTTTATAATCCTGCGGCTGCATACGGCGCAGCCTTTGCTGTAGAAAAGACTGTCTCGGAAGCAAGAAGCTTTGCAGCGTCCGTTTTGAGTGTGTCTCCGTCGGAGATCGTCTATACTTCCGGCGGAACGGAATCGAACAATGCCGCTGTTTTTGGCACCATGCGAAGCGTACACGGCAAAAAAACAATTGTGACGACAGCGGTCGAGCACCCGTCCGTTTTTGAAACAGTGAATACGGCGGCAGCAATGCTTGACGCGGCGGTTCGCTTTGCACCGCTGCATGCTGACGGCTCGGTTGATATCGATCGCCTTTCCGACGTGCTGACTCCGGAGACGTCGTGTGTCAGCATCATGCACGTTAACAATGAGCTCGGAAGCATAAACGATCTGGATCGGATTGCGGCAAAGGTCCGAGCGCTTTCTCCGAACGCCGTATTCCATTCCGACGGCGTACAGGCGTTCATGAAAATACCGGCAAAAAAACTTCCGGTCGATCTGTATTCTGTATCTGCACATAAGCTGCATGCGCCGAAGGGCGTCGGA
>ERZ842401.7355-NODE-7355-length-11306-cov-3.078126_pt1 | contig 11306 bp, 11 predicted proteins | sample MGYA00521270_ERZ842401 | MGnify/ENA primary metagenome ERZ842401 (study PRJEB31892, sample SAMEA3878208) | bioreactor metagenome | biome: Moose rumen | place: Sweden | collected 2011-10 | study: EMG produced TPA metagenomics assembly of the PRJEB12797 data set... | reverse complement strand
ATGGGCGTTCGTTCCTGTGTCCTGACCGTTGGCGCAACGAAAATTTTAGAAGATGTGCATATTGGTGACAGTATCGCCGTGAACGGTACTTGCCTGACGGTATGCCGTTTTGATGGTTCGTCATTTTCAGCGGATGTCATGCCCGAAACGATGCAACGCACCAATTTAGGCAAACTTCACCACGGTAGCACGGTAAATCTCGAAAGGGCAATGTCAGCCAATGGCAGATTCGGGGGGCATATCGTTTCCGGACATATCGACGGCGTAGGACGCGTGAAACGCATCGAGGCAAAGGAGAACGCGCATATCCTCCGTATCGAGGCTGCGCCGTCTCTTTTACGATACATCGTGCCGCGTGGATCGGTGGCACTGGACGGAGTGAGTCTGACTGTGGCGGAAATAGATGAGAAAGGTTTTTCCGTTTCGCTCATTCCGCATACGCGGCAAGTCACGACGCTGGAGGGCAAAACAGCGGGGGCGTCCGTCAATATCGAAAACGACGTCATAGGAAAATATGTAGAAAAATTCATGCGCAATCCGGAAGAAACAGAGAAAAAAGCATCCGACGGATTGACCAAGGCGTTTTTACAACAATATGGATTTTAATAATGGAGGCGAAAGAATGAGCTTTGCGGAAGTGAAAGACGCCATTGAGGACATACGGCTTGGGAAAATGCTGGTAGTCGTCGATGATGAGGATCGGGAAAACGAGGGGGATTTGATTATCGCGGCGGATAAAGTAACGCCGGAGGCGGTCAATTTCATGGCGACATATGCTAAAGGTCTGATTTGCACGCCAATGGAAGGAGACAGGCTCGACGCTCTCGATATATCCCCGATGGTTGCAAACAATACGGATAATCATGAAACAGCGTTTACTGTCTCTGTAGATGCGATAACAACGGATACAGGCATCTCTGCTTTTGAGAGATGCCAGACGGTGAAACTTTTAATCGATCCGATGGCGAAACCGTCAAGTTTTCGGCGTCCGGGGCATGTATTCCCGCTTCGTGCAGTGCCGGGAGGCGTGCTGAGACGAGCCGGACATACAGAAACGACTGTTGATCTTGCAAAACTGGCCGGTCTGTATCCGGCGGGACTTTGTTGTGAAATCATGGCAGATGACGGTCACATGATGCGGACTCCGCAACTTTTGGAATTTGCAGAGGCGCATGGGTTGAAAATCATTACTGTGCAAGCGTTGATTGCCTATCGAAAGCGGACGGAAACCTTTATCCGGCAAGTGGCGGACGTGGATTTTCCGAGCAAATACGGTCATTTTCGTATTAAGGCATACGAGAGCACGTTGGACGGGAAATGTCATCTCGCTGTCATCAAGGGGGATGTAAAAGGTAAAAAGAATGTGATGGTGCGTGTTCACTCCGAATGCCTGACCGGCGATGCTCTTGGCTCTATGCGGTGTGATTGCGGCGATCAGCTTGCAACGGCCTTGCAACGTGTCGAAGCGGAGGGCGAAGGGGTTGTGCTCTATATGCGGCAAGAGGGACGAGGAATCGGCCTTGCAAACAAGATGCGCGCCTACGCGTTGCAAGATCAAGGCAAGGATACGGTGGAGGCAAATGTGTTGCTTGGTTTTGCGCCTGATCTCCGCGACTACGGTATCGGCGCACAAATCCTTTCCGATCTTGGGCTGACGAGCATTCGTCTTTTGACGAATAATCCGGCAAAACGCGCAGGATTAGAGGGCTACGGACTTTCCATTGTCGAAAGAGTCCCGCTCGAGATTCATCCCAATCCATACAATCATCATTACCTTGAAGTGAAAAAGAACAAAATGGGACATATTTTACAGGAGGATTAAAATAATGGCAAATATTATTGAGGGAAACATTACGGCAAAAGGGCTACGGTTTGCGATTGTTGCGTCGCGCTTTAATGAATTCATTACGTCCAAGCTTTTGGAGGGCGCGCTCGATATGTTGCGCCGCCATGGTGCGGCGGAGAATGCGGTGGACGTCGTGTGGGTTCCGGGCGCATTTGAGATTCCGCTCGTTGCAAAAAAACTTGCTTCATGCGGCAGATACGACGCGGTTATTTGCGTCGGCGCTGTGATTCGTGGAGCGACTTCTCATTACGACTATGTTTGTAATGAAGTTTCGAAAGGCATTGCGCAGGCGGGATTTTTAACAGGTGTTCCAGTCATCTTTGCCGTAGTAACGACGGAGAACATCGAACAGGCTGTTGAACGCGCAGGAACAAAATCGGGGAATAAGGGTGCTGACGGAGCAATGGCAGCGATGGAAATGGTAAATCTGCTGAAAAAGATTGGATAAGGAGGCGAAAAAAGTGAAAATCGGGGTTATCAGTGATACCCATGGTTCGGCGGGTTGCTGGGCGATGGTTTACAACCAGTTTTTTTGTAATACCGATTTGATTTTCCATGCGGGCGATGTTTTGTATCATGGACCTCGAAATCGTATGAACGACGATTATCATCCGGCAAAGCTCGCAGAAGCGATGAAACAATGTCCTGTGCCGATCATCGGGGCGAGAGGAAACTGCGATTCGGAAGTTGACATATCGGTGTTGGGGATGCCAATGGCTGCTCCCTATGCATTTGCATTTGTAAACGGAAAACGCATTGTGATTACGCATGGTCATCTCACAGAGACACAAGAGGAAAAGTCGGAAATGGCGGCCAGACTCAAAGCAGATATTTTTATCAGCGGACATACCCATGTTCCGGTTCTTGAGCGTATCGGCAAAACGATTTTTCTGAACCCAGGCTCCCCTTCGGTTTCTAAACGTGAGGACGGACGATCGACTTTTGCGCTGATGGACGATCGAAATATTTCCATTCGCGATTTGTATACCGGCGATATCTTGGAAGGATTGCCTGTGGAGTGAAAACGATGGACTATCTTTGTAAAGCGACAGCGGAAGATGTGCGTGTCTACGCAGCGATTACGACAGGCGTGGTTGGGGAGGCGGCGCGGCGACATCGGTGCGGCGCCTTGGCAACAGCGGCATTGGGGCGTGTGATGACAGGCGCGCTGCTGCTTGCGGCAAACTTGAAAAATCGTGAATGCCTGACTGTGAAATTCCATGGAAACGGCCCCTTGGGGAAAATCGTGGCCGATGCTTCCGCCGACGGTTCAACCCGGGGATATGTCGTTCATCCCGAGGTCGAATTGCCGCTGACGAACGGAAAACTCTCCGTTGGACAAGGGGTGGGGCGCGGCTTTCTTTCCGTCACGCGGTTCACAGGACTCAAGGATCCTGTCACGGGCACATGCGAGATTTTTTCTGGAGAGATTGCAGAAGACCTGACACGTTACCTGTTCCAGTCGGAGCAAACGCCGTCTGTTGTCGGTCTCGGTGTATTGGTGGGAATAGATGGGAGCACGGAGGCGGCAGGAGGCTTTATCGTTCAGCCGTTGCCGGGCGCATCGGAAGAAACGCTGGAGCGTTTGGAGCAAACAGTCGCAACACTTCGGCCGGTCTCGATGATGGTAAAGGACGGTCTTTCTGCACAGGAAATTGTAGCCGAAGTCTTGCGGGGGTTCACTGCGATTCATGTCCTTTCGGAAACGGAGCTGAGTTTTCGCTGTCAATGCTCGAAAAACCGAACGAGAGAAATTTTGTCTACCCTTCGCGACGAGGATTTGAAACAGTTGGAGGAAGACGGCAATGCGGAAGTATGTTGTGATTTTTGCGGGGAAAAATACCATTTTACAAAAGAAGAATTAGTAGAAATACGACGCATGATGTTGGAGAATAGGAAAGTAAAGTAATACGCAAATCTTCGGCTTGATGAAAGCGATTCTTTCATTGGGAAAATACGTGAAAAATAGGCGAACGTAATAAAAAAGACTGTCATGAAGAAGCAACTTCCTCATGACAGTCTTTTTATCACGCTTCATTCAAATCGCACGCTGGACTTTGCCCGAGCGCAAGCAACGCGTGCAGACATTGACGCGCTTCACCTCGCCGTCCACAATGGCGCGTACGCGCTGGATATTCGGATACCAGCGGCGCTTCGTCTTCAAGTGGGAATGGCTGACATTCATGCCGCTCATTGGCCCCTTGTTGCAAATTTCACAAACATGTGCCATCTATGATACACCTCCTTGCACGAAGTAATATTCTTATATTCTTCCAAACAATGTAGATATCTTATCATAGCAGCAAGATGATTGCAAGTTTTTTCCGCAATTTTCTTGGCTATGGATTGCGAAACAGGTCGCGATGCGCGTTGATAAGCTCCGCCATCAGCATTTTCCCGCGAATGTCGGGATGCAGGCCGTCAATGGCGAGCGTCTCATCCAGTTTCGTTTGCGTATTGTCGTAGAAGTACGGCTCTAAATCAACGTAGTATTCCTGCTTTCGGATAAAAGCGTTGATTTTTGCGAGCTTGGCGCGCCATCTATCGCTGGTTTCCGTGTGAAATGCCGTGTAGATGTTTTGCGGGTGAATCGGCATCAGCGTCAGGAAAATCGGACGAATATCGTTGGCGATGCATTTATCCCGAATCGTCGCCAAATCGGCGATAATCTCCTCCGCTGGGCGGTCGGAACGCAAATCGTTGGAACCTGTCATAACAATCAAATTGTACGGACGATAGGGGAGAACGTCTTCTTCAAAACGGAGAGCCGTTTCTTTGGATCTGTCTCCGCTTTGGCCAAGATTCATCGCCGGAAAATCAAGATATGTCATGTAGTCGTATTCGCGGTTTGCAGGCGAGTAAGAAATCGCACCGCCGCCATGTGTGATACTGTCCCCGAAAGCCGCAGCGTAAGGACGCGTTGTATTCTCAGGCACATAAAACGAAGCTGTCTCCGAATAACGCCCAATGGTTCCGCCATTTTCATCTATCGCGCGAACACGCCAATAGTACATTCCAGGATCAGCGCGCTTGTATTCGTCATAGCAACTGAAAGAATCGTTAGCAGTACGATACCAAGCGCGATCAGGAACAGGCGTCTTTGAATATTTATCTTCCGGAGCCGAATATAAAAGCTCGACTTCATAGCGAAGAATACCGTTCATCGGTATCCATTGATAGACCGGATACAAAAGCGGGTAATCGTCCGGCATTTGTGCAAAAGTATTTACGAGCGGCGCGTCAGGCGCTGGGGTCGACGCATTGACGACTATTTTTTCTGCACGGGAGAATTCGCCGATAGGTTTCTTTTCCAGTGTTAAAGCCCGCACGCGCCAATAAAATTCATGACGATTTTTCCATGGCGTCAAATCGGCTTGATAACCGTTTGTATATACGCGCTGCGTATCGAAAAGGTTATATTTATCCGAAAGCGCGACGCCCCCCTCTTTTTCCGGCGGTGCGGAGAGAATTTCTATCTCGTAGCAAACGGCGCCGGGAATCGGATGCCAGACAAGAAAAGGTTTCAAGCTGGCAGGGGAAGATTCTGGGTAACGGAAAATTGGATGAGGCGAGAATGGCTCGGTATAAGCTGGATGAACGACAGGTTCAAACGGACCGGCGATCTTGCCAAAAACACCATAGGCTGAGACTTGGTAAAACATCGGGATGGCAGTCGGCGGAAGACGAAAGGAAGTCGTTGTCGTCGAACCGGAAACAAAGTGATGCAGCTCAGGCGTGCCGCCAGTCGTCTTTCCGGTGGTCTTGGAGAAGCACGCCACTTCATAACGGCAGGGATACGGCAACGGATTCCAATGCATGGTCACGACGCCATTCTCGTCCGTAAAATAGGTGTCAAGCGAGACGTCGGCAAACGGAAGCAGGTTGCCGCGTTCCACTATATACAGCCATATCGTCGAAAATCCGGCGATAATCAAGAAAAAAAGAATAAACTTTTTCATAGCCGCTCCATAAGACAACCCCTCGAGGATTACAATCGGACAGAGGTTGAAATGCGTTTCTATAAATAATAGTACACATTTCAGGGAATGTAAAGACGACGCTTTTACAAGGATTGGCGATTAAGACGGAGGGTGTTGCCGTCGGACGAATCCTTTGCTATCATAAAGGGAGAAATGAGCAGAAAACAAAAAGGTGTGTTGCATGTTGACAGATTCGGAAGATATTTTAACTCTGGGAATCGAGTCGAGCTGCGATGAGACGGCCGCCGCAGTGTTACGTGGCGGTAGGACGCTTTTATCGAATGTGATCTCGACGCAGATTCCAGTGCATCAAAAATTTGGAGGCGTAGTGCCGGAAATTGCATCTCGTCGTCATATCGTGAATGTCATGCCGGTGATTGACGAAGCGCTGAGCGAAGCCGGCGTTGCGCTCAAGGATATTCGTCAGGTTGCCGTAACATATGGACCGGGGCTCGTCGGTGCTCTGCTTGTCGGCGTTTCGGCGGCGAAGGCGTTGGCTTTTGCAAGGAACGTACCGTTGATTGGCATCAACCATCTGGAAGGGCATATTTTTGCAAATTTTCTGAGTCATACGGAGCTTGAGCCGCCGTTTATGGCGCTTGTCGTGTCTGGCGGACATACGGCTCTGATTTGCGTGCAGGGATACAATCATTTTACTTTGATGGGCCAAACGCGTGACGACGCAGCGGGCGAAGCATTTGACAAAGTGGCGCGCGTCATGGGCCTGCCATATCCGGGAGGGCCAGAGATTGATAAGCTCGCGGCTCAGGGAGACCCTGATGCCATTGATTTTCCCCGCGCGTTACGGGAAAAGGGGAATTATGAATTTAGTTTCAGCGGTCTGAAATCGGCGGTACTTAATTATTTGAATGAAATGAAAATGAAACATGTCGAAATCGAGCAAGCAAACATCGCGGCTTCGTTCCAAAAAGCGGTTATCGAGGTGCTTGTGCAGAAATCGTTGGAGGCGCTTTCGGAAGCAGGCATGGATACATTGGTACTGGCAGGGGGCGTGGCGGCGAACAGTGCATTGGAGCGGCGGCTGCGGGAAGCGGCGGACGCGCACAATATCCGATTCTATTTTCCAAGCAAGATTCTCTGCACAGATAATGCGGCCATGATTGCTTGCCGCGGTTATTATCAATCAAAGGCGGGGCTGTTTTCCAGTCTTTCGCTGAACGCTGTGCCGGGGCTTTCCCTGACAGATGTGAACGTGTAAGAGGCTATAGATGGGAGGGTATCAAAAATGACGGAAGAACTGCAAAAATTGGTGGATGTCTTACGCGACAGCAAAGCAATCGTATTCTTCGGAGGCGCCGGCGTTTCAACCGAGTCGGGAATTCCCGATTTTCGTAGTGCGAACGGGCTTTGGAATGAAAAGCTCAAGATTGAGCTTACACCGGAACAACTCGTGTCTCACACTTATTTTGATCGGTTTCCAAAGGAGTTTTTCGATTTTTATCGGGACAAGCTCATCTATCCCGACGCGACGCCGAACGGTTGCCATACAGCCTTGGCGAAGCTGGAAGAAATGGGAAAGCTCCTTGCGATTGTCACGCAGAACATCGACGGATTGCACCAGGCGGCTGGATCGAAGACGGTCTATGAGCTGCACGGCTCAGTGCTTCGCAATTACTGCATGAATTGCCATGCATTTTACGACGCCGGCTATGTGATGCGGGCCGCGCCGGAGCCGCCGCGCTGCGAAAAATGCGGCGGGATGGTGAAGCCGGACGTCGTGCTCTACGAGGAGCCGCTCGACGGCAAAATCATGCAGAACGCGGCGGACGCCATCAGCCGAGCCGATACGTTGATTATTGGCGGCACATCGCTGGTCGTCTATCCGGCGGCGGGCTTCATCCGCTATTTCCGCGGCAAGCACCTTGTCGTCATCAACAAGACAGAAACGCGCGCCGACCGCTCGGCGGAACTGGTTTTGCGAACGCCGATTGGCGAAACTATGTCGGCAGCAGTTGGAGCACTTTGACTCTGCAAAAAATAAAACCAGCTTCGACTTGCCAAATCTCTGCAAGTCGAAGCTGGTTTTATTTTTTGATACTTCAAGCGGCAATGCACAGGATCCTTTTCCACCTGTCCGGAAAATCAATGGAAACGATGTAAATTGACTTATTTCATGATTTCTTAACCGGCGATACAAGCGCGTTTTTCAGAGGGAAAAAGACGATGACAGAAGGAATCGGTCAAGCGCACTTCGATGCGGTCGACAGCGTATGTTTCTTCGTTGCGATTTAACATGGTCATATTTTCGAACGAGAGGGAAGCGGCGTTACGCGCGTTTTCGTCGACGGCAATTTCATGCCCATCTTTTGCGTAGGAACGGATAGCCAAAGGCCTGTCTTGTGGAATTACAAGCAGGACGTCCGCGCCGATACCGTCGCGAGCAGAGAGCAGAAGCGCAATACCGTCGGCCTGCGGGCAGATTCCGAGCATTTCATCCCATATGATATAACGAACTCCATTGACCATGATTTTTTCCAATTCACGCATTGCAATCGCCTCCGTCACCGCTGACTCAAGTCGAACCCAGTTCTTTCCGTTTGTACATACAGTATAACAAGCAAGATATAGCCGGTAAATAGCATTCTTTGCATTTTATATTGCAAAACGTGCTATAATGATTCCGAAAATTGTTTCTTGTTTCGAGGTGAATGAGATGCCGGAATATGAGAAGAAAGGATACTTAGTACAGGATTTCAAGGTCTTTCGTCTTGAAAGCCCAATGCCGCGACCGATTTCGTTTCACTACCATGATTTTCATAAAATTATTCTGTTTCTTGACGTGCATGGAGATTATATTATTGAAGGAACGTCATATCCGCTGAGCGCTCATGATATAGCTCTGGTACGCGCAGGAGAAACGCATCGTCCTATAATTGACGGGAAACGTCCATACGCGCGTATCGTCATTTATATTGCGCCGTCGTTCCTTTCACGCGTATCGCGTCCTGGCGCTGACCTTTCGACATGTTTTCAACATGCGCCGGGAGAGGCAGGGGTAATGCGAATCGCACTCGGAGATACGCAGAGCCTTTTGCTGCAAATGGAAAAATTGGAGAGAACCGCGCGTGAAAAAGGATTCGCCAATGCATTGTATATGGAAGCTCTTTTTGTGGAGTTTATGATTCTTCTGCATCGCGCTCTTTTCTCCCATGCGCTGGATACCGTAAAAGAAGCAGAGGCGGATGGGAAAATCCAGCCTCTGCTCGGGTACATCGGAAATAATTTGTCAGGGGATTTGTCTGCGGACGCATTGGCGAAACAAGCATATCTCAGTAAATACTATCTGATGCGCCGATTCAAAGCGGCAACCGGCTATAGCTTGCATCAATATGTTACAATGAAACGCCTTTTGCACGCGCGATCACTTTTAGCGGAATCGCCGGAACAATCGGCCGCAGACATTGGCGCGGCGTCCGGTTTTTCGGATTACACCGTTTTTTTTCGGGCGTTTAAAGCGCAGTTTTCCGTTACGCCGCAGGAATGGAGAAAAATGCACATGAAACCCCAATGAAAAATTACGTTATTATTTGTCCAGTCTTTTAAGCGCTTCCACGGCACGGTTGAGCCAATGACTTTCCAGCGTTTCGATTTTGCCCGCATCGCATGCGGCAGCGAGACGCGGATCTATGGGGATATGGCCGAGTACCGGCAGATCGTATTTCGCCGCGACAGACGGCAAACGACTTTCGCCGAAAATGTGATGCTCTTTCCCGCAATCAGGACAGCGGAACGCAGCCATATTTTCAATCAGTCCCAAGATAGGAATCTCCATCATCTTTGCCATATTTACCGCTTTTTCCACAATCATCAGCGCAAGATCTTGCGGAGACGTCACGACAAGAATTTCGTCAATCGGTAGGGATTGGAAAACAGTAAGAGGTACGTCGCCTGTTCCTGGAGGCATATCAACAAAAAGATAATCGACGTTGTCCCAAATGATTTCTTGCCAGAATTGCTTGACGACGTTTGCGATAATCGGCCCGCGCCAGAGTACGGGATCGGTATCGTTTTGCAGCAAGAGATTCATCGACATAATCTGGATCCCGCCGTCGCTGACAAGCGGATATGCGCCAGTTTCCGATCCGTGGATGGCGCCGCTGACGCCAAATAACTTCGGAATGGAAGGCCCGGTAATGTCGGCGTCAAGAATGCCGACGGAATATCCTGCCTGACACATCGTTGTTGCGAAAAGTGCCGTTATCAGAGATTTTCCGACGCCGCCTTTTCCGCTCATCACAGCAACGACATGTTTTACGCTGCTGAGCTCATGCGGCTTTGCACGAAAATTTTGCGCTTCTTTGCGCTGTTCACAGTCGCTGCCGCATGTTTTACAGTCTTGCTCGCAATTCAAATCACTCAAGATGATTCCCCCCGCTATGATTGATTGATGGACCAGGAGCCGAATCATCCCCTATATCCAGTCCCAAAGAATATATTCAATCATATCATAAAGGCGCAGAAAAATCCAAACGATGCATACTGCAAATTGACAAATACCAAGAAGTGCTTTACTATTTTCATAAACAATGTTTCCTTGCAATTCGTCGGAATTGAGTACGGAGGTTTTTGTGACGGCGGATAATGTGTACCGAAAGATAGATCTTTTCTATCAAAAGGAAAAAGAATCGAATATGATTATACGAAAAACACGCATGGAACGATACTTCCGCAAGTTGGCATGGCAGGGCCGGACGGACGCATTGCTCAGACGTGTTTTTGGCGTCATATCGACGTTACTGGCTTTTATGGTACAGCGAAAACTAGGCGCCTTTTATCTTTTGACTTGTTATGATTACGTCGAGCTGTTTCATATTTATGCTTCCGCTCGCCCAAAACTTCGCCTCATCGAGCAAAACGTCGAGATGTTTTTTTCGTATTTGAAAGATTTCTTGGATGCGGTGACGTCCGGAGATGAAGAAGTGCGAACCGTTTTACAGGAAGGACGCGCACTTTTTTTTGAAAACGGCGCATTTTCCATACCGGAACGTCCGAATTACGATGAGTTTTGCGATACGCTGGAACATACGGAAGAAATAAGCGAAGAGGCGCTGGATCATCTCAACAATATTTTAGACGGTCTGGTCGCAGATATGATTGCATATTTCCAACGGGACGAACATCGACAAGATTTTGCGCGTGCAATCATGCTTTTTTCCGGACCGCATATCAAACCGGAAGATGCAGATGAAAATTGGTGGCTGAGCTTTTGGGACTATTTCTTTTTTGATTATCATCGAAAAGAAGATGATCTTTCAATCGTACGTTATTATCTCGAAGTGGAAAAGAGTCGTTTGTCGACAGAACAGCAATATATCCTCCGAGATCTGATGCGTGCCAAACTGACGGTTTTCTGTGTGAATTACCTGGATGAAGATGTCGCTGTCTGTACAAACCTTTTTTCCGGAGAAGAAATCAATCTTCCTTGTCCGGACATGGGATTTGGAGAGTACAAAAATACG
>ERZ842401.7353-NODE-7353-length-11306-cov-5.621278_pt1 | contig 11306 bp, 11 predicted proteins | sample MGYA00521270_ERZ842401 | MGnify/ENA primary metagenome ERZ842401 (study PRJEB31892, sample SAMEA3878208) | bioreactor metagenome | biome: Moose rumen | place: Sweden | collected 2011-10 | study: EMG produced TPA metagenomics assembly of the PRJEB12797 data set... | reverse complement strand
TGGCACGTAAGATCTGTAACGAAGTACCTGAAAATGTTCATCCGCATTTATTCCGTCATTCCTGGGCCATGGCATTATATCAGAACGGTGTAGAGCTGACGCTTATTTCCCAGTGGCTTGGTCATGCCCAGTTTGAAACAACGTTGATCTACGCTCATGCTGATACTGAGATCAAGCGTAAAGCTATAGAAAAAGCAGTTCCCGAGAACGATCCTTTGAAAGACATCTTGAATCCTGAGCGTTATACCATTGACAATGAAGAACTTTTAAAGCAGCTTTGTGGGCTTAGGTAAAGCAAAAGTATTATCGTAAAAAACCTCTGGTAGTGCCAGCATCTTTTAACATATCAGAGGTACTTTTACGATAATTCAGTATTTACGATAACCTTGATAATCTGAAATTATAGATTATCGAGTTTATCGTAAATACTGAGTTATCGTAAAATCGGATGTCAATCCCATGATTCATTAGATTATTAGGACATAAGATTTTCGATAACTCTTTTCACATTTATCGATCATCACGATAATGATAACGGCGGGTTCAGCCCGACTACTATCATTAGAGAGGTGATCCTTATGACATCACAAAACATTGAGGAACTTGTTGACAAGGCATTGTCCATTTGCCGGGAACAGAGATTTGCGGAGTCTTCTGTGCATGGTAAGCACAAGATCTTCAAAGCGATTATCCGTAAACACAAGGAGAAAGGCTTTGACACCTACAATGAATCTGTCCTATTGGAGTATATTCAGGAACATGAGGACAGATTTGAAAAAGGCTTGATGGTAAAAGATGCTTTTACGTTCAAGGAGAAAACAGCCCTGCAGCTGAAGGAACTTGTGGATACAGGCACTATTGACTATGGCAGGGTCAATCGTCCCATTGGACTAACGAATTATTATTCCGGCATAATAGACCAGATGTTAGTGTTCTCCGAATGGGATGAGAAATACGCTTATAATGTTCGCCGGTATGTAATACATTTCTTCAAGTGGCTGACAGCAAATCAGATAGATGTCATATCAGATGTGGATGAAACAGTGCTGCGGAAATATATGTTGGAACGTTCAAAAGAACTCAGGTTGAACTCAATCTGCCATGTGAACTATGGATTGAAATGCCTGTTTTATTTTCTGAAATCTGAGGGTTTGACTGAAAGCGATTATGCTCATGTCTTTTCGCTTCCGCTTCCGAAAGAACACTGGGTTTATAAACCAATTCCGCATGACGAAATAGCTGCAACCCTGAATGCCATTGATCGTTCAACGCCTCAAGGGATGCGTGATTATGCAATGATCTTGATCGGCACCGTTACAGGACTCCGCAGCATAGACATACAGGAACTGAAGTTTGAAAACATTGATTGGATTAACGGAGAAATCCGTATATCGCAGGTGAAAACAGGTAAGGCGTTGGCACTTCCATTAACCGGCGATATCGGAAAGGCTCTCGAAACCTATATATTGCACGGAAGACCGGAAAGCGATTCGGACTATATTTTTCTTAGGACATATGCACCATACTCTAAGCTCACCAGAAGTTCCCTGTATAATGCTTTCAATAAGTACAGGTTCTCTGCGGGTCTGCCCCGCCGTGGTTTTCACGACTTGCGCCGTGCCTTGGGAACCAGTCTTGTAACAACAGGGATACCTGTCACTACTGTTGCACAGGTTTTGGGGCATAGAAATCTTGAATCAACAAAGCAGTATATATCGCTGGATACAGAACATCTGCGAGATGTTGGGCTTAGCTTGGAAGGGCTTATGCCAGAGGAAGAAGGTGATGACCATGCCGTTTAGAAGTAGGTTTTCTTCTTCAATAGAAAGATATCTTGAATACCGTAAGGGAATGAATTATGGGGGTGAAGGCGAAAAACGCTACCTTATGACGTTTGATAAATACTGCGCGGAGTACTTTCCGGAAACCGACTCACTCACTAAAGAAGCAGTGCGGGGCTGGTTTTCCGATGAAATAGCCAAGGGACATCTGGCTTTGGAGAACAAAGCAATCACTATCCGGATGTTTGCAAGATTTCTTGGACCATCCTCTTACATTCTTCCAATGGCTTATGTCCCCAAGGCGCCACAGTACGTTCCTTATATCATGACAGATAAGGAACTTCAGTCGTTTTTTTCAGCTGCTGACCACTTTTCCATGTACCGTGACAAATCGTTTTTGGATGAAGTTATGCCGACCCTTTTACGTTTTATCTACGCATGTGGACTTCGACCGGGGGAAGCCCTGCGCCTGAAAAACGCGGATGTCGATCTCAAAACAGGAGAGATATTCATCAAAAACACAAAAAGGCATAAGGATAGGATTATCGTAGCCTCTGATAATGTCGTTTCTCTGTTAGCACGTTTTGACCTGAAACGTAAAATAGCCGTTGGTGAGACGGAATATTTCTTTTGCAATCAGGATGGATCACAGTTGTCTCTCCATCATCTTGACCGGACCGTTCAAGAATGCTGGAAGAATTCCAATCCCGATACAGATCCGGCAGACCTTCCAAGAATGAGAGCATACGATCTGCGCCACAGATTTGCATCTGCCGTTTTGCAGGGATGGATTGACGAAGGAAAGAACCTTTATGTTATGCTCCCATATCTCAGAGCATACATGGGGCATCAAAGTTTTTCAGATACTGTGTATTACATCCATCTGCTTCCGGATCGCCTCATGAAATCTCCGGGGATCAACTGGGAAAGGATCGACCGTGTTGGATTGGAGGTGGACTTATGGAAGGATTAAGCCCGTTCTTCAGACTGGTACATGATTATTTTGTGATATCCCTGCCCAAAGAACAGAAATGCAGCGAACATACCATTCGCTCATACAGAAAATCACTTGAAATGCTCCTGGACTACGTAAAAGCTGAGAAAAATATCAGGCTGGATGAAATAACCTTTGAGATGATCGATCGCCAGATGCTCTCCGGATTTTTGGATTATCTGGAAGAAGATCGAAAGTGCAGTCCGTCAACTCGCAATCAAAGACTTCACGCCATCAATGCTTTTTTCAGATACGCAGCCCAGGAGGATATAACTGTTGTATCACACTTTGAAGAAATCCAAAAGGTCAAAAAAGTAAGGGTTGAAGAAAAGCTGGTGGAGCACATGAGCGAAACGGCCGTATCCACAATCCTTCAGCAGCCGGATACATCAACGGATAAGGGAAAACGTGATGCATTTCTGATGCTGTTCCTCTACAAGACGGCCGCACGCGTCCAGGAACTTGTAGATGTAAAGATAAAGGATATCCAGCTTGGAGAATCTCCACGTGTCACTTTGCATGGCAAAGGAAGCAAAGCCCGTGTTATCCCTCTCAGGGATGACGTAGTCGAGCATTTGAAAGCGTATCTTCTGAAATTTCATAGTCAGGAATCAATGTTTTCAGAGCAGTACTTATTCTATACCGTACGAAGCGGAACGAAAAAGCGCATGACTGAAGCCAATGTAAGAAGTATTGTTCGCAAGTACGGACAGATGGCACGTAAGATCTGTAACGAAGTACCTGAAAATGTTCATCCGCATTTATTCCGAAATCCAAACTTAAATAAAATCTAAACTTTCGCCCAACAAACACGATTATACCATGTTTTTTCTTTCTGAAAGTTGAAATTTTATTTTTCGTTACCACCTTGCTCTTGTATCATTCAGGGCAAGGAGGTAATGACAATGAACATTGAAAACTTATTACTACATTCAGACGAACTGATACAGCATATGGAAGACGATGGATATTCCAAAAGCTATATCCTTCTCCTTAAAACAGAGATTAACTGGCTTAAGAAGAATGGAAACTCTGTTGGTTCGTATGAGGGGCCTGTCAGGTCAGACAGAACCAAACAAAATCAGCAGAAATGCAACGTCGATATCGTCTGGAGTACGGAATCCTAAAGCGCTTTGATCTTGACGGTATATTTCCTGACTACCGAAGGAAAGAACCGTTAATAAAGCGTGGGGCATATCACCAGCTCACCCCGGCATTCAAGGACACAGTTGATACTTATCGTAATGCAGAACTCAAACGCGGGCTCAAGCCACAAACGGTTAAAGGCAATGTATCTGCAGTATCCTGCTTCTTACTTTCTATGCAGGACAAGGGATGCTGCAGTCTTTCAGATATCGATGAAGAAGCGACCATGTCGTTCTTTAACGATGGCTCCGGGAACATTGCTCTGTCAAATGGTTACCGGAAGCAGATATCCCTTGTATTCAAGGCCGATCTTGGAAGGTACGATGGGGATGCAAAAAGGATACTTGCCTACCTTCCCAAGACAAGACCTCATAGAAAAAACATCCAGTATCTTCAGCCGGAAGAAGTGGAATGCCTGCATGAAGCACTGTCTCCTGAAGCAATGCCACCCTTAAGTCTCCGCAACAGAGCAATAGGCGTGCTGTTATTCTTCACGGCACTCAGGGCATGTGATATAGCTTCATTGACCCTCGGAGAGATTGACTGGGAAAATGACGAACTTCGGCTTGTCCAGGATAAAACCGATGTTCCGCTAACCCTTCCGATGTCGGCAATGGTCGGTAATGCACTTTATGATTACATAGTGTCCGAACGCCCTGATAGCCATGAAGAGTATGTTTTTCTTGGCGAAAACCGTCCCCACGACCCTATAACAGCCAGCGCTGTTTTTCTTATCGCTTCCAAGGTATATGATGCAGCATCCATCAGGCTGGAAAAGGGAGATAGGCGTGGCTCCCATCTTTTCAGGTATAATGCTGCCACCGTGCTTATAAGCAAAGGAGTCCCCCGCCCGGTTGTCAGTGCAACCCTTGGGCATGATGACCCGGCTTCCCTGGATTACTACACGTTCGCAGACATCACGCACCTCCGCGAATGCGCCCTGAGTATTGCCAGGTTCCCTGTCAGGAAGGGGGTGTTTGACATATGAGTCCTTTCCGTTCAGGATTTGCTGACGAACTGGAAAAATTCGTCAAGTACCGCAAGGCATCCGGCTCTTGGAATGAATATGCCAGCCGGCAGAATATAGAATACTTTGACCATTATTGCGCCGACTGCTTTGACTATTCATCCATCCCCACACAGGCAATGGTTGACGGATGGTGTGCAAAAAGGGACAGTGAAACAAGTGGATCATGCTACACGAGAACCCTTCCTGCAAGACAATTCATTGAATACCTGAAAAGCCGGGAACTGACTGACATAAACGTGCCAGCCACACCAAAGCTCAACAGGAGAAAATATGTTCCCCATCCGTTCTCTGATGAAGAGCTTGCGCGATTTTTCGAAGCATGTGACAGTATCGTCCCATATAAAAACAGGCCCTCCTCCGTGCTTCGAAAGATACAATGCCCTGCTTTTTTCAGACTTCTTTACAGCAGCGGTATACGGACAACAGAGGCTCGCTACCTGAAAAGAACAGATGTGGATCTATCCCACGGAGTATTGGATATACAAAAATCAAAGGGCTACGACCAGCATTATGTGGCTCTTCATGAAACGATGACGGAACTTCTGGTAAGCTATGATGATGCCGCTGACAGGCTTCAGCCAGACCGCACATGGTTTTTCCAATCCCTGAAGGGCGGATGCTATGGCATGGATTGGGTCAATGATAACTTCAAGAAGCTCTGGCACGTGGCTAACGGAGATCCCAGGGGAATGGTTCCATATGACCTCCGGCACCATTATGCGATAGAGAATATCTGCTCATGGGAAGACGACGGCTTTACTTTCAGTGAAAAGCTTCATTACCTGTCAAAGTCCATGGGGCACCGTTGGATACAGTCGACACTATACTACTATTCCATTGTTCCCCGGCTTGCTGATAAGCTGCGCGAAAAAACTGAAGCCGGATTCAATGATATCGTACCGGAGGTGTGGGATGAAGAAGATTGACGATGCCCCGGTAATAGCAAGGAGAATCTCGGAGTTTCTGTATGAGTACGCACCGCAGTTCCTTACTAACAGCGAGAATACTTTAAAGGGGTATAGCGATGCGCTGACGCTATATTTCCAGTTTCTGGAAGAGTCATGGATTACCCCATCCAATCTGAGCCACCACCATCTTGAGAAAGATTGGATTGAAAAGTGGATCCTATGGTTAAAGGAAAACCGTAAGAATTCTCCCGAAACATGCAATAATCGTCTTGCCTCTTTGCGGAGGTTTCTTGAATATCTTGCCAGCAAAGACATCAAGATGGAGTATTTGTACCAGGAAGCAAAACACATCAAACGCCAAAAGTGTCCGAAGCGTAAAGTGTCCGGTCTTTCACGGGAAGCAGTTACTGCCATGCTGGAAGCCCCTGATACAGCTACATCAATCGGTCGCAGGGATTTGGTATTCTTAACGCTTCTGTACGCTACAGCCGCCCGGATGGATGAAGTGTTATCTATAAAAATCGGGCATATAAACCTTGATGCCAACAAACCGTATATCAACCTCTATGGTAAAGGAGACAAACTTCGCACTTCCTATCTGCTTCCGAGGGCAGTGGCGCTGCTCAGGAAATACGTGAAAGAAGTCCATGGACTATCCCCTGATCCAGATCGTCTTCTGTTTTATAGTCGCGTCGGTGGAAACTATAAAAAACTGACGGAAGCTGCTATGGACAAGCGAATTAAAATGTATGCCAAAATCGCCCATGATAAATGTAGCGATGTCCCGATTAAAAGCCATGCGCATCTTTTCCGCCATGCAAAAGCCTCACATTGGATAGAGGACGGGCTTAGTATTGTTGAAGTACAGTTCCTGCTTGGTCATGAGCAGATAGAGACGACCATGAAATATCTGGACATAACAACGGCAGAAAAGGTTAAAGCACTTGCAACCCTTGAAAACGAAAAGGAGAAGAAGGTCGAGAAGAAATGGAAAAACTCCAACGCTTCTTCCCTCACCGGGTTCTGCGGCTTAAACCGGAAATGATACCTCAAAATAAAATCACAACTTTCTGCTGGCTAAATGCTTATAGGGAGTGGAATGTTAGCAGAAAGTTTGGATTTTATTTAAGTTTGGATTTCGGATCATATGGCAGTGCGGTTTCTCCGGCATGGACGTACCCGCTTTGGAACACTGGTCTGAGTATGATTTTATCATCTTCTCGACCGTGTCATGGGACAGCGGGTGGATTTCTCCATAGGTTCTTGCGTAAAACAAGGGGCTGTCGGGATTGCCATCTTGATGGTAATCTTTCAAGTACCTTTTCAGATGTCTGACCGTTTTGTCCATCAAAGGGATGTTGCGGTACTTCCTTCCTTTACCCAGGATCATCAGATAAGGTGTCTCGGCATCAAGATGTAGCTGACCAACGCTCATCTCAAGCAGTTCCGATATTCTTGCCGCCGTATCATAGTACAGGATCAGCATCATCTGGTTGCGCCGACCAATCCGCGTCTCCGGATTTGGAGCCGCAAGCAACTCTTTCATCTGGTACTCTTCAAAGTACTCGATGGGACCGGGACTCACCTTGACGCCTTTTACGGTGCATACATCAAGATAAATCGACATAAGATTTTCGCTGTCCTCATGGGCCACGAATTCGAGCAGCGAATGTATAGCGGTTATCCGAAGGTTGCATGTTTTTTTCGCATACTTCTTCACGTTCAGCATCCAGTCCATGAAGTCTGTTATGTTCGCCCTGCTGAAGTCCTCGAACGTCATTGCCTCGCGCCGGACATGCTTTTCCGATTCAAGGTAATCGATGAATCCGTTTATGCTGTCCCTGTAAGCCTTGACCGTATTAGGACTCACTTTACGGATATCTTGGAGCTGGTGAGACATGAACCTTTTGGATAAAGTCCAGAATTGCATGCTTTTGTCCATCTTTCGTTTCTTATTCTTCATAAGGCACCTCCGGAATCAGATCTTCAAGAGGTTCCGCCATCCTCCTATAGGCAGGGAAGAATTCGGGAACGAAATGAAAGTAGTATAACGTCTCGCGTACGCTCTGGTGTCCCATATAGCGCATCAGGTACGGGAGCATTGCATTGAGGTCAAGTCCCTCTGCAGCCCAGCGGTTAAGGTTGGTCCATGCGAAGTGATGCCGGAAGTCATAAGCCCTCGGGCGATTCTTCAGTTCGAAATCAGGGAAAGCCTTCATCCAGAACCGCCTGAAATTCGCCGAGACGGCGCAGGACTCGTAGCACTTCTCACCATGGGGGAAATAGTATTTCCTGTCCGGAAACAGGATGCGAATTCTCATGTCGTACCTATCGAGGTAGTCTGCAAGCTCGTCGCTGATGAATATCCGTCTGCTTTTGGGACCTTTCGACTGCATGATATCAATGTAGTGTTCTTCCGTATGGACGTTGGCGTACTCCAGTGTCCGTGCCTCCTTGCAGCGCAGCCCACAACAGTACAAAAGACGGAAAAGCGCCGGAAAGACAAGCTCTCTCCCCTTGAAACTTTTATGGGGTTCGATCTTATCCAGCTCGCCAAAGAAAGCGTCCACCTCCTCTGGCATAAAGAAATAGGGATTCTCGGCAACTGGATGGGTGATCGTTTTGGGCGGTATGACATATGCCTCGAAACCGCGCGCACGAAGGTAACGGCTGAATTCCCTCAGCACGGACACGGTGCCGTACAGAGTTGCATTTGACGAAGATATCGCTTCCATATATTCATCCGTCACTTCTTTTGTTGGAATACTTATGGTAGATGAGCGTCTTTCCACGAAGCTTACGTAGTTGTTCAAATACCACGCCTGTCCATCGTAAACGTATCCGAGGTTTTTCTTGTATGCGACAAAGTCATGGGCATGCTGTCGTAGGCTGCGTTCAGTCATAGTGGTCACCCCCTTTCGGCAAGGGGAGCGTGCATTCGGCAATCTTCGCATCGTCAGTCGTGATGTAGATCATGACACTGTCCTTGCTGCCGTGCCCCAGCATCTCCGAAATGACTGGCAGGGGAATTCCCTTGCGTAGCATTCTTGACGCTGTGCTATGCCTTGTGATCCGCGTACCGTATATACGTCCCTTGGTCTCAATGTCAGAATCGTTAACAACATTGAACAGGATGCCCCTGATCCCGGCGTGGCTCATAAGAGGCGTATATGGAGCCTGTGCGCGAAGGAAAACCATGTCGGAGTCGCTCTGGGGGCGCTCGTTTAACAGGTAGTCGACCAAAGCATTCCCGATAGCTTCCGTGAGTGGAATGTCATGGCTGCGTCCGGTTTTTTGCTGGATGATGTGTATGCAGTCATGCTCCCAGTCTATGTCCCCAAGCCGGATTGCGCAGATGTCAACAGCCCTTAACCCGGTATTAAGCGCAAGCAGTGTGATTGCTTTGTTTCGGAAAGATATGTCGCTTGATTCTGAAATCCGGTCGATAATCTTATTGTATTCATCATCGGAATACACCTTGAGGATGTCACGCTTCTTGGGAAGGTGCTCTGGAATTTCACATAGGAACTTCTCCGTGTGCTGGTGCATGCCTAGGAAGATTTTCAATCCCGGCATATGTGCTCCTAGGCTTGTGGCCTGGTACTTCTCAGAACATACGACAGTAATAAAAGAAACAACATCGCCGCAGACGATATCTGAGAGCTTATGATAGCCTTTGTTTTCAAGGTACTCGACAAAGTAATAAGTAAATCTCCGGTAACCGTCGATGGTGTTATGCTTCAGCTTTCGCGCCTCTAACTCGTCCACGTACCTTGAGAAATCTTCCCTCAGCGCGTCTGAAATGATTGGAAACGACGCTGAACTGAGCGCTGGTGAAAAGTCCACGATGCCCTCCATGATATAGGACTCTACAAACTTGATGCATCTGGTATACGCAACCGTGCGATCATGATGGTATCGCTCTGTGTTTTCTGGGATTATGTGAGAATCATCGCTGATAAATGATTGTCCCAGTTCAAATGTGTAGTGAGTATCCCCCCTTTCTTTAGCCATACGGCAGAGTTTGTGGAAGAGGGTCACATAGAACCCCCTCGTGGATTCCATGAACCCGGACGATTCCATCTGTCCCAAGATGTTGTCCGTCAGTTCTGCTACTGATAATGAGTTTCTATCCATGAACTCACCTCCCTTCGAGGTAAGTATGGCAGATAGATAAATGTATTGATATACTATCCCGAAGTTTTTGTTATAAACGTAGCAAAATCAAGCAGCCTGATATTTCTTCGGGATAGTTAAAACATCGGTATAATCAAAGCTATTCCGAATTCGGAATAGCTTTGATAACGGTCCTTCCTACAGGAACAGACAAATGGAACTGTTATCTGCACGCATAGGCTCATCCGTCCATTACTGTGAACCCTTCACTCCGACCAGCAAATCCAAAATAGAACGCTGGTTTTTAACGATGCGGCTCCAGTATCTCGCAACACTTGATATGAACCGTTTCGACTCCCTTGACGCGCTCCGCAGGGACTTCGATGCCTATGTGTTGCGCTATAACCAGTCTATACATTCCTCCCTGGACGGGTTGTCGCCACAGGAGCGTTTTTTCTCCGAACCGGAAAAAATCCGGAGACTTTCAGAATTCGATGCAGCCCACAGCTTTATGCTGGAGATCGAGCGCAGGGTTTCTGCCGATGGTGTGGTATCCATTGACAACACGGAATACGAAGTGCATTACCGTTACGCAAAACAGCGCATACGCATCCGTTACTCGCCAGATCTTTCAGAAACATACATTGTGGAGCCATCTGGTGAACTTACAGCCACCACCATGCGTCCGCTGAACAAGAAGGACAATTCCCTGATCAAAAGAGAAAAGATCCGCCTCAGCGACACGGAAGGAGGCATCTCATGACTGATTACTTATCAAGGTACGGGTTGGAACAGAATCCTTTCCTCAAAAACGCTAAGGACATCCTGCTTAATACATCTGAATCCTCAGAAGTATCGACACGGCTCACCTTTCTTTCCGATACCAAGGGCATCGGCATCCTCACCGGTGAGCCAGGACAGGGCAAGACTACTGCGGCAAGGATATGGGCTGCCTCTTTGAGCCCATCCCTTTTCAAAATATCCTACAACTGCCTGTCCACTCTCACCGTAATGGATTTTTACCGGCAGATGGCGTATAGCCTTGGCATTGAGCCACGTTTTAGGAAGAATGACATCTTCAATGATATCCAGTCCGAGATCCGCCGTCTTTCGATTGAAAAAAGAGTGACCCCAGTCATCATGATCGATGAAGCAGATATGCTGGGCCACAAGGTCCTTTCCGATCTCCAGCTCCTTTTCAACTTTCAGATGGATTCACGGGATCTGGCGATCATCCTGCTCATCGGACAGCCCCGCCTCAACATTACACTGAGCCAGGGGATGCACGAACCCCTCAGGCAGAGGATCGTGATGAACTATAACATGGGCGG
>ERZ842401.7351-NODE-7351-length-11307-cov-6.408283_pt1 | contig 11307 bp, 9 predicted proteins | sample MGYA00521270_ERZ842401 | MGnify/ENA primary metagenome ERZ842401 (study PRJEB31892, sample SAMEA3878208) | bioreactor metagenome | biome: Moose rumen | place: Sweden | collected 2011-10 | study: EMG produced TPA metagenomics assembly of the PRJEB12797 data set... | reverse complement strand
ACAAAATCGCCGAAAAACACAAGCCCCGCCACATTCGGATGCACTTTGCCGTCAGAACCTTTTTTAGCGGCCCCGATTTTCATAAGGAAGATTTCGTCAGAAAGCGAGTTCCAAATGTGATTGATTTTTGAGAGACGGAACATATTTCTGTAACGCTGGATTGAATCGGCATTGAGGTCAGAGATGAAAAGATTCTCCAAAATTTTTCCGTCCACGGTGGCATCGCTTTGGTCGCGGAGCATTCCCTTCACTTCTTCTTTGGAGCATTTGAAGTCACCATCACCGTTGCGTCTAAAAGTTCCCGAAAAAAGATTGTTGTTTATGAAAACAGGTCGGCTCTGTCGCTCAGCACGGGGAACTTCTATCACAACAAGGTCTTTGCCCTCATAATTTTGGATATAAACATCATTTTCAAGGAGAATATTCTCGCTCACTTTTTTGGGATTGTTCAGCGTGTTCCAAAAATCGCTCACAAGGACAGCGGCATTTTCAACGCCCTGCACAGAGAATTTGCCCTTGCTTTCTTTGATACCGAGAATAATCGTTCCACCATAAGTGTTCGCAAACGCAGAAAAAGTTTCCCACAAACTCGCAGGAAGCCCGCCTGAAGCAAGTTTACATTCAAGAGAAGCCGTTTCTCCAGAAAGGATTTCGGATATTTCTTTCATTAGGGATATTATATCACAAAATCTGAAAATGTGATATGATAATTGGGTTTACAAAGAGGTACAAAAATGGCTTTGCAAGGATATATTCACCAATTAGAATCATTCGGCTGTGCAGATGGTCCCGGCTCACGATTCATCATTTTCTTTTCGGGCTGTCCGTTCCGCTGTTTGTATTGCCACAACCCCGACACATGGGAAATGGCGCGCGGAAAACTCTACACCGCCGACGAATTGCTTAACGAAGCCGAAGATTGCCGTGACTTTTGGGGCAAGAAGGGCGGCATCACCGTTTCGGGCGGAGAGCCGCTTGCCCAGATTGATTTTTTGCTCGAACTGTTCACAAAGGCAAAAGAACGCAACATAAACACCTGCATTGACACGGCGGGAGGCCCGTTCCGCAAAGAGGGTGAATGGTTTGAAAAATTCAAGAAGTTAATGGAAGTAACTGATATTCTTCTCGTGGACATTAAGCATATTAACGAAGACGAGCACAAAAAGCTCACGGGGCAGACGGGCAAAAATGTGCGCGAGATGTTCGCCTATCTCGACGAAATCAAAAAGCCGATTTGGATTCGCCATGTCTTAGTTCCGGGAATCACCGACAACGACGAATACCTCATCCAAACGCGCGATTTTATCCGCACACTGCACAATGTGGAGCGCGTGGAAATCTTGCCGTATCACGGGCTTGCAATCTCAAAATACAAGGATTTAGGAATCGATTATCCGCTCGAAAAAACCGAAAGTCCCACGCAAGAGCGAGTGGAACATGCTCGTGCTATACTTGAATGTGAAAAATATATAAAATGGAAGGAATAATCGCGCCTTCTTTTACACGCCGTAAGTCGCAAGCACTTCTGTGAGCATGGGAATGAGCTGCTTTTTGCGACTCACGACATCCTTCAAGAAGTAAATTTGTTCTTCCTGTTTGGGGAAATTCACGCACTGAATGAATTTTTCTTCGCTCGCAATGAGCAATTCCGAAGAAAGCGTGGAAATATCCGTCACGAGCAGCGTTGAAAAAAGCGCACCGTGGCTTCTTCGGGCAATTTCCAAATCATCGAGGAATTCTTTTTTTCGTTCAAGCACTTCTTCCGTGCCGTCAACTTCAATTTGGCTCACCGTAAAAATCGCGCCATTCTCGTTGTATTCCTTCATGTCCTGATTTATGACTTCATACGAAGTTCGCCCGCTAATTCGGCTTCCCGCCTTTATGATTTCCTCGCCGAGCTTTTGAATATCAAGCCCCGTTTTTTCCGAAAGAAACTTCGCAATTTCAACATCAGTCGGCGTGGTGGTGGCACTTTGCAGAATAAGCGTGTCACTTAAAATCCCGCAGAGAAGCAATTTTGCCACATCAAGCGGAATTTCAAGATTCTGCTCACGAAACATCTTCGTGATAATCGTGGAAGTTGAACCGAGCGGCATATTAATGAAAGAAATCGGCAATTTTGTGTGAATTGAGCCGAGCCTGTGATGGTCAATGATGTCGCAGATTGTGTAATTTTCGATGCCGTCAACCGCCTGTGTAAGTTCGTTATGGTCAACGAGCGCAACGGAAATTTTCGCCTCATGGTGAATGTCGATTTCGCTCAAAATGCCCACGACTTTGTTTTCATCGTCAACAACGGGAAGAATCTGACTCGCTACTTCTTTAAGGCGCGGCAAAATCTGCTGAATTGAATCGCCCGCTTTAATTGGCTTAATCGTTTGGTCACAGAGCACGCGCGCTGGCGTAGAATATAAAATGAGCATTGAAGTGGAAGCCGTATCATACTTGCTTACGATAATGCTCACGCCGTTCTGATTTGCTTTTTGAATAATTTCATCTTTTGGAACGCGCCCCGCACTCAGCACAATCGCACGCACCCGTTTTTCAAGACAAAGGTTCTGAATGTCTTCGCGGTCGCCTGTCACCACAACGATACTTTCCGTTTTTTCGTGGCTTTCGAGCGTTTTTTTGAAAGAATCAAAACTCGTCGCACCCGAAACGACCGTGTAATTGTGGAGCATGTCCGCTTCATCCCCCATGCAATAGATTTTTCCCTGGAGCGTGCGAGCCATCAACTGCACATCAGTTACGACCGAAATATGATGCTCGGGGTTCAAAATGCGAAAAATATTGTTCATGAACGAGTGATAGTTCAAAATCGCCTTGTAGTGCCCTTCATCGTCAACCACGGGAAGCACTTTTCGCCCATTTTGTCGCATAAAAAGAGAGGCTTCCCAAAACGGTGTCATTTGATTTATAACATCTGCCTTGTCATTCATGTAATATGCCACGCGCGGGTGCAAATCGGGAATGAATTCAGGCGGCGTAACACCAATTTTTTTGTAAATGTAATCAGTCTGCGGATTTAACTTACCCGCGCGAGCCGCCTTGTATTCCGTGCAGCCTTGCGCATTCTTAAATGCCGCGTATGCCGTTGCCGCAACAACTGAGTCAGTGTCAGGATTTTTGTGTCCGAAAATGTAGATAGTCTTTTCCATAGTTATTTCCGAGAACTTGTTTTTAGAACTGGCTCCATTGTGACATTCACACCGAGTTTTTTGAAGATTTTTCGGTCAACTTCGCTCAACATAACCGTGGTGTGAACTTGACAACCGCGTAATTTTGGAAGCTGCTCGATCGCTTTTTTGCAGTTTTCATTCGTGGGAGAAAGCATTGCAAGTGCAACAAGCACTTCGTCGGTATGTAAGCGGGGGTTATTTCCTTTTAAGTAATTTACCTTCATGTCTTGAATCGGCTCAATCATGTCTTTGGGGATGAGCTTCACTTTGTGGTCGATTCCCGCAAGATGTTTTGTGGCGTTCAAGATGAGAGCCGCACATGTTCCCAAAAGGCTTGAAGTTTCGCTCGTGATAATCGTGCCGTCTTCAAGCTCAATCGCCGCCGCAGGGAGAGAAGATTTTTCACCGCGTTCGTTCGCCGGCACAACGACTTTTCGGTCTTCCACGGTGATTTTCGCCTGCTTCATGAGAAGCGCGATTTTGTTAACTTCGTTTTCTGTGCCTTTGTCTTCGATTAAATCGTCGAGTGCGGTGTAGTAGCGGCGGATAATTTCCTGCTTGCTCGCCTCACAGCAGGCTTCGTCGTCAAAAATGCAGTAGCCCGCCATGTTCACGCCCATGTCCGTGGGCGATTTGTACGGATTTTCGCCGTAGATTCCTTCAAAAATCGCGTTCAGAACAGGGAAAATCTCGATGTCGCGGTTGTAATTCACGGTGGTTTTGCCGTACGCTTCGAGATGGAAAGGGTCAATCATGTTCACATCGTTCAAGTCAGCGGTCGCCGCCTCGTACGCGAGATTGACCGGGTGCTTCAACGGAAGATTCCAGATAGGGAAAGTCTCGAATTTTGCGTAACCCGCTTTGATTCCGCGTTTTTGTTCTTGATAAAGCTGGCTCAAACACACCGCCATCTTTCCGCTTCCAGGACCAGGGGCAGTAACGACGACGAGCGGGCGAGAGGTTTCAACATAGTCGTTTTTTCCGTAGCCTTCGTCGCTATCAATGAGCGAAACATTGTTTGGGTAGCCTTCAATCATGTAGTGGTAATAGCATTTGACATTCATTCGTTTGAGTTTGTTCTTGAATGCCTTCGCGCTTTCCTGACCTTTAAAATGCGTGATGACGACCGAGCCGACCATAAGCCCGAGATTCTGAAATTCATCGCGGAGCCGCAATACATCTTTGTCGTAAGTGATGCCCAAATCGCCGCGCACTTTGTTCTTTTCGATGTCAACCGCGCTGATTACGATGACGATTTCCGCCATGTCGGCGAGCTGCATGAGCATTTTGAGTTTTGAATCGGGCTGAAACCCGGGGAGGACGCGGCTCGCATGGTAATCGTCAAAAAGCTTGCCACCAAATTCCAAATACAATTTATTGCCGAACTTGGCAATCCGTTCCTTAATGTGCTCAGACTGTATCCGCAGATACTTTTCATTATCAAAACCATTCTTCATAACGGAATTTGATTATACCGGAAGAGAAAAGAAAAATAAAGCATTATACTTCGTCAAATTCGTGGCAAAAATTGCTCATACCATTGTCAAATTCGTGGCATTTTTGTAATATACTATCGTCAAATTCGTGGCAAAAATTGCTCATACCATTGTCAAATTCGTGGCAAAAATTGCTCATACCATTGTCAAATTCGTGGCATTTTTTCGGAGATAAACATGTTAAAGCGGAAATTCTACGATGAACTTTATGATTGGAAAATGACAAAAGAAAAAGAATGTCTCTTTGTGACAGGTGCACGGCAAATCGGCAAAACATACATAATCGAACAATTCGGTCTTGAAAATTATGCGAGTTATGTGTATCTCAATCTTTTTAAACACCCAGAGCAACGGACAATTTTTGAAGGAAGCCTCGAACCAAATGAAATCTACAAAAAGCTTTCTCTTCTTCTGCCTGACATCACTTTTATCGAAAAGGGAACGCTGATTTTCATTGATGAAATACAAGTGTGCCCGAAAGCCCGCACTGCGCTCAAATTCTTGGCGATTGACGACCGATATGATGTGATAGCTTCTGGTTCTCTTTTGGGAATTCATTACAACAAACTCAGCGATGAAGAAGAAATCGAAAAAGAAATTTCAATTCCCGTCGGTTATGAGCGGGAAGTCGAAATGTACGCGCTTGATTTTGAGGAATTTCTGTGGGCAAACGGCGTGTCAGAAGAGGCGATTTCTCTTCTAAAAGGTTATTTTAATCGTCATGAAAAAATCCCTGAAGAAATAAACGAACGCTACCAAAAATTATTGCATGAATATCTCGTGGTGGGCGGAATGCCCGAAGTTGTTAAAACTTTTTTGGCAACATCGAATTTTCAGGCAGTTTATGCAGAGCAACAGAAAATCTTCAAAGCATACGAAGATGACATTCAACTCTACGCAAAAAACACGGAAAAACCAAAGATTCTTGCATGCTATAGGTCAATTCCACGGCAATTGGCAAAAGAATACACTAAATTCCAATACAAAACCGTCGAAAAGCACGGAAGCGCAAAAAAATACGACAATTCACTCTTATGGCTCGAAAACGCGGGATTGATAAAACTCGTTTATAATGTGACTTTGCCCGAAATGCCCCTCAAATCCTACGAACAACCCGAAAACTTCAAGACGTATGTGACGGACATCGGAATGGCAACGGCACTTTTTGGCTTTGAAACACAAGCCGCACTTGCACGAAAGGAACTGAACGGTCACGCAAAGGGCGGAATTTACGAAAATTTGATTTTTGATATGCTCTATAAACACAAGATTCCGCTCAATTATTTCAAACGAAGCGACAGCACACAAGAAATCGAATTCATTTATGAGAAAAACAGCGCGGTCATTCCCATTGAAGTAAAATCAAAGCGAGGCAGTACAACCTCGCTCAACGAATTTATTTCTGAATTCCAGCCCCCCTACGCCTTCAAGTTGATTGACGGCAACGCAGGGAAAGACGGAACAAAAATAACGCTCCCGCAGTTTATGGCGATGTTTATTGGAGAAGAAGCACTTCTTTAAGAATTGCCAAACCTTCGTCGATTTCTTTGTAGCTGATGTTGAGCGGTGGCACGATTCGGAGCGTATTTGCGCCCGCAGTTGAAGTGAGCAAGCCTTTTTCGAGCAATTTCTTTTCAACTTCAACGGCTTTGACCGGTTCAATCATATCAACGCCAATCATCAAGCCCTTTCCGCGGATTTCGCCCACGCACTTTGCGTCAAAGCCCGCGATTGCGTTTCGGATATACTCACCTTTTTCGGTCACGCTTTCAAGGAAGCCGGGCTTTTCAAGCTCATGGAGCACGACAAGACCTGCCGCACACGCAAGCGGATTTCCGCCGAATGTGGACTGATGATCGCCCGCCTTGAACACATCCGCCGCCTTTCCTTTGAGCAAAATACCGCCGAACGGAACGCCACCCGCCGCGCCTTTCGCAAAACTCACGACTTCCGGCTCAAAACCGAGCTGTTCGCTTGCGAGAATCGTTCCCGTGCGCCCGAAGCCCGTCTGAACTTCGTCCGCCATGACGATTGCCCCCGCCGCGCGAGCCGCATCTGCCGCCGCCTTCGCCCAGTCCGCGTCAACGATGTTCACGCCGCCTTCGCCCTGCACACACTCAATCAAAAGTGCCGCCGTGGTATCGTCAAATGCCGTCTTGATTGCTTCCCAGTCATTCGCCTTGATTGTCTTAAAGCAATCGACATAGGGCGCAAAGCACGCCGGGTGGAACTTTTCCTGCCCTGTCGCAGTGAGCGTGGCAAGCGTGCGCCCATGGAACGAGCTTTCAAGCGTGTAGATGACGCGCCGTTTTTCGCCGCCGTTCAAATAGCCGTATTTTCGAGCGAGTTTGATAGCCGCCTCGTTTCCTTCCGCGCCAGAATTTCCGAAAAAAACCGCGTCGTAGCCCGTGATTCCGAGCAATTCCGTCGCATACGCCACGCCGACATCACTCACGAAATAATTGCAGATGTGGATTTGTTTTTTTGCCTGTGCAGAAATCGCCTTTACGAGCGGTTTGAAATTATGCCCGAGACAGTTGACCGCGATTCCCGCCAAGAAGTCGATGTATTTTTTGCCGTTGATGTCGTAGCAAGTCGAGCCTTTGCCCTTTACGAAAGTGACATCGAACGAGCCGTAATTATTCACAACAATTTTAGAAGCCATTTTTTTCCTCTTAAATTTTAATAAATCATCGTGCCGATACCGCGGTCACTGAACATTTCGATGAGGAGCGAATGCGGAACGCGACCGTCGATGATGTGCGTTCGGGGAACACCGCCTTTTCGCGCCATCATGCAGCATTCGATTTTGGGAATCATGCCGCCAGAAATCGTGCCGTCGTCAAAGTATTTTTGCACATCTTCAATATGAATGCGCTGAATGAGCGATTTTGGGTCGTTCACATCTTTGAGCACACCCGCCACATTGGTGAGTTGCACGAATTTTTCTGCCTGCAAAGCGATTGCGATTTTTGCCGCCGCCGTATCCGCGTTGATGTTGTATCGTGCGCTGTCCCCAGACTCGCCGAGCGCGACCGTTGAAACCACGGGGATAAAGCCCTCGTCCAAAAGCGACTGAATGATTTCCGGATGTACTTCCGTCACTTCGCCAACAAAGCCCAAGTCAGCGCCGTCCTTGTCGATTTTTTTTGCGCGGAGCAAACCTGAGTCCACGCCCGAAAGACCGACAGCCTTTCCGCCCTCCTGCAAAAGGATTCCCACGATGTCTTTGTTGAGTTTTCCCGTCAAGACCATCTGCACGATTTCCATTGTTTCGGCATCGGTGTAGCGCAATCCGTTGATGAATTTGCTTTCTTTTCCGACGCGCTCCAGCATGTGGTTGATTTCAGGTCCGCCGCCATGTACAAGCACGACCTTGATTCCAATCGTGCTAAGCAGAACGATGTCCTTCATGACCGCCGCTTTAAGCTCTTCGTTGAGCATTGCGTTTCCGCCGTATTTTACGACGACCGTTTTCCCGACCCAATGGCGGAAGTACGGCAAGACCTGCACCAAAACATCCGACCAATGCGCATTGTCCACGCGCGGGTCAATTTTTTCTCGCATTTCGCTTTCTGTATTTTCTGACATAAGATTTTACTCCTTGACTTTTCAGCAATTTATAGTATGATATATTCAGAACCGTCCAATAGAACTGCGTTATTCCCTTTTTAGGTTGGCGCACTAGAGTTGAGGACGGTTTGATTTTTTATATCATCTAAATAGTGATGATAGTATATTCTCCTGTTATCCTTCGCTGCAATAACAATTTTCACACTCACCACCGCATTAAAACCTTTTTCTTCTATTTCAATTGGACATTCATAATACTCAAAAGACGGCGCATTTTTTCGTTTTGAATATGCGTTTTCCGCCCTATGAGTCAATTTCGCTTTTTGCAAGATTTCCGCAAGCAGCGAAATTGATTTTATCTGCTCCTCTGACTTCGATTTTGAATACCATTCGTCAATACCCTGCGCAGAAATTTCGATTGTATTGCCCGTGGCTTCATTTGTCACGGAACCCCCCCCGCAACTTTTCTTTTGCCCAGCGATACAATTTCTTTTTCAGCGCACGCAATTCCTCATGGCTCAACATTATGTCCTATAATCCCCGTTAATCTTCACATAATCGTAGGTCAAATCGCATCCCCATGCCGTGCCACTTGCGTTTCCGTCTTCAAGTTCCACGAGAATGTCCACGGCTTCTTCGGTCAAAATTTTCTTTGCCAAATCCTCGTCGAAATTGAGCGGAACGCCATGGTCGAACACTTTGATTTTGCTTTCTTCACCGCCGTTCGTCTCGCCGTCCTCAAAGTAGCGTTTTGCGCCCGCACGGCTCAAGAAAGACACGCTCGTTTTTTCGGGGGTGAAGAAGTAGCCTGAGTAGCCCATCGCGTCAAGGATTCGGCCCCAGTTTGCGTCAGCACCAAAGAATGCGGCTTTTACGAGGTTCGAGCAGATGACCGCTTTTGCCAATCCCCGCGCGTTGTCGACTGTATCCGCACCAACGACATTGCATGTAACCAAGCGTGTTGCACCCTCACCGTCAGCGGCGATTTTCTTTGCCATCTGTGTGTTGAGTGCGTTTAAGGCGGCTACGAATGCGTCAAAGTCCGCGCCCGCGGAAGTGATTTCCGCGTTTCCCGCCAAGCCGTTTGCAAGAATGAGGAGCGAATCGTTTGTAGAAGTGTCGCCGTCGATTGAAACGCAGTTGTAAGTGCCCGCCGCCGAGATGCGGAGTGCCTTTTCGAGCATTTGAGAAGAAATCGCGCAGTCCGTGGTGATGAAGCCGAGCATCGTTCCCAAATTGATGTGAATCATGCCGCTTCCTTTTGCCATCGTTCCCATGCGCACGGTTTTTCCACCGATTGTCGTTTGGAGCGCGACTTCTTTGTAGTGCGTGTCTGTGGTCATAATTGCGATTCGTGCTTCTTTGTGACCTTCTTTTGATAGCCCGTCCGCAAGCTTGTCCAAGCCGTTCAAGATTTTTTCGACCGGGAGCTGCTGGCCGATAACGCCCGTTGAAAGCACAAGCACATCGCCAGAATTGATATTCATTTTTGCCGCAACCGCGACCGCTTCTTTGTTCGCATTGTCGTAGCCTTCGCTTCCCGTGCAGGCATTTGCGTTTCCGCTGTTTGCGATGACCGCCTGTGCCTTGCCGTTTGCGATGTGGTCGCGCGTGAGTTTAACGCATTCTGCCTTCACACGGTTCTGAGTGAACACGCCCGCCGCATTGCAGACTTTTTCTGAAAAAATGAGAGCCGTGTCGTTCGTCGTGCGGCTCGCTTTGATTTTGTTTAAAATGCCGTTCGCCGTAAAGCCCTCGGCTGCCGTAACGCCGCCGTCAATGAATGTATATGCCATAGTATACCTCGTTTTCTCTATTTTTTATGATTTTATGATAATGCAAAAAGATGTTCAAGAATCATCACTTTGAAAAACATAAAACCCATTTTCCCGTGTAATCTGTTGAAGATAAATCCTGCAAATAGTTTTTGTTCCATGTCATTTCGTAGTAAAGGCCCGCCCAAAGGTGTGCTGATTTTTTTCGCGTTTTTGAGGGGCTTAAGATTTCGCCTCCGTATCGGACGACAAGCGTATGGACGGAGTAATTTTCGATGTCGACATCACTGATTGTAAGTGCGCGTAAATTGAGGTGCTGGTAGGAAATGTGTCCTTTGATTCGTAAATATCTGAAAAAATCAAACGAAATCGTTTGGCGTGCAATCGGAAATGAAAGTGAGCGGAAACTGAGTGAATTGGAACTGGAAACGGGACCGTCTTCAAAATAGTATGATGTTTTTAATTCGGTTGAAAGCGTGACCAAATATGCAGGAACGAAAAATCCTTCCAATGTGAGCGAAATGTATTCATGGAGCGGAAAATTGACTGAATATCCAAAAACAGGTCCGACCAAGTGATATTTTTGAGCGGTGTCACTTAATGAAAAACCTGACATTCCCGCATACTCTCCCCAAAGTTCTTTATCACTGCTCAGATTGAAAAAAGTTCCCGTGTTTGTTTTGGTGATGGAATAGTTGAAATAAACGCCGATGTTGACTTGTGAAAAGCGCGTCTTTGTGGTGATACTGCTGTCGCCAAAGTAAAAAACGAGCGGAAAGAGCGTGGCGGAGATAGAGCGGACTTCTTGATTTGAAAGTTCGCTCGTTGAATTTGTCGAAGTAGAGTAGTGGTCATATTCAAGACGGAGCCTTTGAGAAAATGATTCGCTCCAATCAAAATCGGTGGCTGCAAAAACCATGCTTCCGTGTCTGTTCGGCTCTGCACCAAAATCAACTCGCAACCGATACTTGTCGTTTAAAATGTCGCCGACAAAAGTGATGGGATTGAATTTTGCTTTTTTAGTCTTTTCTGTTTCTTCTGGCATTGAATCAATGGTAGAATCTGAGGAAGATGATGAATCAGACTGAGTTGAGCTGGTGGATTCGGTTACGGCAGGAAAAAGAATAAAAAGGAAGGTGATGAGTAAGACTATGTTCCGTACCGAAAAAAGTGACATGAATGTATTCTAGCATAATTCTTCCTAAAAAAAAATATTTTTTTCACAAAAACTATAGACCATATCGCGGAATTCCTTTATATTCGCATTTACATCATTATTTTCAG
>ERZ842401.7350-NODE-7350-length-11308-cov-32.204034_pt1 | contig 11308 bp, 10 predicted proteins | sample MGYA00521270_ERZ842401 | MGnify/ENA primary metagenome ERZ842401 (study PRJEB31892, sample SAMEA3878208) | bioreactor metagenome | biome: Moose rumen | place: Sweden | collected 2011-10 | study: EMG produced TPA metagenomics assembly of the PRJEB12797 data set... | reverse complement strand
TCATCGCGTAATTTAATTTAAATTACAAACACGCGAAAGCTAAATGGCAAAAGCGCGAGGACTATATGGCAAGAGCCGGAGCATTATTTGGCAATTGCCGGAGCATTGTATGATTACCAGATGAGGCTTTGAACTGACAAAAAAATCGGGGGGGAAAATGTATTACGATGGTTCTGAAAAGGTTCAGAAAAAGGTCCAGGAAATGGACGTTGGCCAAGGGGAATAGCGTTAATGTTATGAAAATAGCGGCTAAATATGACTGATTATTTGGCTTTTCACTCCTTTTTTTGTAATTTTGCAGGCAATTATGGCCGTAGCAAACCTGATACAGAAAAAAGGAGCCGAGCATCAGTTCTCGTTCGAAGTGCTGCCCCCGCTGAAGGGGACAGGCACTGAGAAGCTGTTTGCCGACATTGAGAAGCTTTGCGCGCTGAACCCCGCGTTTATCAACATCACGACGCACCACAGCGAGTATGTGTATAAAGAGATGGCCGACGGACGCTTCGAGCGCCAGCGGCTCAGACTTCGCCCGGGCACCATTGCCGTAGCCGCTGCCATCCAGCAGCGCTTCAAGGTGCCCGTGCAGCCGCACATCATCTGCAGCGGTGCCACGATAGAGGATATAGAGTACGAGCTGCTGGACCTGCAGTTTCTGGGTATCACCGACCTGCTGCTGCTGCGCGGCGACAAGGCGAAGGAGGACCGTGTGTTCAAGGCGACGCCCGGCGGACATAGTCATACCACCGAGCTAATCCGTCAGGTGCAGCGCTTTAACGAGGGCTACTTTGCCAACGGCGAGCCCATCAAGAACCCCGGCGCCAAGTTCGACATCGGCGTGGCCTGCTACCCCGAGAAGCACGAAGAGGCCCCCAACTTAGAGATGGACATGCAGTATCTGAAAGAGAAGCAGGAGCTGGGTGCGCAGTATGCGGTGACGCAGCTGTTCTACGACAACGAGAAGTACTTCCAGTTTGTGGAGAAAGCCCGCCAGATGGGCATCACCATCCCCATCATCCCCGGCATCAAGCCACTGGCCAAGTTGAACCAGCTGAGCGTGGTGCCCCGCACATTCCACTGCGACATACCGGAGGCGCTGGCACGCGAGATTGTGAAATGTCACACCGACGAGGATGCCAGGAAGCTGGGCATAGCGTGGACCGTGAAGCAGTGCCAAGAGCTCTACGCGCATGGCGTGAACGACGTGCATTTCTATACCGTAGGGGCTGTGGATTCGGTGGTGGAAATCGTGAGAAAATTGAAGATTGAAGATTAAGAACAGGAGATTGAACATTAAGAATTAAGGATGAAGTTCAGTGAGGTCATAGGACAGAAGGAGGCGCAGGAACGCCTGCTGCAGATGGTCAGGGAAGAGCGTCTGCCCCATGCCTTGATGCTCTGCGGCCCGACGGGCTGCGGCAAGATGGCACTGGCCGTTGCCTTCGCCTGCTATCTGCTGGACAGGAAGCCGGGCAGCGACGACACAGCCGACCGCGCCGAGAGTCCCATGCTGCAGAAGCTGGAGCACCCCGACCTGCACTTCACCTACCCCACCATCAAACTGCCGTCGATGAGTGCCGAGCACAAGCCCGTGAGCGACGACTTCGCCCGCGAGTGGCACGAACTGATTATGCAAGGCCCTTACTTCACGCTCGACCAGTGGCTCACCGCCATCGGCGCCGAGAACCAGCAGGCCATCATCACCGCCGGCGAGAGCGACGAGCTGATGCGCAAGCTGTCGCTGAAGTCGAGCCAGGGCGGCTATAAGGTGAGCATCGTCTGGCTGCCCGAGCGCATGAACATAGAATGTGCCAACAAGCTGCTGAAGCTGATTGAGGAGCCACCCGCACAGACCGTGTTCCTCATGGTGTGCGAAGAGCCCGACAAGCTGCTGGAGACCATCCGCAGCCGAGTGCAGCGCATTGACATCAAGAAGATAGATAGCGAGACCATCCGCCAGGCACTGGTGGAGCGAAGAGGCATCAGCGACGACGCTGCCCAACGCATCAGCCGACTGGCCAACGGCTCGTGGCTGAAGGCGCTGGAAGCCCTGCAGACGGGCAGCGAGAACGAGCAGTTTCTGGAACTGTTTATGATGCTGATGCGTCTGGCCTACCAGCGGCGTGTGCGCGACCTGAAGAAATGGAGCGAGACGATGGCAGGCTTCGGCCGCGAGAAGCAGAAGCGCTTTCTCACCTTTTTCCTGCACATGGTGCGCGAGAACTTCATGTACAACTTCCAGCAGCAGGAGCTGGTGTACATGACCCAGGAGGAAGAGAACTTCGCACGCAACTTTGCACGCTTCATCAACGAAGCCAACGTGCTGCAACTGTACGACCTGACCAACCTGGCCATACGCGACATCGGCCAGAACGCCAACGCCAAGATCGTATTCTTCGACTTTGCCCTGCAGGTCATCGTATTGCTGATACAGAAATGAGAAATCAATAAAGAACGCCATATATGGAAGAGAAACAGAAAACCTATGAGATACGTACCGGCTGCGACCGCGGACTATGCTGCGCAGCCATAGGCCGACAAGACCGTCAGCTGAACACCTACGACTGGCTGGCCGACGTGCCCGGGAATGCCGACACGACCGACCTGGTGGAGGTGCAGTTCAAGCACACCCGCAAGGGCTACTATCACAACGTGAACAACCTGCCACTGAAGAAAGGCGACATCGTAGCAGTGGAAGCCAGTCCCGGACACGACATTGGCGTGGTGACGCTGACAGGACAGCTGGTGAACCTGCAGCTGAAGAAAGCCAACCTGAAGAGTGCCGACGACATCAGGCGCATCTACCGCCTGGCCCGACAGGTGGACATGGACAAGTTCCGCGAAGCCAAGGCCCGCGAACACGAGACGATGATCCTGAGCCGCGAGATTGCCAAGGGGCTGGGACTGGACATGAAAATTGGCGACGTAGAGTATCAGGGCGACGGACAGAAAGCCATCTTCTACTACATAGCCGACGAGCGCGTGGACTTCCGACAGCTGATCAAGGACCTGGCAGCCGCCTTCCACGTGCGCATCGAGATGAAGCAGATTGGTGCACGCCAAGAGGCCGGACGCATCGGCGGCACAGGGCCCTGCGGCCGCGAGTTGTGCTGCGCCACGTGGATGAAGAACTTCGTCAGCGTGTCGACCAGTGCAGCCCGCCATCAGGACATCTCGCTCAACCCGCAGAAGCTGGCCGGCATGTGTGCCAAGCTGAAGTGCTGCCTGAACTACGAGGTAGACGACTATATGGAGCACGGCAAGAAACTGCCCAGCCGTGACGCCATCCTGCAGACCCTGGACGCCGACTACTACTACTTCAAGGCCGACATCCTGGCAGGACTCATCACCTACTCTACCGACAAGCGCATCGCCGCCAACCTGGAGACCATCACCGCCGAGCGCGCCAAGGAGATTATCGAGATGAACCGCAACGGACAGAAACCCGCCGACCTGCAGCCCGACGAGGAGAAGATGAAGCAGAAAGAGAACGCCCCCGTGGACCTGCTGGCCGGCGAAAGCATCACCCGCTTCGACAAGTCGAAGAAGAAAAAGAAGAAAAAGAAGCCACAAAAGCCAAAGAATGACGCCGGTAAGGAGTAAGATACTATGGATGGTGGCGGTGGCACTGGCACTGACCAGCTGCAACCGCCAAACCATTTACAGCCATTATGAACCCGTGAGCATAGATGGGTGGGAACGCAACGACACCCTGATGTTCGACGTGGAGCGAGTGGCTGAAGCAGCTATCTATACCGTGGAGGCTGGTGTAAGGGTCAGCGATGCCTACCCCTACGCCAACCTGGCACTGGTGATAAGGCGACAGGCCAGTCCTGAGGGCACGCTGCTGACCGACACTATACACATAGTCGTCACCGATGCCGACGGATACCCATTAGGTAGCGGCATCAACCACTATCAGCACACCGTAAGGCTGACAGACATGAAGCTACAGGCCGGCGACTCACTGCACGCTGAGATCAGCCACCTGATGAGCGACAGACTGCTGCCCGGCGTCACCGACGTGGGACTGACTGTCAGGCAACAATAGTCAGGTACGCACCAGATGCCGGCCGGCATCAATACGCAGGAAAATAAACAACAGCAGGGTAAAACCCCACAGCGAAGAACCGCCATAGGAGAAAAACGGCAGAGGAATGCCGATGACAGGCGTCAGGCCCAGCACCATTCCCACATTGATAAACACGTGGAAAAGGAATATGGACAACACACAATAGCCATAGACGCGACCGAAGACCGTGGGTTGTCGCTCCGACAGATGAATCAGCCTTAGTATCAGAGCCAGAAACAGCAGCAACACACCGGCTGCACCCACAAAGCCCTCCTCTTCGCCCACCGTACAGAAGATGAAGTCGGTGTCCTGCTCGGGCACATACTTCAACTTGGTCTGCGTGCCATTGAGGAAGCCTTTGCCCTCGAGACCGCCCGAACCGATGGCTATCTCGCTCTGATGCACATTATAGCCCACGCCCTTGGGATCCTCGACCAGTCCCAGCAGCACGTTGATACGTGTGCGCTGGTGCTTCTCCAAAACATGGTTCAGGGCATAGTCGGCCGAACTGAAAAACACCATTGAGCCGACAGCAAACGCCGCTATCCATATATAATATTGTACGCGCGAGAGCATGAAGCGCCAAAGCAGGTAAACCACCAGCAGCACGCAAAGGGCCAGCTGCACCCAGAACAGGTCGAAGGGAATGACAAACAGCGAAAACAACAGGCAGGCCAGCGTGACACCCATGCAGACAGCCAGACAGCGGAACACCTCGCGCCAGTCCTTGCAATAGATGCCGACCATGACCGACGTGAACAGCTGGATGAGCAGGAACACCACAAACACGCCTATCGACGTGGGGGTGTGCCATAGCGTAGGCTCGGCGAAGCGTATGCCCACCACGAAATAGACGACCATAGCCACACCCGTGAAAAGCACACTGCCCGTCATACCCTCGCGATAGAGCATCAGGAAGAAAGCCAGATAGACCAGTGCCGACCCCGTCTCGCGCTGCAGCACGATACATATCATTGGTGTGAAAATCAATGCCAGCGTCAGTATCAGGTCCTTGGGCTTATTGATGTTGTAGCCATAGCGGCCCATGAACTTTGCCAGCGCCAGCGCCGTAGCAAACTTGGCAAACTCGGCAGGCTGCAGGCGCAAGGGGCCCAGCACCAGCCACGAGCGCGAGCCCTTGATGCTATGGGGATTGAAGATGGTGGCAAACAGCAACAGCAGCAGCAGGGCAAACAACACAAAGGCAAAGGTGTCGTAGAGCCGGTCGTCGAGCAGCAGCAGCACTGCACCCAGCATGAGCGAAGTGCCTATCCACACAATCTGCATGCCCGAACGCGACGACAACGAGAAGATGTCGGTATCGCCATAGGTATAGCTGGCGCCGCACACGCTGAGCCACCCGAACGTGAGCAAGGCCATATAAATCAGGATGGTCCACCAGTCGATGGAACGGAACACCCCACGCGGTTTACCTGTCTGCTGTTCCATAGTCTATTCGTTTGTTCTGAATGTCGGTAGCCTTATGCTCGGAAGCTTCCGACAATTCGCCATGTAAATACTGCTCCATCAGCAAACCGCCAATGGGCACGCCGTAGGTGGCACCCCAGCCACCGTTCTCCACGTAGACGGCAACGGCTATCTGCGGGTCGTCCATCGGCGCAAAGCCCATAAACACGGAGTGGTCATGACCACGGTTCTGGGCCGTACCCGTCTTGCCGCAAGGCGTGAAGTCGTAGCCGGCCAGCGCCTTGCACGTGCCGCCCAGAGCTGCCGAGCGCATGCCCTGCACCACATAGTCGTAGGCTTCGCGGCTGGCCATCGTGTATCGGCGCTGGGTGTAGACTGTGTCGAGCTGCTCGTCTTCAATCTCTTTCACCACGTGGGGCGTGATGAAATAGCCTCGGTTGGCTATGGTAGCGGCCAGGTTGGCTATCTGGAGCGGCGTGGCATTGACCTCGCCCTGTCCGATGGAGATTGAGATGATGGTCAGTCCGTTCCACGAGCCCTTGTAGGCCTTGTCGTAGAACTGCGCATTGGGTATCAGTCCGCGCTTCTCGCCCGGCAGGTCGATGCCCAGCTGATAGCCAAAGCCCATGCTCACCATATAGTCGCGCCAGGTGTTCATGGCCTCCTGCACGGAAGCGTATTTCTTACTGCCAATCATGTGATAGAGTCCCCAGCAGAAATAACCGTTGCACGAAGTAGAGATGGCCGGCACCAGGGGAAGGGGCGACCCGTGACCGTGACAGCCCACGCGCAAGCCCTTGAACACAAAACCATGTGAACAGGAATAGGCGGTCTGAGGGGTGATGATACCCTCGGTCAGGTACGTCAGCGCCTGGGTGGTCTTGAAGGTGGAGCCTGGCGGGTACTGACCCATGATGCTACGGTTGAGCAGGGGCTTCCACGCATCGAGGCTCAACAGGCGATGGCTCTTGGAACGCTGTCGGCCAACCATCATGCGGGGGTCGTAGCTGGGAGAGCTGACCATACAGAGCACCTCGCCGGTCTTGGGTTCGATGGCAACCACCGACCCGATCTTTCCTTCGAGTAGCCTTTCGCCCAGGGCCTGCAACTTCACATCGAGTCCCAGCGTCAGGTTCTTTCCCGGCACCGGCGGACGGTCCAGTTCGCCGTTCTTATAGCTGCCTTGGATGCGTCCATGAGCATCGCGCAGCAGGATCTGCACACCCTTCTCGCCTCGCAAGTATTTCTCGTACGAACGCTCCACGCCCAGCTTCCCGATATAGTCGCCAGGCTGATAATACTCATCCTCTTCAATATCGGCAGGCGACACCTCGGCCACATCGCCCAGCACATGGGCGCCAAAGGCATGCTCGTACTGACGTATGCTGCGCTTCTGCACATAAAAGCCGGGGAAGCGGTACATCTTCTCCTGAAACACGCTGAAGTCGTGGTCAGACAACTGACTCATGAACATCTGCTGCGTGAACTTGGAGTAGCCGGGGTTCTTGTTGGGGTCCTTGATATTGGCCATCCGGTCGTCGAACTCCCTGCGGCTGATGTTGAGGGCATTACAGAAATCAAGGGTGTCCAGACGGTCCTTGGCTTCGTTCATCACCACCATTATATCATACGACGGCTGGTTGTAGACCAGCAGTTCACCGTTGCGGTCGGTGATGACACCGCGCGAAGGATAGTCTATTTTCTTAAGGAAGGCGTTAGAGTCAGCGTTTTTCTTATAGTCATCGCTCATCAGCTGCAGGGTGAACAGGCGCACAATGTAGATGGCAACCATCACAATGGCTACGCCCCCAATCACGAACCGACGGTATTCCCCTCCGTGCTCCTTCACCACTCAAACTATTTTCTTACACTTTCCAATGTCAATATTAGTACCAGCGTGATCAGGGTGCTGCCAGCCACGCACTCCAGCCAATAGAGCCAGTTGAAGAAATTGAACGACTCGATGGCAAAGAACACCAGACAATAGAGCAGCGTCAATATGGACGCCAGGGTGGAAAACTTGCCCAACCCCAGAGCCTTGACCGACGACTTGATTTCCTCCTCGGCATCGCGAGGCAGGAAGAGTTCCAGCAGATAAGGCTGCAACACGCCCACCAGCGTCATGGAGGCGGCAGCAACACCAGGCGTATTAGAGAAGGCATCGACACACACGCCCATGGCGAAGCACCAAAGCAGGATGGCCCAACGGGGATAATTGCGGGGAAAGACAATAGCCAGATAGACATAGAGCAACGGCATGGCACAATGGAACAGCTGGATGCGGTTGAGCACCAGCGCTTGTGCCAGGCAAAGCAGCACAAAGACAAACAGACGTCTCAGAAAATCTATTGACATAGCGTACTAATGTTTTCCTTTAATCATTTCGAGCGAGTCGTGAACAGCCTCCTGCAAGCGCATACGCTCCAAGAAGTCGCGGTCGCTGATGACACACACATCGCGCAGACGGGAAAAGTCGGTCGAGAGGTTCAGCTTCAGACGATACGACAGACCGTCGGCAGAATCGAAGATGCCGACAATCTTGCCTATTGACACTCCCGGCGGGAAGATGGACGAATAGCCGCTGGTCTCCACCCAGTCGCCCACCTTAAACTTGGCATGGCGAGGCACATCCTCCACATAGGCCACCACCGGACTGCCACCATTCCAAGTGACATAGCCGAAATAACCGCAGCCACGGATAGTGCAACTGATGCGCGAGCGCTGGTTGAGCACAGGCATCACCACAGCATAGTGTTCGCTGGCCAGATAGACCACGCCCACCAGTCCAGTGCCACTGGCCACACCCATGTCGGGCTGCACTCCGTCGGCAGTACCCTTGTCGATGGTCAGCAAGTTGTCGGGATGGCTCACCGAGTTGCTCACCACCTTGGCAGGAATCAGCTGATAGCGCGAGAGGCGCTCCAACTCGGCCTTTTGGAAGCGCAACGTGTCGGCCTTGGCATCGGCCAAGGCTTGCCGCAACTGCGCCACCTCCTGCTCTAAGAACAGGTTGCGGCGCGTGAGCAATGCGCTGCGCTGTGTCAAAGTGAAAAACTGCTCCACCTCGGCCTGTATCTGATAGATGCCGCCTACTACAGCATTTGCCGACGATATCCACACGCTGCCTTGATAGCTGTTGTTTCTAAACAGCATCACACCACTGACCACTTCCAGCAAGAGGAAGAGCAGCCAGTGGTTGTTTTTGGTGAGGAATGCCAGCAGGTTGTGCATCCTATCTCATCAGGAATGAGAAACGGTCCACATTCTTCAAGGCGATGCCGGCTCCCTTAGCCACAGAGTGCAAGGGATCCTCGGGCACATGGAACGGGATGTTGATCTTATCCTCCAGGCGTTTGTCGAGACCGCGCAGCAAGGCACCGCCGCCACTGAGGTAGATACCGTTCTTCACGATATCAGCATACAGTTCGGGCGGGGTGTTCTCCAGAGCGGAGAGCACAGCATTCTCAATCTTGGCAACAGTCTTGTCCAGACAATGGGCTATCTCCTGATAGCAGACGGGCACCTCCATAGGCAGAGCCGTGATACGGTTAGGACCATGTACAACATAGTCCTCGGGTGCCTCGTCGCCCAGGTCGGTCAGGGCCGACCCCACATGTATCTTGATGCGCTCGGCCATACGCTCCGAGACCTTCACATTGTGCTGACGCGACATATATTCCTGGATATCGGCCGTCAGGTCGTCGCCTGCCGTACGGATGGAGTTGTTACTTACTATGCCGCCCAAAGAAATCACGGCAATCTCGGTAGAACCGCCACCAATGTCGACAATCATGTTGCCCTCGGGGGCCTCCACATCGATACCTATACCTATGGCTGCTGCCATGGGCTCGAAGATGAGATACACGTCGCGGCCGTCAGCATGTTCGGCAGAGTCGCGTACGGCACGCAACTCCACTTCAGTAGAACCGCTGGGCACGCCAATCACCATACGCAGCGAAGGCGAGAACAGGTGATGTCCCGTATGTACCATCTTTATCATACCACGCATCATCTGCTCGCAGGCCGAGAAGTCGGCAATCACGCCATCGCGCAAAGGACGGATAGTGCGGATATTGTCGTGTGTCTTTTCATACATCATCTTGGCCTGCTGTCCCACGGCAATCATCTTGTCGGTGCGGCGGTCGAGTGCAACAACCGAAGGCTCGTCTACCACGATCTTGTCATCACTGATGATAATCGTGTTGGCTGTGCCAAGGTCCATGGCCAGCTCTTGTCTAAAACTAAAAAATCCCATTCTAATTTACTATTGGACGATTTACGATTAACTTTCTCGTCATTTACTCGTTGACAAACCAACTGTGGATGGCCGTGTCGTAATGACTACTGACGCCAAAGGCACGGGCAGCAAACATCTTGCGGTCCTCAATGTCGGTCTGGGCACCCTTCTTGTTCAGGATATCGAGCAACACACCATATTCAGCCTTTGAGGGAACAATCACCACATCCTTGAAATTCTTGGCACCAGCACGGATCAGCGAGATGCCGCCAATATCAATCTTCTCGATTATGTCGGGCTCGGAAGCACCGCTGGCAACAGTCTGCTCAAAGGGATAGAGGTCTACGATGACCAGATCGATTTCGGGAATGTCGTACTGAGCCATCTGTGTGCGGTCGCCTTCATTGTCACGGCGGCCCAGGATGCCTCCAAACACTTTGGGGTGCAGGGTCTTTACACGACCTCCCAAAATAGAGGGATAGGTCGTCACGTCCTCTACCTTCTGGCAGGCATAACCCTGCTCTTCAATAAACTTCTGCGTGCCTCCCGTCGACAGGAACTTCACGCCCTCTTCATTCAGTTTCTTCAGCAACTCATCGAGTCCGTCCTTATGGAACACGGAAATCAATGCCGTCTTAATCTTTTTAACTTCAGCCATACCTATTTAATATAACGTTATATGTTTGGGGGTGCAAAGTTACAAAATAATTCATAATCTGCCATTCTTTATCCTCATTATTTTTCGTTACGGCGCAAAAATATTATCGCAGGTCAACGCCATCTGCAAATAATTCTTAAAACGTTTTGCAGTTCACCCTTTTTGTCGTACCTTTGCAGAATTATTTTACGATTTTGCCTTTTTAGGCTCTTTTTAGAATGAGAAAGAGAAGAAATCAGAATAAGCGCAGACATGGTCTGCAAATGGTGACCCTCTGCATTAGCACGACAATGGTACTGGTGCTGCTGGGACTGATTGTGCTGTCAGTACTGACGGCACGCAATCTGCAGAAGAGCCTGCGCGAGAATGTAGAGATCAGCGTCATCCTGGGCGATACAGTGTCTGTAGAGAACGGAAAGGCGCTGGCAGCGGTCATCCGCTCGCAGACATACGCCCGGGAGGTCATCTATATCAGTCGCGACGATGCACTTCAGATGGCGAAGAAAGAGATGGGTATCGACCCCACAGAGTTTGCCGGTGGCAACCCCTTTTCTTCCGAGCTCACGGTAAAGATGGCTGCCGAATACGCCAACACTGACTCTCTGGAGACTATTGTTGCCACGCTGCTGCCCGACAAGCGTGTGGTGGATGTGGCATACACGAAAGACGAGATTGAAGGTATGAACCGCATCCTGGAGCCCGTCAGCATTGCGTTGCTCATCGTGTCGGCCTTACTCATCTTTATCTGCTACACCCTGATCAGCAACTCCATCCAACTGAGCATCTACTCACGCCGTTTCCTGATATACAACATGAAATTAGTGGGTGCATCATGGGGATTCATACGCCGCCCGTTTCTGAAGCGGTCTATCGTCATCGGACTGGTATCAGCCACGCTGACATGCCTTTTGCTGGG
>ERZ842401.7349-NODE-7349-length-11310-cov-90.738694_pt1 | contig 11310 bp, 13 predicted proteins | sample MGYA00521270_ERZ842401 | MGnify/ENA primary metagenome ERZ842401 (study PRJEB31892, sample SAMEA3878208) | bioreactor metagenome | biome: Moose rumen | place: Sweden | collected 2011-10 | study: EMG produced TPA metagenomics assembly of the PRJEB12797 data set... | reverse complement strand
CGGTGATGTCGAAGGCTCCCTGGGTGTCCTGACTAATCTGCTGAGCCAGCTGGAAAACGTCGAGAAACATCTTGCCGGGCTTCACCGCCTGGTTGTTGTTGATTTTCGAAATGGTGCTCTGCTCGTTGAACATCGACAGCGCAGCATCTACCTCTTTCAGCTTGGCGACCACTTCCGTTTGCAGGTCTTCGTCATACTGATACGTCACATGATATGTGGTACCGAAGATGAGACCAGAGCACTGCTGATAAGGCATCGAGTGCTGCTGGCGTATGATGAGTATAGTACCTACGATCAATATCACCAGGAAAGGGATTTGCCACTTTTTCATATATCAATAATCACGTTGAAGTTTGCCGCCAGACAATCTTTGTCGTTAGTGCCAAAGCCAGGCACATACCACGTATTGCCAAAATCACCCTCCTTATGGGCTATGCGCCGCTTGTAACGTACGCTCCAGCCCAGATGCAAAGGTCCGAATATCTTGGCGTCGATGCCAATGACTGCTTCTAGCCAGTGCATGTTGCAGGGATAGTCCTGGATGCTGAATTGTGTCTTACTCTTCCATACCGGGTCAGGCAGATTCTCGCGGATGATGTCTACTTTATATGACGTGAAGGCATAGCGGAATCCGGCATACAAGCGGTTAGCCTGGTGTTTGTTCTTCAGGATGTTCCAGTCCATACCGATACGGAAGAAGGGTGCTGTGGTCTTGTAAGTCAGTCCCGTCACCTCATCATTCTCGCGATTGGCACGTCCGACACCCAATTCGAAGATGGGGAACCACTGGTCGTGCAGATTGATGCGCAGAGCACCTTCGTACTGCCCATGATCGCCAAATGTCGCCATAGCAGCACCCACAAGATCGAACGAGACGGAGAACCCACGGAACAAGGGTATAGAGTCCTTCTCCATGCGAAACATCTTCAGTTGCGCATGGGCAGGTGTGGCGTTGCCAAAGAGCATCACGATGCTAATCAAGGCTGCCGAGATATATGTATAAATGCTCTGTCGATTGGTCATAAGTCACGCTCGGATTTGTGATTACTATCGAGTCAATGGAAGTGCTCTCGTATCTTACCCCCGTAATGGTATGGAAGAAGTTGGCCTGGCAGTCTACCGACTCGAAGTGTGGATAATTCTCCTTCTTGATATATAAGGTACTCACATAATAGAGACCTTTGTGTGCTTGTGTCGTGTCGGTTCTGAAGAGATAGAAGGTGTCCTCGGGCTGCATATAGCTGGCGGGCAGGTCGAATCCGGCAATGCCTGTCAACGCGTTTTGCAACAGGGTATCCTGACCGTCGGCACGTCTGGTGAATACCCAGATGGTGTCGGTGCCTATCCCTTCAGGATTCATATCGGAGCCGATGATTTCAATATGATAATCGGCAGTATGATACAACGGGCAATCGATGGAGGTACATCCAGCCATGAGTGCCGTCAGCAGCACGAGTATTCCTACTATTTTCCGCATCTGATTTTCTCCTCTATCTGATAGTCGTTGCGGCCAGCACTACTGCGGCTGATGAGGTCGCCTAGGAATCCAGCCAGGAACAGCTGCGTACCAATCATCATCATCGTCAGCGCGATGTAGAAGTAGGGTGAGTTGGTGACCAGACGCATGGGTATGCCGTTATAGAGCGCCCATGCCTTCTCAGCGCCTAGGAAGAAGGCTGCCAGGAAACCAATCATGAACACGATGGTGCCCAGGAATCCGAAGACGTGCATCGGCTTCTTGCCGAAGGTGCCCAGGAACCACAGCGTCAGCAGGTCGAGATAGCCGTTGACGAAGCGGTTCCAGCCCATGAATTTCGACTTGCCGAACTTACGGGCTTGGTGGTGTACGGGTTTCTCGGCTATCTTGTCGAATCCGGCATTCTTAGCCAGATAGGGCATGTAGCGATGCATCTCGCCATACACCTCGATATTCTTCACCACTTCCTTGCGATAGGCTTTCAGTCCGCAGTTGAAGTCGTGCAGGTTCTTGATACCGCTTACCTTGCGTGCCGTAGCGTTGAACAGCTTGGTGGGAATAGTCTTCGACAGGGGGTCGCCTTGTTTGCGATTCTGCTTGTAACCACTCACCAGGTCGTAGCCGTCTTCCTTAATCATACGATACAGCTCTGGAATCTCGTCGGGCGAGTCCTGCAAGTCGGCATCCATGGTGATGATCACGTCGCCCTGAGCCTCCTTGAAACCGCAGTAGAGCGCAGGACTCTTGCCATAGTTGCGACGGAACTTGATGCCCTTCACGTGTTCTGAACGGGCTGCCAACTCGGTAATCACGTCCCACGAATGGTCGGTAGAACCGTCGTTGACAAAGATGACCTCGAAGCTGAACTTGTTGGCCTCCATCACACGCTCTATCCACGAGTAGAGCTCAGGTAACGATTCGTCCTCATTATAAAGAGGTATAACTACTGATATGTCCATCTATACTATTTACAATTTGACTATTTACAATTTACAATTTATTTTCTTATTGCTTGGCGTTGCATCAGGGCTGCAATAGGCAGTCCCACGAATATGCCTGTCGTAATGTTGATAGTCAGCATGTTCAGCGCATAGTCGATGGGTCGCATGCTGGCCAGTTCCTTCAGCCCTTCGTCCATCTGTTGGCGCATGCCGTAGATGTCTACCATCTTCCGGCCTTCCTCTGAGTTCAGCATCGTGTGGAATGTACCCAGCAGATAGCCTTCGTCGATGTAGGCGAAATAGACGTAGATGACTACTGCCAACAGCAGTCCGGCATAGAAGAAACTCAGTATCAGATAGGCATAGCCACGTCCGAAGGAGATGATGCCTTCGCGGGCCTGATCACGAAAATGGCGCAACCTGTTGGCTGCGAAGAAGGGCGATGCCACGATGAGCAGCATGGCAGCCATACCCAGGGCAGGGTAGGCCAGTCCTTGTATGTAGCACACGAAGCTGCCAATCCACATCAGCGACAGCAGCGCTCCGTCTTGTCGTGCAAATGCTTTCAGTTGTACGTATTCTTGTGGTGTCATTTCTGCGTGCAAAGGTACAAATAAATTTGTAATTGAAAAAAAATATTTGCAATCATTTGCTGTTTCTCGAAAATTATTTGTACCTTTGCAGCCGCTTACGAGCAAAAATGGGCAGTCCTGTACGGCCAGCTCCCTCGGAATCCCCCAGGATGGGAACATAGCAAGGGTACTTGGTTGTAGCGGCGCGATACAGCAAGCTGCCCACCCGCCTCTTTAGCTCAGTTGGCCAGAGCACGTGATTTGTAATCTCGGGGTCGTTGGTTCGAATCCGACAAGAGGCTCAGAAGAAATGAGAAATGAAAATGAAAGAAATGAGAAATGCTTTATTGGCGTTTCTCATTTTCGATTAACCCATTTCTTTCATTCCTTTCATTTCTTTCATTTCTACTCCAAGTCTACCACCGTTATTCCTGCACCACCAAACTGCACATGCTCGTCTTTCGCACGTACCACGTTGGGTACCGTGTTCAGGTATTGGCGAATCAATTGGCGCAGGATGCCCGTACCCGTACCGTGAAGAATACGTACTCGCGACATACCAACCAGTATCGCATCGTCCAAGAAGTGCATCACCGTGTCCAGAGCCTCGTCACCTCGCATACCTCTGACATCTATGTCCTGATGGAAATTCTGCTTCCGGTCTTCTATCGTCGAGCGTGTCACCTTCGAGGTCTGAATAGCCAAGTGGGCGTGCTTATCGGCTGACGACTGGGCCTCAGCCTGCCGCTTTTCCGTTCTTTCCAATTGTTCCAGCTTTACCTTGCTTCGCAGTCCGCCAAAGATGACCGTCACCTGCTTGCCCTGTATGGCTTCTATCTCGCCGATGCTGTTCGTACCCTTGATGCGAACGCTGTCACCCTTTTCCAAAGGACGATTACTATCGTTCAGCACCGCCTTAGCACGTTCTGCCAGTTTCTCGCTGACGGCCTTCTGCTCTTCGTTTTTCTTCTCCTTCCGCTGGGCTTTGCGGGCCTTGCGTTCCTCCATCTGGCGCAGCTTCTTGGCAAAGTCTTCTTCGCTCATCAGTCCCTGCGTGTCCGTCTCAGCCACCTGCTCACGGAACTGTTGCAGCTCCTCGCGAATCAGTCGTGTCTGCTCCTTTTCAGCCTGAGCCTCACGGATTTCGCGGATGGCATTCTCTATCTTGCGGTTCGCCTCCTTCAGCAGCTCGTCAGCCTGTTGCTGGGCACGCTTCAGAATCTGCTTGCGCTCACGCTCTATCTCCTCCAGATTGGTCTCATAGCGCTGAATACTACCCTCCAGCGATTTCTCGTGCTGATGAATCGTCTGGCGCTTGCCTTCCCAATAGCGTTTGTCGCGCACGATGTCCTGCAGGTATTTGTCACTCTGGATATACTCCGAACCCACGATGTCCGAGGCGTCTTTGATCACCTCCTCAGGAATACCCGTCTTGCGGGCTATCTCGATGGCGAACGAAGAGCCTGGCTGGCCTATGCTGAGTTGGAACAGGGCCTGCATCTGATGTCTGTCGTAGAGCATCGCACCGTTTACCACCCCAGGATGATCTTCGGCAAAATGCTTCAGATTCTGGTAGTGGGTAGTGATGACGCCGAAGGTCTCTTTCTGCCAGAACTGCTTCAGCACCGCCTCGGCTATGGCTCCGCCGATGGTAGGCTCCGTACCGCCGCCAAACTCGTCTATCAGCAGCAGCGTGCGGCTGTTGGCTTGCTTCATCATGTTCTTCATGTTCAGCAGATGGCTCGAATAGGTAGACAGATCGTCGGCTATCGACTGCTCGTCACCAATGTCAATCATGATATTCTCGAAGAGTCCGCAGGTGGAGCGGTCGCCTACGGGTATCGACAGTCCGCATTGCAACATATACTGCAACAGACCCACCGTCTTCAGACATACCGACTTACCACCCGCATTCGGACCAGAAATGATAAGGAGACGTCGGTCTTGCGTCAGTATGATGTCCAATGGAACGGCTTTTTTGTCTTGCCGCTCCAACGAGCGGCGCAGCAGCGGATGGATAGCCCGAATCCAGTCGATGTGTGGCTCGGCCTTCACCTCAGGCTCGAAGGCCAGCATCTGCTCTGCCATCTCAGCCTTTGCCTGTATCAGGTCTATCTCTGCCAGGAATTGGTATGAGTCGAGCACCTCTTGCACGTGGGGCCTCAGTTCATCGCTGAATACCGTCAGTATGCGGATGATCTCACGACGCTCTGCCGCCTCCAACTCGCGCACCTTGTTGTTGGCCTCCACCACTTCCGCAGGCTCAATGAATACCGTCTTACCCGTGGCCGACTCGTCGTGCACGATACCATTGATCTTACGCTTCATACCCGGTGCCACGGGAATCATCAGTCGTCCGTCGCGCATGGTGGGAGCCACGTCTTGTGCTACCAGTCCTTCACGCTGAGCCGAGTGCAGTATAGTATATAATGTACGCGAAATCGAACCCGCCGTCTGCTCCATGTCGTGACGGATACCAGCCAGCGTCATCGATGCCGAGTCCTTGATTTTTCCGAATTTATCCAGTATCGAGTCGATGCGACGAATCATGGCCGGAAACGTCAGTACGTCTTCCGCCAAGCGGTGTAGGGCAGGGTAGGCGAAGGTTGAAGGTTGAAGGACGAAGGACGATGTGTTCCTTCGGAAGTTGGAAGTATCAAGGTCGATGTTGGATGTAGACTTCGTACTTCCTCCTTCGTCTTTATTAAGAAAATCCACGATATTCCCAATAGTTTCCAGCGAACGACGCAAGTCCCACAGCTCCTCTTCCTCCAGATGGGTGTTCTCCAGTCGGATACGAGCCACCGACTCGCGCACATCGAAGAAGAAGTTCAGCTCAGGCTTGTCCGTAGCCGTCTTCATCCTGCGGAATTCGCGTATCTGCTCCATCCACTCGTTCACCAGCGTGGCATCGTCGGAGTAGGCTAAATCGTCCACCTTCTCCTTGCCCAGCGTGCTCAGACAATAGCCCTTCAGCAGCTGTCGTATCTCGTCAAATCCTATCTTCGATTCAAAGTTCTTTGGATAAATCATGCCACAAAGGTACAATTTTTCTGCATCATGTGCAAAAAGTTCATTTAAAATTTGGTTAATTCAGAAAAACTTCGTACTTTTGCACCCGCTTTCGGACAAAACGAGCACTGGAGAGATGGTAGAGTGGTCGATTACAGTAGTCTTGAAAACTACCGTACCGAGAGGTACCGGGGGTTCGAATCCCTCTCTCTCCGCTGATAAATCTGCGTAACTAATTGATTTTCAATGGGCTACGCAGATTTTCTATTTCTCCGTTACCCAAAATCAGACCCAAATCTCATCCAAAACTCGGAGAATTCTGAAAATAGCAATTCCTAAACTATCCATAGCTTCACGACAAGTCTTGGTCCATACTGCTTGCATCTTCAAATTGCCCCCTTTGCGAACAAAGAACAATGGCTGGATGATGTGAACTTCCTTACGGACTCGCTGCCAGTCAAACAAGTATTATGCAATCATTGCATCATAAAATATGCAAAAATCATCTGCCATACAGAAAATTTCAGTAATTTTGCCCTCCGATTTAATAAAAATTGTGATATGGACTACCTGCCGAAAGATCCTGCCATACTGGTTTCAAGCGTGAATATGCTCCTGAGAGACGAGGAGTTTGACACGCTGGAATCACTGTGCTATAACTTCGGCACAGAGCCAAAAGAGATAAAGAACTACCTGTTCGGGCACGGTTTTGTGTATAGTGAGAAACAGAAGCAATTCCGCCCGATAGGCTATGACAAAAAAGAATGATAACGAAAGACAGTATAGAGACAGCCTACAGTTTTCTGCATCAGAAGCAGAGAATCTATGTTCATTCGACGCTCGATTGGCAGAAGGATGACATTGAAATCGCTATTGCTTCCTATGTTGATGAAATGAGCCAGGAGCTGTATGAAGTTTTATCCGACCACAGAACCGATTTCCTCAGAGACCAAAAGAGGTTTGAGAAAGATATCACCGAAGCTGTTAAACAATTAGAGAGTATGTTATGAAGGAACAGATTTTATCAGATAAGCAAAGACGGGCTAAGCGCATATATGGTACAGTAGGGATTGCACTCATTGTGCTGTGTTTCATTTTGAGCTATTTCTACCGTCCTTACGCTTATTCTCATCACCTTAATGATTTCCATCTTGCCGATAGTTATACCAGTTTCTTTGGCGTGCCGATTATCGTTTGCCTGACACAAGCATTCTTCCGCAAAGAAAGCGAGAAATGGAGCATCCCCAAGAACATAGTTTACGCTGTGCTTATGCTTTTCGTGTGGGAGGCCGTTGATGGTTTTCTTGCAGGAAGGATGGACTGGGTGGACATCATAGCAAGTACCATTAGCGGATGCTATACTTATATCCTTTATCTGCTTTTCGGCTTCAAACATATTGGGGGATATAAAGAATGAACAACATCAGCCTCCTGCATATCGCCCTTATCTACCTCGCTGTCATCAACGTCGTGACCTTCCTGGTCTATGGCATTGATAAGTGGCGCTCGACCTCTGGTCGCTTGCTACCAACGGGACGCAAGAAGGCCAAGCCATGCAGTTGGCGCATATCGGAGGCAACCTTGCTGATATTGGCCGTCATTGGTGGCAGCATCGGAGCTTTGCTTGGCATGAAGATATGGCATCATAAGACTCTGCATAAGGGAGGAGTCCGCGATGTTGATAACATCGTGGAGGGTACCAGTTCAAGTATAGCCTCCCGCTGATTCTGTTGGTACAGATAGCACTTATATACCTTTTATTAGATTGTTAAGATGAAGAAAGATACCGTTCAAATCTCAGATAGAACTTGTACCATATACAAGTCTGAACACCCTGAATACCTGCTGATTCAGCCAATTGATGAGCATGACTTGGAGGTATTGGACAATGAGGTGGCAACGATTGAGTCCCTGACCAACAAGTCCTTTACGTTAGTAGCCTTTGAAATCAAAGACTGGCAGAGCGAACTCACACCTTGGACGGCTCCTGCTGTCTTTGGGAAGATTCCCTTTGGGGAAGGAGCAGTAGCAACGCTTTCTTTCATTCAGAATATACTGATTCCAGAGTTGAAGCGAATGCAACTTTTCGATAAGGACAAGATGCAATGCGTGTTAGGCGGCTACTCTCTGGCAGGCTTCTTTGCCTTATGGTCAAGTTATCAGACAGAATTATTTGATGGTATCGCAGCTGTATCGCCATCCGTCTGGTATCCTCAATGGATGGAGTATGCAAAGGACAACAAGCCCTTGGCAACCTCCGTCTATCTCAGTCTCGGTGATAAGGAAGAGAAAACGAAGAACCCCACAATGGCTCAGGTTGGCAACTGTATTCGCAAACAGCAGGAACTGTTGACAGCGCAAGGCATTAACACCATTCTTGAATGGAATCCCGGCAATCACTTCCAGCATTCTGATGAAAGAACGGCCAAGGGATTTGCATGGCTCATCAATCAGAACTGACAAGCAAGACTGTCAATGTTTAACTGAGTTTAAAGAATTGTCAGCAATGTTTACCGTAGTTTAAATTTGGTGCCATAATGACCTCTTCGGAGTGCCACTTTGTCATTCGGCACGTAAGTTGCTTTTAGGTGTGTGAGAGCCGGAGCCACAAGGTAAAGGCTGCGATTGAGCGAGAGCAGAGTGAAGCTCGCTTCTACTCTGCCGAGCGTGAGCAGGCTCGACCGAAGGTCAAGACACTCAGAACATACGTTAAACTAAAAGTATAATTAGGAGGTATTGATTATGTTGAACGGATTGATGAAAAGCAACAGTTGGTTCCCAACAATGTTTGATGATTTCTTTAACACTGATTTCATGCCTCGTGCCAACAGTACAGCACCCGCAGTCAATGTCAAGGAGACAGACAAGAGCTATGTAATGGAACTTGCAGCTCCAGGCATCAAGAAAGAATATTGCCGCGTAGCCATCAATGACGAGGGCAACCTCACCATCGCCATTGAGGACAAACAGGAACACAAGCATGAGGATAAACATCATCACTATCTGCGCCGCGAGTTCAGTTACTCAAACTACGAGCAGAACTACGTGCTGCCAGACGATGTGGTGAAGGATCAGATCTCTGCCAAGGTCGAGGACGGCATCCTGACCGTCACCATGCCGAAGACCGAGCCGAAGCAGAAGGTCACCAAGGCCATCGAGGTATCATAAAGTGATTCCACTTCCAAACAGCAAGGCCCCGACCTGCAGAAATGCAAGCCGGGGCTTCTTTGATTATATATGGAATGGCAACTATGCCATGAAGTGCTTGATATGACGTGTGGATCAGGGGACGGTTCTCTGATCCGTCCAGAAATTAGAAAAGAAACAACGAAACAAAATCATAAATGGGTTATGCGATCAGGAAGCAGGATTCAGGCAACTGGCCCGAATAACGGGCATCAGTTACGGGATTATTCAAAGAGTAGCAATAGATCAGAGAACCGTCACCTGATCTACTGTTTGGCACGACATCGTGTTTAGGACATGGACCACTGGCGCTGCTTTAGGCGCACGGTGGTGACAGCAAGAGGGTGTGTCAAAATAGGCACATCCTCTTTGATTCAAAGCACTGCAAGTGGCTTTTATTTATTTCCCTCCACCAATCTTAGAGGTGAAGATATCAGTCTTTGCCTCCCATTTCTCGATAGAATACTTCACATCGCCATAGCGTGAAGAGTAGTTCACAACAATCTTGTCATCATAGCCATTGCCATTGTAGTTTTGTACTGCATAGAACTCGGTCAGATACACCTCACCATCTTCAAACTCATAGACGGCATAGACGCGGATATAACGGTCCAAAATTCTTCCGAGGCTGTTGCGAGAGTAGAGCCAAGCCTCGTCTCTTGTACCAATCTCAGCCAGTTTCGCTTTCAGCTGTCCCTTTCTGGCATTATCTGGTGTGGGATATTTCTTCTCGATGGCAGCCTTGGCACGAGCCATAAAGTCTTTGTCATCCCAAGCCTGACCTTCGAAAGCCTCGTATGATTTCACCGTATAGCTGGCAGGTACGATGGCCATCACCTTTTTGTCTGTCCCTGGCATGGTAAAGGTTAGCATAGTTTCTTTTTTACCTAATTGATAATTCTCGTCGTAGGCTATCACCTGCACTGTCTTTTTCTTTTCAGGTACAACTCCCTTAACAGCCTTTTTTAAGAGTCCGAACTGTGCATTTGCAACTGTGGTGAATGCGAACATAGCAGCGATTGCCATTACCGAAATTTTGATTGATTGTTTCATAATAATTTAAATTAAATGGTGAATAAATTTTGTTTACTATTTGTAGTACATTTCCATTTGTCGTGCAACCTCTTTTCTCACTTCATTCTTCACCATATCACGCAGGCTGAGTAGTAAGCGCATCTGCTCCTGAGTATAGCGTTCAGTTTCGCGCTGCTTGTTGGTAAGTATGTTGTTGAGAGGTTCCATACCATAACTTTGATTTCGGTTGCAAAGTTACGGCAAAAACCTCTCTCTCTGTTGTGCAGAATCTGCCAAAACTTATGCAAAATCTGCCAAAATGCCTGATTTTACTGTATTTTCGCTAAATAGTCGCTTGGGGTGATACCAAAGAAACGTTTAAAAGCTCTTGTAAAGCTCGACTGATCATCATAACCACACCGCAATGCCACCTCGAATATCGATAGTTCGGATTGTGTGCCGAGCAGATAACGGGCTTTCTGCATACGGATGTTGGTGATGTAGTTCTGTGGAGTCTCACCTGTGATGGCCGACAATCGTCTGCGGAATTGCGATGTACTCATGGCTAAGGCTGATGCCAACTCATCTACATTCACGTGGTTTCCCTCCATCTGTTCGGTAACGATGTTCATCGTCTTTGTCAGGAAATCTTTATCCTGTTCAGTCAACTCGTCTTTATCCTGTTCGTTCTTGTCGTTAGCTATTGCATGCTCATAGCGCTGGCGCAGTTCGTCGAGTGTCATCGTTACCTCACTTAGGCGCTTGCGTTGCAGAGCTGTCAGCTTGCGTTGGCGCTCTATCATCACAACAGCCAACAGCAACAGAACCACACCTATGATTATAATATAGGTACGCGAACGGCGAACTGATGTGTTCTGTTCTTGCAATTCGTCAACACCGAACTCAGCGTTATAGCGTGCCAAAGTTTCGGCCGAAGCCTGATTGTAGAGCGAATCCTTCAGCAGGTTAAATGCCTCAAGCTCTATGCGTGCACTATCAGGGTTGAGTGTCCATAGTGCCTGATAGAGTCCGCGACGGGCCTGCATCTCGTTATAGGGATTATCCATTTCGCGACACAATCGGGCAGATTCGCGAAAATATGCTGCGG
>ERZ842401.7348-NODE-7348-length-11317-cov-5.416533_pt1 | contig 11317 bp, 9 predicted proteins | sample MGYA00521270_ERZ842401 | MGnify/ENA primary metagenome ERZ842401 (study PRJEB31892, sample SAMEA3878208) | bioreactor metagenome | biome: Moose rumen | place: Sweden | collected 2011-10 | study: EMG produced TPA metagenomics assembly of the PRJEB12797 data set... | reverse complement strand
CCCCGCCGCGAGTTCGACGAGGAAGCCCTGCAGGAACTGGCCAACAGTATCCGTGAGGTAGGCATCATCACCCCCATCACCCTCCGTCAGATGGACGACGGCAACTACCAGATCATTGCCGGTGAGCGCCGTTGGCGCGCCTCAAAGATGGCTGGTCTGAAAGCCATTCCCGCCTATATCCGTACAGTGGAAGATGAAAACGTGATGGAGATGGCCCTTGTGGAGAATATCCAGCGCGAGGACCTGAATGCCATCGAAATAGCTCTCGCCTACCAGCATCTGGCTGACTCTACAGGCATGACACAGGAGAAGATATCAGAGCGTGTCGGCAAGAGTCGGGCAGCCATCACCAACTATCTGCGACTGCTGAAATTGCCCGCTCAGATACAGATGGCCCTGAAGAACCGTGAGATGGATATGGGACATGCCCGTGCCCTGCTGGCTCTCGACAGTCCTTCCGCCCAAATCAAGATGTTCAAGGAGGTGCAAAAGAACGGCTATTCCGTACGCAAGGTGGAGGAAATGGTCCAGCAGCTCAAGAACGGCGAGGACATGCAGACGGCCAAGAAAATAGCCTCCACCCCGAAGCGGCTTCCGGAGGAATTCATCACCCTGCGCAAGCGATTGGCAGAACTATTCCAGACTAAGGTACAGATGTCATACAGTCCGAAGGGAAAAGGCCGGATCAGTATTGCATTCAACAACGAGCAGGAGTTGGAATACATTATGAACACCATTGACAAAATAAGAAGTTGACACATCATATAATGATAACAAGCCGGAAGCTGCTGGCTGTCATCATCCTGCTGACAGGAGGCCTGACAGGGAGCCGTGCCCAAAACATCGAGGAGGACAGTCTGACGACAGAGGCTGCCCCAGCTGACAGTATTGTCGCCGACAGCCTCAGCACGGGCATCAGTACGACCCTAGCAGGACAGCCGCTCCCCAGGAAACTGCCAAAAGACTGGTCTACCTGGAAGCCTGACCCGCAGCGCGCACTCTGGTTGGCCTTGGTATTCCCCGGTGGTGGACAAATCTACAACAGGAAATACTGGAAGCTGCCCATTGTCTATGGAGGATTCATCGGCTGCATGTATGCCATGAACTGGAACAATAACATGTACAAAGACTACTCCCAGGCCTATCTCGACATCATGGATGACAATCCCGGGACAGCCAGTTACAACAAGTTCCTGCATCTGGGTGCACAGATTACGCCTGCTAATGAAGAACGCTACAAGGAGATCTTCCGGAAGCGAAAGGACAAATTTCGCCGCTGGCGCGATATGAGCTTCTTTGTGATGGTAGGTGTTTACGCCCTTTCGGTCATCGATGCCTATGTAGATGCAGAGCTGTCAGTATTCGACATCTCCAAGGACCTGAGCCTTCGGGTGGAGCCTACACTCATGAACGACGGTACTTCACGCCATCCGTTAGACTCGTCGGTGGGTGTCCAATGCAGTTTAAATTTTTGAAACTAAAATAATAAGATAATAAGGAATGAAGAAGAAACTATTATGGATACTCGTCGCTGCGTTCTGGCTGACGCCTTTTGCGACACAGGCACAGACGGTGGTGGACGAGACTGATGAAGAAGATGATACAGAAACCGTCATTGGCGATGAATTCGACGAGGATGAAGAGGAAGGTGCCATCACGCTGGGTGAAGACGAGTTTGCCGTCACCGACGAGGAAGGCAATGAGGAGGTGATTGAGTTCCCCGAAGCAATGACCTATGACCTGGACAGTCTGCTGAACCTCTATATGTCAAAAAACTACTTGAGCGAGGACAACGACTGTGAGATGAAAAACGTCAATCCGGTCTATCCAAAGGAGGTTTTCATTGAGCGCCTCAGCATGATACCCTCCGTGATGGAACTGGCCTACAATGATGTAGTGCAGAAGTTTATCGACCGATATAGCGGTCGATTGCGCTATTCCGTCAGCTATATGCTCGGAGCCGCCAATTTCTATGTACCTATCTTTGAGGAAGCACTGGAGGCCTACCAATTGCCGCTTGAACTGAAATACCTGCCTATCATCGAGTCCGCCTTGAATCCGAAGGCCGTGTCACATGCCGGAGCCGCTGGTTTGTGGCAATTCATGATTGGTACGGGTAAGCAATATGGACTGGAAGTCAACTCTCTGGTCGATGAGCGCCGCGACCCCGTCAAGTCATCGTATGCCGCAGCCAGATTCCTGAAGGACCTGTATAAGGTATTCGGCGACTGGAACCTCGTCATTGCCGCCTACAACTGCGGCCCGGAGAATATCAACAAGGCCATCCATCGTGCCCAGGCAGCCCAGAAAGACTCCGTGCAGACAAATGTGAAAGACTACTGGCACATCTACCCCTACCTGCCAGCAGAGACACGTGGCTATGTACCGGCCTTCATTGCCGCCAACTATATCATGACCTACTACTGCGAGCACAACATCTGTCCGATGACTACCCGTCTACCGGCACAGACCGACACCATCGTGGTTAACCGCAACGTGCATCTGGAGCAGATTGCAGCCGTTCTGGGACTGGACATCGACCTGCTGCGCTCGCTCAACCCCGAATACCGTCGCGACGTGGTGCCAGGATTGACCAAGCCGTCGGTCATCCGTCTGCCACTGGCTGACACTGGCCGTTTCATCGACCAACAAGACTCCATCTATGCCTACCGTGCCAATGAATTGCTGAACAAACGCATTGAGGTAAGTATCAATGACGATGTACCCACTTATAAACGGCGCACTACGAAGGTCAGTCGCAGAAACACACGCTACTCCCGCAACCGCCGTGTTGCCAGCAGAGGAAGGAGTGCATCCGCCAAGCGGCGGACATCAGCCACCAAGCGGAGTAAGACGACCGCTTCGCGAAGTAAGAAGGCCACCAAGCGCAAGTCGGCTACCAGCAAACGCCGTTCCACCAAGAAACGCAGAAGATAACTATCAATATGGATGAAGAGACCATGACTCAGGAAGAACGTGATGACCAGCTCATCAACGGTGCCTTCCAACAACTACTCAACGACTACCTGGCATCCCGTCACCGTAAGAAGGTGGACCTGATTACCAAGGCATTCAACTTTGCCCGCCAGGCACATAAGGGTGTGCGCCGCCTGTCGGGCGAGCCCTATATCATGCATCCCATTGCCGTGGCCCAGATAGCCTGCTCGGAAATCGGTCTCGGCTCTACCAGTATCTGTTCGGCGCTTCTCCATGATGTCGTGGAGGATACCGACTATACCGTCGAGGACATTGAGAACATCTTCGGTCCCAAGATTGCACAAATTGTAGATGGACTGACGAAGATCAGTGGTGGCATCTTCGGCGAACAGGCCTCCGCCCAGGCAGAGAACTTCAAGAAGCTACTGCTCACAATGAGCGACGACATCCGCGTCATCCTCATCAAGATATGCGACCGACTGCACAATATGCGGACACTTGAATCGCAGCCGGCCAACAAACAGTACAAGATAGCAGGTGAAACCCTCTATATCTATGCACCACTGGCCAACCGGCTCGGACTCTACAAAGTCAAGTCGGAACTGGAGAATCTCAGCTTCAGGTTCGAACATCCTGACGAATATACTTCCATCGCGAAGAAACTGGAGAACACCCAGAAGTCGCGTGAAACCTTGTTCGACCAGTTCACGAGCCCCATCCGTACGGCCCTTGATGCCATGGGCATCCAGTATGAGATCAAGCAGCGGGTAAAGACCCCTTACTCCATCTGGAGCAAGATGCAGAACAAACACGTGTCGTTCGACGAGATTTACGATATTCTGGCCGTGCGTATCATTTTCACACCTCGGCAACGTGACGAGGAAGTCAACGAGTGCTTCAATATCTATGTAGCCATCTCCAAGATCTACAAGTCGCACCCCGACCGGCTGCGCGACTGGCTGAGCCACCCCAAGGCCAACGGCTATCAGGCCCTGCACGTCACCCTGATGTCGAAGACCGGCCAGTGGATAGAGGTACAGATTCGTTCCGACCGTATGGACGAAGTGGCAGAACAGGGATTCGCCGCCCACTGGAAATACAAGGACGGTGTGGAAGAGGAATATACCGAGGACGAAACCGAACTGAACGACTGGCTTCGCACCATCAAGGAGATCCTCGACGACCCGCAGCCCGACGCCATGGACTTCCTCGACACCATCAAACTGAACCTCTTTGCCAGTGAGATCTTCGTCTTTACGCCCAAAGGTGAGATCAAGACCATGCCTGCCGGCTGTACCGCCCTCGACTTTGCCTTCTCCATACACACCTTCCTGGGTAGTCATTGTATCGGTGCAAAGGTCAACCACAAACTGGTACCGTTGAGTCACCGACTGAACAGCGGCGACCAGGTGGAGATTCTCACCTCTAAGTCACAGCACGTCAGTGCATCTTGGATGACCTTTGTCAGCACCGCCAAGGCCAAGGCCAAGATACAGGCCATCCTACGGCGCGAGAACCGCGAACTGCTGAAAGCCGGCGAAGATATCCTTCAGGATTTCCTGAGGAAGAATGAGCTCGAAATGATTTCCGATGCGGCCGAACAGCTGACGGCCTTCCACGACCTGCACAAGCGAAATGAGTTCTATGTAGCCCTTGCTGAGAAGACAGTGCTGCTTGGCGACAAAGACCTCGAAGTGCTCAGGGGCAAGAAGGATGACGGAAAGACTGGCTGGCGCAAGTATATGCCCTTCGTCGGCAAGAAGAAGAAAGAGGAGCAACCCACCGAGGAATTGTTCATCGTTCCAGAGAAGTTCAACCGCAAGAAGCCCGTCTATATCTCTGAGGAGAACATCAACCAATACAAGTTCGTGGGCTGCTGCCACCCCATTCCCGGCGACGATGCCCTCGGCTACATCAATAACAGGAACCAGATAGAGATTCACAAGCGCAATTGTCCTGTGGCCGCAAAACTCAAGACCAGCTTCGGCAACCGTATCCTCGATATCAAGTGGGACATGCACAAACGGCTCTACTTCAACGCCACCATCCGTCTGGGTGGTATCGACCGTGTCGGTATGCTGAATGAGATCACCCAGATCCTCTCTTCACAGATGAATGTCAATATCCATACAATCAATATCACCTGTGAGGAAGGCATATTCGACGGTAGCATCGAACTGCGCGTCCATGACCGCGAGAACGTGAGGCAGATCATAAACAATCTCAAGCAAGTGGCCGACCTGAAGGAAATCTCGGAAATCATGTGATTTATGACATAAAACGACAAACTATATGAAAAAGCTAATCATCTTGACATTCTTCGCTATTAGCAGTGCATTGACTACCCAAGCAGCCAGCAAGTACGATAATCCTGACACCATCGTCGTTGCCCGTGATGGCACTGGCGAGTTCCGTACCATCGATGAGGCCATCGAGGTCTGTCGTGCCTTTATGGACTACCATAAGGTCATATATATAAAGAAAGGTACGTATAAGGAGAAGCTCATCATCCCCTCATGGTTACAGAACATCGAACTATGCGGCGAGAGCAGGGAGGAGACAATCATCACCTACGACGACCATGCCAATGTGAAGATCATCCTCGGAACAGCCGCCCCACGAGAGCAGCCTATGGGCACCTTCCGCACCTATACCCTCAAGGTGGAGGGTAACGACATCACCCTGAAGAACCTCACCATTGAGAACAACTCCGCCCGACTGGGACAGGCTGTCAGCCTCCATACCGAAGGTGATCGCATCAAGGTTATCAACTGCCGTGTCATTGGTCATCAGGATACCATCTATACAGGTGTGGCCGGCACAAGAATCTATTTCAACGGTTGCTATATCTGCGGCACCACCGACTTCATCTTCGGTCCCTCGACTGCATGGTTTGAGGACTGTACCATCGAAAGCCTCGTCAACAGCTATGTCACAGCTGCTTCCACACCCAAAGACCAGCCGTATGGCTATATCTTCAACAACTGCCGTCTCATCGCTGCAGAGGGTGTCGACCAGGTTTACCTGGGCCGTCCTTGGCGCGACTACGGCTACACCCTGTTTATGAATTGTGAACTTGGCCGTCATATCCGTCCCGAGGGGTGGCACCACTGGGAGAAGCAACGCGAACAGACCGCCCGCTACCTCGAGTATAACAATCGCGGCGAGGGTGCCAATGTCAAGGAACGTGCCGCATGGAGTCGTCAGCTCACCAAGAAAGAGGCTGGAAAGATTACCCCTGAAATGGTCTTTTCGACCAACGAAAAGTGGATTCCCTGACCCCCTTTTGGACGAACTGTCCCTTTTCTTGGATGAACTCGATGGGACGAAAACTTTTTTTCGATTTTTTTGCCTTTTTCCTTTGACATATAAGGAATAATAACTACCTTTGTCATGCATTGGTATTAACTTTATAATAAAAAAGGTATGAAAAAGAATCGAATACTCTTTCTGCTCGGACTCCTGTTGATAGTCTCATTTTCATTTACTGCCTGTGGTGGTGATGATGAAGATGACAACGTAGCTTCCGGCATCGTTGGTGAGTGGGCAAGCCAGGATGAGGCAAGTGATGGTTCATGGATGTATCTGGAACGCATCAAATTTGAAAAGAACGGCACATTCACGGTTGTTTTCTATTCAATCTACTTGAGTAACGGATCAACTATCACAGGTATTGAGAAAGGTGGTTTCTCCGGTTCCTACAAGGCCGATAATGGTCAGCTGTCATTAACATACGAAGGAAAGACAGGCAATGGCACCTACTCCATTTCAGGTAACCAGTTGACGGTTGTCAACAACGGGGACATGATCACTTACGACAAGATGGACAGCAACATCAGCGAAATATTTGATAAAGCTGAACGTGCCTATCAGAACCAATAGCCGTAAGATCAGTTGCTGGCTGACAGTACTGTTCTGTCTCTGCCTGTGCACAACTGCACAGGCAGAGATTGACAGTCGTCTCACCTACAGAAGGTACACCACACAAGACGGACTGCCCCAGATGCAGACTGAACGGGTGTGGCAAGACCAACAAGGCTATATTTATATAGGTACGCTATCAGGCTTCGTACGTTTCGACGGAAAGGCGTTCACTCCTTTTCTGAAAGGGCGAAGGGAGAATATTGTCGGATTTGCAGAGTACGACGGTCAGGTGAGGGCGCTCGGCTTCCGTCGTCAGTGGTACATCAGCGATGATGACGAATTGAGTGTGGTTCCCATAGACGACAAGGGAGAGTGGATGCTGAACAACCTGAACAGCAGCGACCTACCCAACGGCTACTTGCTCCTCGATGACCAACAGGAAGAGCACCGTCGTCTCTGTCGAGTGACTGCTACGGGACTCATTCCGATACTGACCCATCCTTCACTGGATCGGATGACACCCGACAGGAAACTCTGGCTTGACGGGAAAAAGCTCTATATACCCTCCGGAGACATCTACACCTACCACCGCATCAACGACCAGCTCTACGCCTTCGGCAGCAGTGGCATCAGCATCATGGAAGGCAACAGGAAGATACGTACCGTCAGTCCCGCCCCAGAAGATTGGCAACAGGCGTTCTTCGGCCTCATCGTAAGGAGCCGTGACTCAATGACTGTCATTGCCGACGAACACAGCATCTACACCTTCAACGGCAAGAGTCTCCAGAAAATTGCCACAGGCTTTAATCTGATAAAAGACCTGTTGATCGACCGTTGGGGGCGCTTATGGGTGGCCACCTATGAAGGGGCTTTTTGTTTTTTCAACAGAGACTTTACCAACCACAGCCTTGACGACCGAAACGATATTGTCAGGGCCATTGGCTGTAAGGACGACAAGGTGTTCATGGGAACTTTGAACGGCAAGCTGATGGCAGAAGGCCATATCATCAGCAATGACCCTCAGCAGTTCTATCAGCCCAGCGCCACCACTATCGGCGACAAAGTGTTTATGGCTGGTAACGGTGATGTCTGCTACTATGACGACACACAGCACTGGCTCCATCTTCCCAAGGATCGCTATCAGTTCGTGGCCAAGGCCGGTCAGCGACTCATCATCGGCAGTCGCAACTGCCTATATGCCTACCACCCGGATACAGGCTGCATCGACACCCTCTCAACAGAGATTAGGCACCCATGGTGTGCGGCACAAGACGGACACGGAGCTGTCTGGGTAGGAAGCAGTAACGGACTTTTCAAAGACGGAAAGAAAGTTGACTTCCCCCAGAACCTGGTCATCACCACCATGGCCTCCGATACGGTAGGCAATATCATCTTTGCCTCAACAGACTCACTCTTCCTCATACAGGAAGGGCATGTCAGGCCGATGCTGCTGAATGAACTGCAGGGCCACGAGGTGAGGTCGTTGCACATTTCCCCACGGGGCTATCTCATAGCAGGTGTCATCGACGGTCTCTTCGTCTGCCGCCTCAATAATGACTGCCAGGTTTCCGACATCCGTTTCTTTGACCACCACAATGGCTTTACGGCCCTGGAACCGCTGAAAGCCACGATGGCCGAGACAAGTGACGGCACCATCTGGATGGCTGGTGTCGAGGAAATGACCTCATTCAACCCCGAGGATTTGCTGAGCCATCATGAAGAAGACACCTATATTGCACCGCCACTCCGCTGGTGGCAACACTGGTGGCTATGGCTCACAGTCCTGACACTACTTTCACTGGCAATATGGGGCATCGCCCGATGGTATGAGAAGCGGCTTAACCGGAAAAAGATGATACAGTTGGAAAGGGAGAAGCTGGCCAAGGAGAGGAAGATTGATGCAATTCGCCAGAAGGCCATTGAAGCTGAGACCAAGCCGAGGGAAGCCGACAAACTGGCAAAGAACATCGTGGAAATGACTGGCAAGACTGACGACACCCGCCTGACATTCCACACGGTCAGCGGAATAGTCATCGTGGAGAAATCAGACATTGCCTATTTCAAGGCCAACGGAAACTACACCCAACTAATCACATTCCAGAAGACAGACACAATCCTCATGGGAATGGGCGCACTCATGAAGATGCTGAATCAGGAGACATTTGTCAGGGCAGACCGCAGCACAATCGTCAATCTGCACAATATCTGCCGTCTGGACAACAAGCAGCGAAGTTGCACATTCCGCTCTGCCAACGGCCAGGAAGTGAAGACCAGCCTCCTGAGTCCAGCCTTCAAGCGACTGGAAGCCCTTTTGTAAGCGTCTGGTAAAAAAGAAAAGTTACAGTACTAAAGATTCTTCTGAAAGAATCGAAGGACCCGTTCCTGAACCTTGAGGCCACAACTGTGCGGGATGTCCCATAGTTCGGTCTCCAGTTTGTCGCCAGCCCCCTGACCGTCCCAAGTATCATGCATGATGCGATATGCCTTTTCCACGCCCGGCACAGGAAACAGCTTATCCTGCGCACCGTTGATGAAGAGCATCGCTTTAGGACATGCAATACTGGCGACATGCGGGTAGTCAAGCCAACGACGAAGACCGGGGAAACAATTGGCAAAGCCACCATTCTCCGTACGCTTGTATTTGAACGACATCTGCTCGTCGGTAGTCACCATCCAACAGACGGAGGCGCCAACCTTGATACGGTCTGAGAGGGCAGCGAGCATCCAGGCACGATAGCCACCCATCGACCATCCAGTGCAACCGATACGACTGGAATCGACCTCCGGTATCGAGGCAAGATAGTCTGTACCGGAAATATCATCATAAGTCATATAGGCAGAGAGGTCGATGCCATACATCATCATATTACCGGCAATCATGTCATAGCGGTCACGGCGTGGACCTTCCTTCTGTCCCCGTTCACCCCACATGGGAGCGTCGGCAGAGAACACCACGTAACCATTCTTGGCCAGATAGTCGCCGAAGAACTGCCCCTCATAACCGGCAAGCCACTCCTCCGCATCCCTGACGACCGTAGAGTCCTCACAGGCCAGCGGCCTGATCATCTTCTCCTTACCTATGAAGAGATGGGCACCATGGTCATGCAGGAGATTGACTGCCGGGAACGGTCCTTTCCCATCGGGGATAAGGACATACGCAGGAACCGTATAGTAACGGCTCAGACGGATCTCTATCTTACGGGCCTTATAGCCGTCGCGCTGCTCTTCAAACAACACTTTCGCCTCATAGGTGCCATCAGGAGAGGCTGGCGGTGGTGGTGGCGTGAGCATACAGTCGAAGACCTTCTGCCGGGCCGCATGCCTCCATACACTAAAGTCTTTGATAGCACTGTTACCCCATGCCATCGGATACGTCAGGTCCCGCAGCAAGGAGTCGGCATAGACGGGCAGGTTACGATCGAACTCATATTTCCCGCGCTTCTGGGCATGAGCCGTCAGCGACACAAGGGAGCAAAGGAAAATCAGGATCTTGGATGTCATTGCAGGGTATCAAGTTGTTTCTTTATAGACTGTAGTTCTGTTCGCACGTCGATCAGTGTTTCCAACACGTCAGCTTTCTTGTCAGCACCCTTCCGGTTTTGTGACAGGATTTTCTTGGCGGCAGCCAGTTTGAAGCCGCGCACCTTCAGCAGATTGTGGATGACCCGTATCTGCTCGATGTCCTTCTCCGCATACTGACGGATCTTGGCCGGCCCACTGGTCTTTGGCTTTATATAGGGGAACTCCTGCTCCCAGTAACGGAGCGTACTCTCATTCAGCTCGAACATCTTTGCGACCTCGCCGATGGAGTAATACAGTTTGAGATTTTTATTCAGGTTCAATGCCATAACTCAAGAATTTGGTGCAAAGTTACAAAAAAAGACAAAGAATACACAGATTATCTCAGTTTTTTTGTATTTTTGCACCTGAAAATGAAAAGACAGGGGAAAAGAGTCATCACAGCATGGTGGTTATTATCGGTATTCATATCGATGATGCTACTCTCAGGACTGCACCGCCACCAGACGGTGGCCAATCCTGCTGCCGACTGCGCCGAGTGTGCCCACCATGTGCATCACTCCGGCCATTTCACCATGGCAGCCGACAGCCTGCACGAGTGCCTTCTCTGCCAGTTCCTCAGCAGCCCCGTCATCCCGGCCACCATCCTGGCCATCGTCTTTTCCAGCAGTTCAACACAGCAGGGACAGTTCTTCCTGCACACGATGGCGGCACAGGCCGAACCGTCGTACTATCACACGCGCGCCCCACCTTATTTATAATTAAAGCCGAGAGAGAACGTATCAACGAACAACACTTTAATTATAATAAACAGAATGAAAACAACATATATCATTCTGCCATTGTTGTGCATGGGCATGACCGTGGCAGCACAAAACCATCATAAGCATCACCAGCACCCAGCAGACTCTACCGACGTCTACTTCCGTCACCTGAAACTGAATGAGCTGGTGGTGACGGGTGTGACAGGCGACACCAAACTCAAGAACTCAACCGC
>ERZ842401.7347-NODE-7347-length-11318-cov-4.560241_pt1 | contig 11318 bp, 11 predicted proteins | sample MGYA00521270_ERZ842401 | MGnify/ENA primary metagenome ERZ842401 (study PRJEB31892, sample SAMEA3878208) | bioreactor metagenome | biome: Moose rumen | place: Sweden | collected 2011-10 | study: EMG produced TPA metagenomics assembly of the PRJEB12797 data set... | reverse complement strand
GTGACTGGAGTTCAGACGTGTGCTCTTCCGATCTTGGAGCAGGAAGATCGTCCTCATCGACGCGAAGCCGTCCGAGTTCCGGATGGCCGGGGACGCCGTCTGCCCAATGCAGGAGCTTGCTGTTTCCGAAAAAAGGGAGAGGGTTCTTTCCTCGCTGCTGTCAAAGGTGAACTGCTACATCGTGACCCTGCCCTTCACGCGCATCTCAGAATGCGAGAAGCCGTTCCGCTATGTGCCCCTCATAGTCGATTACATCAGGTCCGTCATCGACATCATCGTCGTGAAATGCGACAGAAACGCCATTGATAGGCTGTCACTAGATTGCTCCAAAAGCATTTCAATGATGATTGAAAAAACTAATGAATATAAAGCAATACTAAAAGAAAAATATGGAAAGTCACTTAATGAGAAGAAATGGATTGAATCTTGTGACGCCTGCACAGAACTTGCCCTAAGGGGCGACATAGACGCTTCTTCGCAATCCCACAACATCTATCAGAACGCCATAAAAGAAGGAGCGGAGGTAGTTCAGAGGAGGATATGGGCAAGAAGGCTTTCTTATGCGGGGGACACCTGGGCTAGGAACGAACTGTTCGACCTGTTGTGGAAATCGGGAAATCCCGATGACTATCCTGAAATGATTGAAACAATTAGCAAACAAGCAAAAACAGGCGACAGGGGATCTATCGGTCGTCTCGCAAGAGCGTACCGTGATGGGAAAGGTGTTGAACAGAATCTGGAGCTGTCTGCAGAACTGATGAAGAAAGCTGCAGACAAGAATCTTTCCTGGGCCAAATGGGAGTACTTTGACATTCTCCGTAAGATCAACACTTCCGAATCCCTTCAAAAGATGATAGACTACGGGGAAAAAGAATCTGCCGGGAATCCAGAGATAACTGCGCGCATGGCGAGAGCGTACCGCGACGGGAAGGGCGTGGAGAAGGACCTGGTGAAGGCTGCAGAGCTCATGAGAGCGGCATCCTTGGCCCCGACCCCCAGATGGGCGAAGAACGAGCTGTTCGACATACTATGGAAAATATCGACTCTGGAAGCCTATGGGGAGATGATACTTGTCGCTCGGAATCAAGCCGCGACAGGTGACGGAGGGGCAATGGGTCGTCTGGGGAGGGCCTACCGCGACGGGAAGGGCGTGGAGAAGGACCTGGTGAAGGCTGCAGAATGGATGCGGAAAGCAGCAGCCAAAAAAGTCACATGGGCGCAGAAAGAACTGTCTGCCATCGAGAACATGGTGAAATGAATAGAAACTGAACAATTGAGCCGAAATTCTGCTCATGCAAGTGATTCAGTTCTTAGGGATCGCAAGACGTCCGAGGTCGCAGACCTCGACGTCCGAGATCGGCTCCTTCGGAACATCGATCCCGAACAGCCCAAAGATTCCCCTGCAGTTCTTCGAGATCTCGGATAATGCCGACGACGACCCGTAGCTCAGACAGTTGATGGTGTTGAGACACCCGAGGGCCTGGCCCATGGACATCTCCCTCCTCCCCGATTCCCTTATCTCCGCGCAGAGCTCGCATTTCAGGATGAGGGCCATGAACCTGATCAGCGAGCGCCCTATCATCGTGTGCTTGTCGGGGGTGCGATGCCGCCTGTCCTCGGATTTGCTGAAGTCGAACGCCTGCTCGGTACCCGACCTCTCGTTGTTATAACACCTGACCTCGTAAGCGTAGAATTTGTCGCCTCTTCTCACGATCGTGCGCTTGATGCCGTCCCCTCCTCTCGGCCTGACTATGTTATTACCTAACATAAACTGCATGTAAGTAACGGTATATAGCACTCGCTCAACCCCTAGCCAGCATGTTGAAAACAGGTCAGAAGATAGGATCGAGATTACTTAGCATGCGCAGAATGGGAATTGAGTCGATTGGTCGAGTAAGGGCTCCCCCTCACGGGAAAGTCCTTACTTGACTCTCAATTATTAGCGCAATTCAAAATGATGTCATTTACATATATTACAGTTATATTGCGCTCAATCATTCCAATAATTTATTTAGCTTGACCAATTGCATAAGAAGTTGAACTACAAACAACCAATACATCTAAGGGTTGATTCTCCCCTATTCTTACATTATAGTAGGAACTTAAATCTTGTGACTTTGAAAGTACAATAACCTCGACACCGTTCTTCTTCAACAATGACTCAATCTCTTTAATGCGATAATTCTTCCCATATAATACTACTTTACCAGCATCTAGTTGTTTTAATTGCATCAGTAATGTATCAATGACCCGTTTAGATATCAAAGGCCACTGCTTCTTTTGAATAGCAACCTCTTTTTCGTTCAGAACATTATGTCTAGATCTGAACTGATTGTCTGTACCATATTGCAAAACTGTAGGACTTTTACGGTACTGAGGATATTTTTTAACCATCAAATCTGATAAATTTTTACAAAAACGATCGCCATTGTTACCCCTCATATACATCCAATCAAAATACTCCTTCTTGTATTGATTATAGTAATCAATGTCAAATACGCCTTTAAAAGAATCCAATTTATCTATAAGATCCAACGTTAACAGCGTACGTCTACATTTTTTGCAAATACCACAATTGTACGGTTCTATCATGCAAACGTGGAGGTATTTATGGGCTATGTCATAAAACAGCACATTACGGCGGAGCACTTTTATTCTTTTGCTGCCCCAGTGTTGAGTTCCCCTTCATATATCATGTGTCGAGGTCAGGATCACTCGGAACGGGTCCCTTCACCCCCAGACCAGTATGCATTTATTATATAAATTTATGCATAAGTTAGAAATAATATATACAATTATATAAATATGCCATAACCAATAACTAACACATCGAAACAACCCTTTCAGAGGCCTTCCGGCATTACGCCCGGATGCCGACAGAAACAAAGGACCCGCCTGTCAGGCAGGCTCAAATAAACGTGCCACCTCGATGTTCGCACTATACCAGGCGTACAAAAATGCATCAATTAGTGGATGCTATTGAGATTCTCTCGATAAAAGCCAAATAGGTTTTTACGTCTAAAGCAACTGTGTGTCCTCGAAGAAGTTCTGTAGCATGGTGCTCATGATGCGCATAAAGTACGTCCTCTACGCAATCCACAGGAGACTGTTAAGCACATGGCCCCGGCAGTCTGTGAGCATTCGTCTAATGGTTGTTCCCGAACCGATGCTTCGATAAGGGCTGTTACACTCAGTCATTCCTTAGCGCAAACTTTATTTCCGAATCGTCAATAGAAGAGTGAACCGTGCTTTTCCGTTTAGAGAAGCATATTAACTTAAAACAATATCAGGCCAATCATGAGGTTGCATTATGAAGACCGCAATAATACTTGCAGGTGGAACCGGTACGCGCGTCGGCTCTAAAATTCCAAAACAATTCATCAATGTCTTAGGAAAACCCATTATTGTGTATGTAATTGAAACATTTCAAAATATGCAAGAAATTGATGCAATTGAAATAGTTTGTTTAGAAAACTATATTGGTTATATGGAGCAGTTAGTAGAAGAATATGATTTAAAAAAAGTTAAATATATAATTCCAGGGGGTGCGACATATCATGATTCTTTGATCAAAGGAATAGACAACTTACGCAATGATCTTAGTGATGATGACATGATAATACTACATATCGGTGCATCCCCATTCACATCAGAAGAAATAATCAAAGATTGTATATGTGTTTGTGAAAAACATGGAAACGGCAATTCTGGAACACCACTCTATATTGTATTAGGGACAAACAATGGTGAATGTTCATAGAAATCTGTCGAACGTACCAGCATAATCCAATTATCATGTCCTCATGCTTTCAAGTATGGTTATATTTACAACCTCTATGAAAGGGCGAAAAGAGAAAAACTTCTGGATAGAGCAAGATATACAACAGAGCTTATGAGTCTTGTCGGAGATGTCGCATACATTTCCAAGGGGGATCAGACCAATATCAAAATAACAACAATGGAAGACGTGTATCTTTTTGAAGGATATTTGTTGATGAAGGAAAAAAGATTATTGAAAGATTCAATTAATAACTAAGGGGCGTTCTATGGAGCAGTCTACTACTGTTAATGTATTAGGATGCTGTTTTTCAAGAGAAGTTGTCAAACCCTTATTAGGAAACTATTACACGGTCATGGGATATGTACAAAACTGTCACCCTTTTCTGATCGATAAGGTTTGATTATTATGATAATACAAAATATAGTTTTTCCAAAGTATGGTATTTGTTCTGAATATGATCTCTATTTCAGGTTATCAAACAATAGCAATTATTCGCATAGCAATATGTTCCTATTCATGCCAGATGGAAATTGGTGTCATTTTGATACATATTTTAACGGTTTCATGATAAGAAAATGGAAAAAATATACAACATTGGATAATCTAAAACTGAGCATTAAAATGATGGGGTCGTTTAGGATTACAATTCTATACAAGGACAGATTGTTCAATGGAGAAGTCATTAACAAAAAAATAAAAGAAGTCGAATTATCAAGTGAAAAGATTGAAACATTTGATATCCCCATCCAAATCAATGAAAATGTCGGAATGTATACATTCTCCATATATTCTCTGAAGAATGGAAGCATTTTTTATGGCGGCTACTACGGCACTGATCTTGAAAATAATAAAAAAGTAAAACTCGGCATTTGCATATGCACATTTAAAAGAGAGACATTTGTAAGGAACAATGTTGAAAACATTGTTTCAAATATAATCGGACCAGAAGACAATGCAGAAGTGTTCATATCTGATAACGCAAAAACTCTCACTCTAAAAACAACTAACCCCCACATTCACATTATCAGTAATATCAATGCGGGAGGTGCAGGAGGATTCACTCGTTGCATGATAGAGATAATGGCACACCCCGAGTATGATATAACTCACCTCCTAATGATGGATGACGATATTGTATTTGATTGTGAATCTATTTTACGCACCTTGGCCCTGCTAAAATTATTAAAACCAGACCTAGAGGGAGTATGCATCGGTGGTGCGATGCTTCGTTTGGATCAACAATCCATTCAAACAGAATCAGGTGCTGTATGGAACGGAGGGCGTCTAATTTCTCGTAAAAACAACTTAAACTTGTCAACATGTGAAGCTTGCCTATATAACGACATAGAAGAATCGGTAGAATACAACGCATGGTGGTATTGTTGCATACCAAGATCTTTTATTAATGAGGAAAACTTGCCTGTTCCCATCTTCTTCCGCGGAGATGATGTGGAATACGGCCTGAGGAATACAAAAATAGTGATTAATATGAATGGTATTTGCGTATGGCATGAACCGTTCGAAAACAAATACTCTTCAACTTTATCATACTATATAATTCGTAACAGATTAATCGATAATTCTGTACGCAACATACCTGTACCAGTTAATGAAATGATAAAAGACATTCGCAATCAGTGGTTAGTCGAAATGGCATTATTGAGGTACAAAAACGCTCACCTCCTAGTTGATGGCATATTGGATTATCTCAAAGGAATTGATTGGTTGATTTCGGTTGATGTAGAAAAGCTCAATTCTGAAATAATATCCAAAGGATATAAATTAGTTCAATTAAATGATATAGATTATGAATTTAATTACGAAGACTATATAAAAGCATCAAATTATAGTTCATCCTCTCTCATTGTGAAAATGGCCGACAAATATATATCTGGAAGAACAGAAGTCATAACAATACCTGTTAATTATGTCAATGTGCACTATTGCTACAAGGCAAAGCAGATATTGAATTATGACTATCACTCCGGAAAAGGATTCATGACAGAATATAGTAAGGAAGAAGAAAAGAATGAAACAAAATATTTTAAAAATGCCATCTCCTATTTTAGAAAAAAATACAAAACAGTATTTGATGAGTATCGTGATAGATCCCCTGAAATCACAAACCTTGCATTCTGGAATAAGTATCTTAAATTAGATGACTGAGAAGTGATTTATTGGCAGCCACTCCGGCAATTACTAAATACATAGATGATTTCATAAAAACAGAACCGAATAGGTATTTAGTACTATTATCTACAAAAGGCGCAATGGAATCGGACGTGCATGTTTTTTTTAATAATTATAATAAAACAATAAAAATTAATAATAAAAAAAGCAACTCTTTAATTTGTGTTATTGGTGCCCATAATGTTATTCGGCATTCTGCCGGAATTGTAAAATGTGTTTCATTCTATTATTTCACAAAATATGACCATGATTTCGGATTAATAAGTCGCAATTACAGAGGCGAGAGTTACACTTCGATAACGATGGATGGAAAGGAGTACTCTGTCAACTCTCAAGGCTTTAACATTGTTGTCTTTGATAAGAATCTAGGATCAATCATTGATTCGGTATGCTTCGAGTCTACTCAATCCAACAGTTGTATTCGCAATCCTGATTATAAAGGTACAGTCACTAGATCGATTCATGCAGATACTAAAATAAATGCTTCCGTTAACGAAATAAATAAAAAACTAGACAATCTTGAGTGCGAACTTACTAACTTATATAATCAAAATAAAAAACTCAAAGATCTGATTGAAATCAAATCTCAGCAAATGTTTTTCCTCCATATAGCGGATTCAATGAAAAAAGGGGAATCGTATGATGATGCTCGCTTAAGATTTTTCAATAGCTTGCCCAAAGCTTCCGGAAACTTAAGAATGCTTCAGCTAGCTTCAAAATAGATTCTAATGAAGTTTGACGAGATATGCAGATCAGAAAACATTGCGTATTGGATTGATTCTGGCACTTTACTTGGTGCAGTGAGGCATAGAGGCTTCATACCTTGGGATGACGATATGGATGTAGGGATGATGCGCGAGGATATAGATAAACTCAAAAACGTCATTTCTCAATATTCAGATTTTGAAGTAACCGATAATTACAGGGTCTTCGAAGGTCCTCATCACAATTTAGCTTTTGCTTTCAAAGGATAGTCTCATCTCTTTAGAATTGACATATTCATTCATGATTGGTACTTAAGTTCCGATACATTTTTTTGGAACGCACATCAAGAATTAAGGACAGAGCTCAATAGAATTGTAACTGATATGTACCTTGACAAACCTGAACGCGATCAAACACTGCCAATCTCAAGTCAAGAGCAAGAAATAGTTATTAGAACCATAGAAGAAATAAAAGAGTTAGATATTGGTCTTACTAACAGTGAAACTGCCAAAGCAATTGTGTGGTCAATTGACAATATGACTTAGCAGCACAAAGGATTAGTAGATAAAAAAACAGTATTTCCTTTGATTAGGGTATTGTTCGAGGGTGTAGAAGTCAATGCCCCTTACGACGTTGACTCAATTCTGAAATGCCATTATGGGGACTATTTGTCATTACCTAATGACATGTTCACTCACAAACATAACAGAATTGATGACAAGTATGCTCAAATCTATAAAAAAATAATCGATAAATACAGGTGCAACTGAATGAACAAAATAACTGACATCACGGAGATATATGACTATCTGGATAACTTGAAAAATGAAAATTATCTGGTTCTGATAGCAATCAAAGACACAATAGGAATAAAAACAAATGGTAACTTGATAGAAAAGTTTAATGAAATAGGTATTGCCAGAGATTTGTCAAAAGAATATGGCCATTCTTATATTTGTGTAATCGATGGTTGCCAATGCAAATATGATTCTGTTGGCATTAAAGAATCAGAATCGAGATACTACTTTTCACAATACGGCCATGACTATGGACTGGTAAGTCGTGTTTATAGAAACGGAAATTACTCTTCAATAACAATAGACGAGAAAGAGTATTCTGTCAATTCCCGTGGATTCAACATTGTAGTCTTCGACAAGAATCAGGACAGAATCATAGACTCTGTATGTTTTGACACCCATGTCTCTGGGTATACATGCATGCGTAATTTGGATTATAGTGGCCATGTCGCTCCGTCTATCCATATGGACTCCAAAATAGATGCTTCCGTTAGCGATATTCTCAAAAGAGTCAACACCCTGGAGAGCACTTTATCCGAATTGAAGGCACAAAATGAAAGACTCCAAGGACTAATAGAAGTTAAATTCCAACATAATTATATGCTTCATACTATAAATTCTATTAAATCTAAAGAATCATACGATGATGCACGCCTAAGATTCTTCAAGAAAATGCCCAAAGCCACTGGTGACCTGAGGATGCTTCAACTGGCATCAAAAGCACTACTTATGAAATTAGACGAGGTATGTAGGAAAGAAAACATCACCTACTGGATTGATGACGGAACATTGCTTGGTGCAGTGAGGCATGAAGGCTTCATACCTTGGGATGATGACGTAGATGTAGGGATGATGCGCAAAGACATTGAAAAACTAATGACAGCAATTGCAAAATATCCAGATTTAGAAATAACAGAGTGCTATAGGGTATTCGGAGGACCCCATCACAATTATGCTTTTAATTTTAAGGGCATCTATTCATTCAGAATAGATCTTTTTATACATGACTGGTATGCTGACAGTTCAGATCTATCTTGGGAAGAGCATCAGGAGTATCGCATAAAGCTATGCAAAGAAACTCAGAATCTTTTCAAAGACGTGCCAAACAGAGATTCAAGTATTCCGATAACTGGAAAGAAATTAACTGAAGTAAAGAAACTTATTGATAAGTATATGCAAATTGATACTAAAAAAGTATCAGAGGCTGATGCCAATGCAATAGTGTGGTCTTTGGATAACGTTTCTTAGAAACACAAAGGATTAATTGATAGAGACCAAGTACTTCCAACGATAAGAATTTTATTTGAGGGAATCGAGGTCAATGCGCCTAAGAAGTACGACCCTGTATTGAGAAGCCATTATGGAGATTACTTATCTCTTCCAAATGATATGTTCACCCATAAACATAACAGCCTAGATTCCAAATCCGTTGAGGAATATAAGCAAATTATAAGCAAGTATCTTGATCAATAAAAAAACAGCAAAAAATGGAGTTGCATTGTTTATGATGATTGCAGTAGTTGGATCAGGCATATCTGGAGCCACAATTGCCCGCCTTATGGCAGACAAAGGCCACAAAGTCTGCGTCATTGACAAATCCAATGAGATCGGAGGGAACTGCTTCGATTACCGCGACAATAACGGCATAATGATCCACAAATACGGATCTCACATATTCCACACTTCGAACAAAGATGTATGGGACTTCCTGTCCAGATTCACCGGGTTCAACACATACATGCACAAGGTGCTCGCCAACATAGACGGCAACGAGCTTCCGATACCCTTCAATTTCAACACGATAAGGGCAGCGTTCCCGCCCTTGCTGGCGGAACGCATAGAGAGCAAACTCCTCTCCAGATTCAGATTCAACACGAAGATCCCCATCAAAGACTTCATGAGCCAAGACGACGAGGACTTAAGATTCCTCGCAGAATACATCTATGACAAGATGTTCCTCCATTACACCGAGAAGCAATGGGGGAAAACTCCCGACGAAGTTGATGGCGCCGTAACCGCACGCGTTCCCGTTTATCTGAGCAGGGACAATCGCTACTTCCAGGACAGGTTCCAGGGAATACCCCTCAACGGATATGCCGCCATGATCTCGGCCATCCTGGACAGCCCGAACATAGAGGTGAAGCTCGGCAAGGCGTTCTCGGCCGACTGTGCCGACAATTACGATCTTGTGTTCTTCACAGGCCCTGTCGACGAGCTGATGAATTACGAGTTCGGGCCTCTCCCGTACCGCAGCGTCCATTTCAAGCTGGAGGAATACGAAATGGAACATTACCTCGGAAACGCGGTCGTGAACTATCCCAACAACTACGACTTCACCCGCATCCATGAATACAAGTATTACCTGAATGACAGGTCGGACAGGACCGTCATCGCCAAAGAGTACTCCGAGGACTTCGAGGTCGGGAAGAACGAGAGGTACTATCCCGTCCCAGGCGAAGAGAACGAGAAGCTGTACCGCAGGTATCTAGAAGCAGCCAGGGAGAAGTACCCCAACATGCATTTCCTAGGAAGGCTGGGCGATTACAAGTATTATGACATGGATAAGGCCGTGGCCAGAGCGATGGAACTGTTCAAGGAAGTGTTCGATTGACCACGGTACTGGTCACCGGTGGCGCGGGATACATCGGCAGCCACTGCGTCATAGCCCTCTTGGATGCCGGATACGACGTCGTCATCTTCGACAACTACAGCACCGGCCACAGGGAGACTGCCGAAGTCCTTTCCAACATACGGTCTAAGGGCAGAGTCCTCTCCGTCTTAAACGGGGACCTTTTGGACAGACACTCCATAGACCTCGCTTTCGAGGGCCATGACATCGATTCCGTGGTGCATTTCGCAGCGTTCTCCCAAGTCGCCGAATCCGTCACTGACCCAGGAAAGTATTACCTCAACAACGTCTGCGGAACGGTGAACCTCCTGGACTCCATGAGGGAGCACGGAGTCCTCAGGATCGTCTTCTCCTCGACTGCGGCGACATACGGCGAGCCGGACTACACCCCTATTGACGAGAGGCATCCCCAGAGGCCCATCAACCCCTATGGGAGCTCCAAGCTGATGATAGAGCGCATCATGGACGACTATGACGCGGCTTACTGCCTCCGCAGCCTCAGGCTCAGGTACTTCAACGTCGCCGGCGCGGATTCTGGGGGACGCGTCGGCGAGATGCACACTCCCGAGACGCACCTCATCCCGAACATCCTCAAGTCCACGTTCGGAAACGGAAGGGAGTTCTCGATGTTCGGCACCGACTACCCGACCAGGGACGGCACATGCGTGCGCGACTACGTCAACGTTGAAGATCTGGCCGAAGCGCACATACTCGCCCTGGGATACCTCGAGCGCGGAGGGAGAACAGACTTCATCAATCTAGGGACGAACAACGGCTCCACCGTTCGCGAGGTTTTCGATGCAAGCGAACGCGTCGTTGGCGAGAAGATTCCGCTGGTGGTGAAGGGCAGGCGCCCCGGAGACCCTGCTGTGCTGGTCGCGGACAACAGAAAGGCCAAGGCCGTCCTGGGCTGGAGCCCCAGGCATTCCCTGGAGGAAAGCATCAGGGAAACGCTCGCCCTGCGCGACAGCCTGCGCGGAGGGCTTTCCGTCCACCTTCCGGATGCGGCGACGTTTGCCGTCACAGACCGCGCATCGATGCTTGCCCGGGCCGCAGCCGTCGGCGTGCTTGCGACAGGGCAGGTACAGGGTGGGGAAGGTGTCTGCCATCCAGTGGAAGAACGGATAGTAGGGCTCTGCATCATCCAGTCGCGGGCGCAGCGCGGCGCGGTCGAATTGCGTGCGGATCAGCGCCAGGTCGAGGATGTTGAAGAAGG
>ERZ842401.7346-NODE-7346-length-11319-cov-3.586914_pt1 | contig 11319 bp, 7 predicted proteins | sample MGYA00521270_ERZ842401 | MGnify/ENA primary metagenome ERZ842401 (study PRJEB31892, sample SAMEA3878208) | bioreactor metagenome | biome: Moose rumen | place: Sweden | collected 2011-10 | study: EMG produced TPA metagenomics assembly of the PRJEB12797 data set... | reverse complement strand
TAGCCCAACGGATTTTGAGTCCGTCACGTCTGCCAATTCCATCACACCGGCAAGAAGTTGGTTTTGCTATCCGTTAAAACGGACAGCACGGAAATCGGAGGCCAAAGTGGAGGCCAAACGTCCAATTTCGCGTTTTTTGAATTTTCAAAGTGCCCTGTTTTAGGGCGTTTCCGGGCTTTTGGACGACAAACGGCGAAGGTTATTTTGAGTCCGTCACGTCTGCCAATTCCATCACACCGGCAAGGAACCTTTTTATTTATAGCATAATCGGCGGAAAAAGGCAAGGGTTTTTTGCGGCCGCAGAACTAATCGGCTGCGACGGCAGGATCGGTCGGCTGCAGTGGCAGGGTCGGTCGGCTGCGGCAGCAGGGCCGGTCGGTATTTTGAAGCGTCAGATCCGGGCGGCGATGTGCAGCGCGATCCAAAGCTTGTCGAGATTGTGGTTTGCGTCAGGAAGGCGCTCGTTTTCATAGACAGGCGCATCCAGCACGTCGCCGGTCACAAGAAAATCATAGAGCTCGAACCCGTGAAAGTCGCAGACCGCCTGCACGCCGGCAAGCTCCATCTCCACAGCAATGCAGCCCTCGGCGCGCCGTGCCGCAACCTGATTCTTCGTCTCCTGGTAGAACGCGTCGGTCGTCCAGACGCGGCCTTGGACGGCGGGCAGCCCCAGCTCGTGAAGCAGCGCTTCCGTCCGATCGGCGGTTTTGACGGCGATATAGTCCGCCGGCGGTGCGTAATGATAGGACATGCCTTCGTCGCGGTACGCCTCGGTTGGGACGACGTACTTTCCCTCGGTCGCCTGTCGGTTCAGACTGCCTGCCGAACCGAACATGACGAACTTCGTCGCGCCGGTCAGCCAATTCAGTTCGATGACTTCGCTGCCCGCTATGGCAGAGCCGATGCCGCAGAGAAACGCCGCAAGCATTTTGCCGCCGTGCTCGAACAGAAAGACCGGCCGCGCACCGTTTGCGGCGCGAATCTCCTCCGTCTGACACATGGCAAAGCGCGACTGCATCTCCTGCATGATCACGTCGGAAAACGTCAGGATGCAGACGTCGCAAAGACGCCGCTGCGGGCCGTAAAAGGACGCGGGCGACATCAGCGGCTCGGATCGGTCATCAAAGGAATGAATGATCATCAATATTGCAGGATCGTATAGACCGGATAGTCCTTCAGTGTCTTGCGACCGGGTAAATCGCAGAGCTCAATCGCAAACGCCAGCCCTGCCACGACGCCGCCCGCCTGCTCGACGAGCTTTGCGCACGCAAACGCCGTGCCGCCGGTGGCCAAAAGATCGTCGACGATCGCAACACGCTGTCCGGGTTTGATCGCGTCCGCATGGATCTGCAGTTCGTCCGTGCCGTACTCGAGCGCATACTCGTGCGAGATCGTCTCATACGGAAGCTTCCCCGGCTTTCTTGCCGGGACGAAACCGGCATGCAGCGCGTTCGCAAGCGCGGCGCCAAAGATGAATCCGCGCGCTTCCGGCCCGACAATCAGGTCGATATCCTGTTCGCGAAGGGGCTTCGCCATTTGCTCGACGAGCTCTTCAAAACCGTCCGCATCGCCGATCAGTGGCGTGATATCGCGGAAAAGAATGCCCTCCTTCGGGAAATCGGGAATGCTGCGTACCAATGCTTTCAGATCCATAGGTTCCTCCTTGCGGCAAGTGCCGAACAGATTTCAGTTTATTATAGCATGCATCCGCGCCCGCAGTCAATCATCCTGTTGCGGTAAAACGGTTCGGCGGGCGGATGATATCCGCCCCTACTACGGCGTAACATTGAAAACTTTACGCGGAAGACGACGCTTTGCGTCGTCTCAGCTTGTCAAAAAAGTCCAGAACATCTGGGCTTTTTGACAGTCTGCGAAGCCGCCAAGCTGTTTGGCGGCTTCTTTTGATATGTGTTCAGAACTGGTTGTTGCAGGAGGCAAAATAGCCGTCCTCCGAAAGCGCATGGCTGTCGCCGACGATCACGTAAATATCCATTACCTCGTTTTTTTCGATCAGATCCGCCACGGAACCCATCTGCGCCTTCTTATAATAGCGCGGATCATACACGATCACGCGGTCGTACACCTCGGCAAAGAACGGCGCCGTGCAGAGACCGTAGGAATCGGTAATGACAAAGCACGTCTTCTTTTCCCCGTCCCCGGCGTCCGTTCGTTCGATCACAGCCAGGTTTCCGGGGCCGCCGAGATACACGGTATAGCGGTCTCTCGCATGCGCGTCCGTCTTGATCAGCGGGATCTCCGAATAGGTTTCCGCCGTTTCATAGCGAAGCACGCGCACCGGATGCGTCGGCGATACGATGTCCAGCGTGTCCGGATTGTCCCGCATCTGATTCGTCGGCTTGTCGCGGTAGATGGTGCCGAGGAACGGATACTCCTGCTCCTTCGGGAACGCGTCATAGGGCGGGAGCGTCTCCCCCGCCTCCTCCATCATCCGGCTGACCACCAGATACGCGCCGTACGGCGTCCAGTGCATATCGGAACGGAAGAACACGTATTCGCCGTGTATCAACGGTTCAGCAAGCAGCTCGGCTGTGCAGAACGCCGCAACGCGATCCTCCGTCACCGCATGGATGAACGGCTCGATCTCCGAGGAGAAGCCCTGCGGATCCCGATACGCCGAAAGCCGGTTTGCACGCGTGCTGTACGGGACGACGGTAAACGTCAGCACGCCGTCCTCCGGCAGCAGCGAAGCGTAGGCGTCGAGCAGCGCCGCGATCTTCTGCAGACGTTTCCGCTCGCCCTTGTAGATCACGGACGTAGCTTCCCCGCTCAAAAGCGTGCATTTCATCTCCTTCGGGAAGTCGGACGCATCCGCCGGCGGCTTGGTGGGCCGCAGCGTGGGCGACGGGACAGGCGTGGGCGTCGGATCGGGCGTCGGCGCAGACGATTGTCCGGGCGATAAGGATCCGGCAGGCGTTGGGTCCGGCGTCGGAGGTTCCGTCGGCGCAGGCGTACGCGTCGGACGCGGTGTAACGATCCTCTCGTCGTCGGAGAGCTCCTCCTGATACTGCATGTCGGCCACGTCGTTTTCGGCGACCTTCACATAGTCCTCCCACGTGGCAAAGCTCCCCGCGTCGCGGATCGCCTGCGACGTTCGAATGATCCCGGCACGCCACGGAAACCGATCGGACAGGAAGCTTTCCACGCCGTCCGCAAAGGAGCCGTCCAGATATGACGAGCCGGAAAGATCGGGTCGTTCTGCCAGCAGCCGGTTTTCCGTCTCCGAAAACGCCTCGCCGCTCGGAACGAAGATCAGTTCATAGATTCCGACCGCAAAGAGCAGCAGAAGCGCGAGCACCGCGGCAGCGGGTAGAATAAACTTTCGCATGACGCCCTCCTTCAGAATCGGAAATACAGAAACGGATTAAAGCTCTGTCCCACCAGAAACAGCATGGACAGTCCCAGAATCGACAGGGATAGCACAGCCTTGAGGTATGGGCGAAGCACATTCTTCTTTCCCTTCTGCCGGCGTTCCTTAAATTTTTTCACCGCCCACTTTCTGAGCGGCAGAGAGCAGACGATGCACGCCGCCAAAAGCGGCAGATTGCTCTTGAACGCATAGACGGCAAACGGATCGGAGATCGGCCCCGACCACGGCGCGAGCATTGCGCGAAACTGCGCGCCCATTTCGGCGAACGTTTCATTGCGGAAGATGACGAAGCCCAGCAGCGTTATAAGAATGACACAGATATGCCGGATCACGGCGGGCACTTTTTCGAGAACGTTCTTTAAGACAAGCCGCTCCAAGATGATAAGAAGCCCGTAATAAAGTCCCCAAAGCAGGAAATTCCAGCTTGCGCCGTGCCAGATGCCCGTCAGACCCCAGACCACGATCATGTTGAAGATCCATCGTCCCTTACCGACGCGGTTTCCGCCGAGCGGGATATACACGTATTCGCGGAAGAACGCGCCGAGCGAGATATGCCAGCGCCGCCAGAACTCCGATATGCTCTTTGCAATCAGCGGAGCGTCAAAGTTCTCCAAAAACCGGAACCCGAGCATGCGCCCGAGCCCGATCGCCATCTCCGAATACCCGGAAAAATCAAAGTACAGTTGGAACAGGAACAGGATCGCCGCAAGCCATCCTGAAAAGAAGGACGTTCCGGCGCCCGTCGGCAGCGTTGCAAGCACTTCGCCGCACAGGTTCGCCAGCAGCACCTTTTTGCCGAGCCCGAGCGTGAACCGGAAAAACCCTTCTCCGAACCCCTGCTGCGTGACCTCGCGATTTTCGATCGCCTCCGCAACGTGTTTATAGCGGACGATCGGCCCGGCGATGAGCTGCGGGAACAGCGAGACGTACAGAAGCAGCCAAAATGGGTTTTTCTGCAGCGGCGCGTCGCCGCGATAGACGTCTACGGTATACGTAATGATCTGGAAGGTATAGAAGGAAATACCGATCGGAAGCTTTGGCGGCGTCATGCGGTATGCAAGGCCCGCTATCGCACAGAAGTTGTTGACCAGAAATGCGGAATATTTGAAGAACAGCAGCGAACTCAGACTGATCACAATGCCGATCACCAACGCCGCCTTGCGCTTGCCGGGCGTCTGCGCGGCCGCGATTATCCTTGCGCTCACGTAATTCACCGATGTGCTGAACAGCATGGCGAGAATCCAGACGGGCTCGCCCCATGAATAAAACAGCAAAGATGCGATCAGCAGGATGATATTTCTGGCAAAGTTGTTTTTCACCAGCGTATGCAGCCCGATTACGACCGGCAAAAACAAGCAGAGAAACGTCAGCGATGAAAAAACCATAATGCCGAAACCTTAACAGAATTTGTGTTATTTTATCATTTGGCGGTATATTTGTCAATGAAACCGGATTTGCCTCAATCGGAAGCGTACGCGGTTACGGCGTTGTCGCGGTACGCATGCAGCACCGGCAGCGCTTTGTGGTCATAATCGAAAAACGTCGTCGTCTCCACGACGTTCTCCCTCGCCTGCCCGTCTCCGTACAGCGCCCAGCCGACGCCGGGCTGCCGCACCAGAACAGGATCCCAGTAAAAGCATCCGACGCAGCGGCCGTCCTTGACCGACTTGACCGTATTGATAAGATCGGTCACGTAATCCCGCTGCCCCTCGGGCGAGGACGGATAGATTCCCGCATAGGCCCCGTTGTTCGCGAGCTGTCCCGGCGTGCCCCAGTTGTATCCGCTTTCGCAGATCAGCACGTCCTTATCATAGCGGTCGGTCATCATTTCGCACCAATCCGCAAGATCGTGAAGATCCAGCGCGCGCTTCTTTGCCTCGGCTCGATCGGTCTGCGCCCAGGACGGATAATAGGACGTGCCGATCATGTCGTACTGTACGCCGTACCGCTGCATCAGATCGAAGAACCAGACGCCCGCGCCGCTATTGCTCTCCCAATGCAGATCATCGCAGTTCGTGCCGAGATGCAGAACGACCTGTGAATCCGGAAATACGTCCTTGACGGCGGAATAACCGCTATTGAGGAAAGTCGCCAATGCTGCAGCGGATGCTTCACTTTCATAGCTGCTGCCGTACGGGAGCAGAATGCCTGCGTCGATCTCGTTTCCTATGGAAACATATCGAGGCTGAACACCCGCGTCCTTCAGTCTTTCGAGGAACGAAGCCGTGTAATCATAGAGCGCAGCGCAAAGGCAATCCGTCTTTTCCGCGTCGGAAAGCCCGTCGAGCGCGGCAAGCCAATCGGCGGGAACATCATCGTTGCCCCAGTAATCCGCATACATAAAGGAAAGGAATATCTCCATGCCGAGCGCATCCGCGCGCTGCGCCAGTGCAAAGATCGCGTCTGCGTCCTTATAGCCCGCGGGCAGATAGTTCCCGTCCGCATCCCGATATGCACCGGGATGGTTGTACAGCTCGAGTCGGACCGCATTGCATCCGCTTTCCTTCAGAATCTCCAGCGCGTCCCTTTGCCGTCCGGTTTCGTCAAAGTACAGCGCGCCCATATCCTCTTCCCAATCGAGCCACGAAACCGCGCCGCCGAACAAGTTCGGGTACTGTCGGGACTGATCTGCTTCCCGGCAGAGCGTAAAATCGTCTATGCGTACAAGCTGCCCGCTGCCCTTTGCCGCAGCGCCGATCGCAAGGCAGCCGTCCTCGTTCACAAGGATTCCGCGCACGGTGACGAGCGTCCATTCGCCTTCCCGGATCGTTCGCGGAACGGCGGTTTTACAGAGGAAGCCGCCCTCCGTTTCGCTTGCCGCGAACAGATAACACGCCTCCTGATCGCCCTCGCTCTGCGTCCGCGCCTGCAAAAAATAATACCCCGGCTCCAGATTGCGGATACGCTGCGTGACCGAAACGGCGTAGTCCCCCTCCGCGCCGAGCTGCAGCGCTGATTCACCTGCAAACGCAGGTGCGGAAAGGGCCGCCGCGCCGCCCTCGACGGTCCAGCCGGTCAGCCCGTTTTCGAACCCGCCGTTCTCCGCCGCGCCGTTTGCAAACGGCTCCGTTTCCGGTTCGTCCGCAGCAAAAGGCTGCCTCTGCCCGCAGCCGAAGGCAAGCGCAAGACACAGGCTCAGAAACAGCGCGATTCGTATTTGATTTTTCTTTTTCATTCCGATCACAGATTCATTATATCCGGATCGGCGCGCGTTTGCAACAGCAGGAATTTATACCGTTTTTAATGCGCTCCTCCGCCTACGTACAGAAAAGCCGCCCGATCCCGGGCTTTCCCGGAATCAGGCGGCTGACGTTCGGATATTCTTACTTGACCTTGCAGCTCATCGTTTCGCGCGACCAGCTTCCGTAATACGTCATGCGTTCGAACACCTGATACGAACGGACGCGCACATAATAGGTCTTGCCGGATTTCAGTCCCGTGACCGTCATCTCATGCGTCTCCGGATTGTCGATCTTGAACGTCTTCACGTCCTTCCCGAAGTACGGATCGGTCGAAACCTGAAGCTGATAGCCGGTAAAAACGCTCGATTCGCTCCACTTTGCCGCGAACTGGCCCTTGCCTGCCGTGACGGAGGTCATCTCGCGCTGCGTGATGTAAACGACCGTTTTCAGCGGGCCGACGACGCCGAGGTTGTAGTTGTCCATCGGTTCGGAGAAGTACGCCTTGACGCCGTACTGATAGCGCGTGCCTGCATAGACTTTGCGGTCGTAGAAGTACGTATCCGTCGTATTGTTCCAGCGTTCAAACGACGTCCATCCGTTGCTTTGCAGATTCCATGCGCGGCGATAAATGACGTATCCCTTCGCGCCGGGGACCGGATTCCACTGAATCAGCGGCACCGGGCTGTTTACAACGGTCGTTGCCGTTGTCGGAGGCAGATAGATCTTGAACCAGAGGGTGCGGGACTCGCCCGTGCTCTTCATGGTCACGGTCACGTATGCCGTGCCGGCGTTGACGTTGTCGCTGTATGCAACCGTGTACATCGAGGGATCGACGTCGGAAACGACGATCTTCGGTTCCTTTGCCGTGCCGTCGGCAACGACGTACGGCGTCGTGCCCTTGTATTCCACCGCGCCGTCGGCGAAGGTGATTTCAGCGGATGCCAGCGAACCGACCGACACGCCGACTTTGTGCGTGAAGTAGCCGTTTTTCGTCGTGATGGTGACGGTCGCTTTGCCGTTCTTCTTTGCCGTCAGAACGCCGTTGTCGATCTCGGCGACGCTCGGATCGTCGATGCTCCAGTTCAGCTCCTTTGCAGCGTACGGGATCGGGGCGTTCAGGAATTTGCCTTTCTCGCTGATGTTCTGCCCGCGAAGATAAAACTTGATCTCTGCGGTTTCGCCGACAGCCATGCCGTAGTCGTCCCTGTCGGTCGAGAATACGTAGCTGTATTCCGGCGGCTGTTTGAAGTAGAAGACGACGCCCGAGGTCTGGTATGCGTCTTCGAACGTGTCGATCGCGTAGCCGATGCGCTTGGTCACGGTCTTGTTCGCAGGCTTTTCAAAGGCTTCGGTGTCGTATTTCGAGAACCACTGGATCCAGTAGCAGCGGCCTTCGACCTCAACGCAGCCAACGCCGATGCGGGTATAATAGCTCGTCAGGATGTTCTCGCGGTGACCTTCGGAATTCATCCAATCCTCCATGACCTCCGTCGCGGTCATCTGATATTCCGCTGCGTTCTCGCCCCAGAGACTGCCCATGTAAGGCGAGTAGAATCCGCTGCCGTCCGGACGGGTGTGCGAATACATCACGGCAAGCTCCAGGCCGCGCTGCATCGCAAACTCGGTCATTTCCGCGTCGATCTTGAGTGGATTGAGACCGGCCGCTGCGCGTTCCTGATTCACCAGCTCCGCCATTTCAAACGCTTTGTCGTAATTATACAGACCGGTCACGGTGATGTATTCCTGTCTGCGCCAGCCGGAACGGCCGTACGGATCCAGCTCGGAGTTATGGACGGTGACCGTGGTGTAGCGCGGGTCAAAGCCGTAGTCGTGCACAAACTGCACGCTTGCGGGCACGTCAACGTGCTCCAGCGAGTTCGTGCCGTAGACCGCGTGACGGCAGATCTCCGTGACGCCGTTGTTCAGCGTCAGGCTCTTCAGCCGGTCGTCGTGCAGCAGGATCTGATACGGAATGACCGTGAGCGCCTTCGTGGTGAAGGATTCCAGCCCGTGGCATTCGCCGAAACAGCCGTTGCCGACCTTGGTGATCGTTTTCGGCAGCGTGACGTCGGTGAGCCCGTCGCAGTAGGCGAAGCACAGGCCTTCGATCTCATGCAGCGCAGAACCGAATTTGATCGTCGTCAGCGATTTGCAGCTTGCAAACGTACGGTAGCCGGTCTTTTCGAGGCCGTTGCCGAATTTAACGGATTTCAGGCCCGTGCAATTTTCAAAGACGCAGGAACCGATTTTCGTAATCGTATCGGGAATCACGAGCTTTTTCAGCGCCGTGCAGGACGTGAACGCGCTGTACTCGAGCTCGGTCGCCTCGTTGAAGTCAATGGACTTCATGTATGCGTTCGACGCGAACGCGCACGCGCCGACCTTCTCGACGCCGTCCGGAATCCGGACGCTTCCGGTTTTGCGGCCCGCCGGATAGCTGTAAAGCGTCTTGCCGCCGTCGATGAACAGAATGCCGTCCTGTTCGAGATACGTTTCATGCCCGTCCTCGAGCGAGAAGGATTCGATCTTTCCCTTCCAGAACGCCAGCGTACTCAGCTCCTTGAGCGTCTTCGGAAGCGTGTAGGATCTGATCGCCGTTCCCTGGAACGCATACGGCTCGATCGTCTCCACGTTGGGCGCCGTTACGGAAGCAAGTGCGCTACAATTCGCAAACGCGCCCTCGCCGATCCGCGTGACCGACGCCGGAAGCTCGATGCTTTTCAGCGCCGTGCAGCCGTAAAACGTGCCATACACGTTGGTGAGGCCCTCCGGGAGCGTGACCGTTTCCAGATTCCTGCAATCCCAGAACAGCTTGTTGATTCCCGTAATGCCCTCTTCGATCACGACTTCGCGGATCTGATCGCGCACGCCGTACCAGGGCACCTGATTGCCGTTTGAGATCCAGCCGGTGTTGCCTTCGCCGGAGACGGTCATCACGCCGTCCTGCAAAACCGCGGTAATGTTATCGTTCAGCGTAAAGCTGACCGCTTCGCCTTCCTGCAGGGCCTCGACCGTTTTCCGGTCTGCGTCCGATTTGCGGGTGCTCTCCGGTTCCGGCATTTCGGCGCCGGTCGGAGCCTTCTCTTCCCCATCCAGCGTTTCGAACGGATCATCGCCGGTCTCTGCTTCTCTCTTCGACGCTTCGATCAGCGCTTCGTCCTCTTCTGCGGCGCGCTCCGTTTCCGCAGCATCCTGCGCGTCCGCCTCCTCCGCGATCGCCGCGGAGAATACCGCGGTGAGCATCATCATGCAAAGCATCATGCAAAGCAATCGTTTTAACGTGTTCTTCATTTTCTTACCCTCCGAAAGTTTTTTGTCCCGGCCGGAGCCGTTTCCGACGCCGGTTTTTCCCTTTTCAATAATAAGGACGCAAATCCGCGCCGTTCGGTTTTATGTTTCCGAAAAAAACTTTTCTTTACGGATCGAGCGAAAAATGGTATCATATAAAACAGCAGGACCAAAGGAGAACAGAAATGATGCAAAATCGGTTTTTCCCGGAGATACACGGCAACTTCGGATTCGGCTGCATGCGCCTTCCGATGAAAAGCGGCGAGGTCGACTATGCCGAGTTTTCCCGCATGGCGGACGCCTTTCTCGACGCGGGATTCAATTACTTCGACACGGCGCACGGATATCTCGGCGGCAAGAGCGAGACGGCGATCCGCGACTGCGTCGCAAAGCGTTACGACCGCAGCCGGTTCCTTCTGACCGACAAGCTGACCGATCCGTACTTCAAAAAGCAGGAGGATATCCGCCCGTTTTTCGAAAGCCAGTTAAAGGCGTGCGGCGTGGATTATTTCGATTTTTATCTGATGCATGCGCAGGACAAGGCCAATTATGAAAAGTTCATGCGCTGCAAGGCGTATGAAACAGCGTATGCATTTAAGAAAGAGGGGCTGATCCGGCATTTCGGCATCTCATTTCATGACAAGGCGGACGTGCTCGACCGGATTCTTTTTGAGCATCCGGAGATCGAGATTGTGCAGATCCAGTTCAACTACGTCGATTATGAGGACGCGTCCGTTGAAAGCCGCAAGGTCTACGAGGTCTGCGAAAAGCACAATAAGCCGGTCATCGTGATGGAGCCGGTCAAGGGTGGCAGTCTGGTGAACCTGCCCGAAGAAGCACAAAAGGTCTTCGATGACCTCCATGGCGGCAGCAACGCAAGCTATGCGCTGCGCTTCGCCGCAAGCTTTCCGAGCATGGCGATGGTTCTGTCCGGCATGAGCAATATGGATCAGATGCGCGACAATCTTTCCGCAATGCATCCGTTCCGTCCGCTTGATGAGCGGGAAATGCAGGCGGTTCGCGACGTTTGCGGCATCTTCAAAAGTCTGAACCTGATCCCGTGCACCGCATGCCGCTACTGCATTGAGGAAAACCATTGCCCGAAAGAGATCCTGATCCCCGATCAGTTTGCCGCGCTGAACTCGCACGAGGCGTTCCACAACTGGAATTCGGCGTTCTATTATGAAGAAGTGCTCACGGTCGGGCACGGCAAGGCGTCCGACTGCATCAAATGTGGAAAGTGCGAAAAGGTCTGCCCGCAGCATCTTAAAATCCGCGAGCTGCTTTTAAAGGTCGCGGCAGCATTTGAAAAGCAAAGCTGAATCCATATCGCAAGACGTGAAAACGCCCCTTCGTTTTTCCGAAAGGGGCGTTCAGCTTGTCAAAAAACCTTTTGACAAGCTGAACAGGCTGTTGGGAAGGGAGAGATGGCGACGCGCGGGAAGCGTGCGACGGCACCAC
>ERZ842401.7345-NODE-7345-length-11319-cov-11.190874_pt1 | contig 11319 bp, 10 predicted proteins | sample MGYA00521270_ERZ842401 | MGnify/ENA primary metagenome ERZ842401 (study PRJEB31892, sample SAMEA3878208) | bioreactor metagenome | biome: Moose rumen | place: Sweden | collected 2011-10 | study: EMG produced TPA metagenomics assembly of the PRJEB12797 data set... | reverse complement strand
TTTGATGCCAATAACAAATGGTAGTTACCAGAGGTATCTTCCCATACATAGTCATCGCTACCAAAAGATTGTTTATTGCTGCCGGTAAAAGCATAACACATATCAGGATAATTTACTTTACTATATACTTCTCCACCATTCTGGGTCAATAAACCTAAAGACAAATATAAGACATCTTCACTATAACCAGATACCACTATTTCATGAGAATCATGAGACTCTATGTAAATTCCCCACCAGTAGAACTAATACTACCATCTGGATAGAATTCTACACCTGTACCCTCGCATCTTATTGTGACATCATATCCAGAACACGCCGCCACAAACTCCTGCGGCGTGAATCGTTGGATAGTTACGGCGGGACTTATAAAGATAGTTAAACTAAAGTGACGCGGGATTAGGCTGTTTTTGTGATTAATAATTTTTGCCATGTTATGAAGTATACTTTAAAATATTTTGCGTTATCTGTAAAGTAAACTATTCAAGTTTCGCAAGTGATGCCGTAGGCATCTTATAGGGTAGCCAGCCATGTCAATGGCTGGTAAGCGGATCGTATAGATTGGCCGCATGCCGTAGGTACGCAATTAATATGGCGTGGCGTACCTAAAGGTACGCATTCTATGACCGCTATTTATCCAGCCATTAAAATGGCTGGATACCGTATTAAGCCCCGATGGGGCTTTGTCTACAGGATGTTAGCATACTTGCGAAACTTAAGTAAACTATATAATAGAAGGTATGGAGAAGCATACCATTAAGGCAATAATAGGTCAGAATGTACAAAATGGACGGCGAAAGAAAAGCTATGCGTGAAGCAAGAACTTCTTGGGAGACTTCCCAATATTCAGGTTGAAAACCAGGAAATGCAATATAGTTTTTGCTTGCTTGTTTTCATTTACCATTATTATCCTGCACTTGTGTAATACCATCAAAGAAGTGTACCAGCATTCTGACACACTTCATTGATGGTATTACATTTACTGTATTAATGCATGCTTATCTCCGAGGATGGATAGCCAAACACGTGCGTCGGATTATGCTTCACTATACCCTTTTCCCTGCGTTTCGTTAATCTTCCCTGTTTCTCTGTAAGGTTAAAACAAATTCTTACGAGGAGGTAAGCGGTATGTCTGGTATCAGAACCTCCTCTATGTTAGCCGTTTGGTTAGATTCATAGAACATACAATAGTAAATAGGTTGGTAGAGTATCCCCTGCTCTTCAGATACTTCTCGATTGTTGCTCAACACTACAGCCTTGCTGATATGATACTCAGGTGTGCTCATGAAATTATTGAGTGCACTGTGTACCTTGTAGTCCTTGCCCGATTTTACTTCTATTGGCAATACTTCCAAGCGTTCATAATCATCCACCAGGTAATCTACTTCACCTTTTTGCTTGTTGTCATAGTAATGTAGTTTAAATCCATGAGCATGAAGTTCCTGTGCTACCACGGATTCATAGACAGATCCTAAATTGATGCTGCGCTCATCTCTCCATACGGCATTGATGTTGGTTCCATACAATAGGTAGGTTAGTAATCCTACATCGTTCATGTATAGCTTGAAAAGGTTCTTGCTCTCTGACTCTAATAACGGGAACCTTGGATTGCTCACAGCTTGTACAGAAAGGGCAATGCCCGATTCTGTGAGGTATTCAAACTCTTCGGCATACTGGCTGAACTGCTTATGACCAGCAGTTTGTTCTATATGCTTCAGGATGACCCGCTTCTTCTTGTTCTCCATATTAGAGGGAATCATGTCGTAAATCTTCCGAATGACCAATTTCTTCTCTCTATCGTACTGCGAAGCATCTATGCGGTAAAGTTCACGTATGTCTCTATGCACCCTGCGCACTTGCGTCATATTTCGCTGTTCCAGGAATTTGTTGATAGCTTCAGGCAGTCCGCCTACCAGCAGATAGAGCTTGAATTGCTGCAGCATATAGTTATGCAATGACTCGCTCAATGACTCGTTGGCTTGAAATTTAGCTCTTACCGCATCTATAGTTTCTTGTCCACATCCCATTGCCAAGAGAAATTCTTCAAAATCCAAAGGGTACATTTGCTCAATGGAAATGCTACCTATGGGTACAGAAGCTGTTTGGGCTAAGGCCACTCCCAATTGTGAACCGCTGGCAATATAAGTGAATCTCTGTTCCTGATTTAGGAACTTGAGCATGGTCATCAGGTGAGGATAACTCTGAATCTCATCGAGAAAAATTAATGTGTCTTTCTTATTTCCAAGCTTATTGCCAGCTACGGCTCCAAGTTGCAGATAGAAGTCATCAGTACTCTTTACGTCAGCAAAAATTCCCAGACTCTCTTTATCCTCCTTCAAGTTTAATTCTACATAGTTCTTGAACAGTTTCTTGCCAACGTGGCGTATGAGGAATGACTTTCCTATCTGTCTGGCTCCATTAACCAACAGTATCTTTCCAGATTCATCTCTCAGAAACTCTTCCAGCTTCTTTTCGAACTTTCTGTATAGCATATCTCAATTTCTTTTGACAAAGGTATGTATTTCAGTCTATTTCACCAAGGGTTTAGGACTTTTTCTTAATATTTGTAGTCTTATTTAGGACTTTTTCTGGTTTTTAGCGGGTTCTCTCAGGACTTTTTCCTAATCCAGAATCTCTATTCAAAATAGAAACACAAGTTTAGGAGTTCCTTTTTTCCCTCCCCTTTTCCCTCTCTTCCGTTAATTTTTCCCTGTACCCCGCCAAGTGGCATGCTGGGGCACAGAGAGAACCGCGCGGCAGCCAATTTCATGTATCATATTTGCGGTGTTTCTGAGGGGAGGTCGGAGGATGTGTAAGAGGTGTATGAGAATACGCCGAAGCGCCTCATACCGCATTTTCGCAAATTATAATTTCAGTAAATCATTCAGATGCTTATAGTTCAATATCTTAATATCTGAAGTGAAATTTTCCATTTCTCCAGTATAAACAACGCCTCGTTGTCTGATAGGTTCTTTCACATATTCAGGCATTTTTATAAGTGTTTTTTGGAAGTCATAGCTATATGTCATAGCCGACTTTATTTCAATGCCTGTTAATTCCCCGTTTCTAGGAACTAACAGATCTATTTCGTTACCATTAGAATCTCTATAGAAATAAAGATTACTCTCACGTCCATCATTTAATTGAGATTTCAGGGCTTCCATAACTATAAAGTTTTCATATAGATGCCCTCGCATCTTATCGTGTGATAGTTGTTGAGAAGATTCTATGCCAAGTAAGTTGCATGCTAATCCAGTATCGCAAAAATAAAGTTTTGGCGATTTGATAAGGCGCTTATTGACATTGCTTGTATAAGGACGGAGCAATGTGATGACATAAGATGCTTGCAAAACTGATAGCCATTGTGTGATGGTATTTGATGCCACACCTACCTCGTTGGCCAATTCAGATGCATTGAAAATAGACCCGATACGTCCTGCGCATAGCTTTAAAAATGTATTGAATTGCATTAAGTCCCTAACTTTTAACAGGTCGCGTACATCTTTGTCTAAATATGTCTTTACATAAGAAGGATATAGATAACGGGCAACATTGTCTCCAGCACAGATTGCTGGGTATAAACCATCAAAAAGCAATTCGTCGATGGTTTTTCGTTCCATTTGAGTGGTCACTTCCATATATGACATTGGAAGAAGCTCAAACATTCCTACTCTTCCAGCCAAAGACTGGGATATGCTTCTGAGCATGGCAAAGTTGGAGCTACCAGATAGGATGAACTTTCGTTCAGGATGATCATCAACAATACCTTGAATATAAGAAAGCAGGGAAGGGACCTGTTGTACCTCATCCAATATCATTCCTTCTGACGTTTGGTTAAGAAATGCCACAGGGTCTTTTGTGGCGTAATCTCTAACATCAAGGTCTTCTAATGTGTATTTGAGAAACTGGGGAAACAGATGTTTTATCAACGTGCTTTTCCCTGATTGTCTGGGACCTGTTATACAGATAACAGAAAAATAGTTGGAAGCTTCTAATATCTTTTCTGATATACTTCTTTCTATATAGGATCTCATTTTTATGCAAATTTGAAATTCAATTGCAAATTTACGTATAATTTATAAAAGCTGCAATAGCTTTGTACCACTTTTTCCCTCCCCTTTTCCCTCTCTTTCGTTAATTTTTCCCTGTATCCCGCCAAGTGGCATGCTGGGGCACAGGGAAAACTGCAAAACTGCCTATTTTGTGTATTAACTTTGCAGTGTTTCTGAAAATCGAAGCAGAAGTGGCGAGAAAAACGTGAGGCGAATTTAAAAATAGACTTCACACTTCACGGGTGATACGTAAGTGATTGAAAAACAAGTGCATGGAGCGCAATATGCTCCTTTGAGACTTCACGAGACTTCACGCAGACTTCACGCTTCGATAACAAGAAAAAGCATGATTTTTAAACCTTTATTAATTTTTATGATTATGGAAAACATTGATCAAATGCAGGAAGCTGTCTTAGAAATAGAGACCTTCCTTAAAGAGAATTACGAATTTCGCAGAAACCTGCTCAGCGGAAAAACCGAAATGAGTAAGGTAGGCGATGGTGACAAACCTGCACAATGGAGCATACTGACGGCAGAAGCCCTCAACTCCATTGTGCGAAGGGCTAAGTTGGAGGGCATTGGCGGTAAGTCGCCAAGAACAAACATTGAGGAATTCATCGGCTCTGATGCCATTCCAAATTTTGACCCTATCATCGATTATCTGGAGCATCTCCCTTCATGGGATGGAGAGAATCATGTAGCAAACCTCTTCAATCGCATTCCGGGATTAACCTCGGAACAGCTGTCTTGGTGCAGCACTTGGCTACGTTCAGCAGTAGCGCATTGGTTAGGGATGGACACACTTCATGGCAATGAAAGTGTTCCTCTGCTGATAGGAACTCAGGGATGCGGGAAGTCCACTTTTGCGGTGAGGCTTTTGCCACAAGAGCTAAGGGCTTACTTTCTGGATCACATCAACTTTGGGAATAAGTTCGACTGCGAAATGGCACTGACGCACAACCTGTTTGTGAATATCGATGAGTTTGCCAATATGGGACCTTCACAGCAAGGCAAGCTGAAGCAGACGCTTTCGAAAGTGAAAGTCAATGGGCGACCGATTTTTGGAAAAAGTCAGGATGATCGCCGTAGATACGCCTCCTTCTTAGCTACCACCAATGATGAACGCCCGCTTTGTGATGCTACTGGCAGTAGGCGCTATATCTGTCTGCAAGTGCCTAAGGATAAGTTGATTGACAATGGTTCGCCCATCAATTATGAACAGCTCTATGCGCAGGTAATTTATGAAATCAGAGAGCAGCAAACGCCTTACTGGTTCAGCAACGATGAAGTGCAACGCATCCAGCAAGTGAACATACCTTTCTTTAAGGAAGACGACATGGAGGGTATGATTAAGAGGTTCTATCGTCTGCCTGAAGAAGGGGAGGAGGCTCGGTGGGTGCTTAGTGTGGATGTCTTTGAAACCTTGCAGCAGAAGTATCCCCATCTGCAGCGCAATCAGGCTACCAGAGTGAAGCTTGGCAATGCGCTGAAATTCATGGGATGCTCTTCGCAGCATGGCAGAAAAGGACAGATGTATCAACTGATTCCTAAGAAAGCTGCCTGAAGAGTGGCGTGAAGTCTGTGTGAAGTCTTGTGAAGTCTCAAAGCGAGACTTCACGGGATAACACGCAGAAAATCAGTATGATAGTGCTAAGGCGTGAAGTGTGAGGTCTTTTTTGATGAACGTCCGTGATTTTCCCCAAAACACTAGCATCTTTCGCCTCTGGCTAACTATCCTTTCTGCTCAGTCAAGGTAATGACTGAGCTAAATCCTAAGCATGAACGGGCTCAGTCATAACGGTGACTGACCATCGTCATGTGTGTGACTGAAACCAAAGAATAGTATGTTTAACTTATAAAGAATATAGAACTATGACACTAGGATCGTCAATCGTCTGCCCAAAGGCAGACTGTCCTATGAGCGGCGTCTGCGCACGCTACGCCGACTACCTCCGTGCCTTGGAGGCGGAGGAAACATTCACCGTGCTCAATCCTCAGAAGGTGGCACCTACCGCCAATGGCTGCCCGCACCAACTACGGAAAGAGATGCAGCGCATAGCCTATGGATTCAAGAAACTGCTGGCAGAGGTGCCGAAGAAGCATCTCAACTACCTGTATTGCAAGTTCCCCTATGACAGCCAGTCTAGTTACGACCGTCGCAGACGTGGGATTTATGGCTTGAGCCCCTCGGAACAAGCTTGCATCCTGAGCATTTTCAAGAAATATGGCGTAGATACCTCTATCGGTTTCGACCGTTATCAAGACGAAGAGGTGTATGTGGAGCCTTGATAAGATTTGGTAATGTGGCGGAAATAGCGTACCTTTGTCCTTCAAACAAAGCAAACTATGTCCGCTATTACTAATGATTTCAACTACGAGGCTTTCGACCGTCAGATGGAGACCTTGCTGCAGATGAGCATGGTACTGATTACCGGGTGGGACGACTATGCAGCGCAGGAACTTACGTTCGACATCCGTTCCCTCTGCGTGAAGGGCTCCCGCCTTTGTAGTCTGGCTGACCAAGACCTGGCCTTGCAGCAAGCAGACCTGACGCATGCCCGACGCCAGCGCAACCAGTATTTCTACGCCCGCATGAATGAGCTGGTGGTAGAGCATCTGTCGCCCCTGCTCTCACAAGTGGTGGATGACATACGCCACCAGAAGACACTTGATCGCCCCAGCGCTGCCTCCTACAAGCAGGAGATGAGCGAGCTGCTTCCCCGCTTGGGGAAGTGGATGGAGCAGGGCAGTGACGAGAAAGGACGCTTCGACCAGATGCTGGCCGACTATACCAAGGTGGAGCGAGCATTGGCCAAGACGGTGAAGCCCACGCACTACCCTGGGGTGACTTGGAAAGAGCGTTTTATGAACTTGTTTCGCTACTATGCCTTGATGTGCTGCTTGCTGTACCACTTTCAGCAGGTGATGGAGTTGACGGGCTTGGAAGTCACTCCTGATGAGGCGGGCAGCATGTTTACCCGTTCTGTGCAGGCTTATTTAGAAACGGAGGCTGGACAGAAGGAGATGGAGCGCTTCGCTGCTACGCTTCGCTTCAGGAATCATGGAGAACCGCTGGATAAGGAGCAGTTGGAAGATGCCCAGCAGAACTTGATTGATGTAGTGCCGGATGCCTTGCAGACCTGCTTCATGGCACATATCTATGACATCAACGCTTTGGCAGTGGACATCTTAGAGATGGATCCGCGCCCCACTGAAGAGGAATTTCAGGCGTTCGTGGCAGCAGTGGCCAAGTGGCAATGGCTCTCTGAACGCATCTTCGCGTGTCAGCATCCAGAGCGTATCGTGGCTCCTATATATAATAAGGTGTTCCATACCAGCATACAGGGCAAGCCTGTGGACTTCATGCAACTGCGTAGCGTGATAAAGGCCATGATGAAGTTGATAGACAAAAAGAACGATTGGTTCTGCCTTTATAGTGTGCTGAAGTTCCGCAATCTGATCAAGGATGCTGTGGCTACGCACTTTGCGGAGCAGATGATGCATACAGATTGGTTTCCAGATATGCCCGACTATCAGCGCTTCAGCGGTGAGACCTTATCTGAATACAATGGCTACCTGAACGACACGCGTTTCCCTGCTTGGAACGAAGCCGCTTTTGAGAGCTATCGTGCCAGATATGGCAAAAAGAAATGGTCGCCGGACCTTTGGAGAAAGTTCCAGCGACGCTGTGAGCAGATGAATGAGCTATTCCATGCCTAAAGGGCACTGGTGGCATTGGCCAGCCAATCACGATCTTCTGCGCTGAGGCTTGGCGCCAAGGCTTCATAGACTTTCTGATGATAGGCGTTCAGCCACTCGATTTCCTCGTCTGTGAGCAGTTCGCGGAGGATGGGGCGCTTGTCGATTGGGCAGAGGGTGATGGTCTCAAACTGCAGATAGCTGCCGAACATACCTTCACCTGCGGGAACGGTGAGCACCAGGTTCTCCGTGCGGATGCCATGACTGCCAGCCTTATAGACACCAGGCTCGTTGCTGGTGACCATGCCTGCCTGCAGAGCTACAGGATTCTCTTGCATGCGTATGCTCTGAGGCCCTTCGTGCACATTGAGGTAGTGGCCTACGCCATGCCCCGTGCCATGCAGGTAGTTGAGGCGCTTCTTCCAGATAGGCATACGTGCCAAGACATCGAGCTGGGCGCCACGGGTGCCTTCGGGGAAGACCGCCATAGCAAGGTCGATGTGACCTTTCAGAATCAGCGTGTAGTCTTCCTTTTCTTCTTGCGTCAAAGGACCGAGGGCGATGGTGCGTGTGATATCGGTGGTGCCGTCGAGGTACTGCGCTCCGGAGTCGAGGAGCAGGAAACCATGAGGCTCCAGAGGAACATCGGTCTCAGGCGTAGCCTCATAGTGCACGATGGCTGCATGAGGGCCATAGCCAGCGATGGTGTCGAAACTCTCACCTATATATAAGGATTGTGCGGCACGAAGCGCATGCAATTTGCGATCTACGCTGATTTCGGTCTCATGGCCTTGGGCCACAGCCGTTTCCAGCCAGCGGAGGAACTGCACCAAGGCCACGCCGTCACGCTGCATAGCCGCATGAATGCCCTTGATTTCTGTTTCATTGCGAACGGCCTTCAGGGCTGGGATAGGGGAGGTGGCTGGCTTTATCTCGCTGTGCTCTCCGAAAAGCTCATACAGGCGTACGTTGGTCTTCGATGGGTCTATGGATATAAGCTGATCTTTCTGGTCAGCGGCAAAAGCCTCGATATCAGTATAGTTGTGCAATGTCACTCCTGCTTCTTGCAGATGCGCTTGAACTTCGGGGGTTACCTTCTCTGGACTGATAAAGAGGTGAGTCTCTTTCTGGGTGATGAAGAGGTAGCTGATGACCACGGGGTTGCAATGCACATCAGTGCCACGCAGGTTCAGTGCCCAAGCTATCTCGTCGAGGGCAGAGACAAAGAGGGCACCTACGCCTTGCTTAGCCATCTTTTCTCTGATTTCAGATAGTTTCGTGCGTACATCCTTGCCGGCGTATGTGGTGGGATAGACCAGTGCAGGGGCTGAAGGCAGGGCAGGGCGGTCTGTCCAGATTTCTGCCATGGGGTCATGCTGGAAGTTGATTTCAATAGCTTTCAAAGATTCAGAGAGTCGGACTATTTCATCGGCAGGGAATACATAGCCGTCGCATCCAACGATATCTCCTGCTTTCAGCTTCTCCATCAGCCAGTCCTCGATGCTGGGTGTCTCGGGCAGTTTCTCCTTCATCAGCTGTATGCCAGTGCCTTGCAGCTGGTCGGCTGCTTGGAGGAAGTAGCGGGAGTCTGTCCAGAGGGCAGCCTCCTCAAGGGTGACCACCACGGTGCCTGCCGACCCCGTGAAACCAGAGATCCACTCACGGCTCTGCCAGTGCGGAGCCACGTATTCACTCATGTGCGCGTCTGTACTCGGAATGATGAATGCCTGCATCTGATGAGCCTTCATCCATTGGCGAAGTGAGAGCAGGCGCTGCTTGATAGTGCTATTTTCCATGTGCCTATATAATATAAATAAGGTGTAACTTCATATTTTGAGGGTAAAGATAATAAAAATCTGCAAAAACTTTTGGGAAATGCCAAACTATGTGTAATTTTGCCGTTCCAAACGGAAATTTTATTATTAACTAACTTATTTTTAACAAAACAAATGATTATTGTACCTGTAAAAGAAGGCGAGAACATTGAGAAGGCTCTCAAGAAGTTCAAGCGTAAATTTGAGAAGACCGGCGTAGTGAAGGAGCTCAGAGCTCGTCAGCAGTTTGACAAACCATCTGTACTGAAGAGACTCCAGAAGGAACACGCTGTGTACGTGCAGAAGTTACAGCAAGTGGAAGAATAAGAAATATTTAGTTCTTTCCTTGAATTTTTGAATTCTTTTTCATATATTCGTTGCTGAATTTAGATAGTAACGAAAATGTTGTTGACAGATTCTTTCCTGGAGTATTTGAAATACGAGCGGAATTACTCAGACAAGACCGTGGTGAGCTATGGCACAGACCTGCGTGAGTTTGATGCATTTCTGAGGGAAGAATGCCAGCGGGAAGTCAGCCCGCAAGAGGTGGATGCCTCTCTGATCCGTGAATGGATGATGTCATTGATGGAGAAAGAAGTGAAGGCCACCTCCGTGAACCGGAAGCTCAGCGCGCTGCGGTCGTTCTATAAATTCTTGCTCAAAAGAGGCATGGTGACGGTGGATCCCACCCGCAAGGTGACGGGTCCGAAGAAGAAAAAGCCGCTGCCGGTGTTCCTCAAGGAAAGCGAGATGGACCGACTGCTGGATGAGGTGGACTTCGGGGACAGCTTTGAAGGATGCAGGGACCACATGATCCTCCAGATGTTCTATGAGACAGGCATGCGACGTGCAGAGCTGATAGGACTGGACGACAAGGACGTGGACTTCTCCGGAAAGGTGATCAGGGTGACGGGTAAGCGCAATAAGCAACGCCTGATACCCTTCGGCGACGAGCTGAAAGAAGCCATGCTGGCATACGTTGACAAACGGAATGAAGCACTCCCCGTGCGATCGGAAGCATTTTTTGTGAAGAAAGACGGAAAGAGGCTCTATCCCGGAAAGGTTGGACAAATTGTAAGCGAACATCTTTCGAAGGTAGTTACGGCGAAGAAGAAAAGCCCACACGTGCTGAGGCACACGTTTGCCACAACGATGCTGAATCACCATGCGGGTCTGGGAACCATCAAGGAACTCTTGGGACACGAGAGTCTGGCCACCACCGAAATCTACACCCACACCACCTTCGAGGAGTTGAAACAAGTGTATAACCAGGCTCATCCCCGAGCCGAAGAAAAAAAAGGAGGTTATTATGGAATTAAGAATTCAAGCGATTCACTTTGACGCATCAGAGCAGTTGCAGGCTTTCATTCAGAAGAAAGCTGCTAAGTTAGAGAAGTTTTACGATGATATTAAGAAAGTAGAGGTGTCACTGAAAGTAGTTAAGCCAGAAACGGCAGCCAACAAAGAGGCTTCCGTGAAAGTGCTTGTGAAGAATGATGAGTTATTTGCTAATAAAATCTGTGATACATTTGAGGAATCAGTAGATTTGTGCATGGATGCTCTCAGCAAGCAGCTGGTGAAGTACAAGGAAAAACTAAGAAATCAATAAGAAAAAGTTGCAAAAATTTTGCGGATGTAAAATAAATGTCTAACTTTGCACCCGTTTCGCTCGGTTTAGTGCGGAACGGGTGCATTTAGCAACGCCTCTTTAGCTCAGTTGGCCAGAGCACGTGATTTGTAATCTCGGGGTCGTT
>ERZ842401.7343-NODE-7343-length-11320-cov-5.168930_pt1 | contig 11320 bp, 6 predicted proteins | sample MGYA00521270_ERZ842401 | MGnify/ENA primary metagenome ERZ842401 (study PRJEB31892, sample SAMEA3878208) | bioreactor metagenome | biome: Moose rumen | place: Sweden | collected 2011-10 | study: EMG produced TPA metagenomics assembly of the PRJEB12797 data set... | reverse complement strand
GCCTGCGCCTTGCGCATAAATATCCATATTCAATTATAGGCAAAGACGAGCAAATAGATATCATCATCGTTGTAAACCAGTTACTTACGGGATTTGATTCAAAGTGGGTGAACACCCTTTATCTTGATAAAGTTCTGAGATATGAGAATCTTATTCAGGCTATGTCCAGAACGAATCGTCTTTTTGATAAAGTAGAAAAGCCGTTCGGTATTATAAAGTATTATCGTAGACCTCATACTATGGAGAAGAATATCGAAGCGGCGGTAAAGGCATATTCGGGAGATATTCCATATGGTCTGTTTGTGGATAAACTTCCGGGGAATCTTAATTCTATGAATGATATCTTTGATGATATCGAAACCTTATTTAATAATGCAACTTATGAAGGAAATCTTATAAAGGATTTTGAACATCTGCCTGATGAACGAGCAGACAGGGCAAAGTTTGCGAAGTACTTTAATCAGTTTAACAGGCATCTTGAAGCTGCTACTATTCAAGGGTTTTCATGGAACATCACAAAATCAGCGTCCTTGCCGACCTCTACAGAGCCTACCCTGTCGTAGATACGTGCTATTTTTGCTGCATTTTTGGTAACTGCCCTGAGACCGTTGTAAAAGCTCAGACCGTTCTTTATCGCTATTCCCACCGATATGGGCAGATACTCGATAGGCACCTCCGAATGGTCGGTGCAGATGGCAACATCGAGACCGTTTGAGTTGAGCACAGCAGCATTGTCGGGCGAAAGGTTAGCCATTTCAGGCTTGCACCTGTCGCATATCATGGGACCGACTATGCAGCTGGCGCTTTCCTCGGCAAGCTCGTCTGCAATGGTGTGGCCGTCGGTGCAGTGGACAAGGGTGTAATCAAGGTTGAACTCGTTTGCTATCCTCACCGCCGTGAAAATATCATCAGCCCTGTGGCAGTGAAAATGCGCCGTGACCTCACGCCTTAAAACAGGCAGCAGGGCTTCCAGCTTGAAGTCATAGTCGGGCATATCCCCCTCGCCGCTCTCGGCGTCCAGCATCTCATGGTGATAGCGCACCGCTTTTATGAGATTTTCTCTTATTATGCTCGCCACCGCCATTCTGGTGCAGGGCGACTGCTCCTTATCCATATAGGTGAGCTTGGGGTTCTCGCCCATCGAGAATTTCATGCCCACCGTCTTTATCAGCATTTTATCCACACGCTTGCCTGCGGTCTTTATGGCAGCTATCTCCCCTGCGATGGGGTTTGATGACCCCGGCGACACCAGCACAGCGGTAACGCCTGCGTTACGTGCCAGCTCAAATGAGTGGTCAACGGGGTTTATGCCGTCGATTATCCTCAGCTGGGGGGTGCAGGGCTCAAACTCTTCATTAAGGTCCTCACCCTCAACTCCCACTCCCGAGGTGGTGAGCCCCAGGTGAGTATGGGCGTCGATAAAGCCGGGGTAAAGGGTCATGCCCTCGCCGTCGATATCATCTTTGTCTATCTTATCGGGTATACCCTGTGAGACCTCGGTTATCCTGCCGTTTTCAAAGGTGACATAGCCGTTGTCGATGATATCCTCATTATCGTTCATTGTAAATATTTTTACATTGGTTATCTTCATTCTGCCAGCTCCTTGCAGCTAATCATTATCGTATTTATTTTATCACAAAATCAAATAAATGTAAAGATACCGCACATCAATTTTTTTCAGACAGACCCATTATTAAAAAGCAGTCTCAGGCGGCGCACTTTGTGTTTTTGCCGTGCTTTACTGAGTCTATCAAGCATATATTCCCCCGCCAAGGACGAGGGAATATACAAAAAATATTAAACTGTTCACAGGCAAGATGATCGGAAGCAAGCTGCAATGTACATTTTCTTGCTTCTTGCTTCTCATATCTTGCTTCTTTTATGGTACGCCTGATGCGATTTGAACGCACGGCCTTCAGAGTCGGAGTCTGACGCTCTATCCAGCTGAGCTACAGGCGCATATGACCGCCCGTCTCGGGCGGTTTATTGTTTATACGGTTTATGATCTCATAATATCAATAGTACAAGGCGATGCGTGAAAATATCAATACCGCCACAAATAAGACCGAAATTACGAAAGAGACTGCTGCGCTTCTCTTATATCCGCTTACCAGAAGCCGCAGACCTATCGCCATAAACGCTGCGGTCAATGCGGCAAAGATATAAGGGCATATCCATGCAAAGAGAATTACGATCGTAAACAGGTCTGTCACCTTATCTTTGAACCGTTAGGCAGGCTCTGGTCGGGGAATATGACGCTTGCGCCGCCGTCGGGGGTGTCTGCGGCACATATCATGCCGTTTGACTCAACGCCGCAGAGCTTAACGGGCTTCAGGTTTGCAACTATAGCCACCTTTTTGCCCACAAGGTCCTCGGGCTTGTACCACTGTGCAATGCCCGATACCACCTGTCTGCCGCCGAAGCCGTCATCAAGCTGCAAGCAAAGGAGCTTTTTGGACTTTTTCACCTTCTCGCAAGCCTTTACCTCGGCTACTCTCAGGTCGATCTTTGCAAAGTCATCAATGGTTATCTCGGGCGCAAGCTCAGCAGGCTCAAAGCCGTCGCCGCTTTCTTCCTCGGCAGGCTTGTTGCTGCCGATTATCTTGTTGAGCTCGTCTATCTCCTTGTCAACGTCTATCCTGGGGAAGATTATCTCGCCCCTCTTCACAGTGACACCGGCAGGCAGAACGCCGAACTTATTTGCATTTGCGTAGGTAACGTCAGCCTCGGCAGCACCTATCTGCTCCCACACCTTTGGCATGGTGGTGGGCATGAAGGGACTCAGCAGAGTTGAAATTATCCTGATAGTGTCAAGCAGGTTGTAGAGCACGCTTGCCAGCCTTGCCTTTTTGCTCTCGTCCTTGCCCAGTATCCAGGGCTGGGTCTCGTCTATATACTTGTTGGCTCTCGATACTACCTTGAATATCTCTATCAGGCAGTTGTTGAGCTGTGTTTCGTCCATAAAAGCGTCCAGCTTGTCTCTCAGCGCAGTTGCCTCATTTATCAGCTCGTCATCGAACTCGCCAGCCTCACGCTCGGTGGGCAGAGTACCGCCGAAATACTTGTCTGCCATTGCAACGGTCCTCGAAACGAGATTACCCAGACCGTTGGCAAGGTCGGAGTTTATCCTGTTTATCATTATCTCGTTTGAGAATGAGCTGTCAGCACCCAGCGCCATTTCTCTCATTATATGGTAGCGTATAGCGTCTGCACCGTATCTCTCGCCGAGAATAAAGGGGTCTACCACGTTGCCCAGTGATTTGGACATTTTCTCGCCGTTAAAGGTTATCCAGCCGTGAACAGCCAGGTGCTTCGGCAGAGGTATATCCAGCGCCATGAGCATTGCGGGCCATATGATAGCGTGAAAGCGCATGATATCCTTAGCCACCATGTGTACATCGGCAGGCCAGAACTTGTCAAAATCATCATAAGCGCCGTTCTCATAGCCCAGAGCGGTGATATAGTTTGAAAGTGCGTCTATCCACACATACACCACATGACCCTCGTCAAAGGTAACGGGAATGCCCCATTTAAAGGTAGTTCTCGAAACGCACAGGTCCTCAAGCCCGGGCTTGATAAAGTTGTTTACCAGCTCAACAGCCCTGGTTTTAGGCTGTAAATAGTCTGTCTCGGTCAGCAGCTTTTCTATCCTGTCGGCAAATGGGGACATTTTAAAGAAGTAAGCCTCCTCGCTCGCCTCGGTGACAGGTCTGTGGCACTCGGGGCAGCAGCCGTTCTCGTCCAGCTGTGACTGTGTCCAGAAGCTCTCACAGGGGGTGCAGTATTTGCCTGTGTATGCGCCCTTGTAGATATAGCCCCTGTCGTAAAGCTCCTTGAATATCTTCTGCACCGACTCAACATGATAATCGTCGGTAGTCCTTATATATCTGTCATAGTCTATGTTCATATAGCTCCACAGCTTTTTGAACACCTTTACTATCTCGTCAACATATTCCTTGGGAGTAACCCCCTGCTCGGCAGCCTTCTGCTCGATCTTCAGACCGTGCTCGTCGGTGCCGGTAAGGAACATGACCTCCTTGCCCTGCATACGTCTGTATCGTGCGATAGAGTCGCAGGCAACCGTAGTATAGCAATGACCTATATGGGGATTACCCGAGGGGTAATAAATAGGCGTAGTGATATAAAATTTATTACTTTCCATTATTATGATACCTCCGTTTTTATAAACTTACTAATTATTATAACATGAAGCCGAACGGTCTTGCTTGCAAGGGATCTGAGGCGAAATGTTACAATAAAGCTGCAGGCGTTAAGCCTGCAAGCAGAGCTTTAGCTCTGCGGTCCATGCGATAGCATGGGCTTTGGCTTTATTATAACACAATTATTTGTAAAATGCAAGTGCATTTCCCATGCCTTTCGCACTATTGTTGGAAAGGCAATATATCGAGTCCCCACAATAGTGCGATAGGTGGGGGAAATAAAAAATTATTTTAAGCTATTGACTTTTGCTGCAAAAAGTTATATAATGTATAGGTGAATGTGCTTTTTGAGGTGTGCGGCAGGCGTATCGCTGCTGACTCGCCTTATTATCTTAATTATAAAGGAGGACAAATACAAAGTGCGTAAAATTACTAAACCTGTGTTTTTTATCGTGCTGATATGTATTCTGGGCTTTGCCTACCTGACTTATGCAGGTATACACACCCAGTATGGCGATATACGGACAAGCTATATCAAGGGCGTTGATGAGATACGCTGGGGCATAGATATACAGGGCGGCGTCAACGCTACCTTTGAGCCCGATATCGAGGGCGGCACAGATAAGATCACAGATGATGAGATGGACGCAGCAAAGGCTGTTATCGAGCAGCGTCTTGTGAGCCTTAATATCACCGATAATGAGGTGTATGCTGACTATACCAAGCACAGGATAATGGTATCCTTCCCCTGGCAGTCGGGCGAGGAGAGCTTTGACCCCGAGGAGGCTATCGCTGAGCTGGGCGAGACTGCACAGCTCACCTTTGTAAAGGGTACCGAGCAGGCAACAGGCAGCGACGATGCAAATATCGTGCTGACAGGTACCGACGTCAAGCACGCCGAGGCTGTTCAGATACAGGACCCCGATACGGGCAACCTTACCTATGTGGTCAGTCTGGAGCTTAACAATTCGGGCAAGCAGGCTTTTGCCGATGCCACCACCGAGCTGGCAGGCTCGGGTCAGATATCCATATGGATGGACGACGACATGATATCTGCACCTAACGTAAACGAGCCTATCACCGACGGCAGCTGCCAGATATCGGGAAGCTTTGATTTTGAGTCGGCTAAGTCGCTGGCTGATAAGATAAACGCAGGTGCTCTGCCCTTCAATCTTAAAACTACCAGCACAAACATCATCTCGGCTACATTGGGCGAGGGCGCTAAGAGCGCAATGACTATGGCAGGCATAATCGCATTTGTCATAATCGCTATATATATGATAATAATTTACAAGCTGCCCGGCTTTGTTGCAGCTATCGCACTGTTCGGACAGGCAGCAGGCACACTTGCCTGCATTTCGGGCTTCTTTGGCAACCTGGAAAGCTTCACGCTGACTATACCCGGTATCGCAGGTATCATACTTGCTATCGGTATGGGCGTTGACGCCAACGTTATCGTATCAGAGAGAATAAAGGAAGAGCTTAACAACGGCAAGACCCTTAACGGCGCTATCGAGCTGGGTTATAAGAGAGCCTGGTCGGCAGTGTTCGACGGTAACATCACCGTTGTGTTCGTGGCAGTTATACTTATGGGCGCTTTTGGTCCTACCGACAGCGTTTTCGGCACACTGCTCAGACCCCTCTTCGCAGCCTTCGGCGCATCTACCGCAGGTACTATCTACTCGCTGGGCTACACCCTGCTGGTAGGTATCGTGCTCAACTTCGTGTTCGGTATCTTCTGTTCAAGACTGATGCTTTCTTCACTTTCAAAGTACAAGTGCTTTAAGAACCGTAAGCTTTATGGAGGTGTGGCAAGCAATGAATAATGAAAAGAAAACCCTGAACGTTGTGGGTCACCGCAAGGTGTTCTACACCATATCCCTCACCCTCATAGCTATATTTGTGATACTCACCTTTGTGCTGGGTCTGAATGTTGATATACAGTTCAAGGGCGGTACCATACTCACCTACAGCTACACAGGCGATGTAAAGACAGCCGATGTGCAGAAGGTGGTCTCAGACGTGCTGGGACAGTCCTCAACCGTAACCACGGGTGAGAACACTGCGACCTCACAGACCACTGTAAAGATACAGCTCTCATCTAAAAAGGGCATAAGCGACCAGGCGCAGAACGACCTTAAAGACGCTTTGCAGGCAGCCTTCCCCGATAACGAGCTGGAGCTGTTTGAGACTAACGACGTAAACGCTTCAAACGGCCTCGACTTTTTCCTGAAATGTCTGGTAGCGGTTGCTTTTGCGGCTGTTATAACCATAATCTATATCGGCTTCAGGTTCAAGAAGATAGGCGGTATCTCCGCAGGTATCTTCTCGGTAGTTGCACTGCTGCACGACCTTTGCATGGTATACGGCACATTCGTTATCTGCCGCTTTGATATCAACGCAAACTTCATGGCAGTTCTGCTGACCATTCTGGGTTACTCCATAAACGCAACTATCATCATCTACGACAGAATAAGAGAGAACCAGAACCTGCTGGGCAAAAAGATGGAGATAGAGGAGCTTGTGAACCTCTCCGTCACACAGACCCTGGGCAGGTCGATACACACCACTGTCACCACCGTTGCGGCAATGGCAGTCGTATGCATAGTATGCCTTATCTACGGCGTATCATCTATCATCAGCTTTGCATTCCCCCTGATAATCGGTATGCTGGCAGGTGTGTATTCCTCAAACTGCATAGCTCCCACCCTTTGGGTAATGTGGAGACGCCACAGAGAAAACAACCCCAAGAAGAGCAAAAAGAGCAAGCAGCCTGAGAGAAAAGGCAGAAGATAATTATTGTGCTTAAAACCAAAAAGCAGGGCGGTCAATGACTACCCTGCTTTTTTATGCCCTGAATACGGTGTGACCGCACCGAAAAATATCAGTTTTCTGCTGCCAGCTGGGAGACAACCTCCTGCATAAGCTCCTGGGGCTTTTGCTTTTTATCGGCGGTTATGGTGAAATATGGCTTGGCAGCGTCGGTGAATTTCAGGCGGTTTTTGTAGGTCTGCATAAGCGCCTGTATCTGGCTGGGTTCAAGAGTGTTTATGTAAAACTCCATTTTATCCCCTGCCTGCTTTATCTCTCTTATACCGATAGCCGACGCCGAGTTTCTGGTGAGGGCTACGTTTATAAGACCCATTACTGCCGTGGGGGGCTCGCCGTAGCGGTCTATCAGCTCGTCGATAACGTCTGAGGAGTCCTCGGCTGTGGTTATTGAGGCTATCTTTCGGTAGGCGTCAATGCGCTGGGCTGAGTTTTCGATGTAGTTTTCGGGGATATATGCGTTTATGGAGATATCCACAAGGCAGTCCTCGGGGGAGCGGGGGAGCTCCTCGCCCTTCTGCTCGGCAATGGCTTCATTTAAAAGCCTTAAATACATATCGTAGCCCACAGCCTCCATGTGACCGTGCTGCCTGCCGCTGAGTATAGAGCCTGCGCCCCTTATCTCCAGATCTCTCAGGGCGATGTGAAAGCCCGAGCCGAACTGGGTGAACTGCTTGATAGCCTCCAGCCTTTTGGCAGCGTCCTCAGACAGCACCTTGCCCCTGCGGAACGTGAAGTAGGCAAAGGCTCGCCTGTTTGATCTGCCCACCCTGCCCCTCAGCTGGTAAAGCTGGGAAAGTCCCAGACGGTCTGCGTCCTCGATGATAAGGGTGTTGACGTTTGGCACATCTACTCCCGTTTCGATAAGGGTGGTGCACACAAGCACATCTATCTCATGCTCCACCACCTGCCGCCAGATCTCGGAAAGCTCGTTTTCGCCTATCTGACCGTGGGCAACGGCTATCCTGGCTTCGGGTATCAGCTCACGCAGCTTTATCACGGTGCGCTGTATGTTGTCTATCCTGTTGTGTATGTAGTATACCTGACCGCCCCTTCTCAGTTCCTTGCTTATCGCCTGAGCCACCACTGCGGCGTTATGCTCGATAACATAGGTCTGCACAGGGTGTCTGTCCATAGGGGCTTCTTCTATCACCGACATATCTCTAATGCCGCTGAGCGCCATGTTAAGCGTTCTCGGTATGGGGGTAGCCGAGAGGGTGAGTATATCAACACCGTGGTGGGCTTCCTTGAATTTTTCCTTGTGAGCCACACCGAAGCGCTGTTCCTCGTCTATTATGGCAAGCCCTAAGTCCTTGAACTCAACGTCCTTTGATACCAGCCTGTGGGTGCCTATGATAAGGTCGATAGTGCCTCTTTTGAGCTCTCTCACTATCGCCTGCTGCTCCTTTGGCTTGCGAAAGCGTGAAAGCAGCTCCACCTTAAAGGGGAACTTCTCAAAGCGCTTTACCGCAGTCTGGTAATGCTGCCATGCCAGCACCGTTGTGGGTACTAATATAGCGCACTGCTTGCCGTCGTTCATGCATTTAAAGGCTGCACGCAGCGCCACCTCGGTCTTGCCGAAGCCCACATCGCCGCAGAGGAGTCTGTCCATAGGCACAGACTTCTGCATATCCTCCTTTATCTCCTGTATCGACCGCAGCTGGTCGTCAGTCTCCTGATAATCAAAGCGCTCCTCAAAATCCAGCTGCCAGTCATCGTCCTGAGAAAATGCATAGCCCTTTGCAGCCTGCCGCTGTGCATAAAGCTTGGTGAGCTCCTCAGCCATATCCTTCACCGAAGCCCTTACCTTGCTGCGTGTCCTCGTCCACTCAGTGGAGTTGAGCTTGTTGAGCTTGACAATGCCGTCGTCCCCCGGACCTATGTATTTTGATACCAGATCCAGCTGGGTGACAGGCACATAAAGCACATCGGTGCCTGCGTAGCTTATGGTTATGTAGTCCTTTTTCACCCCGTTAGTCTCAAGGTTGCGTATGCCCTGAAACCTGCCAATGCCGTACATCGAATGCACCACAAGGTCGCCGCTGTGTATGTCCGAAAGGCTCTTTATCTCCTCGCCTGCCTTGTGCTTGGGCTTTTTGCGCTTGGCGGTCATCGACTTCATCTGGGTTATGGCTGCGCATTTTATATCGGGGTAGTCAAACCCTGCCGAAAGGCTGCCTGTGCGCACATAAACTATACCGCCTGCTATCTGTGAGCTCTCGGTCATCACCTGCGCATTTATGCCCTCGTCGCAAAGGTCCTTGACTATTATAGGCACGGTCTTTTCAGAGCCTGCCAGCACCACGGTGCAGTAGCCGTCTGCGCAGAGGGTTTTAAGCTCCTCCTCCAGATTAATAATGCTGCCGCCCCACACCGCTGTCTGACGGCAGTCGGTATTGATAAGCTTTTTGAACTTTATGCCGTTGTTTGAGCGCATGAAGGTATCAAGAAAAACGCACCGCATTGAAGTCACTTTGCTTTCAAGCTTGCCAAGATCAAGATAAAAGCCGTCCAGCCGTTTGAACATTATGCCGTCGCTGTAAAGCATTTTAAGGTCCTCAGCCAGCTGTGCCAGCACCGCTCTGCCCTTTTCGATACAGTTTGAATACTCGCTCACCACGCAGAAGCCGCTTTGGAAATAGTCAAAAACAGTGGCTGTCTCCTCATAAGCCACGGTGTAGTATTTATCTGAATTTGTAAGGCTCATGCCGCTTTTTACGGCGTCGATGTCCTTGTAGATATGCTCACGTATCTTGTCAGTCTGCCTGCCCCTGACCGATTTTGCCAGCTTTTCAAGGGCTGATACCAGCTCATCGTCTGAGGGGAAGATTATCTCCAAGGCAGGGAATATCATTATGCTTTCGATACTCTGTGTCCTGCGCTGGCTCTCGGTGTCGAAATAGGAAAGTGTGTCCACCTCGTCGCCCCAAAGCTCGATACGCACAGGGTGGGTGTCCTGCACGGGAAAAATATCTATTATAGAGCCCCTTACCGAAAACTGTGCCTGCCCCTCCACCTGGTCTGTTCGCGAATAGCCTGCTGCTATGAGCCTTTTTTGCAGCTCGTCAAGGGACAGCTCACCCCCTGATTTTATCTCAAATGAATACTCTTTGAGCACCCTTGGGGGAACAGTGCCCTGCAGGCAGGCTTCGACACTTGCAGCCATTATCCTGAATTTTCCCGACATTATCCCCGAGAGAGCCTCGATACGCTTATGCTCATACTCACGGGAAATGCCCTCCAGAAAAGCGAAATTAAGGTCTTTGGCAGGAAAAACGCAGCCTGTCTGCTCACCAGCCATTTCGTTTATATCGCTTATCATTCTGGTGGCAGAGGCTTCATCATCGCAGATGATAAGGCAGCTGCCCAGCCTTGAAAGGTCGGCAGCCAGCATAGCCTTGTGTATTCCAGATACCCCCGTTACCGCCGCAGGGGTATAGCCTTTGATAAGGCAGTTTTTGATATCTCTGCCAAAATCCAGTTTGTTTGATATGTCGTAAAATATGCTGTTCATCAGTACCCCGCCTAGTTGAATTTGTTCATCGCTTCGGATATCTCGCCCTGCACCATGAGCTCGGCTGCGGCGCAGACCTTTGGCATTACGTCCTCCAGCTTTTTCCTGTCGTCGTCGTTAAAGCGTGAGAGCACCCAGTCTGCCAGATCGTAGTCGGGTCTTGGCTTTTTGCCCACACCTATTTTTATTCTGGGAAAATCCTCGCCGCCGCACTGGGCGATAATGCTTTTAAGCCCGTTATGCCCCCCTGCCGAGCCTTTGCGCCTTATCCTTATCTGCCCCGGCTCCAGTGATATATCGTCAAAAATGACTATCACATTTTCAAGGGGTATCTTATAAAAGCTCATAGCTTGGTCAATGGCGTCACCGCTTAAGTTCATATAGGTCTCGGGCTTCATCACAAGGCAGTTTTTGCCGCCTATAACGGCATTAGCCACCAGCGCTTTGAATTTATGGGAGCTCACACTGATATCATACTTCTTTTCCAGCGCGGAAATTGCCATAAAACCTGCATTATGTCTGGTGCCCTCATACTGAATGCCGGGGTTTCCCAGTCCTGCTATTATATATTCGGGCTTAGCGCCCTTAGCGCCGTTTTCCGACGATATCCTGTTAAAAACGTCCCATATGCTCATTTTTATCTCTCCTTATTTATCACGCACAAAATCCCCGACTTTGTCAGGGTCGGGGTGTTCGGTTTTTTAGATATTATATCATGCTTCATCAAATTTGTCAAATCTGTTTATTTCCTCCACTTACGCCGCTATTGCTCCCCCAATTAAACCTTGCCGGAAAGGCGCAGGCAAAAATAAAAAAT
>ERZ842401.7340-NODE-7340-length-11324-cov-6.170024_pt1 | contig 11324 bp, 14 predicted proteins | sample MGYA00521270_ERZ842401 | MGnify/ENA primary metagenome ERZ842401 (study PRJEB31892, sample SAMEA3878208) | bioreactor metagenome | biome: Moose rumen | place: Sweden | collected 2011-10 | study: EMG produced TPA metagenomics assembly of the PRJEB12797 data set... | reverse complement strand
TTTGAAGTTTTTAAATACCATACATTTTAAAAGTCTTTAAAATGCGTTTGCCCTGTAAACGACACCGCTTGACATTCTGCGGGAATGTGGTATAGTTAAAGATAAGGAGCACCCGCGACAAGCGTCTTGCCCCACAAATAGGTTTAGAGTCCGATTTTACTCAGACTTCGCCCACTCTGTGGATCAGACAGGGTGGGCTATTTTTTACTCATCTTCCTTTTTCCGTCTACGGAGAAGGTCGCTAAGTATGTCGTAGACAAGCGTGATGATGGCAATCGCCACCATAATCTTTTCGTACAGACTCATAGCTGTGCCTCCCAAATCGGTAATCCAGCCTTGCGACTAGTCGAGTTCGGGGGCAATTCCCTCTTACACAATCTCCAGAGGGTCTTTTGAAACATCGGTGTGATTTTCCACGATGAACGCGTTCAAGACGGGATTGTCTTTTTCCATGAGCGAGAGAATGAGGTAGCGAGCCTTTGAGTCGAAGAAGAGTCGCTTATCCTCTTCGCTTGGACGGCTGGGGCTTTCGGGGTGCGAGTGCCAGTTTCCGAGCGGAACCAAGCCCTTTGCTCTCATGTCTTTGATTGCTTTGAGCTGGTCTTGCGGGCTGATGTTGAAATGCTCGTTTGAATGGTCGGTGTTTTCAAGGAGATACACTTCTTTGATTGTCTTAACGCCGTTTTCTTCGGTGCCAGCGATGAGTCCGCACGCTTCTTCTGGAAGGCAGCCCTGAGCATGCGAGACAATTTTTTCATAATCAGATTTTTTAAGGGTAATCATTTCAGTGTATCTCCTTTCTTTTAATGTGCTTGTTTTAACTCACATGCGGGCTGCTCGTAGTCAATCAGTTTGGTGATTGTCGGATTTTCGCCACAAATCGGGCATTTTCCGTTTGCGGGCGGAAGTTTGACCGCATGGAAGTTGTTTTTGAGCGCGTCATAGGTGAGCAGTTTTCCGACGAGGTTTTCGCCCACGCCCACGATGTATTTGACGGCTTCCATTGCCTGAAGGCTTCCGATAACACCGCCCATTGCGCCGATAACGCCCGCCTGTTTACAAGTCGGAACGGCATCTTTTGGCGGCGGGTCTTTGAACACACAGCGGTAGCACGGTCCTTGACCCGGAATGTAGGTCATCAGCTGACCCTTGAAGCGGATAATTCCCGCGTGGCTGAACGGCTTTTTTTCCATAACGCACGCGTCGTTAATCAAGAATTTTGCGGGGAAGTTGTCCGTGCCGTCGATGATGAAATCGTAATCGCGGATAAGCTCGCGGATATTCGTTGAATTCACGAAAAGCTGATAGGTTTTGACCTCAACATCGGGGTTCATCGCCTTCATCGTCTCTTCGGCTGACTTGACTTTCGGCTTTCCGACATCAGCGGTGGCATGGATAATCTGCCGCTGGAGGTTTGAAAGATCAACGACATCTGCGTCAACGATACCGATAGTGCCCACACCTGCCGCCGCAAGGTACATTGCCGCCGGTGCGCCCAATCCGCCCGCGCCGATAATGAGCACTTTCGCGTTCAAGAGTTTTTTCTGGCCCTTTACGCCGACTTCGTTCAAGATGATGTGGCGTGAGTAGCGTTCAATCTGCTCGTCTGTCATTGCCATTATTGTCCGCCCCCCATGAAGTACAAGAATTCAACCGAATCGCCCTCTTTGAGAACGGTTGCGCTTTCCGCGTCTTTCTGAATGAATTCTTCGTTGATTGAGACCGTGACATACTGCGGAGTCTCAACTTTTTCCTGTTCGATGAGTTCCGGGAGCGTGAGCCCGTCTTTTACTTCTTTTTTTGTTCCTGCAACGGTAATTGTCATAATGTTCTCCTGTTATTTTTTATTTTTCGACTTTCTGAACGAAAAGCATGTATGTGCCGTCGCCGTTTTCGTTGAGTTCAAGCACCTGATGTCCTTCGTCTTTCATTGAGCGCGGAACATTCTGCACCGGCTCGCCGTCATTCAATTTGATTGCCAAGATTTCGCCGTCGTCGAGTTCTTCGAGCGCGACTTTTGCTTTTACGAATGTGAGCGGGCACACTTTGTCAGTGATGTCAACAAAATCGTCCGCCTTCACGCCATTTTCTGAAACATAATCAGCCATTGTATACCTCCACCAAGTGCTGTTTTATTCTCCAAGAATCGCCTGCGTGAAGTCCGCAAGCAAATCTTCTATATCCTCAATTCCGACGCTGATTCGCACCGTGTCGTCAAACACGCCCGCCGCGTTCATTTCTTCTTTTGTGTTGTGAAGAAAGAGCGTGGTGGCAGGGTAAATGACAAGCGTGCGCACATCTCCGATATTCGATGCGATGATTGCCGTTTTGAGCGAATTGATGATTTTAAAGGCGCGTTCTCGGCTTCCCGTGCTTATCGTGAGAATGCCGCCGCCGTATCCTTTAAGCTGTTTTTTTGCAAGTTCCGCAGTTTTTTCATTGAGAAGCGGGTAATTTACCGTGATTCCGTCGATTTTGCTCAATTCTTCGGCAAGTTTCTGTGCGTTCTCGTTGATTTTTTGGATTCGTAAGCCGAGCGTTTCAAGCCCGATGATGTTCAAGAATGCATTGAACGGAGAAAGACAGCCGCCCAAGCTCGCCCATGAGTCTTTTCGTAAGCGCACGAGATAGGAAAGATTTGAAAACGCCTTGTATTCTTTGAGCGCGGGGAATCGGTCAAAATCCCATTTGAATTTGCCCGAATAGACGACCACGCCCGAAATTGCGTCAGAAGAACCGTTTATATATTTTGAAGATGAATGAATCACGATGTCCGCGCCCAAATCAATCGGATTGACCAAAAAAGGCGTTGCCGTAGTGTTGTCGATGACGAGCGGAATTGCTTTTGAATGGGCAAAATCCGCAAGCGAGCGAATGTCGATGATGTTTAGGCTTGGATTTCCAATCGTTTCGGCAAAAATCGCCTTTGTATTTTCGGTGTAAAGTGCTTCAAGATTCTCGTGAGAAAAATCGTTCGTGTATTTTATAGAAATGTTGAACTGCTTGAAAACCGAAAAAAGCTGAATCGTGCCTCCGTACAAGCCTGCCGACGCGATGATTTCATCTCCCGCGCTCAGAAAATTCATAAGCCCGTGCGAGATTGCCGCCATGCCCGAAGACATAGCGACCGCGCCAAAGCCGTGCTCTAAGGCATTGATTCGTGACTCAAAGGAAGCGACTGTGGGATTTCCGATGCGCGTGTATGCAAAGCCCGCCGCCTTTCCGCCGAAAACCTTTTCCAGCGTTTCCATGTCGTTGTAGCCGAACGCGCTCACCTGATAAATAGGGGTGATTGTTGCGCCGAAACTTTCGTCTTTTGCGACACCTTTGTGCAATGCATCCGTATTGAATCCCATAGTTCCACCTTTATTTCAACCTACAATTTTACTAGGTAATAAAAATATACCATGCTTCTTTTATTTAGGCAATAGGTTATTATATTGAAAACCGATAAGAATTGCAATTTTCAGAGACGACCTGATTTTAGTTTTCCGCTTTTAATTTCTATTTCCCTACCTTGTATTCCACATAGAACGGCACTGACCATTCCCATTTCCAGTCGTCGCGGGTAACCTGCTTGTGAAGGAAATCTGCGCCGACGGAAATTGTCCACTGGTCAACCGTAATCCATGCGCGGGGGTAGAATTCAAAAGTCTTGCGGCTTGCGTCAGAATCGGAATCATCGAGCGCGGCGTAGTAGAAAAAGCGTGGCTTGAAGGCGACATGCTCGACAATCGGAATCAAAAGCTGAGTGCCAGCGTAGAGCGGAATCATGTCGCCATCGACCGTGTGGCCCGCTTCGCCCTCGGCGATGAACTGCACCGCACCGAAATTCGAGCGGAAGTTGAGCGAGGCGAAGTTTGATTTTGAAGCCGTCTTGTAATTCGACACATTTTTGAAGACAGCACTTGCCACATACGGGTCAGAATTATACGAGAATGAAAGCGTTGCGTTCAGTTTGGAGACAAAGCCTGTGAGTTTTGGCGCGTAGTTTGCGCTCGCCGTCCAATAGACTTCATCGTTTGTCGTGCGCGTGACTTCTTTTGTTTTGGAATCTTGTTTTTCGCTCGCCGTGTATTCTGCCCCAAGCGAAAATCCGAGCGAAAGGGGAAGATTTTCGTTCAGTTTGGAAAAATTGTATTCAATCGCACCGAATCCTGAGCGCGAATTTCTGAATTCAACATAACTTTCGGTGAGGGGAAGCGCCGCTCCGAAGGTAAAGCCCGCAATCTGTGATTTTGCGCCCACGCCTGTTTTTCCCCAACGGCTTGAACCCGTGTAAATTTCTGCGAGCTGGAAATAATTCCCCGTGAGATAGTACGAATAGAGTTTTCCGATGGAGACTTCAAGCGTTTTGTTTGCAAACGGTCGGTAACGGAGATAGGCGCGCTTGATTTCGACCTCTTGGGCAAGCGTTTTGTCGGTGTCCACATCTTTTGAATCATCGTACTTTTTGATGCGGTAGTACATCTTTCCGCCCGCGGTGAGGCGGTCACTTGAAAGCGTAAAATCGCCCATCGCGTACGCGCCGCCCCATTCAGTCGTTGATTCTTCAAATGAAGAGTCCCATGTTTTTTGAACGGCAGTACCGCCCACTAGGATTTTCCCGCTCGTCGTAAAATCAGCAGAAAAGGCAGGGAACGACAACAACACGCCGAATCCAAACAAAACAGATTTTTTCATAAAAAACCTCGTGTGAAGAAAATAGATAAACGCAATCCTAAACGGAGGGGGGCGGAGAACTGAAGTTTCCGCCCCCTCTTTTGGTGGTCTAGATTACGCTTGCTGCCCTATCATCACACCGAGTTCTATTGAGACTATTGTATCAAATTGTATCGATAAAGAGAATCACATTCTTCGCTTTTTTTGAGACTTACGCCCATCACGCGCCGCACGGTTTCGCCGTCACAAAGCACTTCTTCGGCTGTTCCTTGCGCGACGATTTTTCCGCTTTGCATGAGGCACACGCGGTCACAGATGCTGAAACTCTGCGGCAGGTCGTGGCTCGTAAGCACAATGCCCCGTCCTTCTTTTGCGAGCCGAGAAAGCACTTCAATCACTTCGACCTGATGCTTTATGTCCATGTAGGTCGCTGGCTCATCGAGCAAAATCATCTTCGTGTCCTGCGCAATCACCATCGCAAGGTAGGCACGCTGTTTTTCGCCGCCCGAAATTTCAGAAAGATTTTTGTCGCGTTTTTCCCACATGTCGGTGAGGCGGAGCGCATTTTCTATTAAGGCAAGGTCTTTTTCGCCCAAGATTTTTGAAAATCCGAGATAGGGGAAGCGACCGTGGCAGACGAGCGTGTACACATCAAGGTTCGCATTCTGATGCATCTGCGGAAGGTAGGCGACGAGTTTTGCCCGCTGTTTGTGAGAGAGCGCACGGAGATTTTTTCCGTCGATGAAAACTGAGCCCGAATTTCCCTGCACGCCCGCGTTCATGCCCACAATCGACTTTAAAAGCGTGGATTTTCCGCTTCCGTTCAAGCCGACAATCGCGGTGATTTTTCCGTCATCAAAGCGAAGATGGTCAATGTCGAGAATCGCCTTTCCGTCATAGCCCGCGCGAAGATTCTGAATCTCAATCATACCGAAAGCCTCTTCTTTTTTGAAATCAGCATCCAAATGAAAAACGGCGAGCCCAAGCACGACAAAAATAAGCCAACGGGAAGTTCATACGGGAAGAACAGCACTCGTGCAAGCACATCACAGAACAGCAAAAAGTCCGCACCGAGCAACGCGCACAGAATGATGTTGCGCTTTGTGTTGTTTTTGCTGAACAGGCGAATAAGATTCGGAATCAAAAGCCCCACGAATCCCAAAAGACCGCACACGCTCACACTCGCCCCCGCAAGCAAGCCCGACACGATGATTCCCGCAATCCGACAGCGTTTTACATTCAAGCCAAGCCCGAACGCCGTTTCGTCTCCCAGCTGGAACAAATCAATCCCGCCCGAAAGCACGAACGCAACGACAAACGAAGCAAGAATCACGGGAAAAGCAATGTACAGCGATGAAAGATTGAGATTCTGAAATCCGCCGAGCGAAAACGCCACTTTATCGGCAACGATGTCGGGTCGGAGCGTGATAATCACATCAATTCCCGCCGTCATCAGCGAAGAAACCGCCACGCCCGAAAGCACGAGCGTTGTTTTTGAAACGCCCGCCCGCTTGCTGATAAGATACACCGTAAGCACCGAAAGCAACGCGCCCAAAAACGCGCCGAGTGAGCGAGCCAACGCCACATACGGAAAAACGAGCGAAACCAAAAGCACGAAAAGCCCAGAGCCAGCATTCACGCCGATAATACCAGGACTTGCAAGCGTGTTGTTGAGCGAAAGTTGCAAAATAAGACCCGAAACCGAAAGAGCCGCCCCGCACAAAAGAGCCGCGAATGCGCGGGGAAAGCGCACTTTTAAGAGAATGAGTTTTGCGCTCGGAGAAACATCGCCGCCAGAAACAAGCGAGATGAGCGTTTTGAGCGAATCGGCGAACGAAAGCCCCTGCGTTCCCGCGAACATGGAAAGAAAAAAGAAGAGCAGAAACGCGATGCTTCCGAAAATCACGAGAATCTTAAAATCTATGTTCCGCTTCGTCGGGGCGTGAATATCAGAAAGATGTGCCATGTCCGTCCACATAGTCTGCGATGTACGAATAGGCTTCTGCCCAGCGAGCGTTCGGCTTATAGTTGAACAGTTCGCGCGGAAGCATTTTTACCCGCCCGTTTTTGACCGCAGAAAGTCCGCTCCAAGCAGGATTTGACTCAAACGCACGGCGAAAGGCTTCTTCGGCATTTTTTTCGCTTCCCTGCGCCACCACGAAAATGTAGTCGGGGTCAGCTGAAATAATCGCCTCAACGCTCAAATCATCAAGCGGATTTTTGTCAGACACAATCGACCGTAAGCCAAGCCCTTCAAGAATCTCGTTCCCGAAGTGGTCTTTTAAGACCTTGTTTTTGGTCGGACTCGCGCGTAAAAAGAGGTATGTTCCCGCTGTTCCCTCTGCACGATTGCGGTCATTGAGCGTGTGCGGTTGCGAAGCAAGTAGCAAATGACCTTTGCAGATTTTTTCAATTTCCGACTTCACTTGAACGACATTTTTTTCAAACAAATCATTCCGACCTGTCAGAACCGTAAAATCGCGCATGGCTTTTTCGTAATCGGCAAAAAATTTGACATCAACGATGTATGTTTTGATTCCAAGCGAAGAAAGATTTGCGTTCAGTTTTTTGTGAACGGGAATATCCGCTGTCAAAAGCACCAAATCGGGACTCAAAGAAAGAATCGCCTCAATGCTCGATGTGGTGAGCGTTCCGACAGAACGAGCCGCGCCGATTCCGTCAAGTTCCATCGCGTCCGCCGTCGTTCCGCTCAATTTTCCGCCGCTCAAAAGCCACATTTCCGCGATTGATTTTGAGAGCGCGACCACGCTTTTTGGCTCAGAGCCGTGCAATGCCACCGCACCGTCAGATTTTCCGCGTGCAAACAGAGGAGAAAGAAGCGCAAAAAGAAGGCAAAAAAGAGAAAATTTTTTATTCATTCACGAAGTCCTTAAACCACGCCTGTTCGCCAAGCGAAGTGATTGATTTTTCTACCGTAATGCCGTTTTCTTCAAGAATCTGGCACAAACTTTTTTTGTGTGAAGTGGGTTCTGAATCCGCCGCGCCAAAAATATCGTGTTTCACATGATGACCGCAGTTGATAAAAAGCGGCACAACGCGCACTTGAGACCAATTTTTGCACTCACCCGATTTTTCTAAATCAGAAAGAAAATCCTGCACCGTTCCCCGACCTTTTAAAAGCACGGCACGCACATTTTTTGCGCCGAGTTTGTGCAGTTTCCGTTCGAGCGAACGATATTCGCTGTTTTTAGAGTAGGGAAGTCCGTGCCCAACCAAAATCGTTTTTTCTTTCGGGTCAAAATACGAATGAGAAATCAGCTGCTTTGCAAACGCATAGATACGCGTTTTTCCCGAAAGCACGGGCTTTGTAAATGAGATTTTTTTGAATCGGGAAGAAAAAGCCCGCACGCGAGCTTTCATCGCCTTGCACTCAAATCCGTTTGTGACAAAAAGCGAGACAATACGAAGTCGCTGAATGCACGAAGAAGCGAGAGAATCCAGTTTTGATTCGAGACTGTCATCGCCTTTTTTTTGAAGGAGCGCATAATCTACGGTAAGGGTAGCCGATTGATTCATGCTGTCTAGCGTACAGATAATTACCTAGTTAGTCAATAGGTTTTGAAGAGGTGAAGCGTATTACTTCCATTTTTGTTCGAGCCACGCCCAAAATTTGAACATCACTGCTCCCCAACCTAAGAAGAGCAGGATGTACACAATCATCGGAATGTTCGTGTGATAATAGTCAGGGTCTGTGTATTTTTGAAATTCGGGAATATCCGCGTAGTAATACGCGCCGGCTCCAAAATCAAGCTCATCGACAAGCCCTAAACCGTTCACCATGATGTACACGGCGGTTGCCACGGTCGCAAGCGAAAGCACGGTGATAAAAACCGTCCACAAAATTTTTCCGAGCGATGTTCCAGATTTCTTTTTCATTGCACAGCCCCTGACTTTTGGTATAAAAATTCTAGTTCAATGTTGGAATCGGGAAGAATTTTCCGCTCAACACGATGTAGACGACCGCAAATGTGAGAATGATGTTGAAGAGCTGACCGACAATGTACAAGACGAGCGGTTTTCCACCCTGCATTTGTTTTGAAATCTCACGGAAGTTTGTGTCCAAGCCGATTGAGGTGAACGCAAAGACGAAGCCAAATCTCGCTCGCACCGACTTTTCTTCCCGCATTTTCGCCGTTGTTATCGACATATTTTGCAAAGAAGAGGGCGACAAAGAACGCGATGAAGCCAATCAAGATATTCTGAATTGATTTGACCAAAACAGCCGCTTTCTGCGCTTCTGGACCGAGTGCCGTTCCCGCAACCGTGACCGCACCCGTTGAATCGACCGTACCGCCAATCAACGCACCGCCGATAAGCTGGCTCACGCCGAGTGCTTTCAAAATGACCGGCTCAAAGACCATCATCAAAACTGTGAAAATAATTGAAATTGAGACTGCGAGAGACAAATCCGTCTTTTTTGCTCGTGAAGCCGCGCCAGATGCGATTGCGGCAGATGTACCACAGACAGAAGTTGCCGTTGCAATCGTAATGACGAACGGCTTGTTGTCGATTTTAAGGCAGCGCGTTCCGAAGAACCACATGAAAATGATGACGACAGGCGTAACGAACCATGCGATTGCAAGACCATACGGTCCGAACTTGACGATATTGCTGAACAAGACCGAGAAGCCCATGATGACAAGCCCCGCCTTGATGTAATATTCCGTTTGGACAGCAGGTTTGAGCCAATCGGGAGTGCCGACCGTGTTCGCAATCAAAAGACCGATGATGAGCGCGAAGAATGCCCATTCGAGGTAACGGTTAAGCGTGAATTCCGCCGAAACGAGGCGAACGATAACCGACAATACAAAGAGCGCGATGTATGCAGGAATATACTGTTTGAGCGATTGCCCCTTCAATTTTGCACCGAGAGAAAAAAGCACACCTGTAACAAGGAATGTCCGGATAAGTCCGAACCAGAATGAAGCCTGAGAAAGCTGAGAACCCAATGAAGAAGAAGCTCCCGGTCCCCATTTTGAAAAATTAATGGCTTTGAATGTAAAACTCGGAATCCATTTTCCATCTGCCTGCGTTCCCGTAAGCACCGAAATAGCCCCGATGATAATGACAATGAAGCCAATCCAGACTGCAAGCCAGTCTTCTTGCTTGATTAAATCGCTCCAGTGGAATGTATCGACTGAAACGACTTCATCGTTTTGTGAAACAGTTGTGGTTGTATCACTCATACCGCACTCCTTTACCTACCGAAATAGTAGGTATACATTTTTAGAATAACGGTACGATACAACTTTTTACCTACTTAGTCAATAGGTAAATAATTTAAATAAACAGCGTCGCATCAGAGGTTTCGCAACTGCCCAAGAAGGTCGCCACGCAGCCGAGTTCCACGCCGTCGATGAATTCTTCTTTGCGGATTCCCATGATGTCCATGCTCATTTGGCAGGCAACGATTTTTACGCCGTGGTCGATTGCGCTCTGCATGAGTTCTTCGAGCGAGGAGACGCTTTTGTTTTTCATGACCCAGCGAATCATTTTTGGTCCCATACCGCCCATGTTCATACGAGAGAGTCCGAGTTTTTTTGAGCCGCGCGGCATCATAAAGCCGAACATTTTTTCAATCAGATTTTTGCGGACGCGCACTTTTTTTGCTTTGCGTAAGATGTTCAAGCCCCAGAATGTGAAGAAGAGCGTGACTTTTCGCCCCATTGCCGCCGCTCCGTTCGCCATGATGAACGCCGCCAACGCTTTGTCCAAGTCGCCGCTGAAAATCACGAAGGTTTTGTCGTTTCCGCCACTGCCCGCAACGGTCGTGAAATGCGCTTCTTTTTTGGTGACGAGCGCTTCAATCACGCCGTCTTTGATTTCGAGCTTTTCAAGAATATTTCCCGTCCGCTGACACCACACGGCAATGTCGCTCGCAAAGGCATCTTCGGTCGCCTGAACGCGCACTTGCCCGCCATCTTCAAGCGTTTTGAGCGCGTCGCTCACTTTTACGATTGGTCCTGGGCATTTCAATCCTTTTGCGTCGATAAAAAGCGGCTCTGATTTTTCAGCATTTGATTCAGCGTGGGCATTTTGAGCGGCAGGGAAACTTTGTGCTTCTTCAAGCGATTTTGTGCCACCCGCAAGATTGAATGCGTCGTAGCCGTGTTCCAAGAGAAGCTCTGCAATCTGCTCGCTTGTGTCACCTGTGCGGCACACGACGAGCACGGGCTTTTCTTTCGGAATGTCTGCGATATGCGCCGAAAGATTTTTGAGAAGGCTCGTAAACGGAATGTTCACCGTGCCTGCAAGCGGATGCACGATGATTTCAGCCTCGTCTCGCACATCGAGAATCGTGTAGTCCGATTTTTTGAGATTTTTAAATTCTTCTGCGGTAATTGTTTTGATTTCTGCCATAATCTGCTCCGATTTTTGGAAAACTGTCATTCCGAGCGTAGTCGAGGAATCTAGATTTCTCCATTCCGCTCACTTTGTTCGCTCCAGTCGAAATGACACCCCCTTTTATATGATATAAAACCAGCTTTCGTCTTGTTCGACTTCTTTTTTCTTGCCGGTGTTTATGTCAAGTTCCTGATTTTTGATGCTCACTTTTGCGCCTGGGGCGATTGAGGTGGTGATGAAAGCGTTACTTCCGATGACCGCGTTCTTGCCGATGACGGTTTCGCCACCCAAAATTG
>ERZ842401.7339-NODE-7339-length-11325-cov-4.709672_pt1 | contig 11325 bp, 4 predicted proteins | sample MGYA00521270_ERZ842401 | MGnify/ENA primary metagenome ERZ842401 (study PRJEB31892, sample SAMEA3878208) | bioreactor metagenome | biome: Moose rumen | place: Sweden | collected 2011-10 | study: EMG produced TPA metagenomics assembly of the PRJEB12797 data set... | reverse complement strand
GCCCGTCGGGCAGCCGGCCGCAGGGTCGGCACTTTTGTTCCGTCCCCCTCCCCGTTCCGTCCCGCCATCCTCCGAGCCTCCTTCTCCGCCCCGGGCGGTGCCACCCCTCGGCCGCCGGCCGGTCTTCCCCTTGCCCTCTTCCTGCCATCTTTTGCTGCGGCAAATGTTAAAAGGAAGATGGACGGAAGAAGGTAGGAAGTTGGGAAGAAGATGATGCCCTGCGTATGGGGACAGGTGGCTGAAATCCAGCCTGTTGCGGATTTTCTTCCGCAGATTTGCAAACCGCTGTAAATCAGGCGGAACTATTTTTGCCACCGCAGAAATTTAAGTTAAATTAACTCCTGCGGTCCGCTTTTGTGGCCTGCCGTGCGGCGGCTGGGCGGGGGCGGAATGTGGCAAACCGGGGTGCGGCGCCAATGTTTTCTGCACCGGCAATTTGGCCATGTCGGGAAATGTTTGTACCTTTGCAGCGATAGAACACTAACGGAGTATTAACCAACAGTCTCTGCCAATGAAACATAGCGCATAGCAACTGTGTGCACATCATAGAACAGGAAAAAGCGAAGTAGCTAATCTGGTACTTTTGGAACTTGGACACTTTCAATTACCACCAGGAAAGGCAGCGTCGCTCCCGCCGATGGCGTGGGCTTTATACGTTGTAATTGGGTGGTAAGGGTTGTCCAAGACCTCAAAAGTACCAATGAAGACTAACAAGTGCCACGCTTTTTTTATGTGCATGCCTTTCCCCGACGGCACACAGGAAAACATCTATTAACCAACAGCGACGTGCCGATGCTATATAACTGGCAGAAAACAAATGAAAACAATAGGAAAGATTTTCGCTATTTCAGTGCTGATATTAGGCTATTCCATCAATGCAAATGCCCAGTTTTGGGAGGGCGTGTTGAAAGCTGTTGAGGCTGTGGACAAGGTAACGAGAACTGAACGTGAAATTTCGGACAGGTATAGCAGCAAGAGTTCGGAGCCGAGCTACACAAGGGTTACAACCGTCAGTCTGGTCAAACTGGGACGCAGCTCAGGCAATATGACCTTTAAGAGTACTTCTTCGTCCGGCGAAATTGTAAAGAACGAGGGGGGTACGCAGTATGTGAGGCGTAACGGAAATGTGCATTCATACTATGAGAACGGGATGTACGACCCTTATGAGAGCGACTCTGATTCGCCGAAGTACTACAAGTATTATGTGGATATGAGTGGTAGTAGGTATTACTTTAACATGTAGGTTCTATGAAAAGGATATTTGCTTTGATGGTCTGCGTGATGGCCATTGTAATTGGCAATGCACAGGTCTGCAAGATTTCGGAGACCGGAGACAATGTGGAGGTCTTTGGAGCGGTGTTGAGCGATAACGGCGAGGTTACGGTAACCGTCGGCAACGACAGTGAGAAGACCTCGGCCAACGTTACGGCCTCGGTGGAGGTTACCTATGCGGGTAATGGCACGAAGGTGTACACATTCACCGGAAAGGCCATTGCCAAGCCTAACGCCACGACTGAAATCAAGATTCGCATTCCCGAAAAGGACAACATCGGGAGGACTCCAAAGTCTGTCAATGTTACAGGCATATCGGGGACAAAGTGCAGAGAGTAAGCGTATCTGCCACTGCAGCGAAGCCGAGGAAGTTCATTCCTCGGCTTTTTTGCAGGACTGCGCAGAGGGCGGGTGGTTCAGTCGGCCCAGCGGAAGTTGTCGGTGCCGGCGGCCAGCTCGAAGTGGTATTTCACTATGCCGAGGTCGAGCTTGAGATAGGTGGACGCGAGCGAGAAGCGGGTGCGGGCCTGCACACGGTCGTCGGGCAGCAGCTCGAACTCGAACTTCTGCATGTTCATGGCCGTGGGCGCCAGCATGGCGGCTTCCATGCCGCGGCGGAACCAGTCGGGCAGGGGAGAGACGGCGCTTTTGCAGTGCTTCTCCATGGGGCGCACGGGATGGGCTGAGCCCTGCGTCCGGCCGTAGCCGAGGGCGATGACGCCGTGCATGACCTCGCCGTCGGCTATGGTGTAGCGCTCGGGCCGGCGCTGGAAGGTGAGCCCCACCCAGCAGCTGTTGAGCCCCAGCGTCTGCGCCAGCAGCACGAGGTGTTCGCCGCAGCGGCCGAGGTGCTCGTCCTCGCCCCGGCGGCAGGCAAGGACTATGTAGTTGCTCACGCCGCTGAACTTGCCGTAGCGGGCCAGCCCGTGGCTGAAGGCCTCGGGCTCGTCGGTAACGAGTTGCAGGTGCAGCCGCCCGTCGGCGTTGGCCTGGGCTATGGCCGTGCGCAGTTCGGCGACGGCGTTGGCCTCGAGGGGGCGTTCGGTGTACTGCCGCACGCTGTGCCGCGCGGCGATGGCTTCTTGTAGGGTCATCTTGGTCGGTGGTGTTTGTTGGTTTTGCGGTGCAAAGATAGCAATAAATTCTGCACCGCAGGCGAAAAAGTGGCGTGCTTGCAGGGTGGGGCAGGGATGCGGCGGGGCGGGCGCAAGGGTTAAAGATGTTAAAAAAAAGTGTGCGGGTTTGCTCTTTTTGCATAAAGTTGCTATATTTGTAAAATGCAATAATTGTAGATTATTGTGTTAGTTTTTGATTATCAATGAAACGGGAATATACAGCCACTATGAAAAAATCGTATATAAGGGTTCTTGGCGTGCTTGTGGCGTCGGTGATGGTGTCGGGTGCGCTGAGGGCGCAGGACTTTGATTTGGGATTGTACAATTTCAGCACCGGGGTGGATGCCTCGCGGTGGGTGACGCTTACGAGCAATGCCAATTTCTGTCCATCGGGCGACGAGGCGGCATCGGATTTGCAACCTATCGGGTTTGCTTTTCCGCTGGCCGACGGGATCTATACCCAGTATTCGGTGAATTCAAACGGCACCTTGAAGCTTGGCAGCAGCCGTATCGGTACGGGCACGTACTCTTCCCCGTTTTCGGGCGGCAATGCCAATGCGCACAGCCCCAAGATAGCGGGCATGGGGTGCGACGGCTATGTTGTGTCGGGCACCCACTATGTGTATGGACAGACTTTTGGCGACAGCCTGCTTGTGGTGGAATTTTGCGAGGGGACGTATAGTTCGGGCACCAGGAACCAGCTGTACAAGTGGCAGGTGCAGCTCTTCAAGAGCGGCAAAGTGCTGATTGTCTATTCTCCAACGGCGCCAGGCGCCAACCCCGGCACCGGGTTTCAGGTGGGTGTCTGTATGAGCCAATCGGATGGATGGATTGTTAATTCATCGCATGCAGGACGGCATTTCACCAGTGGCGATGGCACGGGGTGGAACAGTGGCAGTTGGCCCGGGGCCGGACGCTACTATTGCTTCGAGCCGCCGGTGGTTTCCTGCCCGCGTCCCTACGACCTGACGGCCTCCAATGTCCTGCCTTCGGGCTTCACCCTCCAGTGGTCCGACACCTCGGGGGCAAGCAGCTACAAGGTGAGCCTGCTGCAGGGCGAGTCGCTCATCTCCGAGCAGGTGGTCAATGGCCGGTCGCACACCTTCGCGGGACTTGACCCGAGTGCCACCTACACGCTGCATGTGGCTTCGATATGCCGTGCGGGCGACACCAGTTTCTGGAACTGGACCACCGTGGAGACCCCCTGCAATGCAGTAACTTCGCTGCCCTACCGCTATGGGTTTGACGATGCCACGGCCAGCGGGTCGAACGGCGAAATCAACGCCTGCTGGCGCCGCCATGCCGTGGAGACGACCACGCGCTACCCCTATCCCGACCGTTCCTTCAGCCACGAGGGAGACTACAGCCTTCACTTTGCCAGCAGTGCCACGGGCATGAAGTCGTGGGTGGCGCTGCCCGAGATGGCGCTGCCGCTGAACAACCTGGTGGTAAGCTTCTGGGCATTGCGCACGGCCAACACCGGTGGCAAAATCAGCATCGGAGCCATCGACTATGCCCGCGAGGCATCCTCGTTTGAGCTGATAAACAGTGTTCAGGTGGCCAACAACAATGAGTGGGAATATTTCGAGGTGCCCCTGTCGGGCTATCAAGGGAGCAAGCGCTACCTGACCTTCATGGCCGACGCGGCGGCGGCCAACGACGTGTATATCGACGATGTGCACATAGGCCAGCCGACCACCTGCTCGCGCGCTGTTTCCTACAGCGTGAGCAATGTGGCCACCACCTCGGTTACGCTCAACATTGTCCATCCCACCGAACCAAGGTTCACGGTGGTGTTGCGCCCGCTGGGAGTCTCGCATTGGGACACTATCGACGGTGGGGCCTCGATGCCGCTGGGGTCGCTGCTCCCCGGCACGGCCTATGAAGGCAAGATATTCACCAACTGTGGCGTGGACACGAGTGCATCCTACCTGCCGTTCTTGTTCGAGACAGCCTGTGGCTCGTCGGTGAGCCTTCCGGTGGTGTTCAATGCCGAGGGCGTGTGGGGCGGAACTGCCACGGCTCCGACCTACAACTGCTGGAACGTGTATAACAGCAATGGTACCTACAACTGGCGTCAGCCCAACGGGGCAGCCAATGCCCACTGGGGTGAGAAATCGTTCTACTTCAACGGAACCACCAATGCAAACACCTACTTCTCAATGCTGATGACCCCGGCGATGAACTTCACCGGGCATGAGGAACTCACCTTCTGGATGCGTACCTCGAGCACGAGCACCTCGTATATCGGCAACCTGGCTCTCTATGCCACCAAGCCGGGAGCATCGCAGTCGGCTCAGCGTGCGGACTACTACAAATTGGCCATCGACGGCCCGGAGGTGGACACCTCGACGCGGACGGTGAGCATAACCGGAACCACATGGAAGCAGTATCGGGTGGTGCTGCCCGACACCCTGGTGGGTCTCCACCGTCTGGCCTTCACCGTGGACATGAAGTCGTATACTTTCTTCCTCGACGACATCCATATCTACACAGCCAGCACCTGCTCACCGGTGGATTCGGTGGTGATTGCCCGCGAACATATTATGGGCGACAGCGCTGTTGTAACCTGGGTGGATACCAACAATGCAGGCAACTATATCGTAACCTACTGGCCCGAGACGGCAACTTCGTCGCTCGACTCGCTCTATGCCTACACAACCACACCGCGTGTATGCCTCAGAGGGCTGCAGCGAGGTATGCTCTACTATGTGTCGGTTACTGCGCAGTGCGGCAATGTGGGGTCGGCTTCCACTTTCCCGGTGAGTTTCCAGACAGAGTGCGCCCCCATAGCAGCAGCCGATATGCCCTATCAGGAAACCTTTGAGACCTATCTTAACGGTGCTGCCAACTATATAGACAATTGCTGGTACAAGATGTATGTCAGCAATACGGGGCGCAGCATGTATAACTACCCCTATCCGGCCTCTGCGGCAGCAATAGGGGGAAGTGCTATGGGCCTCTACTTCCACGGACACAACAACGACGGTATAAGCTCCTATGCTGTGCTCCCCGAATTTGAACTGCCCTATTCGGATTTGATGGTTGAATTCGACCTTAAGCGGCATGGCACGGCTTCGAATAGCAGCATCCTCTATTTAGGCATTATGACCGATCCCTCCGATGCCAGCACGTTCTCTCTGATAAGGAGCTATGACCTGACGAGCCGTCCGGTCTCGTCGGTGGTGCACTACTCCATCTCGCTTGAGGGCATTGCAGCACAAGGGAGGCTTGCCTTCTTCGCCCCCATCCCTTCGGGAAACAATGCGCAGAACCATGTCTATCTTGACAACGTGCTGGTAAGCCGCATGCCTTCATGTCGTTGGCCGTCGGGCCTGATGGTGGACAGTGTTGGAGGCACGGTGGCACACATGGTGTGGGGCGGCGATGCCTCGGCCACCTATGAAATGCAGGTGGCGGGCAATTCGGACTTCTCGGGGAGTGTGTCTATGCAGTCGGTTCGTGGAGTGTCGGGCACATTCACCGGACTTACTCAGCGTAAGCACTACTATGTGAGGGTGAGGCGCGTATGCGGCAACGACTACAGCAGCTGGAGCGACCCTGTGGCCTTCACCACTATGCGGGATTGTGGCAGCGGAATGCTCAACATCATTGATACTATTGGGCGCAACACGCTGACCGATGTGAAGTATGCTTTCTATTCAAAGACAGGGAACGCTTCTGAACTGCAAGCCTACTGCAGTTCAATATTCTCCTCGCAGGAAATGGCCTCTCTGGGAATTGAAACGAACAATTTGATATACGGTATCTCTCTCCATGCAGCGGGTACCGGTGGAACGGTTCACAAGGCTCGTATCTACATGAAAGAGGACGAGAAAGAAACTTATAGTGGCAACGACACTGTCAGCCGTGCCAGCATGACTTTGGTCTATGAGGGCGACATCAATTTCACGGCTAACAGCTGGACAGAAATTCCATTTATCGCCCCCTTCCATTATAGTGGGACGAAGAATTTGGTGATTACCTACGTCCGCGACACTCTATGTTCGGCCAACGTGAATTTCTACTACACGGCAGCTTCGGGCAACCGGACACTTTTCGGCTGGCGCAACGACGAGAGCAGCGCTTTCAACGCCCTCACCTCCTCGCGCACATCGAATAGGGCCAACATCGTGTTCGACATCTGTACCAACATACCCAACTGCAGTCGCCCGCAAGGATTGTCGGTGGCCAGCAAGACCAACACCACGTTAGGCTTGGCTTGGCAGGGGGCCTCTGTTTCCTACCAAGTGAGACTCACCACGACCCCAGTCAATCCCTCGTCCACGACCGATGGCAGTCTTTACACGACCAATACCAACAGCATCACCCTCAATGGGCTGACAGAAAACACTACCTACTACTACTATGTGAGGGGAATCTGTGGAAGCGACACCTCGCAGTGGTCGGTGCAAGGGACAGTGCGTACGGCATGCAATCCGCAGTCGGTCCCCTATGTGGAGAATTTCGAGCGCTATGAGGCTTCGACAGCTTCTCCCATCAGTACCTGTTGGGTAAAGGCTACAAATAACCTCTCAACGCAGTATCCCTACCCCTACTATACCCCTGCTGTTACGGGTAGCCGTATGCTTGTATTCAATGCCGATCATAGCCTCACCTCGTCAACCTACAGTTACGCAGCCCTGCCCATGTTCGACGAGCCGCTGAACACCCTTTCGCTCTCGTTCGCCGTGCGTTGTGGCACCATCGACCCCACCCATACCACGCGTTTGGTGATAGGTGTGATGAGTAACCCTGACAATATAGCCTCCTTCGAACCCTACGACACTCTCGACCTCCATGACCAGGCCTCCAACACCCTGCATGGAACCGATGTCTATTTCAACCGCTATACAGGTTCGGGACGCTATATTGCAATCTATTGCGAGACCCCGCCTTTCTATGGAGCTAACTCCAGTTGCACCAGCACCGCCTATGTGGATGATGTAACCGTTACCCGCATTCCCACGTGCGACCGCCCGGTCGATGTCCGCTTCAGCCGCATCACCCACAGTACAGCGCTCGTGCATTGGTCGGGCAATGCCCCGCGCTATGAGGTGGAATACGGGCCTGCAGGATTCACACAGGGGCAGGGAATCTCGGTGTCTGTCGGCACCGACAGCCTGCAGCTCAACATGCTCAACGGCGCCACCACCTATGATGTCTATGTCCGAGCCCGATGCTCCAACACCGATGTGAGCAATTGGTCCTACGTCAAATCGTTCGCCACTCCCTGCACCCCTGCTTCGCTTCCTATGTGGCTTGACCCCAACGACTTTCCCGCTGGTGTGCCTGCCTGCTGGACGCGTACACGCAACAACACTGCCGACTATCCGCGCATCTATGGCACATCCGCCTCCTATGCCCACACGGACACCAAAGTGCTGTACTACTATATCACGAGTTCCAACAGCATGCAGATTATGGCTTTCCCCGAACTTGATGCCGCGGCCTATCCCATCCGCAACTGCCGCATCAACTACTGGGCCAAGGCCAGCCGTGTGGGCTCAACCACCTTCACCGTCGGTGCCATGACCGACCCCAACGATGCGTCCACCTTTGTCCCCATCGCCACCCATTCGCTCACCACTACGGTAACCGAGTACACAGACACGCTGAGCGCTTATACGGGCAACGGTGCTTTCATCGCCATCAAGGTGGGATATATCAACAGCAGCACCTATATCTACATAGACGACATCAGCATTGAATATGTGGCGCCCTGCGCCACGGTCTTCGACCTCCATTCGGTCGGGTCTTCGTCCACCACAGCCGATCTTGCCTGGACCGACACGGTGAGCTCCACCTCCTGGTGGGTGCGCTACGCCCCTCTGGGCAGCGACAACTGGACCAATGTGCCTGCCGGAACCATACCCTGCACCCTGGCAGGCTTGCAGCCCAACACCACCTACCAATTCCGTGCTGCTTCGGTGTGCCTCAGCGGTGAAACCGCCGCGTGGAGCAGCGAGATTGGCTACTTCACCACCGCACAGGCCGTACCCGCTGCGATGCCCTATTCCTACGATTTCGAAGACGGGACCGAGTGGTCCCGCTGGCAGACCTCCACCAATAGCAGCGTCAATTGGGCGCGGGGCACTGCCGCCCCGGGCAACGCCACCACCACGGCCTACATCAGCCTCGACGGAGGTGCCACCCATTCGTGGGATATGCTCACCCGGACCAACACCTATGCCTACCGCGACATCGACTTCGGGACCACCACGGGCAGCTTCCAGGTGGAGTTCGATGCCTCCGTGGGCGGCACCGTCGACCACGACTACGATGGCCTGGCCGTCATGCTGGTCGACCCGTCGCAGCTCATTACTCCCACCGGCGATCCCCTCGACACCCCGTGGGGCAATATGGCCGACCTCGATGCCGTGGTGGTACGGCGCGACACCTCGTGGGGCCACTACTACTTCCCCGTCGACAACACCTCGGGCGTGCGGCGCCTGGTAATCTACCAGTTCAACCGCGCCACCGGAGACACCGACCCCTACATCGACTATCCTCCGGCCATCGACAACCTTGTCATCATGCCGCAACCCTGCGCCCGTCCGCGCAATCTCAGTGCGAGCGACCTCACCGACCGCTCGGCCACCATAGTGTGGGAGGGCAATGCCTCCGCCCGCTACATTGTGGCCCACCGCCTGAAAGGCACCGATTCCACCGCCAACCTCTACGACACCGTGGTCGGCAACCGCTTCACCATCACGGGGCTCAATGCCTCTACCGACTATGAGTACCAGGTGGTAACGCTTTGCACTCTCACCGCCACCGACACCCTCCTGAGCGACTGGTCGCACCTCGGCGAGTTCAGCACCACCTGTTTCCGTCCCTCGGCGCGCGACACCATACATGAAAGTTTCGAGAGCACCTATGCCACCGTCTACGACCGCACGGGCGAGCTGCCCACCTGCTGGACCTCCTACCAAACGGGAGTGCAGCCGGGGCCGCACGTAACCAACATGGGCAACCACTGCTACTGGATAGACGGCCTGAAGACCCTCTCGCTGGTGTCCAACTCGCTGACGCGCAACTTCGGCCCCGACAACTACGTGGCCATGCCCTACACTCTCGAACCGCTCAACAAGCTTTCGCTCACTTTCTGGTATTGCTTCGACGCGGCTCCGGCCACCGCCACCACCCTCACCGTGGGCTACCTCACGGGCGACAACTTCACCACCGACTTCGTCCCCATCCACGACATCCATCCCACCACCGAATCGGTGAAGAATGTCAATGGCTACCAAACCCGCCGCGGCCTGCGCGACTCGGTGAGCTTCGCCAACGTTCCCAACGGCGACTACCGCATTGCCTTCCGCTTCTCCAACCCCTCCACCACCATCCATTCCGTCTGCATCGACGACATCTACGTGTGGTACGGCACCATCTGCCGCACCCCCACCAGCATATCGGTGTCGGACATAGGCTACCGCGAGGCCACCATCTCCGTAACCGGCACCTCCACCAACTTCACCCTCCTTCTCGGCACCCGCTACGGCACCTACACCGACACCCTCACCTCCAACGACGGCCAGTTCAACCTCACCGGGCTCCACCCCAAGACCAACTACTACTACGTGGTTCGCCAGGAGTGCGACAGCACATCCTACAGCAACTGGCGCGAGGGCTTCTTCACCACCCTCGAGCTCCCGTGCGGCGGCCCGTCCATGTACTATGCCTCGGGTGTGAACTTCACCTCCGCCAACCTCAGCTGGCGCGCCCACCGCAGCCAGACGCAGTGGAAGCTGCACGTCTTCTCCACAGGCTTCGACCTCTGGGACACCGTCAGCGGCGATGCCTCGGCCTTTGTCGGCAACCTCTACCCCGGCACACGCTACGGTGCCGCCGTCTTCCCGCTCTGCGCCGAGGGCGAGGAGGCCTATTGGAGCGACACCACCTATTTCACCACCCTCAGCTGTCCGCAGGCAACGGGCATCAACACCGCCTATGTGGGCTCCAACGAGGCCGTCATCACCTGGCCTTCGTCGCTCAGCGTCCAGTCCTATGCCATAGAGTATGGCTATGAAGGCCTCTACCAGGGCGGAGGCGTTGCCACCGCCTCGCTGGGCAGCGCCGCGGTGCTTGAAGGGCTTGAGCCGGGCACCACCTACGACGTCTATGTCCGCTCGCGCTGCGCCTCGGGCATTCTCGGGCTGTGGAGCCAGCGCTTCCAGTTCACCACCCTCGGCGAGGATGCCAACCCCCTCTGGCACACCGTCAGCGTCTTCACCAACGACTCCCGCTACGGCACCGTCAGCGGAGGTGCCGCCGTCGAGCACGACAGCACCACCGTCATCAGCGCCTCGTCGTTCGGCGGCTACCGCTTTGTGCAGTGGAGCGACGGCGACTACAATTCGCGCCGCACCCTCACCGTCACGGCCGACACCGTGCTGACCGCCTGCTTCGTCCCCTCGGGCAACCCGACCACCTTCTACACCGTCCGCGTTGTCCCCAACAACCCCGCTTGGGGCCGCACCGTGGGCGGCGGCGAATTCCTCGCAGGCAGTTTCTGCCCGATGCAGGCAGTGCCGGCCGAAGGCTGCCGTTTCGTGCAGTGGAGCGACAGCTGCACCTTGCTGACCAACAGCATCACCGTCGACGCCAACACCACCCTCACCGCCATCTTCACCCCGCCGGTGGGCATCGCCGCCCCCGACGATGGCTCGCTCCCGCTCAACCTCTACCCCAATCCCGCCACCCATGAGGTGATGGTGGAGGTGGACGGCACAGCCACCGTCGACCTGGTCGACCTCCACGGCCGTGTGGTGCTCACCACCCGCGTCAGCCGCCAGGCGCTCCTCGACCTCACCCCCTACGCCCGCGGCACCTATTTCGTCCGTGCCACCGGCCCGCAGGGCTTCTCGGTGCGCAAGCTCATTGTCAGATAGCCTGCTCCCGGCGTCCCCTGCCTGCCCCCTCGCGGCCCTTGGCC
>ERZ842401.7338-NODE-7338-length-11328-cov-4.003016_pt1 | contig 11328 bp, 11 predicted proteins | sample MGYA00521270_ERZ842401 | MGnify/ENA primary metagenome ERZ842401 (study PRJEB31892, sample SAMEA3878208) | bioreactor metagenome | biome: Moose rumen | place: Sweden | collected 2011-10 | study: EMG produced TPA metagenomics assembly of the PRJEB12797 data set... | reverse complement strand
TGACGATGCCATGCCGCTCATAAAGACCGCCGCGTTTGACGTGTCAAATATTGTCATGTCCAGCCTTGCCGGAGAGCATCTGACTGCCGTCATTGGCAACTGGGTGCGCGCACGGGCAAAGGGTGTGCTAAACGGCACGGATTACGGCTCTGCGGGTGAGATTGATAAAATTGACGACGACACTATTCGCACCGTGCTTGCTGACGGATTTATTCCCATTTTTCCCTGCATCGGCTGGAGCCTTTCTGGTAAGCCGTACAACATTTCTTCCATGCAGTTAGCGGCGCAGATTGCGGTGCACATGCAGGCGGACAAACTGTTTTTCCTTGTTCCCGATGCAGAACTTTCCGCGCAGTATTTTACGCTGCCCCCAGACATCGGCATTTCTCCAGAAGGCTGTATTCCCGCAATGAACATTGAAGAACTGGACGAATTTTTACGCGTGAATGAAAAGACGGAAAAATCTTGCAAAAAGCAGGTGGATGGTAAAAAAGTGACTTCCGACCGTTCGTTAGACATCACACAACAAGATTTGCGGGAGCATATTCTGTCCATCGTCAGATTGGGAAGAACAGCCTGCACCCAAGGCGTTACCCGCGTGCACATTTTGAACAGTTCGCTCAACGGCACGCTTCCGTGCGAAATCTTTAGCGACCTTGGTTCCGGCACCATGATTTATTCCAGCAACTACGGAAAACTTCGCCCCATGGAACGCAAAGACATTGCCGCCGTACTCACGCTCATACAACCGTTCGTTAGGAAAGGCATTTTGCTCCCGCGCACGGAAGAACAACTAGAAAGCCAACTGAACGACTACGTTGTCTACGAATTAGACGGCGGCATCCGCGCGTGTTCGGCACTGCATATCTACGACAACAAACAGGCAGAAATTGCCGCCGTCGCCGTGGACGAAACCTGCGCACACATTGGCATCGGCCCTAAAATCATGGACTATCTTATCGCTCGTGCAAAACAACTATCGTTAGTTAGTGTATTCGTTTTGACCACGCAAACTACAGACTGGTTTGAAAGCCTGGGCTTTACCAGCGACGACATCAGCACCCTGCCCGAAAAACGCAAAGCCCTGTGGTCGCCCGCCCGCGGCTCAAAACTGCTACGGCTAAAGTTAAAGTAATGAAAGCCCAGAGGGGAATGCATGAAAAAGAAAAAACCTTTGCAAAAGCTAACCATCGCTTATATCATAGGCTGGAGTATCATCTGCCTTGTCTTTGCGATTGCAGGAATTGCAATTTTCTTTGATTTAAACATAGCAAACAGAAAACTCATCGCTGTATTTATTCTAATTTTAGGAACAGGTCTTTTCTTAATAGCACCGAAATCGCTGGATGATTTTGAAAATGACAAAACGCCTGATTCTAGGGCACTTCAAGACGGTTTCTTCCCGCTCTTCTTTATGCGCCTTTTGAGCGCGGGAAGTTCTTTCAGTTTTCGTTTGTCTTCTTTTTCGCCCGCGAACATGTAAATTGGTATGTTTTTGATTTTCTGAATGTCGTCAGCAGTAAGCCGTGGCGTTCCTGAAACGGCGATTGCCGCACGGAACAGGTCTGGCGCGGTAAGCAGAAGATTCCATGTGTCAACACAGCCTTGCGACACGCCGGTCAGATAGATGCGGGAAGTGCTGATGCCCTGTTCCGCCGCAAAAGAGCGTATCAGGGCGGCAAGTTCGGGAAGGTCAAAGGCGTTTTTCTCCGCCGAGCGTTGCGGCGCAAGCACAAAGCCGTGCGTGCCGTTTTCGCGCAGATAATCGTAGATAGCGGACACAGGCTTTTTGGTAAGCTGGGCGGCGTTGTCGCTTCCGTTCGCGCTGTGTCCGTGCAGGAAGATGACCAGGCACGCCTCGCCGTTCGCATTCGGGTTCACCGAAGCATAGCGGTACTGGATTTCCGCACCGTTTCCGTATTCGTATATGCCTTTCTCAAAGATGGTTTCAAGTTCGCCCGCGCTTGTCTGTGCGCTGAGAAATAAAAGCGCGCCCAGCGCGAGCGCGAGCATGGCTGCCAGTTTTCGGTTCATAATCGCTCCTTTTCAAGATGTGCGCTCAGTGTACTGCGCGCGCTGTTTTCTTGCATGAAAACAGCCTTAAGCGAAGATGAAAGAATTTGCAGACACAGGCGCCTGCTACGAGCGCTTCGGGTCACTTTTGTTGCGGCGGGGCAGGACGCCGCTTGCTGCGCTGGCTCTGTGGGTTTTTGCCGCTAGCGCCCTACAGCGCAAAACAGCGCGCAACTCTGCTAGAAGCTGCGCGCTGTTACTTACACTTGCGCTGAGGGCGCGTTGTGTTGCTATTTTGCGCTGAGCGCTTTTGCTGCTGCTACGTCGGCGTCTTCGGGGGTAAGGTGCGCTTTTACCGTGCCGAGCAGCGTTGCGCCTGCTGCTGTTACGCGGTCGCTCCAGTCGCTTAGCCACTGCCCGTCGCCCCAGTCGTAGCTGCCGAACAAGCCGACTGACTTTCCGCTGAGCTTGCTTTCGATGCTGCTGAAAAAGTCTTCCATGCTGTCTTCTAGCTGCTCGCTTCCCATAGCGGGGCTGCCGAGGAAGATTTCGTCTGCTGCAAGCGTTGTTGCAGCGTCTGCGCTGTCGGCGGTTGTAAGCGTAACGTCCTTGCCGGCTGCTTTTGCGCCGTCAGCGAATGCGTTTGCAAGCTGTTCTGTGTTTCCTGTCGTTGTTGCGTAGACGATTGCTACTTTTGCCATAGTGTCTCCTTTTGTAACTGGCGCTGTAAAAGCATACTGCGTAACGATTTAGGCGATGCCTAAAGTCGTGCTGACAGCGCTTTTACGCGCCGCTACAGCTTGGTATATTTTTCTGCTGCCAGCGGTACTGAAAGTCCGCCGTGCAGCCATTTCATGCAACTGTCGCTGCACGATTTGTAGCGATTCATAGTGCGGCGGGCGCTTTCTACGTTGCCGTACACTTTCCAAAAGCCGCTGTAGCGCGAGCCGGCGGCCTGCTGCGTTTCAAAGCCGATGACGTCTACAAGCGGGTAGCCAAGAAAGAGGCCGACTTCATGCGGAAACGCGCCATCAGAGGCGAGCCGGTGTAACAGCTCTGCAAGCACTGCCTGAAAGCCGCGCTCGGTGGGGTAGCCCTTGCTTCGTAGGTAGGCGGCGGCGCGACTTTCTGTAATGACGGCGCGCAAAAGCGTCTGGTCGTAGACGAACAGCAAAATTCGGCCGTCTTGCCGCCGCAGTGAGACAAAATAGCGCTTGTGCTTGGAAAAATGCGGCTGCCAGTCACGTAGTTTTTGCCTGCCGCTTGCGAACACGCTGCCGTCCATCGAAAACAGGCTTGCAGGCTTTATGCCGCACAGCGCGGGCGCGCCGCAGTGGATGATTGTCTCGTCAAAGCTCATACTTTTTCCTGTAGCCGTTGCCGAGTGCCGTTGCGGGCAAAAAAAACGGCAGGAAGCAAAACTTGAAACAGTCTCGAAATTCGCCTTGCTTCCTGCCATCAATGAGGTACTAGTTAGCAACGTCTAACTGATTGTTAGATTACAGTAACAAATGTTTTTAGTCAATAACTTTTGCAGAAAAAGACAAAAAAAGACTGCGCTTAAAAAACGCAGTCTTCTTGCCACAGCGCCCCCTCGCCCGCTACAGCTTCGACGTATCTATGCTGGGGTACGCTTTGGGCACGTCGTTCGGCGACGGCGTCTTTTGCGCGTCGGCAGCTTTCTTTGCGGCGGCGGCTTTCTCCTGCTTTTTCTGCGCACGGCGCGCGCGGGCGTTCTCCAGCGCCGCCTTGAACGGCGAACACGCGCCGTCGTGGACTTTTGCGGCGTCGCTGGTGCCAGCCGTCGCTGCGCCCGCCTGCGCCGCACCGACACTAGCCGCGCTGTACGGCTGTGCTTCCGCAGCGCTGCCCGCGCTTATGTCACTAGACGGCTGCACGGCGCTACCAGCCGCGCCCGCGTTGCCAGCAGCGGCTTTCTTTGCCTTCACGGGCTTGTCCGCCTTCTCCGCCGCAGGCGCCTTCGGTTGCTTCTTTGCGCGTCTGCCAAACGTGAACGGCAGCGCCACCACCGCGCCCGCAAGGAAAGACACCAGCACCGTCAGGAACACGGGCACATCGTTGAACGTGCGGAACAGCAGGTTCACGTTGCAGCGGTAGCCGTCGCCGTTGTTGAATCCGCAGAACACCGTCACCAGCACCAAAAGGATAATCATCCCTATCAGCTTAAAAGACATACTTCACACTCCTATCAGCATAATCACTATCGCCGTTATAACCACATATCAGCCACGCCGCTACGTGCGCTATAGCATCACTCCTTTACAAACAGCCCCGACCTTGGTCGGGACAAAATGGCAGCCCGAACAGCTCCCCTGTCAATCAGTTTTCCTGCTGCCTCACTCCTTTAAAGGTGTTGCCGTTCAGCGCGTCGAGGCGGACGGTCACGAAGGTGCCGATAAGCTCCTTTGCGCCTTTGAAGGCGACGCGCTCGTCGCGGTCGGTCTTGGCAAGCACCTCGGACGGGTCGTCGCGGCTCTCGCGCTCCACGAGCACCTTTTCCGTATTGCCCACGTGCTTCGCCATCTCCTGCTGCGTGATTTCAAGCTGCAAGTCTATCACGCGCTGTAGGCGGCGCTTTTTCTCTTCCAGCGGCACCTGCTCCGCCATGCTCGCGGCGGGGGTACCCTCGCGCGGGTTGAAGTAGTACATGAACGCGCTCTGGAAGCGCACACGCCGCATCAGCTCCAAGGTCGCCTCAACGTCCTCGTCGGTCTCGCCGGGAAAGCCCAGCATGATGTCGGTGGTGAGGGCGGCGTTAGGCAGACGGGCGCGGATTTTGTCGGCAAGCGCATAGTAATCCGCGCGGGTATAGTGGCGGTTCATGGCTTTTAGGATGCGGTCGCTTCCGTGCTGCACGGCAAGGTGGATGCCTTTGCAGAGGCAGTCGTTCCGCGCGATAACGTCAATCAGCTCGTCGCTCAGGTCTTTGGGATGGGAGGAATCGAAGCGCACCCATTCGATGGAAGAATGCGTCTCGCGCAGATGGTCAGCGATGATTTGCAGCAGCTCGGGGAACGTGATGATGCGGCTGTCCGCGCCGTCGGCAGCGTTTGCCGCAGGTGCTGCGCCCTGTGTGCTATCGGCACCTGCCGCGCTTCCATCGGCACTCACGGCGACAGTCGCGCTTTGTACGCCGTCGGCGGTGTTTACCGTAGGTGCCGCGCTGTGTGCGCCCGTGGCGCTTGCGGCAGACTCCGCATTCTGTGCGCTGTCCGCGCCGTGTGCGCTATCTGCGCCTGCCGCGCCCGTCTGCGCAACGACGTGCAGGTGGCCGCGATAGCTGTTCACGTTCTGGCCGAGGAGCATTATCTCGCGCACGCCGCGCTTGTGCAGCTCGTCCAGCTCACGCAAAATCTCGTCCACGGGGCGGCTCACCTCGCGGCCGCGCAGGTAGGGCACGATGCAGTAGGTGCAGAAGTTGTTGCAGCCGTTCATAATCGGCACGAAAGTGCTGAACGCGCCCTCCTCCGCCGACACGGGCGAAAAGGAGTAGACGGGGTCTTCGGTGATGATGCCGTCGCGCCTGTTCACGCGCGGCGCGGCGTGGGTAAGCCCGCGCTCGTTCTCTATGTCGTCAATCAGCTCGTCCAAGTGCTGCTTTGCGTAGGTGCCGATAACGTAGTCCACCACGGGATAGTCGCGCTTCAAGCTCTTCAAAAGCCGCTCCGCCATGCAGCCCATCACGGCGACCTTAAGCGGCTTCGCGCCGTCGCGGACGTAGGCGGCGGCCGTCTCCAGCGACTTGCTCTTTGCGTCGGGGCTGCCCGCGCGCAGCGCTTTAAGCCCCGCGTACCAGCCCAGCCTGCCGAAAATGCGGTTCTCCGCCGTGGCGCGTACCGAGCAGGTGTTGATGACGGCGAGGTCTGCGACCTGAGCATCCTCCGCCCGCGTCCAGCCGCGCGCAAGAAATTTCTGCTCGGCCGCCGCACTCTCCGCAATGTTCATCTGGCAGCCGTAAGTCTCAAAAAAATACGTCATTGCGCCATTGTAACGGAAATTCTTTCTTTTTGCTATAATTACAATATGCTATGACTGCACAAGCGCACTTTCCGCATGTTCATACCGCCATTTTGCCACAGAACCCGCAAAACAAAAAGCCGATGCTTTCGTTCTCTTCCGAATACTTGTGTGTAATAGCATAGCATGATTGGAAAATGCTTTTTTCATTCCCTCGACTATCTTATAAATTATGGAAGAAAACAAAATTCCGTGGTATACTATCCCTATGAGCGATAAGCAACTTGAATATGCCGTTTTTTGCATTGAAAATGTCGCTTCCGAACTGGGAAAAACAGGCACTGAAATCTATAATTTTCTCAAAAAAACGGGTTTGCTCGAATCCTATCTTGTGCCCTCGTACGAAGCCCTGCACACGCAGAGCAAGCAATACATCGTGAATGAAATCATTTCGGTCGTCCACGAAAGGGGCTTTGCCGCATGAAAGTCTATCACGGGTCAAAAAGCATCGTAAAATCTCCCGATGTGTCTTTCGGTCGTGACAATCTCGATTTCGGAAAAGGCTTTTACACGACGGACTTGCGCGAACAGGCGGAAAAGTGGGTTCAGCATTTTTTGAATTTGGGAAACCGTGCGTTTATAAACTGTTACGATTTTGAAAAAGATTCTGCGTTAAAAGAATTCCGATACAAGCATTTTGACTCCTATAATGAAGACTGGCTGAATTTTGTCCTCTCAAACCGAAACGGCGGCAAAGATTTTTTGCAGTTTGACATTGTTGAGGGCGGCATTGCAAACGACAAAGTTTTTAATACGCTCGAACTCTATCTTGACGGATTGATTGACAAAGCCGAAGCCTTGAAGCGACTGCGATTTGAACGACCGAACAATCAAATCTGCATTTTGAATCAGTCGGTCATAGAAAAATATTTTCGATTTCTCCGCGCGGACGAGGTGCGCTTATGACAGCAAACAAAACGCTTTTACAAATGAAATACGCGCGAATCATCGCAAAACTTGCGGAAACGCTCAACATTCCCGAAACCGAAGCAATGGATATATTCTACAACTCAAAAACCTACAAACTTGTGAGCGAGGGCATTAGCGACTTCCACTGCATGAGCGACCTTTACCTCGTTGACGAACTGATTTCAGAAAGAGGAAACTATTGTTAATTTTTTTGTAACACAAAAAATTGCCTGACGCCACCTGGAAACTCGCATCATTGGACGATTTTTTATTTGCTTTCAGCATAAGCCGCATTACCATCGCCGTGTATACGCAACTATCTCCAGTACATTTTGGATATTGTTTCTTGAAAAAACGCATCCCTTTGGAAAGGTCTGAGAGCGAATATTTGGGAAAAATGTGCGTCATAACCGCCTTCCGCAAAGCACTTTCCATTAACGAATACAACATACATATTGTATATTCACGACATGGGTATGACCGTAAAGCAAGTGACAAAAGTCCTCAAAAAGAAATCGCACAGGCGGTCGGCATGACATACCAGCAGTATCAGCGGCTTGAAAATCCCCGCAAAACGAATTCCACGCTTGAAACACTCTGGTGGCTGCAAAAGTGTTCAAGCACCCGTTCCTTGCCTTGTAGGATTTGGCGGCTACCTGCTTTGTGGCAGATCGGGCTTTTCGGGGGCCGCGCTAACCGCGCTCCATTGCTTCGTTCGTAAACTCACTACGCAACGGCTAACGCCGCCCCCTACAATCCCTAGCCGATTTGTGAGACATTAGTCTTTATCACAAAATTCATCTATCAGAACTTGCAAATTTCTCCAATACGCTTTGTCACCATCTTCCAATACTGGTTTCGCATACCGAGAATTCTTAAAATTTTCAAGGCGATACTTATAACTTGTTTTAAAATCTTTCCGTGAAAGTTCCTCGTTATCAAGCATCATTTTTGCAACCTTAAATAATCCAAGATAATCCCAAAGTGCAAGGTTGAAAAGATTCTCTGCACGCCCTTCCAGTGCTGTCCTAGGCATAGCTGTTTTTTCTGCCAATCTAAACCAATAAGACATATCTTCAGTCAAAATTGTATTATGCACTTCCCAACGCCGTTCTTCCGCAAACATTTCACGAAGTTTTAGCTGATTCTCAATTTGTTTCGCTTTGCTCCCCTCTCTTAGTCCCTGATACACAAAGAAAGATGATACAAGCGCACCAACAATTCCGCCGAAAAAAGTCATAAAATGAGCAAGTCGAAACCACCACTCCTCGCTAGTCCGCCGCACAAGCCCACGTAAGCAGACTTACATACCGCGTGTTACGGAACGTTGCGCACAACCCGAAAGCCAACGTTGCCGTACCGGCGGTCCGCGGCGGCGGGGCGCCGGAGGGACACATCGCAGAAACTCGCGTCGGCTGTCCACGCGCCGCCACGAAGACTGCGGTCGCCGTTGAAAAAAGCCCCATACACCTACTCGCTCGCGTTGCCGCTCATGTCGTGCAGCCCATAGCCATTCGGCTTTTTCTGCGCTACAGGATGCGGCATATCGCCGCTGTTGCCCTTATATCAACCCACCTCATCAAGGTTGTCGCTGCCTGCATACGTGCACTTCTGCCCACCAAGAGCCGCGTATTCCCATTCCGCATCCGTGGGCAAGCGGAAACCATTGGCGCCTGTATCCTGTGTTATATCGCCACGGATTGAATTTCCGCGGTGCGGCGCGTAGCCCCACTTCGCCACGTCCGTTTCGCCAGCCACCGCATACACGGGCCTTCTTCCAAGTATTTCGCTCAGCTTATTACAGAAATAGATTGCGTCGTACCAAGAAACACCCTCAACGGGAAGATTTGACGTGTTATAGCCGCATATCGTTCTCAATGCGTCTTTCTCTTCGGCTTTCAAGTTATCGTTTGCAAACTGCCAAAAACTGGGATTTACCCCCATCACGAGCTGGTATAGTCTTTGCGTCACTTCCGTCCTGAACATCTGCATACCCTTTTCGGGAATCGTGACGAAGTCGGTCAGCATTTTCTCGATTTGTTCCTGCCCATATCCCAGTGCGGCTTCAAGCCCCTTTTGTATATCCCATTCATAGATAATTTCTGCATAGCGCAAGTTATTATTGCCACTGTCTATAGTGATTGCATTCCATTCCGCTTCAGAGCCTTCATAAAACACTTTCGCAAGTGATTTGCAGTAACGAAACGCATCATCATATATTCTGTGTACAGAACGAGGTATGACAACAAACTCAGTTGCAGAAGAAACATGCCTCTTGATGATTACATCTAAACCATTGGAAAAACTTATACCTTTCAGAGTAGCATCAACCTCTATGCTAGAATCCAAATCTGAGAAATCAAGACCAACAATTTTCTTATCAGAAGTAGCCCGTTTAAAGGCAGCCTTAAAATCGTAGTTTGTATGCCCCGCAACCTTAACAAATCCGTTATGATTTCCTGTTCTTATAACTTCAATAGCTTTATTAATAGGTAGCACATCATCAGCGACAGGTAGCACTGAAATCTTTTTATTCCCCACACTCTCTACCGTTATGTATATTTTGTCTGTATCGGCGTCATTTACAGCAACGCCATTGAAATGTAAAGTCGGCTTAGCAAGTATCGCATATGTATAGGAACTCCAGCTTATATTAAAACTAATATTCTGCCTTGCAATCACTTTCTTTTTCCCGTCAAGCAATGATATTGTAAACTCATAAACTTGATTCATGGATTTAAGCCAATTATCGCCTTTTATATCGTCTGCATAACTCCACGGAAACTTGTTTATCTTCTCGCCCCAGTTCTTGCTCTGTTCAATCTTGTGCAAGCCTTCAAGAAGTTCGGTAGCGATTTTTTGATTTTCACCGCCACTCACTTGCTTTAGATATGGACCAGTTACCGTGAACGACATCGTGCCATTCTCATAGTCTTTCTCGGTCAGTTCAAGTGCTTCGATGTCGCTGAAATAACGCAACTCGAACTCAGGCGGATTCGAGGCAATCAGTTCTGTTGCTTCTCGCAAGAGTTTGTCCCAATCGTTGCGGAGTTTTATCAGGTTCTTTGCGTTTGCGCCGTAATTTCCGCTTGTGACAACGGTTGTCATGTTTGCCATGCGGCTTGTCGCCTCGTCAAGTTTCTTGTCGCTCTTGCGCGCCTGAATATAATAGGTGAGCGCTTCGATGGTAGCGCCGCTTTGTTCGGCAACGATGCCCTTTGCTACGCTTGCTTGTGCTGCAGCCTCTCCGCTCATCACGCTTGCTTTCTGCGTAAGTTTTGATTGTGCTTCGCCAGAAAGGGTAATTCTGTAGCCTTTCATAAGGTCGTAAGAAATTTGGTTTGCCGCCGTTCCGTCCTCAAGTGCGAAAGCAAGACAGTTTGGAATAGATGATGTCGCCTTTGTTTCGCCCGTCTCGGCATCAGTAATGCTAAATGTGAGCGCATAGGCATTTGACTTTGCCATAATGCTTCCCGTGATGATAAGCCGTGCGCTCGTGAGTTTTCCAAGCTCTATTGCGCTTTTCTCATCATACGCGGCATTTTCGGAAAGCCGTTGCTCCGCCTTCACCATGTCGGCGTTCTGTCGGTCAACGACATTCATTCCCGAATACTGCTGAAAATTCGAGGTTATCACGCCCTGTATAAAGAGCAGAATCCAGTCCGCGCCGTCGCCAAGGTTCACCGCTCTTGGTGCAGGGACGGCGATGGTGTTTTTGTTCTGCGCGAATACGGCTGTTGCAAACAACAACGCCGCAAGAATTGTGATAAGTTTTTTCATTGAGAAAGCTCCTTTTTGTGTATATTAAAAATTCGCAGGATATTCATCTGCAATGTACATTGCAAACTCGATACCATCAATCTTGGTGATTGCATACACATTGGGCATTATGCTCTTCGTTCTGAACGTGACGGCGAGAATTGTCCGCCCCGCGCGAGCAATCCTTGCGCCGATTTCCGACATAGCCATTTCCGCCACGAGCGCGACCTTGCTCTTCGCAAGGAACGGAATCGTAACCGTGCCGTCGCTCGCCACTGTCAGCCCGCGTAAATCGATTTCGCTCACGAAAACGGCGGAAGCGTCCTTGTTCTTTTCCAGCGTTTTGCCAAGTTTTTTCTCTGCGACATTTGTCTGGGCGAATGTCGCCGTTGCAAGCAAAAACGCCGCTAGAATTGTGATTATCTTTTTCATTTTTCTGTCTCCAAAAAAGATTCCCGCAACAGGTGCGGGAATGTCATCCTTACATCAAATAACTTGCCAGCTCAGCCGCCTCTTCCGCAGCTTTCTTTGTCTGTGCTTCCTGTGCGTCCATTTCTTTTGCTTTTAAGCCCGCTTTCGCCGTCTCAGCATTGCTTGCGGCCGCTTCTG